>Ga0209702_10002527_pt1 | contig 31670 bp, 26 predicted proteins | sample FRY01_FD_187210 | JGI IMG/M metagenome (GOLD analysis project Ga0209702, IMG submission 187210) | Freshwater microbial communities from Lake Fryxell liftoff mats and glacier meltwater in Antarctica - FRY-01 (SPAdes) (version 2) | ecosystem: Environmental > Aquatic > Freshwater > Ice > Glacier...
CCAACAATCTTTTTAACAGGTTTAGATTCACCCGTAATGTGAGATTCATTAAAATTACCACTTCCTTTTATTATCTCCCCGTCTGCCGGAACTTTTTCACCCGCTTTAACAATAACTATATCACTCTCTTTTAGCGAATCTATCTCAACTTCTTTTACCCCGTTATCAGTCTTTAAGTAAGCCTCTTTTGGTAAAAGTTTTGCTACCTCTGCCAGTGCGTCGCCTGCCGCAGTAGATGACTTTGCCTCTAAAAAGTGCCCAAACAAAAGTACCCAGATAAGAGTTGAAATTTCTAAGTAAAATTCAGTACTAATTGCAGGAATAAAAGTAGATAAGGCTGAAAATAGATATCCGGCACCAACACCTAGTGACACAAGAGTCATCATTCCATACTGTTTCATCGCAATTTCCATCTTGGCGTGTACGAAAAAGACTAAACCAAAGTAGAAGATAATAGTTGCAATGCCAAACTCAAGAATATGCCTAAAAGCAAAATCAGGCATTCCTAAAAATGTAACTGCGGGCTGGGAAAATAGTGCCAAAGGAACTAAAAGCGCCGTGACGATAAAAAAGCGTTTTAAAAAATCCGCAGCCGCCTCGGGGGTCGCCATCATTGAGGCATGATCGTGTTGCATTTCGCCACTATCCATTGAACTTTTTTTGACAAGATCCATTCCACCACATTTTGGGCATTTTCCAGATTTATCCTGATGAATTTCAGGGTGCATGGGGCAGGTGTAATAGTCATTTGAATTATCATTTTTGTGTAGGTGAAGTTGTTTCATTGTAGTTATATAAGTTTAAAATATTTGAATAAAATTAAAATGAGCGGAAGCGCATAAAAAAGATTCTGGGTTTTTAAGCCTAGAAACAAGACATAAAAGCTAATTAGATGCAACAGTATATTTACAAAACCAGTATGAAATTTTGTAAAGAAAAATACTGTATTTTCAATAAAACTAGATTTTAAATACTTTTTCATATCATTATTTTTCCTAACATTTTTAATCACTCTTTTGCTTCTTTTTAAAAACCTTTAATAATTCAGTAACTGCTTTTTCTTTATCTGAGTTAAATTGTTCAGAAACATGTGTTCGCAAGTGCTTTTCTAAAATTAAACCATCTAAACTTTTTAAAGAGTTTTGTATGGCAAGGCTTTGATCCAAAACATTAGTGCAGTATTCATCAGATTCAATCATTCGATACAAACCATCAAGTTGCCCTTTTATAATATTTATTCGTTTTTCAGCCTGTTGTTTTATATTTGTATTATCCATATCGATACCTTATACCCCTATGGGGTGTATGTCAAGGGGTGATTTTACCTTGCCAGCTTTTCTGGTGACTGATTTTTGTATGTATCAATGTATTTTTGGATTAAGACTTTGTCTAATGTTTCAAGCCTCATCATTCTGCCCCAAGAAGCAACAACAATTTTGTTGTCATTTTCTATTCGGGGAGAAACAATCACGCTTAAAGAATTATCTTTTCCAATTTCCTCCAACTCTTTTTTTGTAACATCATCTATATCTTTATAAGAAATCCAGATACCGCCATGCTCTAAACCATGAACAGCTGCTTTGTCATCAATCTTTTTACTATAAATACCCCAATTTTTTGCTTGATCCAAGTGTGAACCTGAGGTTGGTGGATTTGTTTTGTACTCTACGCTTGTTTCTGTAGATACATGATCTCTGCCTTCAATAGCAAACTTTTCTACTTTCCCATCCAAAGAAACTGTTGCAACTTGCTTTTTAAGTTTAATTTGTTCTGGAGTTTTTTTAGTAAGTTGAATAATCCCAACAACAATTAAAATTATAGCAATAACAATCAGTCCAATATTTCGTATCTTTTTAAGTGAACTAGATTTCCGTTCTTGCTCTTGCAGTAGCTCTTTGATTTTTTTCTTACGCTCATATTTTGAAAGCTCATTCCATTCTTCTGGGTAGTCTGTGATCATTTTACCTCCTTTATATTACAAATAAGCGGTTGTTTAATCTTTTTAACAGTAAAGTTAATTGCAAATAATAGTACGCCAATCCCCACAAATCCAAACTCTTGTCCTCTAAAAGGCAGAAAACCTAAAATAGCAACTGTCGATCCAAAACCTATAAGTGATGTTAACACAACTGAACCACAAGAAGCACAACCTACTCCCAACATACTGGTAGTAATACCGATTGCAGACACACCAAGCGATTGTTGCACTTTCGCAGTTTGCTTAATGTAGTAGGCAAGAAGGCTTACTTGTACTCCAGTCAGAGCAGCAGTAACTAATGTAACTGCTAGTGAAAGTGTTGTGAAGTTAGTTTTTAAAGAACCTAAAAGACTAGTTATAAGATTTGTTTTTTGCCATAGAGTCATGGTAGAGCTAGTCACAGTTCGTGTAACTAGGTGCAAATTTGGCAACCATGCAGCAAAAGCAATCATCATTACAGTAACTAATAGTGTTAATAAAAAATATTTAGGAGTAGTGATTATTTTTACAAAGGTTTCCATATATTTGAATTTGACATAGGACTTACAAATTATTATTACCGCTTACAAGTGTAGAATGCAATACAGCATTTTTCAAGCAGAATAATTACAAGGTAAGCTAGGGTTTCTGCATAGAAGAATCGTTATGTTAATATTAAAATATGACCAACCATTCTGGTTTATCTGAAAATGAAGCAAAAAGCAGGTTAAATAAGTATGGTTTAAATAAGTTACCAAGCAAGCCTCCAACTTCGGATATTTTACTCTTTTTAAGACAGCTAAAATCCCCATTAGTATATGTTTTACTAGTTGCTGCTTTTGTAACCACTTTATTAGGGAGTTTTTCCGATACTTTAATAATATCTATAGCGGTATTAATAAATACAATACTTGGCTACTACCAAGAAAGAAAAGCCGAAAGAGCGTTACAATCGTTAAGAAATTTTTTACATCCTACTTCAACTGTCATTAGAAATGGAAAAAGACAAGAAATACCTGTTGAAAATTTAGTTATAGGAGATTTAGTAATACTAGTTTCTGGAGAACGTGTTCCTGCAGATGGTGAGATAATTGAATCTCATAGTTTAAGTGTCAATGAGGCCATATTAACGGGGGAGTCTTCTGCTGTAAAAAAAGGAAAAGAGTACAAAGGGCTTAAGAATTTATTAGTTTACATGGGTACCACTATTGTATCTGGTAAAGGTATTATGAGAATAGCTAAAACTGGTACAAGTACAGAGATGGGAAAAATTGCACTCCAGTTAAAAGATGCAAAAAATGAAGATACCCCCTTACAAAACAAACTTTCTAAATTAGCCCGAACAATTGCAATTATTGTTGTTTTTATTGCAGTGCTAATTTTTGTAGTAGGAGTTTTATTAGGAAAAGGTACCTTAGAAATGTTTACAATAGGAGTTGCTGTTGCAGTTGCAGCTATACCCGAGGGACTAATGGTTGCATTAACAGTAATATTGGCAATTGGAATGCAGAGGATATTTAAAAGAAAAGCTTTAGTTAGAAAGCTATACGCCGCAGAAACATTAGGTTCTGTTACCTTGGTTGCTTCAGATAAAACAGGTACATTAACAATGGGAAAGATGAGTGTTAGTAGAACTAGCTTTAAAAGTAAGGTAAATGCATTATATGCAATGCATTTTGCTAACATACACGAAGATCCTCTTGAATATGCCATGGACAATTATGTTAAAGATTCAAGCATAGATTTAGACACCAAGCTAAACATAAAAAGTGAAAAATTAGACGAGTTACCGTTTGATCCAGAAAGAAAGTATCAGGCAGTAATAGTTAAAGATAGTGAAACCAATAAATTTTATGTATCTGGAGCGCCTGAAATTGTTGTTTCTATGTGTGATTTATCAGCTATTGGTAAAAAAGAATTACTCGAAGAGATTAATAATTGGGGCGAATCAGGTTTGAGGCTAGTCGGACTTGCTTACAAAAATACCCAAGACAAAAAAATAACAAATAATAGTGTAGAGTCTTTAAATTGGGCTGGACTAGTTGGAATAGAAGATCAAGTTAGAGAAAATGTTGTAGGTACTCTTGAACAGATGAACAGGTCAGGGATTAAGTTTATAATGATAACAGGGGACTATCTTCCAACTGCTAAAGCTGTATGGCAGAAAATTAAAAGCAAATCTGAACTACTTAGCAGAGCTTACAAACATGAAAACTATGCTTCTGGAGAAGATTTAAAAAGTTGGGGTCATCAAGATTGGGAGAAAAAAGCAAAAGTTACCACTGTTTTTGCTAGAGTTTCACCATCCCAAAAACTCCAGATTGTAAATCAATTAAAAATGCAAGGTGAGGTTGTTGCAGTATTTGGAGATGGAGTAAATGATTCATTAGCTCTGCAAAGCAGTGATATAGGTGTAGTAGTAAACGAGGCGTCTGATACAGCTAAGGAAATTGCAGATATAGTTTTGCTTGATTCCAATTTTAATACAGTGATTTCTGCAATAGAAGAAGGTAGGGTAATTTACGATAATATTAAAAAAGTTACCTTGTACTTACTTTCTGATAGCTTCTCTGAAATTATAATAGTTCTACTTGCCTTAATTGTTAACGTGCCCTTACCGTTAACTGCAGTCCAGATTTTATGGATTAATTTAGTTACAGATGGCTTTCCAAATTTGGCCTTAACAGTAGAACCAAAGGAAAAAAACATAATGAGTAGAAAGCCTGTAAACCCTAAGTTAGGTTTATTTGATACTGAAATGAAGGTATTAACAATTACAATATCACTAGTTACAGGAATAGTAGCATTTTTGCGCTTCTATTTTATTTGGAAAACTACAGGAAACTTAGAGCTTGCACGTACAGTAACATTTGCAGCACTAGGGATTGATAGTTTGATTTATGTTTACTCTGTTAGGAGCTTAAAAGAAAGTATTTTTTCTATCCCATTCTCAAGTAATTATTACTTATTACTTGCTGTAATAGCTGGAATGGCATTGCAGTTAAGCTCAATTTACGTACCTTTTTTAAATAAATTTTTAAATACAGTTCCTTTAGGACTTATTCATTGGGCATTCATTTTAGGTGCAAGCATTTTTGTAATAATTACCATCGAGTTAATTAAGTGGTTTTATAGAACTAGAAAATGAGGGGATAATTAAACTTCCCGAACCTCGGGGGTTCGATGTTGTTTATTCGCAGGATTATTAGAGACCAATTCATATTGGTGACCCCAGTGCATCTTGTTTCGAACCCGATTTTCCATTGAGTGTGGAGATTTGGATTAGAAAGTTGATGAGAGTTTATAATCATGGAGTATAATTCAAGCATGTTAAACACTGACCTCAACGTCACTAGTAAATATAGAACTGTGATTGATAATACACAAAGAAGTTTGGAAAAAATTGAGAACAGTAATATGTCGATTCCTAAAGACTCATGGATTTATGATGCTTTAAAACACGCACAAATAGTCGAACAGCATAGTAGAAATAATTCTTTAGAAAATTTTACATCGAATAATGAGATTAAATGGAAAACTACCATAGTTTTTGGAAACTTGTCAGAATTTAATCTGATAATGGCTCAATCTGATAAATTGCAAAAAACTAGCAAGGCAGTATTTGAAAAGAAATTAAAAGAAATAGTTAAAATGCCACTTAGAGTTATTGATGAAAATGCGAAAACTGGAACAAATCAGGGGAGAAATACTCTTTTTGAATTGCGTTTGGCAGCTCGCTTTGCGCAATCTGGCTACAAACCTATTCTATCTCATGATCATCCAGATATCTTAATAAACACAGAGGGAAAAGAATATGTCATCGAATGTAAGAGAGTGTATTCAGAAAGAAGCTTTACGCGATTGGTCTGTGAGGCAATTGATCAGTTAACTAATAACTCTTTGCAAAGTGATCCGAACAGATTGGGAGTTGTTGCGATTTCGATATCAAGAGCCTTTCATAAAGGCGATAAAAAACTGTCGTCAACACAAGCTAATTTATTAAGTGAATTTGTAGATAAAGAAGTTGAAAAATTTATTAAAAAACATTCAGATTATATCAATAGAGTATTCCCAAAAAACATACCATTATTAGTTTTAGATTTTTCCGATTTCGCTGAAATTGATAAACCATATTGGGTCAACTTTCTATACTTGGTTGGTACAGCAAAAAATCTACAGCAAAGTTTGATACAAAGTGTTTTCAAAGATCTAGAAAATTTTCGTAGCTTTAATGAATAATTGACAAAAAATATATGGATAAACTCAAAGAGCTTTTACAAACAGATACTAGCTTCAGTGACGAAAACTTTGTAAACAGAATCATTACCGAAATAAGAAAAGTTATTGAGAAGACAAACACGAAATCAAGATATTCTATTCTTAACTTCTATTGTGACTGGGCACTGCATCCTAGGAAAGACAAAATAACTCAAGAAATGAAAAAGATATTAAGTGCAGTATACATTGATATGGTTAAAGACATTTACAGCGGTTGGGGTTTAGGTGGACCGAATATTAAACAATTCACATATATGGAAAACCTTAAACAGGATATTGAAAGATTTTTTAAAAAAAATAATAATCAAAATCAAACAATCACATCTAATGAGAATTGGCAAAGATTTGTGTTGTCTCTGTCAAGAATTCTCGTCACTCAACCTATTTATAACCCCACACCTGAAATTGAAAGAGTTGAATTTATGGGTGCAGCTGAAGGTTGTGCAATATGGGTTGTTTATTTTAACAAAGAAATAAAAAGTCGAAACGGCAAAGAATATATTTTCTATAGAACAATGAATGCTTTTTAAATATTGTCATTAATATATTTTATACTTTTCCGGTTTTGGGAGCAATTTATTTAACATTGGTCGTTTTATTTATGCGGCTGACAGCCCATTCAAAAAAGTGAATCATCAACTGAATTGTTTGATTAGATGCGTGGAGTGATTAAACTTCCCGAACCTCGGGGGTTCGATGTTGTTTATTCGCAGGATTATTAGAGACCAATTCATATTGGTGACCCCGGCGGGATTCGAACCCGCGACCTCTTGGATGAAAACCAAGTGTCCTGAACCACTAGACGACGGGGCCACGATTAAATGGTTGAGTGCAATTATATCTTATATGCAAGCCTTTTCAAAATGAAAAATGTTAATTTAATTATAATAAAATGTTTTAATATAAATTTTTAAACAACCTTGGTGGGTCGGGAGAGGATCGAACTCTCGACACCCTGGTTAAAAGCCAGGTGCTCTACCACTGAGCTACCGACCCAAGATTTCAAAACAATATTTTACAGCATCTTACATTATAGCACCATAAAAACAAAGTGTAGTTTTTAAAATTTTACCTACCCCCGACGTAGGTAATTTTTTTTACTTCTCGACTAGCTCAAAGAATATTTCGACCATTTGCGTGCATTTCTTTTATATTGTGCTATACTATTTATTTGTTAGTGTCCAATGTAGATTCGTTTGGTAAGGTTTAGACTATTTTATTCCGAAACTTATTCTCCCAAATATCTATTTTGTACATGGGAAACCCCAACTGTAATATTAATGGGGGAGAAAAGTTTATATGGAATACAAATCAAATGCCGTAGGCAGTTACTCTAGTGGTAATAAAAATCAAGGTTCATCTTTTAAATCAAGAGGAACAGGTTATGGTGCTCGCACCAGTTTTTCAAGAAGTTCTGACTCTAATAGAGGTGGTTCAAGCTATGGAAACCAAAATAGAGGAAATAGAGGAAGAAGTTTTGGAAATCAGAACAGAAGAGGACGTTATAGTGCTCAAAAAATTAATCCTTCAATGTATATTTCTAAAGCAGTAGAGGGTATAGAAGCTCCATCAATATTTATTGATACTTATCAGTTTAGTGATTTAGACTTAGATAAGCAGTTAAAGGCTAATATTTTACACAAGGGATACACTTTTCCAACTAAAATACAAGATTTAACTATTAAAAGTATTTTAGAAGGTAATGATGTTTTAGGAGTTGCAAGCACAGGAAGTGGAAAGACTGCTGCATTTTTAATTCCACTTATTAATAAAACACTTAAAAATCCAAATGAAAAATGTTTAATTATTGTTCCAACAAGAGAGCTAGCAAAACAGATTCGAGAAGAGTTTGTTGATTTATCTTATGGGACTAACGTTAGATCAGTTGATGTAATAGGTGGTGAAAGTATGGGTAAGCAGGTCTATTTGTTAAAGAAAAGCCCACAGTTTGTTATTGGAACTCCAGGTAGATTAAAAGATTTAGAGGAAAGAAGACTTTTAAGACTTGAAGATTTTAATAATATTGTACTAGATGAGGTTGATCGAATGCTTGATATGGGATTTATAGATGATGTTAAGTTTCTAACTTCTAAGTTACGAAACGATAAACAATCTTTATTTTTCTCAGCTACTATGTCTACTGAAGCTGAAAAGGTTGCAGGCCTATTACTTAAAAATCCTGTTAAGTTTCAGGTTGATAAGGTTTCGCCAACTGTAAATGTTGATCAAGACGTAGTTAGAATCTCAAATATTAACCAGAAGATTGAAAAATTACACGAACTATTAATTGATGTTGAGTTTAAAAAGGTTTTAATTTTCTCTAGAACAAAAAGAGGTGCAGACAGCATTTCTAAAGAATTATCAGTTAGAGGATTTAAAGTTGATAGTATACACGGTGATAAAAGCCAATACAAAAGAACTAGAGTTATAACTAACTTTAAGTTTAATAAGGTAAATATCTTAGTTGCAACAGATGTTGCAAGTCGTGGACTTGATATAAAAGATATTACTCACGTTATTAACTATGATGAACCAGAAAACTATGAGGATTATATTCACAGAATTGGTAGAACTGGACGAGTAGGTAAAAAAGGAATTGCATTAACCTTTATTAAGGGTTAATTATCAATTAGCTTAGCGATCTGAGCTCTAATTTCTTCAAACGAATTGTCGTTTGGTCTTAGCACGTATGCTCCGCCATAATCTGATAGTGGCGGATTATACATATAATTATCTGTTGATAAAACTAGGCTTTCAAATTTATATTTATTCTGATCTTTTATCATATCAAACAAAGTCTCAAACTCCTCAAAGGTTAAATCAATTTGCATTAGTTTTGTGGACTGTGCATATATCTCTTTTGCATTATTAATTTGATAAAACTTAGAGTTTAAGAAACTTGTTGGCATTGCAGTTAATATCTGTTGTTGTCTATCCATTCTTTTAAAATCAGAACCCTGACCATTGTTCCCTTTTCTACTTCGAGAATAAATTAAGGCAGTTTCACCGTCCATAAGCTGTTCACCTGCATTAATTGTAACTGTATGTATTCCATCTCCTCCTTGTCTATCGTTAGGATAGTTTTCATCGGTAAAACCTATAGGAACACTTATTTTAAGCCCTTCAATTGCATCTATTAAATCTACAAAGTGAGCGAAATCTATCATTGCATAGTTGTTTATCTTAAGACCTGTAATAACTGTTGCCTGTTTTTTCATCTCTTCTTCACCATCAGCAATAAAGATTGCATTTACTCTTTTTCCTAAAATATATGTATCACGTGGAATAGAGGTAAGTAAGACCTTGTTTGTTTTTTTGTTTACTGTCATTACCATTATGGTATCTGTTCTAAATGTTTGTTCTAGGTCGTAGCGCTTGTCGTTTCCTAAGACTAGTAATGAGTATAAGTAATCTTTATTTTCAGTGTTAGCCTTAATTTCTGCAAAATTATCAGTTGTACTAGTTTTTTTAAACATGTTAGTAGGTGTTTTGTCTAAGCTCTTTTGTATTTTTGTAATTAGATTTTCTACTGTTCCTTTTTTAATTAGGTACGTATAAGAAAGTAATATAGCCGAAAGAATAATAGAAACTGTAATAATTATGGTGGACAAGTTTTTTCCCATAGGTGTTAGTATATTTCAAAATTACAAATTAATCTAGATAAACTGCTATTTACACATACCTGCTACGTTTAACTTAGTTATGTCAAGCTACATTACTCTTAATATCTTTACACAATCATAATTTAACAATACTATAGATTATAGTATTAAATATATTTTAATCATATGCATATTTTATTAGTTGAAGATGATGAATCTTTATATAATCTTTATTCCACAGAGTTTGATTTAAACGGACATACAGTTGCATGGCATAAGGTAGGTACAGGTGTAGTTGATAGAATTAAAGAAGAAAAACCAGATGTAGTTTTACTTGATATTATGCTTCCTGAAAAGACTGGTCTTGAGGTATTAAAAGATATTAAGGCTAACCCAGATGTAAATAAGATACCTGTAATAATGCTTACAAATTTTGGCACACAAGATAATGTTCATGAGGCAATAGAAAATGGAGCCGATGATTTTATTATGAAGCATAACGTTGTTCCTTCTGAGATTGTAGAAAAAGTTGAGAGTATTGTTAATGGATAGCGATAATAAAACTAAAGAAGAGTTTATTAGCCTTATGGTGCACGAACTTAGGGCTCCTTTGTCAATTATTCATAGTAGTGCAGATATATTAAAAAGGCACAAAGATGATTTATCTGATTCTAAACGTGATCAACTATTAGAAGAGATAAAAGTAGCTTCGGAGGGAATGTTAGACATTGTTAATGATTTGTTAGATACAAGTAAGATAAGTTCAGGGCGATTTGAGGTAACAAAAGAGGCAAGTGACATTCGAGACATAGTGCGTGGGCAGATTTCGTTATTTACAAACATTGCTGAAACTTCTGGACACACATTTAAGCTTGATGTTTCAGATAAAGTTCCACAAATAGTTATGCTTGATAAAGAGCGAATTGCTCATGTTTTAGGAAACTTAATCTCTAATGCTATCAAATTTTCTGAAAGTGGTGAAATATTAATTGAGGTTGTCCCTTTTGATGGGTATATAAAGGTAAGCGTAAAAGATCATGGTGTTGGCATAGAAGAATCAAAGCAGATAGAACTTTTTCATAAATTTAAGCAGGTTTCAAAGCCGGTAGACTCTAATCAAAAAGGAACAGGGCTGGGGTTAGTTGTTGCAAAAGGGATAGTTGAGCTACATGGAGGTGACATAGGCGTAATTAGCCAAAAAGATGAGGGCAGTACATTTTGGTTTACCTTGCCGTTGGATTAATAGTTTCTATTATTTCTTTGTGTAGCTTTTTAGATGTGGCTGATACTGGATAAAAGATATAGTCAGGGTTTTTTAGAAATGTTTTTAACATTTTAGCAGAATTAAAGTCATCACCATTGATATTTGTTACTTTACCACCTAGTTTTTGTATTATTATAGCTGGAAACATTTCATATAATTTTTCTCCTCCAAATGGATCTAAGTATGCATCTATATTAAATGTACTTAATTTATGCCAGTAAATATGACCACTACTAATAAAAATCCTTTTAGATTTACTAAGAATTGTATTTGCTTGATTTAGGTGTTTTCGTTCTTCTTGATTTTCAAGTGTTATTACTACCCAAGAATCTTTTAGGGATTCATTTAATTTTTTATTAATTTGAATTTGTTTAACAGAGTTAACTTGAGAGTATTTTACCTCGTTATTTGCAAGTAGGGTGATTAATCCTGTTTGGTAATCAAGTAACATAGAGACTTCTACATCAAAAGAGTTATTAAAAAATGTAATTCCCATTGCAGCTTCTCTAAAATTTTTTGATGCTAAAGAGCTGTTACAGAATGGATCATAAACTATATAATAATCATTACCTGTTCTTAGATTGAAAAACCCCCCTTCCTCTGAAAAAACAGATGCATTTAACCCAGAGTTCTCGATAACTCCCTTAATAATGTTGTCCAGTTCAATATCAAATTGAAATTGCTCATTATTCCCAGCTTTTGTTTTTATAAGTTGATTAATTGAATTTGAAAATAGCTCGTAATTATTTAGATATGGATTTATATAATTAAAGCACTTATTGGCAATCAAAATACAGGTTAAAGCTATATTTGTAGACATAATTTTATTTTCTAATAATATTTAAAACTTCATCTCTCTTTTGTTCCATTAATTCATTTGAATTTGCTTCAAGATTAAGTCTCAATAAAGATTCTGTATTAGAAGGTCGTACATTAAACCAGTAGTTTTCATATTCGATCGTAATTCCATCTAAGTATGAAATATTAATTGCATCTTTGAATTTTTCCGCTAATTCATTTATTTTATATTCTTTATCTTCAACTTTAGAGTTTATTTCACCAGAATGAGCATATATATCATATTTTTTTATTATTTCTGATAATGACTTGTTCTGTTTTGAAAGGTAAACTAGAAATTTCAATACTAATGTCATTGGTGCCTCAAAAGTTCCAAAATCAAATTTATAGAAAAAATGTCCAGACGATTCTCCACCAAAAATTATATTACTCTTTAACATTTGTTCTTTAATAAGTGAGTGGCCTACCTTAGTTACAACTGGAATTCCCCCTGCTTCTAAAATTAAATCTTTTGTAATTCTTCCGGGACGAATATCATATGCGATTTTAGAACCAGGATGTTCTTTAAGCTCAATCATAGCCATAATACCTCTTAGAATCTCTGGTTTTAATGGAACACCTTTATTATCTACAAAAAAATATCTGTCTGCGTCTCCATCTGAAGCTATTCCTAAATCGGCATTATTATGTATTACTGCTTTACTTAGTTGTTCTAAATTCTCACTCTTAAGTGGATCTGGTTCATGATTTGGAAAGGTTCCGTCTAATTTCTCATTTAGTTTTATTAATGTACATGGAAGATTTTTAAACATGATTTCAATATCATAAATCCCCATACTATTTGCAGTGTCTACAACAATCTTGAATGGTTTTATCTCTGAAATATTTATTTCGTTAGATTGTGCCTTAATTTCATCTTCAAGCACATTATCTAAGCTTGATATTTTACCTTTTATCTTTGAAAGTTCAAATTTATCTTCAATAACTATATCTCTAATTTCATATATTCCTGAGTCACCACTTATTGGGATTGCATTTTCTCTGACCATTTTATATCCATTATGTTCGGCAGGGTTATGTGATGCTGAGACTTGCAATCCACCATCAAAACTATAATATGCAACTGCAAAATAAAATGAAGGAGTACTTGATAATCCTATATCAACTACATTTACACCTGAATCTATAAGTCCTTTAATAAGTGAATTTTTTAGACTAGGACCTGAGAGTCGCATGTCTGAAGCTACTACGATGCTAAGTTTATCTTTTAAAGTTTCGTTTTTAAGAAATTTTGCATAAGCTTGACCTATTTTGTATGAAAGTTCTTCGTTTAATGTTTCTGGATAAACACCTCTAATATCGTATGCTTTGAATATTGATTTATTAACTTCCATAATTTATTTTCTCCCCAGTATTTTATTACAGATTAGTTCGAACATCTTTTTTCATATAAAGTTATTAAATCAACATCACTTTTTTTTGTATTCTCGTTTCTAGCATAAGAACCAAATAGTAATAACTTTGAGATCCCTTTCTCATTGCATATTTTATCTAACTTTTCTTTATCATATACTAAATCCATAGATCTATTTTAACTTGTTATTCTCTAAATTTCTACTACTAAATAAAAACCTGTGTTACTATTAATATGTACAAATTTTTTATCCTGCCATATGAAATACTGCTATTGGTTTAATGAACTTAACCACAAAAATCTTCAAATTGCTGGTGGAAAGGGTGCCAACTTAGGTGAGCTTACACAGATTGGAATGCCTGTCCCTAATGGTTTTGTAGTTTCTTCTAATGCATATTTTAAATTCTTAGAAAAATCCTCTTTAAAAAATAAGATTAAATCTGAGCTTGAACATTTAGATACTTCGGACTCTAAAAAATTGCAAACAGCATCAGAAAATATTAAGACCGCAATTTTAGGTGCAGAAATTCCAAAAGATATAGCTGAACAAATATTAATTAGTTATAAAGACCTTTCTGGTATTCACGATAGAAAAGTAGCGGTTAGATCATCGGCAACTGCAGAAGATTTGCCAGATGCAAGCTTTGCAGGTCAACAAGAAACATTTTTAAATATTAGTGGAGCAGATAATTTATTAGAATCAGTTATAGGTTGTTGGGCGTCCCTTTTTGAGGCAAGGGCTATTTTTTACAGAGAAGATAAAGGGTATGACCATTTTAAGGTAGGTATTGCTGTTCCAGTTCAACTTATGATTCAGTCTGAGGTATCTGGAATTATGTTTACGGTTAATGCTATTACAAATAATCCTGAAGAAATTATGATTGAGGGTGCATACGGACTTGGCCAACCTATTGTGTCAGGAGAGGTTACACCTGATCAATATTTAGTAAATAAAAAGAATTTTAAGATTAAAGATAAAGTTGTAGTGAAACAAACATGGCAATTGACTAAGTCAGGTAACTTACCTGTATCAAGAGAGTATCAGAAAAAGCAAAAATTAAAGAATAAATATATAGTAGAGCTTGCTGAAATTGGGGCGAAAATAGAAAAACATTATAAGCGTCCACAAGATATTGAGTGGGGACTTGAAAGAGGAAAGTTATTTATTGTTCAGTCAAGGCCAATTACGACGCTAAAAATTGAGGACACAAAGCTAGAGATAGATGATAAAGATTTAGATGAAAAATTATTACTAACGGGTTTAGCAGCATCACCTGGTATTGGCTTTGGTAAAGTTGTAATTATTAAGAATAAATCGGAGATTAATAAGATTAAGGATGGTGATGTATTAGTTACAGAAATGACAAATCCTGATTTTGTACCTGCAATGAGAAAGGCTGCTGCAATTGTTACTGATAAAGGAGGTAGAACATCACATGCTGCAATTGTAAGTAGAGAGCTTGGTGTGCCTTGTGTTGTTGGTACAGAGTTTGCAACAAGTATGTTGAAAAATGGTGAAATTATTACTGTAGATGGAAAGCTAGGAAAGGTATATGAAGGAAAAGTGCATTTAAGTAGTGTTGGAAAGGTTTTGGCAAATACATTTAATCTAAAAACGGCAACTAAAGTTTATGTTAATCTAGGCGAGCCAGAGCTAGCAGAAGAAATTTCAAAATTAAATGTTGATGGAATTGGACTTTTAAGGGCAGAGTTTATGATTTCTACAATTGGAAAACATCCACGAAAGTTTATTGAAGAAAACAAACAGAAAGAGTTTATTGAAAAATTAGCAACTGGGTTAGAAAAGTTTTGTAATTCTTTTAAAGATAAGCCTGTAGTATACAGAGCAACAGATTTTAAGACTAACGAATATAAAACACTTGTTGGTGGGGATAAATATGAAACAGATGAACCAAATCCAATGTTGGGGTTTAGAGGGGCAGGCAGGTATGTTGAGGACTCCGATGTGTTTGAGATGGAGCTTGAGGCTATAAAAGATGTTAGAAATAAAAGAGGCTGTAGAAATTTATGGTTAATGATTCCTTTTTTACGCAATCCACAAGAGCTTGCAGAAGTTAAGAAAATTATGTCAACTGTAGGAATTAGAAGGTCACCATCCTTTAAGTTATGGATGATGTGTGAAACACCAGGAAATGTACACCAGCTAGAAGAGTATATTAAGGTTGGAATTGATGGAGTTTCTATTGGTTCTAATGATCTGACAATGCTTACTTTAGGAGTTGATAGAGATAATGCAAAGGTTGCAAAGTCATATGATGAGAGTAATCCTGCTGTAGTTGAATTAATTTCACATACGATTAAAGTATGTAAAAAAAATAAAATTACATGTTCAATTTGTGGACAGATGGCATCGGATTACCCTGATCTAGTTAAAATTTTTGTAAAAGATGGAATAACATCAGTTTCAGTTTCACCTGATGTATTAGATAGTACTAGGAAAAATGTATACGATGCTGAGAATGAGCTAACAAACAAGAAAAAATAATATGAAATTACAAAATTTATACGCAGTAAAGATATTAAACTCAAAGGGAAAATGGACATTACAGGTAAAGGCAGAGCTAGAAGATGGTAGTGTTGCAATTGCTTCTGTACCTGAGGGGTTGTCTAAAGGTGCAACAGAGGCAGTATATTTAGAAGTTGATGATAGTGTTGACCTAATAAATACCGAACTTTCAACAAAGCTTAAAAACTTAGATGTTTCTGATATTGAGATGTTTGATCAGAAATTAATAGATTTAGATGGCACTGATAATAAATCTAAACTTGGAGCAAATACCACGCTTGCTATCTCAATTGCCTGTGCAAGGGCATTTGCTAACTCTCAAAAAATAGAGCTTTTTGAATATATAAATAGATTTATTCCTGTAGAGATTGGAAATAAATTCCCAGAATTTATGGTACTAGTAATTGAAGGTGGAAAACATGCAGATAACCAGATGTTAATTCAAGAATTTTTGACAATAGTTAAAACAGTAGAAGAAGGAAAAGAGGTATATAGAAAGGTAATGGAAGAGGTGTCAAAGCTTGGTTACTCAATAAATGTAGGGGCAGAAGGTGCAGTTTGTCCAACACAGATTTTATCAGAAGAGGCAGTAAATATAATTGAAAAAATATGGCCTGATATTTCGTTAGATGTTGCAGCAAGTAGCGTACCAGAAGCTGAAAAAGAGTTAATGCATTTATTGTCTAATCATAAGTTTTTTTCAATTGAAGATCCTTTCCCTGAAGATAACTGGGAAAAGTGGACTGATTTTTTACAAGCAAACCCAAATCAAATGGTAGTTGCAGATGATATTGTAACCACAAACCCAGAGTTAATAAGAAGAGGGATTGAAAAACATATAGCAAACGCTGTAATTATAAAACCAAATCAGATTGGGACAATAATAGAATCAATAAGGGCTGTAAATGTTGCAAGAAATGCGGGTTGGAAGATTATTTGCTCTCATAGGGGAGGAGAGACTAACGATGATTTTATAGCAGATTTTGCTGTTGCAGTAGTTAGTGATTATGTTAAGTTTGGTGGGTTTAACAGAGGTGAAAGAATTGCTAAATATAACAGAATGCTTGAGATAAAAAGAAAATTAAATCCTGAAAAATGAGTATTCCTAAGGTAAAAACACCAAATGTGCTTGTGATACTAGACGGTTTTGGAATAGCAAAGCCTTCTAATCAAAATGCAGTATACGTTGCTAACCCTGTAAATTTTAATAACTATTTTACTAATTTCCCTCATACAAAGTTAAAAAATTGGGGGGAGTACGTTGGACTACCAAGAGGTGAGATGGGAAACTCAGAAGTTGGACATATGACTATAGGTGCTGGTTGTGTTGTTAAACAAAATTCATTGTTAATTAGTGATTATATTAAATCTGGTGAATTTTTTAGAAATAAAAATTTAAGATCAGTACTTTCTAATTTCCATGGAGATCAGATTCATATTGCAGGTTTAGTAAGTAACGCACAAGTACATTCTTCAGTTAAACATCTACTTGCATGTTATCAGTTTTTTAGTAACCAAAATATAAAAACAAAGTTCCATTTGTTTAGTGATGGAAGGGATTCTGGAACAGATAAATTTTTAGAATTTTACAATTTACTTCCACTTGAGATTAGAAAAAGTGTAGTAACAATTAGTGGCAGGTACTACGCAATGGATAGGGATAAGCGCTGGGATCGAACAAAGCTTGCTTACGATGCAATGGTTAAAGGCATTGGTAATAAATTTGAAACTGTAGAAAAAGCAGTAGAAGATAGTTATCATCATAAAATTACAGATGAATTTATTAAACCCTGTATAATAGGTGATTATAAAGGTTGTAACGCTAATGATATGTTTTTTATCTTTAATTTTCGAGAAGATAGAATAAGACAGATCGGAATGGCCTTAGCTCAGAGCAATTTTAAACAATTTAGTAGACAGATGACAAGTTTAAAGCTAGCAACTTTAACTCAATATGAAGATGAAATATTAATAAATATACCATTTGTATATCCAAAAATTAGAGTTAATAATACCTTGTCAGATAAACTTTGTGCTAAAGGCTTAACTCAGATACATATAGCAGAGAGTGAAAAGTATGCACATGTTACTTACTTTTTTAATGGTGGACGAGAGAAAAAAAATAAAGGGGAAGATTTTATAATTGTTCCATCACCTAGAGTAGCTAGTTATGATTTATGCCCTGAAATGTCAGCTTTAGAGGTAGGAAATGAGGTTATAGAAAACTTAGGTAAATATAATTTCTGTGTAGTCAACTTTGCAAATCCTGATATGGTTGCACATACAGGAAATATTGAAGCAACAGCCTACGGCGTAAAGACTGTTGATATTCAACTTGCTAGAATTGTTAATAGGGTACAGAGTTTAGGAGGGCAGATTTATATTACCTCTGATCATGGAAATGCTGAGGTACTAAGGCATAAATACAGTAAAGATATAGATACAAAACACAATAAAAACCCCGTGCCATTTATATATATTGGAGATAAGAAAAATACAGAGATCACAAAAATGAAAAGTCTATCAGACATTGCGCCTTTTATCTTAAAAACATTTAAGAAATAGTTTTCTTTCGTTCTGACATTTTTTCAATAGCTACAACAAGTAACATTCCTACTATAAACATAAAAACTCCAAAGTAAAAAGTTAAATTTATTATTGGCATTATGTTTTTTTCAATTAAGGGAATAATCTCTCCATGTCTATCAACAGTAGTTTGTACAACCTGCTTATATGGCCATATTTTTCTAACACTTCCGAGCATAAACCCAATTAAAATTGCAATTGTATAGTTATGATAATTTTTAAATAAATACCCTAAAATCCTAGCAAAAGAGGTTATACCAACTGTAATACCTAAAAGGAAAACCCCTAGTGTTGCAAAATCTAAATTATTTACAGCTGATAAAATATCAGCGTATTTACCCATAATTACTAAGATAAACGAGCCAGAAATACCAGGTAATATCATTGCACAAATTGCAATGGCTCCTGCTAAAAAAGTAAATAGTAAACTATCAGGTGTTGTAGCAGGTGTTAAGCCAACTATAATATAGGCAAAAAGTACTCCTAACCCTAAAAAAATTCCTTCTGCATATCCCCATCTTGAAATTCTTTTAGAAACAATTAATACTGATGCCAAAATTAGCCCTAAAAAAAATGACCATGTAGGAATTGGATGGAATTTTAATACCCATTCAATTGAATGAGATAATGAAAGTATCGCAGTCATTATTCCCAAGCCAAGAGCTAATAAAAACCTCCAAGGAAAAGTATTATATAAATCTTTAACCTGAAATTTTAGTAATTTAGTAATAAACTCTTTATTTACTGCCTTAATAGAGGTAATTAGTTCTTCGTAAATTCCTAGAATAAAGGCCATAGTGCCTCCAGAAACACCAGGAACAATATCAGATGAGCCCATTAATACACCAGAAAAAAATATCTTTACATAATCTTTCAAAGTTCTAATTTTATTCATAAATAACAGTATAACTAATTTAAATGTTAAAATATAGAGCATGAATAATCTGAGCTTAATAGCAACACCAATAGGTAATTTAGATGATTTAAGTTTTCGTGCTATAAAAACGTTAACTGAAAGCAGCATTGTACTTTGTGAAGACACCAGAAGAACAGGAAAAATATTTGTATATATTAATGAAAAATATAAAATTTCAAATAAACCAAGATTAATTAGGTTTGATGATACAACAGAAAATAGAGATATTGATAAATTTATAGATTTAATAAAAAATAATGAACATGTTTCAGTAGTTTCAGATGCAGGAACGCCATTAATTAATGACCCAGGGTATAAATTAGTAAGAGAGATATTAAATAGACACTCTGATATTGAAATTACGCATATACCAGGTCCATCAGCCCCAATTATGACCCTTATACTTAGTGGGATGGAGCCAGATAACTTTATGTATCTGGGTTACCTGCCAAGAAAAGATGTACAGAGACAAAATTTATTTAACGATTGCTTTAAAATACACAGTGTAAGACCAACAACTTTTGTAGCTTTAGAAACAGTGCATAGAATAGAAAAAACATTAAACGTTTTAAAGAGTTTGTTTAAAGAGAATATTACAGTGTTTGTAGCACATGAGCTAACAAAAATGCACGAAAGTACCTACAAGGGCACACCTAGTCAATTGATTGATAAGTGCAAAAAACTAAAAGGCGAGATTACAATATCGTTTAGGTTTAGTTAGTATTTTCTTAAGACCCCTTTTACTGTTCCTTGTATTGTTAGGTTTTTTACAAAGATTGGATCCATAGTTGCGTTTGCTGGTTCTAACTTATAAATCCCACCTGGCATTTTGAAAAAACGTTTTAAGGTTGCTACTTGATTATCAAGTAATGCTACAACAATCTCTCCATTGTTTGCTGTATTAGCTTGTTCAATAATAACAAAATCCCCATCTAAAATTCCTGCCTCAATCATAGAATCACCCTTAACCTGTAAAACATAAGTTCGTTTTACTCCAGAAACCATATCAAAAGGGATAGTAATAGTAGTTGATGAATCTTCGATTGCATCGATTGGTCGACCTGCAGCAATATACCCTACCATTGGTATAGCAATACCTAAATCTACATTCTGAAATGCAGGTTCATCTTCATCGAAAGCTGAAACTTCTTCGTGTGTAATCTCTATTCCTCTAACTGCACCTTCGTACCTTCTAAGTACATGCTTTTTCTCTAGTGCCATTAAGTGTTCGTGAACAGTAGCAAGGCTAGAAAGCTCCATTGCAGTAGCAATTTCTTTTAAAGTAGGAGAATGTCCAAATTTATTTATGTATTGACAAATATAATCAAAAATTTCTCGTTGACGTTTATAAAGTGTAACAGGCATAATGTTTTTTCAAAAATTACTACTTTTGGGTTTTCTTTGTGTATTTATCATACCGAACAATACACGAAGCTGTCAAGAGCATTTTAAGAAATATGTTATAATGTTGTTATGGATATAAAAGAAACAAACGAAAAACCTGCAATTAAAAAATCATATTTTAACACACCTTTTGGGGAGTATTTTCAGCAGATAGACCAGATTGATAAAGACTGGAAAGAAACTGATGAGTATGGTTCTTTTTTAATACTTGGTTTAGTAGAAGAAATTGGAGAGATGGCAAGAGCATACCTTGCAAAACATGGTAGAAAGCCATCAAATATTGCAGCACAAGAAGATGAAACTTATGAACAAGAGTTAGGAGACATATTACTTACAATTTTAAGATTTGCCAGAATAAAACATATTAACCTCGATGACAGGGTTCAGTACTCAATAGATAAGATTAAAAAAAGACGCGAGTCACCAAAATTAACATGATGATTTTTATTTTAAAAAAATTAGTAAAAAATATCTCTTGACAAAATAAACAGAGGTATCTTAAAATAAAAACATGCCCGAACAATTCCCGAAACTGATTAATAAAGAAACTAAAATTCCCTTTAACATTGATAAGTTTGGTCTGTATGCTATTAGCATCTCTGCAAGCTGTAGTAGTGAAAATGATTTAAGAGTTGAGATTGATGGTCAGTTATTAAGAGAGCTTCCTCCTGAAAAAAATATTCAGAAATATAACATTCCACCAGCATGGAACGGAACTAAGTTAAAAGGATTAACACAAACTAACATTTTTTTATTAAAACTAAATAAAGGTGAACATAATATTACTTTTTACCCTAAAGATGAAGCTATTATCGAAAGCTGGGAGGTTAATATTATTAAAAACACCTCAAAAATAGAATTTCCTATTGAACAACAGGCAAAAGATGGAGATAAGCGACCTTGGTTTACATTTAGTTTAATTGACCTTCCTATCAAATCAATAACAGCAACAGCGAGTGTGTTCTGGCATTTTTGGGATGGAGATGATATTAAACTTATTGTTGATAACAAGATTGAGAACAATACTAAATCGAAACTGTGGAAAGATTGGGTGTGGCATGCTACCACAAAACAACTTATCTTTGGAACAAAACAAGAGCAAAAATCTTTTGAAATAAACCTAGAAAACGGAATACACTACATTGAGATTTGGGCAGATAGAACACCAACTTTACATAACATTACATTTAACCTTGGAGATTTTGTATTAAAACGAATTCCAACTGTAGATGATCCTGAATGGACAGGTGATTTTGCTGATGATACCAATCAAATGATCTTAGCCCGTGCTTTATTTGGAGAAGCAAGAAATACACTAGTTCCAGATGAAGCAAGAATTGCCATTGGCTGGGTTATTAGAAATAGAGTTGAAAGTATGAAATGGGATAATACCTATTGGGAAGTAATTACGAAACCAATACAATTTAGTTCATTTAATTTAGATGATCCAAATCGTAAATTTATTGAGAATCCACTTTTCAAAGACTCTGAAATAGATAAAACTGCTTGGTTACATGCGTATAAATTATCTAGTGGAATATTAAATGGTGAAATAAGTGATCTAACACTTGGTGCAAATCATTATTATGATAACAGTATTGGCACTCCACCTTGGGCAAAAGATGAAGAGCCTGTCTTGACACTTGATTATATAAATGAGTATAAAGAAAAGTCCTCTATTTTCTTTTTTAAATTATGATACGAAAACACCTTTCATTTAGCTTTTTGTTATTCTTAGCCTTACTAATACCCATAATTCTTTTATATCAAAACTATCTTACGCGCTCTTTTGATGTGAAAGACACTAACACAGTAGATATACAAAGCTTAGATATTATTGAATTGCAAAAAGTTTTATCAGAAGATTATAAAGTTTATTTAATTAGTAAAAATCTTAAAAAACAAATCTATTTTAATAATATGCCTATTCAATCTTTAACTCTATCACCATCCCAACAACAAGTAGCTTTTTTTTACGAATCAACACAACCATCCACAGAAGGCTTAGCACTGGCTCTCAATATTTTAGATTTTTCGGATAATAAAATGACAGAAATATACAATACAACTTTTCCTTCTTGGGATGTTACAAGCAAGGTAAATTGGATTGGCAATGATAATATTTTTTTCTTAAGGCACTGTGGTACAAATTGCCAAGGTATAACTTTACTTAACACAAAAACAAAAGAAATAAAAAATGCCGTTTTATCTTATTCATCATTTAAAGACACCACTGCAACAACCCATTTTCAAGATTGGTTTGGACAAGAATTTATTATGGATGGATTTGTTTACAATGTAAAATCAAAAACATTGAATAACGATAATTATCTAGTCTTTACTTTAAAAGACAATAATGGGGCATTTTTGGAAGAGAAAAGTATTTTATTTCCTCAGTTTTAATTTTTATATTTCAGTATTACTATTTTGTTCTGGCATCTGAGGCATTGAATCTACTTTATTTTCTCCTAAATAAACCACATATGTTCCTGCAATTTTGTCATGCCATGTTTGGTTATTTTTATCAAATAACATCCAGAAATATCCAAGTAAAAGTACTATACTTGATATAAATTTACCTACAACATCTCGAATAATTATTGTAAAAGGATCAGTCATTGGTGTTCCATCTTTCTTTATTACCTGAATGTTTAATGCTTTTTTCCCAATTGTTCTACCCTCCATATTCATATATGTTGCTAGGTAATAAGCAATAGAAATTATCATCGAAAGACCATTGGTAATTGATGTGCTTGTAGAACCAAGTAATACAACTATAGTTCCTAATATCATTCCACCTATAGTAACAATCACTCCATCGATAAGTGCTGCACCTAACCTTCTAAAAAAACTAGCTTTTTGATAATTCATAATTTAAAATAAATTGTTACTTGTTTAATAGTAATAAAATACTTTGCTTATAACAACAATAATCTAATTCTTGAATTTATAACAATTCTAAAGTAAAATACCATATATAACCCGAAAGGTTATTTTTAATTTTTATCAATTATTATGAACGGAAAATTTGAACTTGTTTCTAATTTTAAGCCTACAGGGGACCAACCTGAGGCAATTGACAAGTTAGTTAGTGGACTAAATAGTAATGTGACCGACCAAGTTTTACTTGGTGTTACAGGTTCTGGTAAAACTTTTTCTATTGCTAATGTAATACAAAAGGTTCAAAAACCAACACTTGTAATCTCTCATAATAAAACTTTAGCAGGGCAGTTATATCAAGAATTTAAAGAGTTTTTTCCTAATAATGCCGTTGAGTATTTTGTATCATATTATGATTATTATCAACCTGAGTCGTATTTACCTCCAACAGATACATATATAGCTAAGGAATCAAGCATTAACGAAGAAATTGATAAGTTAAGACTTTCTACAACTACCTCACTATTAAGCCGTAAAGATGTAATTGTGGTTTCATCTGTTTCTTGTATATATAACATTGGTTCACCAAAGGAGTATGGAGATAGTGTTTTGCTGATCGAAAAAAAAGCGCAAATTAGTAAAGCTGCAATTACTAAGTCTTTGCTTAATCTACATTACAACAGAAATGATTTTAGCTTAGAAAGAGGAAATTTTAGGGTTAAAGGAGATATTATCGAGATTATTCCATCTTATTCTGAGGTTGCATACAGAATTGAGTTTTTAGAATCAGTAATTACTAATATTTATAGGTTTGATCCATTTACAGGAAGAGTTTTTGAGTCATTACAAAGCTATGTTTTATATCCTGCAAAACATTTTATAGCAAATGATGCTAGCTTTGCTCAAGCTTTGGTTGAAATTGAGAATGATCTAAATATTAGATTGAAAGAGTTAAAGGCAGAGGGTAAGGTGCTTGAGGCATATAGGTTAGCACAAAGAACTAAACACGATATAGAGATGATTAAAGAGGTTGGATATGTTAATGGTATAGAAAATTATTCAAGGTACTTTGATGGAAGAAAAGCAGGTGCTATTCCATACACCTTACTTGATTACTTTCCAAAAGATTTTTTACTTGCAATTGATGAATCTCATATGACTATTCCTCAAATAAGAGGTATGTATAACGGAGATAGATCACGTAAGCAAACCTTAGTTGATTATGGGTTTAGACTTCCAAGTGCAATGGATAATAGACCATTAAAGTTTGATGAGTTTTTAGATAAATCATATAAAACAATACATATATCAGCAACCCCTAACGAGTACGAGATAGAAAAAAGCATTAAGGCTACGAAAAAATCAAAAGATGAAGGTTTAGAGGTTAAAGATGGTTATGTCGGAGTTGCCGAGCAGTTAATTAGGCCAACAGGTATTGTTGATCCTGTAATTATTATTAAGCCAATAACAGGACAAATTGATGATTTACATTCTGAAATTTTAAAAAGAGTTAAGGTTAACGAAAAAATATTAATTACTACATTAACTAAAAAAATGGCAGAAGAGCTAAGCGTTTTTATGAAAGATAAAGGGGTAAAGGCAGAGTATTTGCACTCCGATATAGATACATTAGATAGAATGGATATTTTAGATAATTTACGTAAAGGTGAGTTTGATGTTTTAGTTGGAATAAACCTACTTAGAGAAGGATTAGATTTACCAGAGGTTTCGTTAGTTGCAGTGCTAGATGCTGATAAAGAAGGGTTTTTAAGATCAGAGACAGCCTTAGTTCAGACAATGGGAAGAGCAGCTCGTAACGTAAACGGAAAGGTAATTTTATATGCAGATCGAATGACAGATAGTATAAAAAGTGCAGTAGATATAGTAAATAGAAGAAGAGAGATCCAGCTAAAATATAATAAGGACAATAACATAACTCCAACAAATATTATAAAAGAATTAAAAAAGCGAATTGTAGAGAAAAAAGAAGAAGAACATAAGAAACATCAGATTAAAAATGATGATTTTAGGATGTTACCCCCTGTAGAACGAACTGAGGTGTATAAAAAGATGGAAGAGGAGATGTATTTAGCTGCAGATATGCTGAACTTCGAGCTTGCTACTGATTTACGTGATAAACTAAGAGGTTTAAAAAAGTATTTGAACAAACAGTAAAATGGATTATATAAAAGTACGAGGTGCGCGTGAGCATAACCTAAAAAACATAAACATAGATATTCCAAAGAACAAATTTGTTGTTTTTACTGGACCTAGTGGTTCGGGAAAGTCTTCTTTAGCTATGGATACAATATACGCAGAAGGGCAACGAAGGTATGTCGAGTCATTATCAAGCTACGCAAGACAATTTTTAGGTGTTATGGATAAGCCTGATGTAGAAAGTATAGAAGGACTATCTCCGGCAATAGCAATTGATCAAAAAACCACTTCGCATAATCCAAGGTCTACAGTAGGAACAATTACAGAGATATACGATTATTTTAGATTATTATATGCCAGGGCTGGTCACCCACATTGTCCAAAGTGTGGTGATGAGATCTCAACAATGAGTGTTGAACAGATTACAAATTCAATTTTAAATTATATCTCAACAGCACTAGAGTCAAAAAAGACAATTAAGGCATTTATGCTAGCACCTGTAGTAGTAGCAAAAAAAGGGGAATTTTCAAAAATTTTCGAGAACTTATCAAAACAAGGATTTAACAGAGCAAGAGTAGATAATATAGTACATAGTGATATTACAGGGCTAGCACTTTTTAAAACTAACAAACATAATGTAGATGTAATAGTCGAGCGTTTTTTAATTAATTCACAAACTGACCTAAAAGAGTTAAAAACACGAATTACTCAATCAGTCGAAACTGGTTTAGCCTTAACAGGTAGCTCTGTAATTTTCTCTGAAATTTTAGATGAATCAGAAAGCTTTCCTGAATTACCTACAATGTTTAACGACGTGTTATATTCAGAAAAATTTGCTTGTGCAAAATGCAGTATCTCTATTGCAGAGCTTGAACCAAGACTTTTCTCATTTAATTCACCTCAAGGAGCTTGTCTAAGCTGTACAGGTATTGGAACAGAGTTAAAAGTTGATATAGATAGCTTGATGAATCAAAATCTATCTGTTGCAGAAGGGGGGATTTTTCCTTGGACAGATTTAATGGAAAAAGAGTCGTGGTTTAAGAGATTAGTTATGGCAGTTGCAGATACTGAAAATATAAATTTATATGCTCCAATTAAAAAGTTAGAAAAAGATAAGTTAGATTTGTTACTTTATGGAAATAAGAAGATAACTTACCAGGTAACAGGATTAAATAGATTTGGAAAAGAGGTGACTTTTGATGAAAGTTTTGAAGGATTAGTTAACAATTTAAATAGACGTTACAAAGAAACAGAGTCAGATTATATCCGAAAAGATATAGAAAAATATATGGTAAAAGAGCCATGTCCAGATTGCAAAGGTACAAGATTAAATGAGCAGGCACTTAGTGTAACTATAGATAAAAAGTCGATTGCAAATACAACTAACCTATCGATTCACAAACTATATATGTGGTGTTACACATTACTTGATAGTGTAGTTAACACTGAAAACCTTTCTACTGATTATATATTTCAGAAAAACAATAAGATTTTTACAGAAAAGGAGATTGTAATTGCTACCCCTATATTAAAAGAGATTTGTGCAAGATTAAGATTTTTAATAGATGTAGGACTTGATTACCTAACTTTAGATAGAACCTCTTCAACTTTAGCAGGCGGAGAGGCACAAAGAATTAGATTAGCATCTCAGATTGGCTCGGGATTATCAGGTGTTTTATATGTTCTTGACGAACCATCTATTGGTTTACATGCAAGAGATCATAAGCGCTTAATTAGTACGTTAGTAAAATTAAGAGATTTAGGCAATACAGTTTTAGTAGTTGAACATGATGATCAGACAATGTTAAGTAGTGATTATATCTTTGATTTTGGACCAAAGGCAGGTAACAATGGAGGTTACGTAACTGCAAGTGGAACAGTAGATGAAATTATTAAAAACCCTAAGTCCCTAACAGGAAAGTACTTATCTGGAAAAAAGAAGATAAGGCCTGAGGTACTTTTAGAAGACCATGAAAAAGCTGATTTAAAGAAAAAAGATAGTTTGTATGGAAAGAGTTTGAAAATTATTGGAGCAAGTGAGAATAACTTAAAGAGTATTGACGTTGATATACCCTTAAATCAATTTATTGTAGTAACAGGTGTTTCTGGATCAGGAAAATCAACTCTTATAAATGAAACTTTACTTAAATCTTTAAAGCGAAGTAAAGGTTTAAAGATAGATAGTAAGATAGCAGAGCATACTAGCATACAAGGTGAATCGCATATTGATAAGATAATTGATATTAACCAATCCCCAATTGGCAGAACACCAAGATCTAACCCTGTAACATATACAGGTGCATTTGATTATGTTCGCAGTATCTTTGCAATGACCGAAGATGCAAAGCTTAGAGGGTATAAAGTTGGTCGTTTTAGCTTTAATGTTAAAGGGGGTAGATGTGAGGTATGCCAAGGAGAAGGGCAGATGAGAATCGAGATGCAATTTATGCCAGATATTTATGTTGACTGCGAGGTATGTCAGGGGAAAAGGTACACATCTGAGGTGTTAGAAATTTATTATCGAGAAAAAAATATTGCAGATATATTAGATATGACAGTTGACGATGCACTAGGATTTTTTACAAATATTCCTGTACTACATAGAAAGCTTAGAACTTTATCTGATGTTGGGCTTGGATATATTAAGCTAGGACAACCTGCAACAACATTATCAGGGGGAGAGGCACAACGTATTAAGCTTGCATCAGAGCTATCGAAAAAAGGTTTGGGTCATACATTATATATTCTAGACGAACCAACTACAGGTTTGCATTTTAGTGATTTAGAGAGGCTAATTGGAATTATTAAAAGGTTAGTTGCAAAGGGAAACACAGTAATTGTCATTGAACATAATTTAGAGGTAATTAAAAATGCGGATTGGATAATTGATTTAGGTCCAGAAGGTGGAGATAGAGGCGGAGAGGTTGTTTTTACAGGAACAGTCGAAGATATTATTACTTACGAAAAATCACATACAGGAAAAGCACTAAAGCAACAAGGAATGAGATAATTGGTAGTAATAGCTTATTAAGATAAAGATTGTTCTCGATTATAACGTCAGAGTTAATTTTTTTTCCTGTAAAAGTTTCAAAACTAATCTTATTTGAGTTAGTACTCTTTAAGTTAACCTGTGCAAATGGTGGTAAAACTGAGACTGAATTCTCACCAATCTTAACGTTATAAACTGTTGTATTACTTTTGTTTATAAGTATAACCTCTGTTTTAAGGCTAATTAAATCCATAAAAGTTGGTTTTAAAACTTTTCTTGCCTCAAATTTATACTCAACGGGTGTTGATTGTTCAGCAATAAACTCAACATTAATAAAATTATCCTCTTCAGGATCAATTTTGTAACTTCCTGCAGGGTATGGGTAATTTGAGCTAAGTCCATGTGTTACAAATGTAATATGGTTAGTATCAAACTGAGAAAATAGATCAAGCCCAGAGGTTGATGTCCATGTTGGATCAACCTGCACCCACCCCTCATCCTCAGAGTAGTACTCAGCCCAAGAGTGCAAAACATCGTTAGAATTTGTAAGTCTTAAAGAAAGAGGCTTGTTTGTAGCACCAGACGTATATGCATACCCATTAATCTCTCTGGCAGGAATACCAGAAGCCCTAGCTAATGCAACAAATGAATCTGTAAATTCCATACAAACAGTATCTGTCGGGTTAGTAAGAGCATAATCAACTCCTTCTCGCTCTATACCGGCACTTGCTGCCTTATTTAGGTTGTATTTTAATGTACTGGTTACAAATTGAAATATAATTCTAGCTTTTTCTTTGTCTGTTTGTTCTTTCTTAAATGCAAACCTTTTTAAGGTTTCTTGAACTTTTTTTGAATCACTTTCCCAAAATGGTTGAGATTTTGTATATACCAATTTATCAGTTAACTCCTCTTTGTTAGGAATATTCAGTACCTTAACCTCTAAACTTAGGTTAATAAGCTTTTCTTCTGAGGGTTCTAAGTAATACTCTGCAAAATAATTCCCATCTTGATCTGAGTAAATCTGGTTTGGAATTTTAGAGATATTTTTTATGACAACATTTTGTCTACCTTTTATATCTGGGGGGATTGTAATATCTTGTTTTACCTTTTGGTTAGTTGGGTTTTTAAGATGATACTTTAAATTAATATTAAATAGCTGATATTCACCAAATACAGCATTAATTCCTGCTCCTTTAAAATTCTCACCACTAAACTCAAACACCTTATAATCTCCTTGTTTTGTTGTTAAAGTAGGCTGAGGAAAAATATATAACTCTTTACCAATCAGGTTATTCACATTAATAAAAACCTCGTAAGTATTTAGATTTTCTGTTGCAACTAGTTTTGGAATTGCAAGTTCCCATACAGATCCTTTTTTATTTAACAGCTTATTAGAGTTAAATGATAAGGTTAGATTGCTATATTTACCTTTCCCTACCTTACTCTTGATTAATTTTAAGGTTACATTAGTTTTATCATCTTTCTTTTCAATAAGAGTCTCAATTTCTTGATTATCTTGTTGTGCTTTAATATTTGTAATATCATCCTCAATTAGACCTAGCATATATTCTGTTGCATAGTAATCACTTGTAAGATTTTCTAGCTTAATATTATACTCAACCTTTGTATTAGCATTTTCATCTATTGTATAGTTAATAACATAACTAGTTGCAAACTCTTTTGCACTAACCGTCGAAGAGCTAAATAAAAATAGTATTAAAGTAAGTAAAAGTATTTTCCTCATAGTAGATTTACTATGTATTATACATTACAGTAATGCAAATGAACGATAAACTAAAAAATAAGATAGATAAATTACCAAAAACCTCTGGTGTATATAAATATAAAGATAAAGCTGGAAAGGTAATATATGTTGGAAAAGCTGTAAACCTTTTAAATAGGGTAAAAAGTTATTTCCAGAAAGATTTAGAGCTAGGCCCAAAAACACAAAAACTAGTTGAGAACATATGCGATATTGATATAGTTGAAACAGAATCAGAGGTCGAGGCATTATTATTAGAAGCAGAGCTTATTAAACGCTTAAAGCCTAAGTACAACGTGCTTTTACGTGATGATAAATTTTATAAATACATAGAGATAAAGAATGAAAAGGTAAACTACATTACAAATGGTAAATCAAAGTTAGAGGTTATACCTAGGGTTGTAACAAGTCGTAAAATAACAAGCCCTGGATCTAACTATTTTGGTCCTTACCCTTCTGGAACATATGTTGAAGACGTTTTACGACAATTTAGAAAAACATTTAAGTATAGAGATTGTTCTAAGATAAAATATAATCTTTACCAAAAACGACAAAAGCCATGTTTATTTGGTGATATAGGTTTATGTATGGCGCCTTGTGTTTCTAATGTGTCTGCAACCGAGTACAGGCGATCGATAGGGCAATTTAAAAAACTATTAAGTGGGAAATCATCAATTGTAATAACAGAGCTAAAAAAGCAGATGCAAGTTGCAAGTAAGGTAAAAGAGTACGAAACAGCAACAATTTTACGTGATAGACTAGAAAAACTAAATTATCTAAGGCAGAACACACGCAGTGCAGATGAATACATTGATAATCCTAATTTAGTTGAAGACATTAACTTCCAGTCTTTATACAAATTGCAACAGTTAATCCCCACACTTGACAAATTACCAGCAAGAATCGAGTGCTTTGATATCTCAAATATACAAGGCACAAATCCAACAGCCTCAATGGTAGTAGCAACAAATGGAAGAATCGATAAGTCTGAGTATAGAAAATTTAAGATAAGATTAACAAATACCCCAGACGATTTTCTAATGATGCAAGAGGCAATTACCCGAAGGTTTAATAATAGCTGGCCTATGCCAGATCTTCTTTTAATAGATGGAGGTAAAGGGCAGGTTTCAAGTGTA
>Ga0209702_10002528_pt1 | contig 31664 bp, 17 predicted proteins | sample FRY01_FD_187210 | JGI IMG/M metagenome (GOLD analysis project Ga0209702, IMG submission 187210) | Freshwater microbial communities from Lake Fryxell liftoff mats and glacier meltwater in Antarctica - FRY-01 (SPAdes) (version 2) | ecosystem: Environmental > Aquatic > Freshwater > Ice > Glacier...
TAATGTATATTTTTCTTTATCGAATTCTTGCATACTTTCAGCCCATTTGAGTGAACGCCATGATATATTATCAACAGGAGCATTAGAAGCGTCGAAAACGTATTTTTGCAAAAATGGCAAATTGTCACTCCATTCAAAAGCATCAACTAAAGGTGATATTTTAAATAAAAAAGTGTCCCAATTTTTCCGCAAAGTATTAATGTATGTAGGAGATTCGATGAGTGTTTCTATTCTAGTAGTAATGAGAAAGTTTTTCAAATCACAAACATATGTTCCTGAATGTTTTTTTTGAAAGGTAGCAACGACTGGCCAATGGGAAAGTGCGAGATGAGTAATAATTCTTAACCCATATTGAACATTTTTTTTTCATTACAAGCAAAATAAAGCACCCCCCAATTGCCTTTACGCATCAAATTAAATCGCAATGAATCTGGAAAGTGCATCGAAAACCCTACATATAGATCTAAACCAGTATCTGACTTAAAGATTTCTCCTTTTTGAGAAAATTGATTTAGCAAATTATTAATGTTGATCACTATTTCAATAAATTAGATCGGGTTTACAATCTGGCCTGGGGAGTGTAAACCATTTTGTGTAAATAGGATTTAAAATTTTACATCGGTTGGTAAATATAACTAAAAATTGATTTAGAATCATTGTTTGAGTTCCTAGCGGTTAATTTTTCATTTTGCTTTAGTAGTTTAATAAATAGTTTGTTTGTAAGTGTAAAAATTGACAAGTTGATGTCATTTTACAATGACCGCTAACATTAAATTGCCGACAATGGCGAGCGAAGTGCGAAACGAAAGTGGAGGCTAGCTACTACTAAAAAAAGAGGGCGACACCGAAAAGTGAAACGAGTAGAATAAAAAAATAAAATAAATAGTAAAATGGAATCACTTAGCTTAAAAGAAATCTCAACAAGAGACAGTTTATCATTATCTTCTATAATTGACTATTGGAAGGACTATGACCCGAAATCAGTATTACTTGCGTATGCTGAATTACTAGGAAGAAAATTTCCTATCCCTTCTCATTTGACGAACAAACAAAATGAATTTTGTGCTAAAAATAATAATACTGATATGGACACTTTCTTAAACACCTATCTCAAGGAGAATGGATAAAATATTTACAGTGAATATTATGAAAAAGAAATTGGAGTAGCCAAGAAAGTGGCAACAGAAAATATACTAAAGAATACAGACAACATCACTAACAGTTCTGCTATTAATGATAGCGAACCTGCAAGATATGCCGCTTTAAAAACAGTGGTTGGATTGCTTTCTGGACTTGGCTACATTGTTATTATCGTTGGGATTATACTACTTATATTTTTGGCTTCAGACAAACAAGTGCTAATGGGATTTATAGCAGTAGTAGTAAGCGTTATAATTGCATTGCCTTTACTTGCATACTCAAATTTGATTTATGTTTTTATTGACACTGAACGCAACACACGAAAAACATTGGAGGCAATAACAAAAACGAATAAATAATTGACGAAAAACATCGCTTCGGACAAAGTGTATGCCAACATCGGATGACACATCTTCGAACGAAAAGCAAAGCAGTAGATTACATTAAATTGCCGTCAGACTGTTTAAGAGCTAAAAAACGCAATCAATGTTAAATAATAACGACGTTATTCCGACCTTACATAGAAAATAATCCAAGAGCTTAAATGTAATTCAAAGTATTCGGCATTATAAAATAAATTTATTGGATTAAAATATAATTACAATTAATATAAGATATTCGTACACCTCTCTTTGAAAAAAATTATACTGAAATATCAGAGTCTCAATTCTGAGTTTTTAGACAGTCTGGCGTTGTGGGTAAGATTATTTGACGGATGGAATGCAAAATTTTTTAGTCGCTAAATTCGTAGCAGTTGGATGTGACCAATGTTTGTTCGCTTCAGAGTATATCGCAAGCAATGAAATTTATATTTGCCAAGACGTTTAAATTATGACAGCCAATTGAATCCTTGGCAAGCGCACAGAAAAGACAAGGATATTTGTTTTTCAGAACTAATCGACACCGACATTGTTGTTAGGCTTTTAGAAAACCGGACCTATAATTTGCAAGACATTTTATTATTGACTGGCATGAAAAGAATTTTCGATAGCCGAAAACAGGGAAAACGCTAGCTTCGCATGAATCCATTCTGTGGCCAACCTCTGTTAAACAATACCATAGCGAAATTCCATTTGGCAAGGATGGCGTGGTAGTCGAACTTCCCCTCTCTCCCATTTCACTTGTGAAAGCACCAAACAATTGCAACAAATTTTAAGGTATTTAGTTGTTTGTTTCTTTGCAATTATTTAGTTTTAGCGTTTGCAGTCTTTACCTCTTGCAAAAATAAAATGCGCCAAGCTCGAAGCGTTAAGCACAATGTTATGACGACCCTGTAACTTGACAATTTTTGTGCAGACATTATTGATAAAAGACGATAGAACAATTGCTAACTTTGAAAACAGAAAAACTAAAAGTGCTGTGTCAGCACTATAATCACTGACGACAACAAAAATGAAAACAAAAATTCTACTCTTCGCTTTATTGATTTTTATTTCTGCGAAAACAAATGCACAATGGCAGCCGGATGTTCGGCTTACAAATAATCCGGCTGGGTCCGCTGTTGCGCAGGGAAGTACAGGTTGGTGTATAGCAGCCAATGGTAACGACGTTCATGTTGTTTGGCACGACAATCGTGATGGCAATCTTGAGATATACTACAAGCGCTCCTCAGACGCAGGTTTAACATGGGGAGTCGATACTAGACTCACCAATAACGCTGACTTTTCAGTCCATCCGTCCATTTCATTATCCGGTTCAACAGTGCGAGTTGCGTGGGTTGATCTACGCGATGGAAATGCTGAAATATATTACAAACACTCAGAAGATACGGGAGCAACATGGAGCTTAGATATGCGTTTGTCGAATAATGTAGCTTCTTCATACTATGGAGTTTTATCCTCAGTCGATTCTGTGGTGCACATTGTATGGTGGGACGACCGCCACGGAAACGTGGAAGTATATTATAAACGTTCCGCAGACGGAGGTGTAACATGGGGATCCGAAATTCGATTGACAAACAATATAGGTGATTCATACAATCCCTCAGTAACATCATCAGATTCAGATGTGCATATTTTCTGGTACGACGATCGTGATGGCAACAACGAGATATATTATAAACGCTCAACCGATGGAGGATTAAACTGGGGACTTGACACACGACTTACGAATGACGCCGATGTTTCGCACTATGCTTGCGGAACAGTATCCGGCTTAAATGTGCATGTGGTATGGGCTGAAAATCGCAATGGAAACACAGAAATATATTACAAACGCTCTACAGACGGAGGGGCAAATTGGGGAGTAGATACTCGGCTAACAAATAATGCTTTCAGCCAGGAACATCCGAATGTAAATGTATCGGATTCTTCTGTTCATGTGGTATGGTTAGATGCTCGTGATGGCACCTTCAGTGAGGTTTACTACAATCACTCATCAGATGGAGGTACAACATGGGGAGCAGACACACGATTAACCAACGATGCTTCAAAGACATGGTTTCCTTCAGTGGCTGTTGCCGATATGGTAGTGCATGTTGTATTTCAGGATGAGCGGGACGGACCTAGCGGAGAAATATATTATAAGCGCGACCCGACAGGAAATTTTGTCGGAATTAATGAACTTTCTTCAAGCGAAAATTCGTTCCTCATTTTTCCAAATCCGGCAACGAATAAATTCACAATTCAATTAAAAACAGCATTAAAAAATACACAAATAGAAATTTATAATGTGCTGGGAGAAAAAGTATATACTTCGATTGCACTCAATAACCAAGCGGAGATGGGAGTTGCTGTCACGCTTGATGTGCCAGCAGGAATATATTTTGTGACAGTAAGTGACGGACAAAAGTTATTCACGCAAAAATTAATTGTTCAATAAAAACGTACAACTTCGCCTTTAATGAAGAGTAGTACATTCTATAACATTAGCCATTTCACAAATTTTTCAAAAAAAGTATACAGTGTATCTGAAGTATGCACAAGTCAAAAAAATGCAACATAGAAAGCGGAATAAAATTTCCAATTTTTTTGTTGCATTTTTTATTGAAGTGTGGGGCTAATAATCTGTGCTTTCTAAAACTTCGCAAAACCCCAACTCGTTACAAGCAAGCCTATCGAACAACTGAATGCCTTTCTTGCTTTAAATCTATTGCATTAATAAAATGAATTATCACATTCAAAGCGTTTCAGAAACCTACAAGCTGTTTATTTCAAGTAATCAGGGCCGACATGCATTAGAAGCTGAAGAACAGCAAAAGTAATTCGGTAAAAACGAGCTTACCGAAAAAAAAGAAAATTTCGGTTCTTGTTTTGTTGCTTCATCAGTTCAAGGATACAATTATTTTTTTTGCTGATAGCGGCAGTAATTTCTTTTGTTGTTAGTGATATAAAAGATGCCGTTGTTATTTTTGATTAAATCCGCCAAAGCCTTGTACTATTAGAAGCAAATAGTACAAACTAAATTATCCATTTTGAGACGTAACTAAATTCTCCAATACTCGTAAAAAAGGCATGCTTGAAATAATTACTGTTTCGTCGAAATTAAAATCTACTGTATTCATAGTGGGAAGAAGCATTGCATGGAACAACAATCGCAGCATAACATTTTTGCTTATATCATTTCTCATCATCATTCAACGTGGCCCTATCCTGTGGGGACAAATAGCATTGCCGCTCTTTTCATTAATGCTGCTTTCACATATTTGTACTTATTCCTTAACGGCATTTTCATTTGATTCCATCAGAGAAAATGCAAACAATGCAAAGGTGATTTGGAGCAATGCCATAAGAATGCGTCTTGGACTTGCCATAGCGATCATCGCTATCCTCTCGTTTTTCAAAATCCCGTTTCATTTGCTAGGAATGATATTAGGATTTCTTTTACTTCAAGTTTACAATGAAAGCTATAAAATTCCCGCAAAAATTGAACAAAGATCCAAAAGTTGGATCTTGCTCAGTGGAATCACGGGTATGATTCCGATCCTTTGGTTAATTAGTGTGGATAACAATTTTCTATTTGAAGAACTATTAAAAATTATTTTGCTGGCAGAAATATTTAGATTCGTACTACTCAATATTTCATTTAACAGTAAATACAAAGTTCCATACTTACCTCAATTAGATTTTACTCAATTGAGATTAAGCGGAAAATATTTCTTCAGAAGCAGTATTGTTTTGATAAATCATAAGTCTGCGCTTTTCATGGCCGCCCTATTCCTCCCCTCCTATGCCATGACAAGCTTCCATCTGTTTTTGTTTTGGACAATTACAGGAATAGCTTTCGCAAATCAAATTGGAATGAGCGGTGTTGTGAAGATGGAAGAATGTAATGCGGAAAGTGTAAAATCATCTTTATTAAAAATGTTGATGATAGGATCTGCAATAAGTTTGATCTGGACTTTAATAGGAATTCAACTTCTCATAGCGTTCAATTTTACACAGATTAATTTGTGGTTATTCGTGCCCGGATTCCTCATGATTTTATTTTCTTATTTGCAAATTCCCTTGTTATATGCTTTGTTGAAATTGAATGAGAATAAATTCATCATTCAGAATTACACAATAACAACTAGTCTGCAAATTCTTGTTTCATTTTTTACCTTGATGCAAGGTGAAATAAATTTATGTGTAATTATTTTTGCATCAATTAGCTTTGTTCAAACTGCACTTTTCAGATTGCAGCTTCAAAAAATAATTTAAATGAATCCATGATTTTTGATTTAATAAACAAATGATCCATTTAACATTCGACCCCGCTGGGGTCGGATAATGAACGACCATTTTTATATTCTAGAAACATACAACCCCTTTGGGGTTGGATAATATGAGCCCGTTGGGGTCATTTCACGGACGATCGTTTTTTTTAATTCCTAGAATCATACAACCCCTTCGGGGTTGTATAATATGAGCCCGTTGGGGTTGGATATCTAAGGATCTACAATTTAAATTAATTGCGAAGGGATTACATTTTTCTAAAAAAATATACATCAAAAATGTTACGACCCCGAAGGGGTCGAATAAAACACCATTCTTTGGATTGAATAGATTTATTTTATATTGCCGATTTACATGGACATAGATTTAATTTATTGGACTCTTTTATATGTAAGGTCGGTAAAACACAAATTCGGAATAAAAAAAGCCCCACGATTTGCAGGGCATTTATTTTACATTCAAAATTAATTAACGGATGGTTACCATTTCACGATACTTTGGAAGCGGCCAACCTTCATCGTCGACTATCAACTCCAATTTATCGACATGGTAGCGGATTTCACCAAAAAATAATTTTACTTTATCGCAGTAAGCAATGGCATGGGCACGAGGATCGCTGATGGCATTTGCCTTTTTGCGGGCTTCTACCATTTCATCTACTTTCTTTTTGATGATGGTGATATGCGATGAAATTTCCTTGATGATTTCTACTTGTGTGGAATATGTTTCCTTCGGCAAACCTATATCTTTCATTCCTTCTACATTTTGCACCAAGACGCTTTGGTAACGAATGGCAGCGGGAATAATATGATTGAGAGCAATACTGCCCATTACACGTGATTCAATTTGAATTTTCTTGATGTAAGTCTCTAACATAATTTCATGACGCGCTTCAATCTCACGATGAGAGAAAATACTATTTCTTTCAAAAAGCGCTACTGACTTCTTCGTGATAAAAGCATCCAATGCAGGAGGTGTAGTGGTGATGTTATTCAAGCCGCGCTTCTTCGCTTCCTTCTTCCACTCATCTCCGTAACCGTTTCCTTCAAAACGAATAGCTTTTGATTCCACAATGTATTTACGCAAAACTTTTAGAATGGCTTCATCGTTCTTCACACCTTTCTTAGAAATACTTTCCACTTCATCATGGAATTTCTTCAACTGATCGGCAACGATGGTATTTAAAATAGTCATCGGGTGTGCGCTATTTGCAGATGATCCCACTGCACGGAACTCAAATTTATTTCCAGTGAATGCGAATGGTGATGTACGATTACGATCGGTATTGTCCAATAAGATTTCAGGAATTTTTCCGATGTTCAGCTTCAATGCAGTTTTTTCTTCCGGTGTCATTTTTTTATCCTTCACTGCCTTTTCAATCTCATCCATTACTTTGGTCAATTGCTCACCCAAGAAGATGGACATAATTGCCGGAGGGGCTTCATTTGCGCCTAAGCGATGATCGTTATTGGCACTGGCAATAGAAGCACGCAATAAATCGCCATGTTCAAAGACGGCACGAATGGTATTGATAAAGAAAGTTAAAAACATTAAATTACTTTTCGGTGAATTACCCGGCGACAATAAATTCTTTCCTGTGTTAGTACTTAGACTCCAGTTATTGTGTTTGCCCGAACCATTCATTCCCGAATATGGTTTCTCATGCAAAAGAACTTTGAAACTATGACGACGCGCCACTTTGTCCATTAAGTCCATCAGGAGTTGATTATGATCCACTGCTAAGTTAATATCTTCGAACACAGGAGCGCACTCAAACTGTGAAGGTGCTACTTCATTATGACGGGTCTTCAAAGGAATTCCCAATTTCATCGACTCCACTTCCATATCCACCATGAAAGAATTCACACGATCCGGAATAGTTCCGAAATAATGATCGTCCAATTGTTGACCCTTCGCTGCTTCTGCGCCAAACAAAGTACGACCAGTCATATCCAAATCGGGACGCGCATTAAACATATCGATATCGATAAGAAAATATTCTTGCTCGATTCCCAATGTTGCATTTACTGATGTTACATTTTTATCAAAATACTGACACACTGGAACAGCAGCTTGATTCAATGCATACAATGCTTTTAATAAAGGTGCTTTGAAATCTAATGTCTCACCGGTGTACGAAACGAAAATTGTAGGAATACACAATGTTTTTCCGGAAGGACTATCCATGATGAATGCCGGCGAACTCGGATCCCATGCGGTATAACCGCGTGCTTCGAAAGTATTGCGAATTCCACCATTCGGGAAAGAAGAAGCATCCGGCTCCTGCTGAACGAGTGCACTGGAAGAAAACGCTTCGATTGCACGACCTTCATCACTCAATTCAAAAAACGAATCATGCTTTTCGGCTGTACTACCTGTTAGTGGCTGAAACCAATGTGTATAATGCGTAGCCCCCATACTCACCGACCAATTCTTCATAGCAGCAGCAACGAGTTCCGCTACTTTACGATCGATGCGTTGACCAGTATTGATTGCTTCCATCACTTGCTTAAACACATCCTTACTAAGATGCTTATGCATTTTTTCTTTATCAAAAACATTGATGCCGTAATAATCAGAAACCTTACTCGAAGGCGCTGTTACAACGATTGGAGTGCGGTTGCTACTTTTCTCAAGTGCACGGAAGCGAAGAATTGCCATGTGTTATTTTTTTGTGTTTAACGATGTATAAATAATATTGCTCTATCCTCAATTATAAATCTCATTGAAATGACCGAACGGGTGCAAAGGTATTGTAATTTTGGGGGTAAGGTCAAGAAAAAACTGCTTTTTTTCAACAGACCCCCTATTTTTTAGGGGGGTAGCGGCTAAAATTTATAGTTTTTTAGGAGATTCCGCTAAAATTGAGAATCGGTAGATGGATGAATTGGTGAACTGGTGAATTGGTGGATGGGTGGATGGGTGGATGGGTGGATGGGTAAATTGGTGAATTGGTTGATGGGTGAATTGGTGAATTGGTGAATTGGTGGATGGGTGAATTGGTGAATTGGTGAAATTATTTTAGTTTTGAAAAAACAGCGAAAATCCGTTAAATCAGTAAAATCAGTGTTCAAAAAAAATCCAGCTCTAATCGATTCTAGTAATTTTCAAATCGCTTACGGGCTTTACAATCAAAGGCACCTTTTCCACCATCACGGTAGAAGTATCCAAACCAAAAGCTTTCTCCTCCGGTAATGCAACGCGCTTGATCAAGAAATACAAATCCATGATAATTTTTTGAAGCCATGGCAATTCATTATCCACACTTAAAAACTTCTCCATCACCACAAATCTGAAATCGCCGGTAAGTCCACGATCTCCGAGTGAAGGATAGCGACTGACGATATCTACTTCCTTGTTCTTCACCAATTCTTCCACCACATGACGAAACATTAAATTGATGCGAGGATCGATACGGAAACCAATTCTGAAATCGACACGAATCAATTTCCCTTTCATGATTTCTTTGACTTTATACTCAAGTGTATAAGGCTCATCCAACACATCCACATGAACAAACCAATAAATATCGGCACGCTTCGGTTGCTTATATAAGATGGAATACATCACCTTTCCTTCGATCTCATTCGCATAATTTGCGCTGGTTAAATAAACGAGATGCGTGGCACATTTGGGGATGGTAGTATCCTCACTCAACTTTTCCAGCAAGGGCAAATATTCGTCAATCTTCACAAATTCAACCAAACTATTTCGAATTTTGCGAGAGTAATAAAGCACCATCATTACTGTAATAAGAATACTTGCTATTAATAATGTTACCCAACCACCGTGTGGAAATTTATCAAGATTTGCAATTAAGAAAGCAATTTCAATGATCAAGTAAAATGGTATTAGCAGATAGACAACCCACTTTGGATAATTATTTAAGAGTAAATAATTCGCCAATAAGATGGTGGTCATAATAAAAGTAGTTACGATTGCTAATCCGTAGGCAGCTTCCATTTTCGAGGACTCACCGAAATACAATACCACGATGACACATCCAACATACAACAACCAATTGATAGATGGAATGTATAATTGACCGCGCACATCACTCGGATAAACCACTTTTACTTTCGGCCAGAAGTTCAGACGAATCGCTTCATTGATCAATGTAAAAGAACCGCTGATCATTGCTTGCGATGCAATTACTGCAGCCACTGTAGCCAAAGCAATTCCGAAAGGAAGGAACCAATCGGCCATTAATAAATAAAAAGGATTCGTTCCATTCAACAACTCACCATGATGCTCCATCAAATAAGCCCCTTGACCAAAATAATTAAGCATCAAACAAAGTTTAACGAAGCCCCAGGTAAGACGAATATTTTCACGCCCGCAATGTCCGAGATCGCTGTAAAGAGCTTCTGCTCCCGTAGTACAAAGGAACACTGCACCCAGTAACCAGAATCCGCCGGGATGATCGAACAACAAATCGGCGCCATACATCGGATTGATAGCACGGAAAATTGTCCAATCGTGACCGATACTAATTAGACCCAATATTCCGAGCATACTGAACCAGGCAAACATCACAGGACCAAAAAACTTCCCGACGAAATTGGTACCGAAACGTTGAATCACAAACAGAAACGTGATGATACTAATCACGATGGGAATAATAGGAATATCGGGTTGAATGGCTTGTAGACCTTCGATGGCAGAAGAGACGGATATGGGAGGAGTGATGATACCATCTGCCAACAAAGTACTACCACCAATTAATGCAGGAAACACCAGCCAGGGCGTCTTTCTTCGACGCACCAAAGCATACAAAGAGAAGATACCACCCTCACCTTTATTATCGGCGCGCAGAGTAATAATTACATACTTTAAAGTAGTTTGAAGGGTGATGGTCCAGAAAATACAGGAGATGCCACCAAGTATAACAGTCTGATCAATAGCGCCAAGACCCACAATCGACTTCATCACATACAAAGGTGAAGTACCGATATCACCGTAAATGATTCCGAGGGTTATAAGTAAACCTGCGGCGGATATTTTCTGTTTAGTGGTAGCTGTGCTCACGGTAGTGGAACCGAGGGGCAAATGTATGTTTAATGTTTTAAGAAAAAATAAATTGGGGAAATTTATTTTTGAGCTTCAAGCTACAAGCTTTCTTTGAGCTTCAAGCTACAAGCCTCAAGCCGCAAGCTTTTTTTGGGCTACAAGCTATTTTTTAAGCCGCAAGTGAGAAGGACATGAATCGTCTGCACCTTCACCCTAAGGCATCAAGCCGCCAGCCGCCAGCTTTCTTGGAGCCGTGAGCCGCAAGCTGTCTGTCCCTGATTAGCGTTGACCTTTTTAGGAAAGGATTGCTCAAGTGAAAGAAAAAACCCGTGAAAATTTGTTTCATCCGGTAAATCCGTGCCTGCATGGTGCAGGTAGGTTCAAAATCAGGGAAGAATAGCTATTAATATTACTCATGAAATATCTAAACCTCATCAAATAATTGAATTTTCCTTATTATTGTATATCAGATTTCTAGAAAATGAACATGCGTCACTTAACAATCCTTTTATTAATAATATTAGGCCCATTAAATTCATACTCTCAATCTTGCTTTAATTCAAATAATGAGTATAAAACTAAGAGTTTTATTAAAGAAGAGAAGTATTCAGAAGCTTTAAAATTAATTAATACCGCTATTGAGAAAGACAGCCGCTGCACAAAAGCGCTTTTATTTAGACTAGATATAAGTCGCGTACAAAACAATGAAGAACTATTCGTTAAAGATTTAGAATCATTAAAAAACTCGCCACCTTTCGACTTTAAAGAGTTAGAGAAATTAGGTGACTTCGCAGATACTTTAAAACGTTATGAACTAGCCAAATTCTATTACACTAGCGCATTTGAAAACAAAAGAGAAAATTCCAATGAATTGTTCTTGAAAATTCTTACGTCAAAATTTAAAGGAGGAGAAAACTATACTCTATTGCCTGCAATCGACTCTATTATAAATCTTGATTTACCTAAAAAAGCACTAATGATTGAAGTGCGAAAATTAAAAGCTGAAATTTGGAGATTGATTTACGAGAAAGAGACCGATCCTGAATTAAAATTCAAACTAGGTTTTGAAGCAAGAAGTGCCTACGTCATGTTTCTAAGATTGCAATATCAAACAATTGGACATACTGACAAACTACCAAATATTTTTAATAGTAATTCCTATTGCGACATATTCTACTTTTTATCTTGTAGATACTTGGACAACAAAGAATCCGAATTATCAAATCGTTATATCAATTATCTTTCTCAATCCAACTGTGATCCGGGATTAAGCATTCTTGGCGATAGTCTAAATTACTTAAACTATTTAATCTTGGGTGACGAAAAGCAGATACAACTTTCGTTAAACAATATACTTTATAAAAATCCTAAAAGCGCATTTTTTTTACGGGAAGACTTTAAACGGAGAAACAAGTCCGGCGTTCACTATTTAACATCAATTGAACCACTAAACCGAGCAATAAAATACAACCCTTTAGATTCAGCAAGTTTAATTTTACGAGCTAGAACATACGCAATTAACGCTGAATATGAAAAAGCATATATTGATTTAAAATCCATCAGAAAAATTTACGACGACAGTGCATACACTGACGATTTCACAAGAATCTATAAAATATTTTATGAAAGTAATAGAGAGGCAATAAATCCTAAAATATCAATCAATGATGTAGACAATCTTGCAGTCAACAAATTCCAAAAGAAAGTTCATGTTGATGAAAAGAAAATTAAAATTGCCGGATTCCTAACTGATCAAAGTGGACTAGACTCACTTTTTTATAATGGGAAATATATAAGTTTTACAAACAAAAGCGAAAACGAGGATACTTGCTTTTTTGAATTTATTGCAGAAATCAAAGACAGCAGGAGCCTATTACTTTTCAAATATTTCGATATTTATCAAAACGAGGATTCGGCTCGTCTTACAATAATTAAAGAATCTCTTGAAAATCGTTCAGTCTTAAAAATAATATATCCTGCAAATTTAAACCAGAGTAAAGTCAGAGAAATTTTTATAGATAAGGAGGCCAGCAAAAATATTCTATTTAAAGGTTCTATCGAATCGCCTTATAAAATTAGCTCCGTTAATGTCAATGAAATAAATGCTATAATTAAGAAAGGATACGGAAATGCATATGATTTTGAAACGGAAATAACTATTCAACCCACCGATAGTTTCGTATTAGTGAATTATACAATTGAAGATGCCGAAACGAATTATATTAATTTCAGAATTAACACTGAGGATGAACAAAAAAGTAAAAAGCAAATTTCAGGTAGAACTTGGGTTGTTATTATTTCAAACTCAATTTATGAAAACTTTATGAGTTTAGAAGGAGTTGGGAAGGATGCTAATCTATTATATGAATCTTTTAAAGATTATCAGATTCAAAAAATCGTGCGTAAAAGCAACATGAATTCCAAGGAAATGAAGGCCTATTTAACCAGAGAACTAAAAAAAGAAATTCAAGATGCGCAAGTCAATACTTTAATATTGTGGTACGCCGGGCATGGCAAATATAAACCTTCAGAAGAAGAAGCATATTGGCTTCCTACAGATGCGAAATCAGAAGATGACCTCGACAATTATTTTCCACTTTCTGATTTGCAAAAGAATTTTAACAAAGCGACCTATTTAAACAATCTTTTGGTTGTTTCCGATGCTTGTGAAACCGGCATTGCTTTCAATGATATTAAAAGAGGAGATGAACAATTCGGTTCTTGTAATTCATATATTCCTCAAGTTGGTAAAAGTTATTATGTCCTTACGTCTAGCCTTGACCGTGGAACAAGCGACAAATCAAAATTAGCCGAACTATTCGCTTCCAATTTAGAAACTGAATATAAAAACAAATCCAATTGCATTAATGTATTGGACATCGCAAAAAAGGTACAAACGATACTTCAAACTAAACAGGATGCATTATTTGGTAAATTAGTAGGTATTGAAAGTCGGAAGGACGGATCATTTTACTTAGAAAAAGCAAAATAATTTAAATCCATGAAGTCTTTTCCAAAGACATTCGGCTATATTTTATGGATTGTACTAATATTAAGTACTGGTTCGAGTAATGCTCAAAGTCCTCCTCAAAATATTTACGAATTTGAAAATATTGATATCTCCAATGATAAAATCATTAAAAATGCATTGTACGACTCACAACAAAACTTATGGCTATATACTGAAAATGGCATTTACCGAAGATCAAAAGTCAATTCTAAAATCAAACAGTATTTCATCAAAGACAGTTGGAATGTAGAAAGCAGCATTTTATTTGAAGACAAACAAAATAGAATTTGGTTTTGTGACGAAAGGAAAGATAGCACTCTAAGATACATTTTTCAAGATACCATTCATAGTATAAACCTTCCTTTTCAAATTAGAATTACAGGCATCATTGAAAAACCAACTGGGACTTTTTGGATTTCAACTTTAGGACGTGGACTACTTCAGTTACAAAGCACGCTAAACAACAAGTGGACCTATCATTTTTATAATAATAGCAACAAACTTCCACTAGACATTTACTCAGCTTTTGCTGATAATCAAAAAAACATCTATCTAATAACCAGAAAAGGTCTAGTAAATTGGAACGCAAATGATGAAAGTTCAAATTTAATACCTCTTGAATTACCTAAAAGCACACAGCTCAGTTTCGGAACTATACTAACTGACTCTGTTATACTTCTAGGAACTTGGGGAAATGGTTTATACACGCTAAATTTATTTACTAATGAATTCTCTCCATGGAATACTGCTAAAGCGATAGACAATAATCAATTATTTATCGCCGGTATCAACAGACTAGACAAAGAAATATTGATATCAACTTGGGGAAATGGCAGTTTGATTTATAAAGATAATCAATTATATGAACTCTCCAATAAAACCGGTTTACCCGGCAACAAAATTTATAATACTATACTAGCCCCAAAAAACCGATATCTTATCATCCAAAAAAACTTAGGTATATCGAGTATTGAAAACTTGACACTTTACAGATCCTTTTCGATTTCAAATAGCATAAGCAATTATAATTCTATTACAAAAAATCAAAATAATGGATATCTACTTAGCAAGAATGGAGGAATTAGTTTCTTCTCTGAACTAAATACTAAATCTATTATTGATCCTAAATGGAATATCATGTCATGCCTTCAAATAAATGAGCACGAATTCATACTTGCATCCTATGGCGAAGGCTTAATTCATTACAACGACAAAAGCGAGAAAGCTATAACATTGCTAACATTAAATGGCAAATCCAATTATATCCTTACCAGTATTAAAGATTCCGATAATGATTCAATAATATGGATGGGCTCACTGGAGGGACTCATGAGTTATAATTTCATATCCGGTGATAAATTTTTCCCTGCCGTTTTCGAAAATAATAAAATCAATCAAATAATTTCCCTGGAAGGAGGACATCTTCTTTTAAATTCCGAAGATTCCGGTCTATTTGATTATAACAAATATTCAAATGAAGCAAAATTAATTACTGACACAAAACATAAAACTCTATTCGCCTCTAGTTTAAGAAAAACAAATAACAATGAAATATATTTCTCTACCTATGAAGGGGAAATTTATACTTACAAAGCAAACGATATATACCCAATAAAAATTTGCCAAACAAAAGAAGCAACAAAAATAAATTACTACGCTGTTAATTTCAACAAAATATTAATTGGCACTGACAATGGCATTAGCCTATTTGACATGCACACCAAAAAATGGCTAGGTTTAAACGATCAATTTGGAGGAGTTTTCAAAAAGAAGGTGCACCCTTTAAATCTGTCAGGATTGAATGTCAAAGAAAATATTTTTATCAATGAAAATGGAATTTGCTTGCTATCCAATTCCGTCTATTTTTTACAAGCAATTATACCTGAGTTCCTATTAGACTCTATTTATGTTGCCGGTGTAAACACTAAAATAAATAATGGAGGACTTGAAATAAAATACAATGAATCTATTGATCTCTACTTAAGTTTTACAAAAGTACCCATACCGGAAAATGTCAAAGTAGAATATCGATTTAACAAGGATTCAACCTGGCTAGCTAGCAATAACAACAGACACCTACTTCTGACTAACTTGTCGACTGGAAATCATCAATTGAGTATTAGATACTCAATAGACGGCTACAACTGGACAGAAAAAGAAATATGCAAAATAGCTGTGACCTTACCTTGGTATTTAAATTTTACATTCTATATATACCTAGCAGTTTTTGCGATTTTTCTTACCATAGCAATTTATAGAAAGAAAATCGAATACATCAAAGCAGAAGAGAAAAAGAAAACAATACATGCCCAGCAAATTGCCGAACAAGAAATGAAAGTATTGCGGGCACAAATGAATCCGCACTTTATTTTCAATGCTTTGAACTCCATTCATAATTGTATCCTTCAAAAGGATCCGCTAACAGCTGCAAATAGTCTTACTAAATTTGCTCGTTTGGTTAGGAATATTCTCGATAACTCCATGCATAATTCTATTTCATTAAGAAAAGAATTAAATAGTTTAGAGCTATACATTCAAGTAGAACAATTACGATTTAGTAAAAAATTGTCCTATGCAATTGAATTAGATCCTTCGCTAGATGCAGAATCGATTCAAATTCCACCACTAGTATTACAGCCCTTTGTTGAAAACAGCATCTGGCATGGATTAATACCATCTGAAAAAGAAGGTAAAATAACTATTAAGTTACATGATTGCGATCAAAGCATTAATATTTCAGTTATAGATAATGGAATTGGAAGAAAAAAATCTGAAGAGTTAAAAAACAATACAGAGGTGAATCATAAATCACATGGGTTAAACATTACAATTGACAGAATAATAAAATTCAATGAAGAAAATATTGACTTAACAAATTTCTCAATCGTTGATATTTTGAATGATTTTAATGAGCCCGCTGGAACGAAAGTAAGTTTCAATTTAAAAAAGAAATATAATTAAAAGAAAACAAAATATCAATTCAATTCGACAAATGGTTCTTCCCTATTTAACAAATCAAATTTTATGTCAAAGAAAATAAAACTCCTATTAGTCATTCTGATTTTCACATCAAATTCAGCGTTTAGTCAAAAAAAACCGAATTTAGATTCTCTTATACATCAAATAAATATTACTGTTGATGAAGTATCAAAGCTAGAATTGATACTTCACACTCTTGACTTGAATAATGAATATTATCTTTATGAACCTTATCTTTCAGATAATTTATTCTATCTAGCTCAAAAGGCCAAACTTCTAGCCGAAAAAATAGTGAAGGAAAATAAAGATCCTAAAACACTAAAGCAAAACAAAATTCTACTTGCTAAAGCATATATCCACTCAGGTAATTGGCAATATAAGAATGATTTTTTGCCCCGAAATATTGCATTTAAAGATTATCTATTAGCGATCAAAACAAATAAAGAAGTACATGATTTAAATATATATGGATTAATATTAATTAGGCTAGGCGACTTATTAGATTCCAAAAACAACGTCATGAGCATGAAATGCTACCAACAAGCTTTAACTATTTATGAAAAATCAGGAGATAGAAACCAGCAAGCGCACATCCAATACAGAATTGGAAAAACTATAAAACCGATGAGAGATTCCAAAGAAGCAAACAAACGATTTTTTGCTGCACTTGAACTCTATAAACAGTTAGAAAATCATAAGAAATATGCAGCGGTTGCAAGCTTTTTTGCAGTGTCCTTAAGCTGGTCAAAAAAACATCTTGAGGCTGAAAAATATTTTCAAATTGCTTATCAAACAATTACTCCATTAAATGACAGTATGTTTCTTAGTAGCTTATATATGGGTTGGGCATTGAATGATTTGGAATTACTTGATACTAATTCAGCCCATCAAAAGCTAATTATAAGTTATAAAATCAGCAAAAAACAAGGGAGCTCAATAGCAACAAATACATTAAACCTTATTCGCTTTGGAATACTAAAACCAAGAAAAAAATACAAAGATATAATTATTAATCTTCAAGAACAGTTAGCTGTTTTTCTGCAAAATAATGATAGTGGAGGAATTTGTCAGCTCAATTTCGACTTAGGAAATGCTTATATTGATTTGGAAAAGGCTGAAACAGGAAACAAAGCAATGAACAAAAGCAAAAATCTTACATTTGCAATTGCTTACTTCAACAAAGCATTGGATTATTTACCGTACAATAAAAACAACGCAGATTCTGTTCTGCCCAGACTATTATCTTCTGTAGCATCCATTCAAAACAGCGGTGAATTGATCCATGGAGATGTATTTCTTTCAGCCGGTAGACTTTTATCCTATTTACAAGCAAACATTCTCACAAAGCTTGCATTCTGTCAAGCTCAATTTAAAAACAATGAGTTGGCATATACTAATTTATCAAGGGCAATTGAAATAAGAGACTCCATTGATGAATCGAGCCAAGCCAACCAAATTGACAAACTTTATTTTGAACAAATCAAGTCAAAACAAGCTGTAGAAATTGAACTTCAAAATGAAAGAATAAACAACGAAAGCAAAAGAAAAGAAATTTATGCTTATGGCTTTGGTATTTTCACATTTATCTCTTTAATATTAGCAATTTCTATTTACAGAGGATATCGCTCCAAAATAAAACTTAACAAGGCTTTTAAAACAATACAGGAAACGCAGGAGAAATTAATTAATCAAGAGAAACTTAGTTTTGAAGAAAAGTTGGCAAAGCAAAAAGCAGAACAGGAAATGCAATTATTAAGGGCGCAAATGAATCCACATTTTCTTTTTAACTCTTTAAATTCAATTCACAATTGTATTTTACAAAAAGATACTTTAACAGCGGCTTCCAGCTTGACAAAATTTTCTAGGCTCGTTCGTTATATTCTTGAAAGCTCTAGACATGCCATTGTAACCTTAAAATCCGAATTGGCTACCTTAGAATTATACATGCAATTGGAGCAAATGCGATTCAACACAAAATTTGAATATAAAATAATTATCGAATCGGGAATGTCAGAGGAACAAATAGTGATACCTCCTTTAATTCTTCAACCTTTTATTGAAAACAGCATTTGGCATGGACTCCTACCATCCGGCACAAAAGGACTCATAGAAATATCAATTCGTAAAAATGAAGATAAAATATTTTTTACAATAAGTGACAATGGAATCGGAAGAGATAAATCAAAAGAGCTAAATAAAAATCGAGACGAACACCATACTTCCTATGGTTTAGAAATAACAAAAGAGCGCTTGCAACTTCACAATAAATTAAGCGAGCAAAGTGCTCCCTTCACTATTATTGATCTTTATGATAAGCATGGAAATGCAGCAGGAACAAAAGTTGAATTTGAATTAATCATACAAAAAAATGCAGCCTAAAAACACGCTTCTCAAAACCATTATTGTCGACGATGAATTAAGTGGACGTGAAGCATTGAACAAAATTTTAACGGAATATAGCACGGGATACGATGTGATGGGCATTGCTTCATCCGCCGACGAAGGAGAAGAGCTTATTAAAACACATAAACCGGACTTAGTCTTTGCCGATATAGAAATGCCCATTAGGAGCGGTTTGGAAATGCTGAGCTCATCGCTTGAACATCACAATTTTCTTATTGTACTTACAACTGCTCATGAGCAATATGCCATTAAAGCAATTAATAAATTTGATATTGTGGGTTATTTATTGAAGCCAATTGACATTGATGAATTCAGAGGAATTGAAAAGAAAATAGCAGCGAAAGCAGCGCTGGGCGTTCCAGAAAAACCCAATAAGCACAATAACGCAAACGTTGGCAGCGGACCGGCTATCCTTTTTTTACCAAAGTTAGGAGGAAAAGAAGCAGTAAATGTTGAAGACATCATCTATTGCAAAGCTTCTAATAATTATACCGAAATCTATTTAAAAGGCAAAACACAAAAAGTTATTTCTAAAACGCTAAAGGCAACAGAAAGCATGTTAGCAGACTTCCCATTTTTTTACCGTGTGCATGATAGCTATCTTGTCAACTACCGATTTATTGAAGAATTCCGCAATGAAGGAGAGGGCGGAATGCTCAACCTAACAGAGGGATATAGTGTAGACATTTCCAAGCGCCGAAAGGCCGATTTCCTCCAGTTTTTAAAAAGCAAGGGAGTAAAATTCAACTAGCTTAATTCCATTTACTCATTGATTCCTGCCGCCTACTCAACCAAGGCGCCCGTATAGATATTGGCCAAATCTAAGGCTGATTGTTCCCCTACGTTTGTCCTATAAATCTTATAAAAACAAACATCATGGAAACCAACCCTAATTCAAATCAAAACATGGATCGCACTCTTTTAGCGATCTCGACTCAAAAAAGTGCAGGTACCGCTCTATTGTTAACCTTTCTCTTTGGACCATTAGGCATGCTCTACTCCACCATTCCCGGAGCCATTATTATGATTATACTTTCATTACCACTCGCTCTATTCACATTAGGATTTAGCTTATTAATCACTTGGCCAATTTGCATGATTTGGGCGGCTATTGCAGCAAGGAACAAAACGACAATCAGAAGAGAAATAATCAATTACTCCTTGTTGGTATTGCCTTTTCTACTTACAAATGCATCTACAGAAGCACAACAAATTCTTAATAACACCAATATTATTCAGTTGCACAAAAAGCAAATATCTAAAGAACTTATCGTGGAGATTATTAAAAAGTCGGGCGGGAATTACAATCTAAGTGTCGACTCCATCATTTATTTAAAAACTTCCGGAGTACCCAATGAAGTGATCAATGAAATGCTTCTTTCCGGTACAACGTCAACACCACATACTACGAACATCAAGAGCAATAATAAATTATTACCAGGAATTTATTTTGTTGAAGATGGAAATCAGAATTACAAAAAAATGTATCCAACAGTAAGTAGTCAAAGCAAATCCGGGGGATATCTACTGACCGCAATGACTTATGGAATTGCCAAAAGCAAATCAAAAGCATCGGTACGTGGTACAGAGTCTCCGTTAAAAATTTACAACGAGCAACCGAAATTTATGTTTGTATTTAACAATGAAAATGAAAACGCGAAAGACATTATTGCAAGTTACTTTAATCAAGCCAGTAGTCCGAATGAATTCATGCTATTACAAATGACAAAGCGAACAAATTCCAGAGAATTTGTAACAGGAAGTGCCAACTCATTTTCGCATAGCACGGGAGTTGATGAAAAAGTGGTTGCTCAATTTGAAATTAAAGATTTAGGAAATGGAGCATTCGAAGTTTCGCCTACAAAGAATTTAGAAGCCGGAGAGTATTGCTTTATGTTTGCCGGATCGGTTCCTAACGTTTATTCTGCACAAGCTACCAAAGTTTACGACTTTTCAATTCGTTAATAAATCAAAAAAATAAATAATTAAATCCATCCTAAAAAAAATAAATCATGAAAACCTACCTCCTCCTCCTCTTTGCAGTCATCTGCAGCTTCAATATAAATGCTCAAACCCCAGAAAAAGGCACTATCAACTTTAACGCAGGCATCGGTGTCCCCAACAACATTGGTCGTCTTATGAAAACTATGGAATTATTGAATTCTGACATTAAAGTGAAATCATCACCGGTCTATCAATTCAGTATTGACGGACAAGTTGGCGAAGAATTTCAGATCGGATTTCTTTATGGCCATTCCAGCGTACACATCAAAGGCAATTCTGAATTTGCATCTGCAGATTCGAAGATAAATACGACGATACTTGGATTAAAATTAGAATACATAACGGACTTAAATGACAAATCTAATATTTATGCCGGTCCTACCATTATGTACAGCATCATCCAGTTTAAAAACTTCTTTGTCCCAAGTGCTTCTATGTCCGGAATAGGAATCTATCCTCACGTTGGGATTACTAGAAAGTTCTCTAAGACAACCAGTGGCTACTTTGAGCTAGGCTACGGAATGGCTTTGCTTAATGCGGGGCTTAAAGTGCGCTTAAAGTAATCAACAAAAATTTTGAATATTAAAAATAATATTTATCTTTATTCTAGTATTTCAAAATTCTACGATTTATAAATTTAGTTCTATATCAGTTCATAAATTAAATCTCTTTATTAACTCATTTTATTCTTTCCATTCATGAAAACAACAAATTATTCCAGACATCAGGTTACGCTCTTGACCATTATGGTACAGACGGAAAAATGGCTTTACAAAAAACACTTCGTTTTATTCCTATTATTTGCATTGTTTCACATTGATTCAATTGCCCAAACACCCAAAAAAATTATCTCCATCGAAGGAATGACAGAATATCGCTTGGACAACGGCTTGCAAGTGATCCTTATTCCGGACCAAACACAGGCTAGTACTACGGTTAACATCGTTTATAAGGTGGGTTCAAGGCATGAAGGGTACGGAGAGAAGGGGATGGCGCATTTACTAGAGCATATGCTCTTTAAAGGCTCTGAAAAACATCTTGAAATACCAAAAGAATTATCTGCACATGGTTGTTTTAGCAATGGGACAACAAGTCATGACCGCACCAATTACTTTGAATCTTTTACATCTAGCGAAGAAAATTTGAACTGGGCTTTGGAATTGGAAAGCGACCGCATGGTGAATTCGTTTATTCGTGAAGAGGATTTAAAAACAGAGTTTTCGGTCGTTAGAAATGAATTCGAACGCAATGAAAATTATCCATTCGTAGTCATGATGCAGAGTATCTTCTCAAGTGCGTATACATGGCATAATTACGGAAATGCCGTGTTAGGTTCCAAAGAGGATATTGAAAGAGTGAAGGCCACAACTTTAAAGCAATTCTATAAAAAATATTATCGTCCGGATAATGCCGTGTTAATTGTGGCCGGAAAATTCAATGAGAGTAATACAATAAACAAGATTGCTAAATGTTTTGGGCCCATTAAAAATCCATCAGAACCCCTGGCAGATACTTATTCAGTAGAACCTACGCAGGAAGGAGAACGCGCATTCACCATAAGAAGAACCGGTGATGTAACTCTGTTTAATAAAGGATATCATATTCCTGCAGCTACACACCCCGATTATGTACTTCTGGAAGTTGCGGCAAACATCATGACCGACAAACCTACTGGACGGCTATACGAGTCCTTGGTAAATAGAAAACTTGCCAGTACTTGTTACGGAATACCATATCGTTTAAAAGAACCCGGCTTTATGTATTTCGCAGTTGATGCTCCAATTGGATCTTCAGTTGACAGTATCAACAATGCTATAGAAGCAACAATAGCGCAAATTAAAGTCCGACCCATCAGTCAGGAAGAAACAGAAAGAGCCATCAGTAGATTAAGACTTCAAAACGAAATGGGTTTTAAGAAAAGTGAAACTCTCGCGCTTTGGTTAACACAATTTGTTGCCTTAGGAGATTGGAAACTTCTTTTCTATATGCGCGATCGATTGGAGTTAGCAACTGCGATAGATGTGAATCGTGTTATTGCGGAGTATTGGAAAAAATCGAATAGTACAACCGGCATTTTTATCGCGGAAAAAACACCGGATAGATCCATTGTACCTGAAAGTCCGAAAGAAGGCACCTTAACAAAATATTATAAAAGCTCAGATTTTATAATTTCAGAATCTACATTTGATGCCAGTCCAGAAGCCATTCTATCCAACAGCAAACAAGGTCAATTATCCGGTGGTGCAAAATATATTTTATTACCCAAACCTTCCAGAGGAGAAAGTGTTTCAGCCAACTTAATTATAAACGTCGGGAATAAAGAAACATTGCTGAACAAATCACTACAAATTGATTTATACTCCAAAATGTTGATGAAAGGTTCAAAAAAAATGTCCTACACAGCTATTAAGGATTCATTGGACAAACTGAAAACGCGCATCTTTATTTATGGAGAGGAACAGGAGATTTATGTAAATATAAATAGCGATAAAAAAAATATAAACGCTGCCTTACTACTCGTGAATTATTTATTGCGAAATCCTGAGTTCCCGGAAAACGAATTGGACAATGTAAAGAATGAAGACTTGACAATGTATGAAACCTATAAAAACGACCCGGCATCATTAACCTATCAAATGATGAATACACTCAACAATCAATATAAGCCCGGAGATTTACGATATAATTTATCCATGCAGGAAAAATACGATGCGACAAAAGCGATACAGCGAATAGACCTAGTCAACTTCCACCAAGAATTTATGAATTACGATTCCTTAAGCCTAAGTGTAGTGGGAGATTTTGAAACCGAGAGTCTCGTAAAAACGATAGAGAATAATTTCAATAACTACTCTTCAAAACATAAATATATATTCCCTGATTATCTGCCACAAAAAGTTTTATCAGGGACGAAAATAACCAAAACTCCTGATAAAAAATCTGCTTCACTCCTATTCAGAAAAAACCTCGATGTCACTGAATACACAGAAGACTATCCTGCCTTGTTTATGGCTGATTATCTCTTCGGAGGAGGCTTTATCAATAGCAGGCTTGCTACGCGCCTAAGACAAGATGAAGGACTCTGTTACTCGGTAGGAAGTTACCTGGATATCGACTTAGTTGGAAACGAATCGCATCACGCTATTTATGCCAGTTTTAATCCTGACAATAAGGACAAAGTTGTCAATGCCATTCATCAGGAAATGGACTCCTTGCTCAAGTATGGCATCAACGAAAAGGAACTCCATGAGGCTCAAAGCGGAATTGCCCAACAAAGTAAATTAGAGCGTAGTCAGGAGGGCTTTCTCTCCTATCACCTAGCACTCTACTCAAGCATTTCGAAGTCGATTTTATGGGACAGTAAATTCGAGAAAGACCTGAGTCAATTAAATATTGAACAGGTGAACCTTGCACTCAAAAAATATTTATCTTTACAAGGCTTTGCAGAAGTTTTGGCGGGAGATTTCAAATAACCTAAATATATTCATCAAATAATTTTAAAAATATATACCATGAAAAAAATCATCTATCTATTATTGGTTGTGTTCGGGATGAATGCAATGCAAACACTTAATGCGCAAGGCCTTTATCCTATTGTTGGTTATTATAATAGCCAGTGTGCAGGAGAATCAGTTGCTGTATGGTTTATGAACGGGCCTCCTGTTATTACAGGTGTCTTTACATGGAGCAAGGTAGGAGGTGGCAACCTGCCTCAGTATTGGTCATCTGATCCGCAAACAGGTAGTGTAAATTGTGGAGATTTTCAAACCATAAACAATGGTGATTATATTGTCAGATTTATATGTAATGGAAATATTATGGATTCGGCTATTGTAAATTTGTTTGTTAATCCAAACCCAAATCCATGGTTTACGATTGATTATAAATGTAACTCGACGAAAGTAATGCCGACAGGGGCTGACTACTACAAGAGATTGGATGAATATGGAGACTTTACTGTTCCGTTCGACAGCTTGTACTTATCAGGAATTAATAACATGTTGAATTTTTTTGGATTTAGAGCATTCAATAATGCCGGCTGTTATACAGATGTGTACGTTGGGCATGTCCGTATAATACAACTTACCTTATGGGCTGAACCCACCAAATGGAAAATCGGGCCAGGACAAAGTACCACGATTAATTCTTACTCGAATTACCCAGTGGTTGCCAGTAAGACAAAGTGGTTCAAAAATGGATTACTTTATGCTCAAGGGGTCGACTCAATTGTCACATCAGATACAGGATTATATAGAGTCCAAATGCGAGCAGATGCTTCTTCTGGAGGATGTATTAAATCTAAAGGAATAAGAATCAAAGCAAAACCTGTTTCCGGTTCTCGAATCGGTGAAAACAATAGCGAGTTTGAGTCAATTGAAGGCAAGGAATCAATCCTTGATCTGCAAATTTTCCCAAATCCCGCAACAGACCAGATTCAAATTGCCGGCTATGATCAGGATATATCAATCATCGATATACATGGTCGTATAGTCAATAATTACAAAGTAGATACATTTTACGGCAACAGCGAGCCTCAAATCTTTGAGATAAGTCACTTGCTAAACGGAATCTATCTTGTTCGCTCAGGTGAACAAACAGAAAAATTAATAATTCAAAGATAAATTTTGACCCGATGAAACATCATTATTACTGTGGATGCTACCTATCAAAAGCATCAAGTCATTGCTCATCGGATCGAACTGAACTGAACGGATCCTCCTTCGAAAATAAATTGCACTTACTCACTTGAACTTACAAATGGCAAATGGTGCCATTAAAAAATATTTATCTTTACAAGGCTTTGCAGAAGTTTTGGCGGGAGATTTCAAATAACCTAAATATTTCAACAATTAATTTTAAAATATATATCATGAAAAAAATTCAGTATTTATTAATTGTTTTATACGCTATATTTTTCAACTACACGTTACAAGCTCAAACATCATGTATTGCCGGTGAATTGAACGGAATATCCGTGTTTTCTAACGACCCTTGCGAATCTGTTGACAATTACTTTAGCAACACAGTAGGCTTTTCATTTGACAGACTTCATATTAAAACTGGAACGTTCACATGGAAATATAGAAAGCATCCTTCTGGCTCCTGGCTAAATCTGCCTTCTTCATGGGATATTACGCCTAACGGTATTAATATTGTGGCTTTCAAATATTCAAACAATGGTGAGTATAGAGCAATCTTTACAGAGGCAGGTACCAATTGCCGAGACACTGCATACAGTAGTTTTTATGCATTGAAAGCTCCCAAACCTACGGTGACATTTACATACACCTGTTATGGTGGAGTTTTTGTCGCAAGAGATACAAGGAATACTTCTGGAATAGGCAATACTTATCTCTGGGACGATTTCACATCAACACCTTCAACAAACGACTCATTAAGTATTAACTGTCCATGTGGAATTTGGATTTCAGTTGGTGGAAGTCCTTCAGTTCATATAACTAATTCTAATGGCTGCGAAGCTATCGCTTATATTCAGGGCTCAATCTTTAACTCACAACCAGCCACCTACTCCATCGCCTCCGCTCAAAATCCAATTGGTCCTGGACAATCAACGGTATTAACGGCAAACACTAATTACGCTGTGAGTAGTTACAAATGGTATAAGACAGGAAATTCTACAGTTCTTGGAACAACGCAGAATTATACTGTGAACTATGTAGACGCTGGACAATATAGAGTAAGAATTAAAAACACAATTGCCGCAGGCGGATGTATTACGAATAAATATAAACTAGTTCAAACAACACCATCCAATCGCATAGAAGACTATTCAGATTACGATGCACAGTTGAGTGTGTATCCTAATCCAGCCTCGACAGAAATTACAGTGGGTGGTCATGAAGGCTTGATCGAAATTTTTGATATGAACGGACGTTTGCTTTTAAGTAAGCAGGAACAAAATCCAATTTCGCAAATCAACATAGAGAGTTTGTCGAGCGGGATTTATATTTTGAAGAGTGGAGAGCAGATGATGAAGATGGTGGTGGGGCATTGAGATGTTAATTTGAAATTTGAATAATCCAAAAAAAAGCTGAAAACTTGTTTAAAAACAAATGTTCAGCTTCTTTTTTTTAACGAAAAATATGTACATATTGAGTTAATATTTCCTATTTATCCTTATGAAAGCTTTAACACTTAAATTCAAACTACTCTTCCTCCTCTCTTTCCTATTCTCAAAAACCCAAGCTGCCGATTATTACTGGGTAGGTGGAACAGGAACGTGGAATGATTATGCGAACCATTGGGCAACTTCGAGTGGCGGAACAACTTTTTACACTAGTTTTCCAAGTTCAATAGATGATGTATTTATAGATGTAAATTCATTACAACCAAGCGACACTATATTTTTCGTCGACAATCAAAATTACGTTCATCATTTCTGGATGGATCCTAATTTAAATTATTCTTTCTTTGATATATTACCTTCTATCACATATGCTCAACTTATTGTGACGGGAGATTTATTTGTAGGTGGCACCATCTTTTTTGCAAATCAAGGTATTAATGGAATTGAAATGATAATGGCTCCCTCTTCACCCAATGCTACTATCTATGCTCCGCTAACAGCATTTGCTTCATTTAATTTAAATGGTCCAAGTACAATTACTATGTTAAGCGAATTAATTGTATATGGATATATCATCTTTGGAAGTGACAGTGTACTTTTCAAAACGAATGATTACCCATTAGAGTGCGGACAAATTGTGGATTTTCTCCCAGGAAATAACATGCTTGTTGATATGGGGAAATCAACTGTTCAAATACAAACCGATTTATTTATAAATGTTATCGCCGACAGTGCACATATCATTTTCTCGGGATCAGGTGCGTTCACAGTTCCCATTAAAGCAAAAAAACTTACTATAGATAGCACCGCCTACACAAATGGCTATGCGAGTTCAAAATTAAATGTAGATGAAATGATTATTAAAGGATACTTTGAAAGCAATGCCATTGATACCATTCAAAAACTTTCCATTTTTCTATCAGGAGATTTTAAATCAACACTTACTTGTGATACATTAATATTAGCAAATCCAAATAACTTCTTTACCTTTTCATCTGTCATGGTAAATAATTTTATGGCGACCATCGCATCTCCCGGAAATCAAATCGATGTGGGTAACGGTGCCGCATGTACGTTGTTAGTAAATGCGGATACTGTTTGCCTTGACTTTATGCGATTAAATAATGTCAATGCCATCGGTTCAGCAGTATATTACGCAGGATTTTTTAGTGATGATTTAGGAGGCAATAACGGATGGACGTTTGCTTCCTGCTCTCCACTCATCAGCAATGTTTGGCCAGGCGATGTAAACAATGATCTTATTGTAGACAATATCGACCTGTTGCTTATTGGTGCAGGAAATAATTTTACCGGCGATGTACGTGACAGTGTTTCGATTGCTTATGCGGCGTTCCCCTCTTTGGATTGGACTACCACCTATGCCAATTTAGTCAACATGAAACATGGCGATTGCAATGGTGATGGTGTTATTTTTACAGATGACACTTTAGCGATTTCACAAAATTACGGATTGACACACCCCGCCTTTCATGATGGAAACTATTCTCAAAAAAACGCATCTAACGGCAATGGAGTTCCGCAATTAAGAAATAGTTTCCCTGAATTTCCACTATCAGGAATTGGTGCCCCATTATCAATTAGCACTTCATTAAATACATTGATTCCGGGTGCGAGCTATGCAATGCCGATTCATTACGGACAGACTAACGGCATTGGCGATATGTTGTATGGAATCGCTTTTTCCATCGACTATGACATCAATCAAATTGATCCTAATAGCATAAATATTTCCTATTCGCCTTGTTGGTTAGCAGATACATCAGAAATGTTAAGGATTGAACGAAACGACATGTCGCTTGGAAGAATATCTGGTACTGTCACTCGACATGATTTACAAGACATGACCGGGAGTGGTGAAATTGCTGTATTTCATTTTACAGTGGCTTCCAATGCGAGTGGAAATATCGAATTTGATTTCAGCCGGACACTCGCTTTGCTGAGTAATCAATCGCAAGTATTAATTCAATCAAATCCAATTGTTTTTAGTGTGGTTACCGGAATTAACGAAACATCAAGCTCTACTTTTAGTTTGTCGCCCAACCCGGCACATTCAAGTATTCAAATTCGAAGGACCGGAATGTTGAATACCGGAAGCATTCGTATTCTCGATACGCAAGGAAGAATTGTTCATCGGGAAAAAGCAATTGGCAAGGAATCAAATTATCAGTATGATATTTCAGATTTAGCCGCTGGAATTTACTTTGTAATTATTCAGTCAGGTGATGATTTGCAAACAGTCAAATTAATTGTGGAATAGATAAATAAATTTGAATTAAAAAAACACTAAATAAAATTACTACCAAATCTCTTAAAAATTTCTTTCTCCAAATACTCCTGATGTCGGGGATGCGCGATACGCAACAATTCGTAAGCTCGTTGTTTCAAATTGAGACCATACAAATTGACGATGCCGTATTCCGTAACGATGTAATGTACGTGTGCTCGTGTAGTGACTACCCCTGCTCCTTCTTTTAAAAACGGAACAATCTTCGATTCGCCGGATCTGGTTTCTGACTGCATGGCGATGATGGGCTTTCCGTCGGGCGATAAGGATGCGCCTCGTATAAAATCCATCTGTCCTCCCACTCCCGAATACTGATAAGTGCCGATGGAGTCTGCACAAACCTGACCTGTGACATCAATTTCAATAGCACTATTAATGGCGACCACTTTCGGATTTTTACTGATCACATACGCATCATTGATATAGTTGGCTTCCAGAAATGCGAATTGCGGATTATCATCAACAAAATCATACAATCGTTTTGTGCCAATAGCAAAGCTCGTTGCAACCTTTTGTCGATGCCGCTTTTTATTTCGATTCGTAATTACTCCCTTTTCCATTAACTCTATAACACCATCGGAAAACATTTCACTGTGAATTCCTAAATCTTTATGCGTTTCCAATTGCTGCAACACGGCATCAGGAATAGAACCAATACCAACTTGTAATGTTGAACCGTCTTCAATGAGTGAGGCGCAATTTTTACCGATTGCAATTTCCACCGCTGTTACTTTATCTCTGTAATTTACCTCCGGCAATGCCTCATCCACTTCCACCATCGCATCAATTTCACTGACGTGCATTAGTCCATCACCATGTGTACGCGGCATGCGTTGATTGACTTGAGCAATGACGTATCCTGCATTTTTCACAGCAGCCTTCGCCACATCTACAGAAACACCCAAGGAACAAAAACCATGTTTATCAGGAGGAGAAGTATGAATCAAGGCCACATCCAACTTCAATATTTTACGATGAAACAATTGTGGAATTTCGCTTAAGAATGCCGGGATATAATCACCTTGATCTTCGTTGATAGCACTTCGCACATTCGCAGAAACAAAAAGCGAATTGAAATAAAAATTCTCCTTAAAAGAAGAATCCGTAATGCCCAAATCACCAAGCGTACTGACGGAAATCAATTCCACCTTTTTTAAATCATCTGCTCTATCCTGTAGTGCGCGAAGTAAATGCAAAGGAGTTGCAGCGCTTCCATGCGCAAATACTTTTTGCCCCGACTGAATTTTAGCCAATGCATCCTTAGCGGAGACGAATTTCATGGTTTTAAAATCGCATTCATTAAATTAAACAGATATGAATTCGTAAGAATAAATCTTCTGAAAAGTTTTATCATACTTTAAAATAATCTCTAACCTTTGCAGCAATTTGATTTTCCGTCATACTATCTGCAGTTTCCACACCTTTCAATTTTTCTTTTAAGGAATGATTCTCTTCAATTTCTTGCTTCAACCTTAATTTTGCCTCTGAAGGACCGAATACAAATAGCTCATCAGCCTGATTTATTCTAGATATGATTTCACCAACAAAATCACTCATTTGATGCTTTTTTGTTTCTTCAAACGTTCGTTCGCTGCTGATATGCTGGCTTCCCATAAATGAACCTTTATCGCCTTCTTGGTCGTGATGAACACGATTTTCAACATTAGATTCAATAGTTTCAATTTTTTCGTTTTTTCCATCAAGCGCTACAATTATTGCTTGCTTGCTGTCGATCCATACTCCTGTTTGCTTTTTCATATTTACCTTTTTTAAATTTAAATGATAGTTGTAATGTACTAAATTATTTTGATTAAATCTCTATTATTTCATTTAATTTAGGAATGCTTGCTTCCCAACCATAAGTGTCCATAATTTTCACTATTAAAGCATCGGCAGCAATTCGCTCCCCGTGAACAGTGAAAATATGTTTAGGAGCCTCCTTTATTTCACGCATCCAATCCAGTAATTCATTTTGATCGGCATGTGCAGATAAAACTTGTAAGTCGAAAACCTCCGCTTGAACAGGATAGTACTTGCCATAAATTTTCAATTCTTTTGTACCTTCAAGCA
>Ga0209702_10002529_pt1 | contig 31649 bp, 36 predicted proteins | sample FRY01_FD_187210 | JGI IMG/M metagenome (GOLD analysis project Ga0209702, IMG submission 187210) | Freshwater microbial communities from Lake Fryxell liftoff mats and glacier meltwater in Antarctica - FRY-01 (SPAdes) (version 2) | ecosystem: Environmental > Aquatic > Freshwater > Ice > Glacier...
GTATTTGCAAAGCTATTTGGATGAATTCAGCTATAAAGCCAATCGTAGATATATGTCTGGTCAGCTTTTTAGCAGGGCCGCAATTGCCGGATCAGCTTTTAAGTGGTAATATTACGGACAAGCATTTAACATAATTATGCTGTGTTGTGTCTTTGTTATTTGTAATTATACCTTTGTTTGAATTTCTATTATAGAATTCTGATTCAAGAGAAAAACCTTTATATTTAAAAATCAAATCCGCACCATAATATTGAATGTTTGCCATTTCTGAATTGTATAAAAAATCACCAAGTTGCCCCATTGTTCTTGTTGCTGCATTGTTATAGCTGTAAACGCCAGCAATAGAAAGTTTCAGCTTTTTTTCGCTTTCAATACCGGCTTCAATGTAGTCTCCGTTTTTTAAGAATTCACCCAATGGTAAAATTTCCATTCTTGCAGAATAACAAAGTTTACCATTTTTATCAGATATAATTCGACCTTCACCACTTGATATTGCAAGTGTAGATTTTAACACTGCTTTATTGATGTTAAAATTAGTATATATCCACACCCCTTTATCTCTATCTAATGTAAAATTATTGTTTGAAATAGAACGCTCTACCAATTGAAGATTTGCAGAAGAAACTTGTCTTTGTCTATTTCCTGGTAGTTTCGTCTGTCCAAAACCGATACGAAGCCAATTATTCGCTTTATAGAAAAGCATCGCATCTCTCAGTATTAAATTGTTTTGTATTGTGCTATTGGCAGAAGTAATATCTCCATGAGCAAATCCTATTTGAATGCGGTATGCGAATCTTGGATTAAATGCACTACCTTGAATATTCAAACGACATCTTCGCAGCAAAAAGTCGGCACCATTAGTTCCGTTAGTAAAATCCCTTTTAGCTTCAAACAGACTTTGAATGCGTCCGCCAATCGCCATTGTAAAAGATGAATCGGCTGATGTTAATTGAATTCCTTTGCCAAATTCCATTTTAGTAGAGGGGGCATTTTGCGCTAAAACATTAAAGGGAAGTATTAAAATATAAATAATAATTAAGTAAAATGCTTTTCTGATTTTCATTGTAAATATAAATTGGTAACCTGTATATATTGTTTGTAGGATGACCGCTAACGTCAGTCTGTCTAAAAACCCTCCTATCCCCTAATTTATGCAAATATCCGTAACCCTTACGCAAGCCATTGCAAAATAATACATTCCTGTGAAAACTTAAGAAACCAGAAGTAATAATTTCAAAAGCTTGTATCAAGCTTAAAACAGGCCGTTTTAAGTCCGTTGGAAGCTCTTTCATGTAATCCCAAACTCCTCCCAAGCCATAATATTCAGGGTTCTTTTCAGATTGTAGGCTATAAAAGTAAAACCTACATCCGAAGCTGCCCGGTGTTTGTATTTCATTTGTGAGAATGAAATGAAAACTCCATTGGCGTTTTATGTTGCCGTAGTTGTGCTCTATGATGGCTTGTCTGTGCTTGAGGAACACGAAGTGCTTAGGAGGCAAGTGAACGACTGACCGAACGAGGATACGAATCCATGCTCGACTACTACATAAAGACGCGCCCTGGACAAGATTTTATGGGTTCTTCTTTTATATCATTGCCTGTTCCGACCATGCGGAAAACTGCCGTATACGAGACCCGTACGCACGGTGGTGTGAGAGGCGCAGCCTATTTAGGAAACTCGGTAAGGAAGTTTACTCGATTATGTGCTGTGGTTCTTGGCCACCCTGCTTGTAAACCATTGTTGTTATTGAGTTGTCATGTCATTGAGTGTAGGTTGTGTGTTGCGTATTTTTTTAAAGCGTTGGATTTTTTTTAATTCAATTTTTCGATCGGGTCGGCTTTGCAAGCTCTTTTAAAAGCTTTGGTTTAGCGTTGGCTCGTGCGGATTTTAAATGCGCGCGCAAAATGCGTAATGGGTTTATTGATGGTTGTTTTCCTTGTTGAGTCCACAATGCATCAAATATAAACTTCTTGTAACCACTTTGAAAATAATGGTCTGTCGAGAATTATTTAAATATCTCTGTCTGCGTAAACTAATACTGTCCAGTCTATGACGCCAAAACGCCTGTTGATTTTGGTTTCATAATAAATTATATATGTCAAAAGGCCTGTTTAATTAAAACGCCGGTTCAATAATTATCTCTGTTAAAACTGAGTTCGCAATAAAACATTCCGTGTGTGCACGGTGGTGCATTTCATCTATAATAGTTCTATCAGGAATGTTATCTCCTGCAAACGTTATTTTAGGCCTAAGATAAAGTTTTGTTACAGCCATTCTTAATTTTTCATTTTTTTCTAATATCGCTACAAGCTTATCTTCATAAATCCCTACAGTGTGTTTTTTCATTGACGCAATAGCAAGAAAGGTGAGCATGTGGCAACTTGCCAAAGAAGCGGCAAAAGCTTCTTCGGGATTTACAAATTCTTTTTTGCCAAGATATTCGGGAGCCGCAGATGCTTTAACAACACTACCGCCTTCGAATTTCCAGATATGAGTGCGATCATAATTTTTTTACGAGAAATCTTCTGACTCATTTTTCCAACTTAAATTAACTTTATGTTCGGACATGGTTATTTTTTTTAATTAGATTTATTAATAGGTTTTTTATTTTTAGTATTAGGGTTTAATTTATGCTTATGATTGTTTTTTTTACGTTTACTACCTTTATTATCAAAACGAGTTATACTATCCTGACCAACAACGTTTTCATAATCCAACGGCTTGGCAACTATAGGTTTATTGTCTTCTTGCGCATCATCCTTCAAATCACCCAATTTAATGAGTTGTTTATTTTCACTCTCATCTTTGATGTAGCATTCAAATTTATTGTCTTGTCGTTTGTGTAAGAGATTTTGTTTGAATCGAGACACCCAAGGAGAACCGGTTCTAAAGTCAATTGGCCAAGTGTGACAGCATAAATGGCTTCCGCATGGACCAACACCACCAATGCGATTAGCTTCTTCACGTATCCCAATTTGACGCATCTCAACACGTATATGAAAGGTTTCGGACAGGTGTTTAATTAACGTTCGAAAATCTACACGTCCTTCGGCTGTGTAATAAAATGTGGCTTTAGTTTTATCGCCCTGGTAATCTACATCGGTTAATTTCATAGATAAGCCAAGCTCTTTCGCTAAATCACGTGCTTTATACAAAGTATCTAATTCCATCTCTTTTGCCAATTTCCATTTCGTTACATCTGAAGGAGTGGCTGTGCGATAAATTTTTTTAACTACGTCTTCCTTACGCACATTCTTTTTCTTGAGCTGCATGATTACCAATTCACCGGTTAGGGAAACATGCCCAACATCATACCCACCCATATTGCCCTCCACAACAACCAATTCTCCATTTTTTAGATATATGTTTTGAATATTAAGATAGAATTCCTTACGGGATCCTTTAAATTTTATTTCTATAATATTGCAAACTTTATAACCTACTGGCATAACAATATCCGCCAGCCAGTCATATACATCTGATTTACTGTAACCATACCGAGTGCTCGGGTCATTACTTTTGAATTCGCCAGAAACAGAAGTGCCTTCTGTAGAATCGTTATCATAATTCATATTAACCTACATTTTGAGTCCCTTTCGGGAGTGAATAAAATTCTAATTATTTCTGTTTATTACTTCGACAAGCTCAGTACAGGATAAAAAATAAGGGACAATCAAAATCCATCTTCATCAATTCCTATCAGCATATTATAGGCTTCCTGTAATTTTAACAGTGTTTTTTCATTCTTAATTTTTTACGCCATCTCCATTCCATTTTTATAAGTTCTCATTTCTTTCTCTACTTCATTCAGCAACTCATATAATTTTCACAATTGATAATAACTCGCTGCATAATTTTCATCCTCCTTTATCAATTTCAAAAAGCAATCTATTGCGGTATCCTTATCTTTAACCTTAACATATTCTAATGCCAAGGCGTATTTCAGAAAAGAGTCGTTGCTATCCTCCTTTAAAAATTCTTGTAATTGCACAGTCGTACTATTCATTTCTTTGTTTTTATGTAATAGTTTACTCGTAGTATCTTTAGTGTCCTTGCGTTCTCAACTGAACAAATTCTTGTGCCAACTTATTTCCAAGGGAACTTCCCAATTTTTCTCAAACTCTTTTTTGGTAGTGACAAGGTTATTGAATACCGTTATACCTTTCATTTCCTCCGAAAATGAAAGGTTTTTTTTGAATTCAGTAATAGAGCATGAAACAATTTTTCTCTGGCTTACTTCATCATTCAGTTGGATTTTCTTTCTATAAGCTACATTCATTCTGTCCAGAAGAGAAGTATTAAATTCTTTTTCCAATTGCTGAATGAATTTTACCGACTTGTCAATTCCGCATCCGCTGGCGGATGCACTTGTTTCATCTACACATAGGATAATAAAACGGTTATAAAAAATTTCAATGCAAGCCTTCATCTTTTTGGCATGTGAAGTCCACTCGTTGATAAAACCTTCGGCTTCAACTTTTAATTGCGTAATCTCATTTTCAGAAAACTCACGGATAGATTGGTATATCCATATCCGTGAATGCGATGGCATATCTTTAAAATTAATCATCTGGATTGCTTTGTTAATTAACAGAACTCCTCATAAGCGGCCTTTAGGTTATCGGCAATCAGATCTTTGGAACGTCCTTCAATATGGTGTCGTTCTACAAAATGAACCAATTTCCCATCTTTAAACAAGCCAATACAAGGCGATGACGGAGGATATGGCAAAAAATGTTTGCGTGCCTGTTCAGTGGCTTCGGTGTCGAAGCCTGCAAACACAGTTGTAATACGGTCAGGGTGCTTAGTTGCGTGCAATGAAAGTTTTACTCCCGGGCGTGCGGCACCGGCAGCACATCCGCAAACTGAATTAACAACTACTAACACGGTGCCTTTTGAGTTAACAGCTGCATCTACTTCCGTAGCGTTGCGGAGGTCTTCAAAACCGACAGAGGTGAGTTCTTCCTTCATTGGCATTACTAAATCTTCTGGATACATAATGTAATATTTAATGGTTAAAAGAATACAGGGTTTTAAAGAGAACCCTAATATACGCTATAACGTTTTTAATTTGTACTTGTAAATATAAGTCATTTGCTGAGAAACTAATTGTAAAGCATTGGTTAAAAAGTATGTTTTTCTGCATGATATGATGAACGGATCATAGGGCCGCTTTCAACATAATGAAAACCTTTTTCAAGGCCTATCACCTTATATTTAGCAAATATTATGGGGTGTATAAATTCCACAATCGGCAAATGTTGTTTTGAAGGTTGCAGGTTTTGTCCCGTTGTTAACACATCACAACCTACTGCTCTTATATCATCCATTGTTTCATAAATCTCCTTCTCAGTTTCTCCCAATCCAAGCATAATTCCTGATTTTGTTTTCATTCCTGCCTCTTTCAATCGTTGCAAAACCTCCAAACTTCTATCATATTTTGCCTGGACGCGAACTTGTTTTGTTAGCTTATGAACGGTTTCCGTATTATGAGAAACAATGTCGGGACGTGCATCAATAATGCGTTGTAGGTTTTCCCAATTGCCCATAAAATCAGGGATAAGCGTTTCAAATTTTGTTTGTATGCTAACCCTGCTTATTGCATTAATCGTTTCCACCCAAATAATAGAGCCGCCATCTTTTAAATCATCATGGTTAACCGCGGTAATCACACAATGTTTTATATTCATCAGCCGCACGGACTCGGCTACACGCTCAGGTTCTTTGAAGTCAACAGGCAACGGACGACCAACAGCCACATTACAGAATCCGCAGGAACGGGTCATATATTTCCGAGTATCATAAATGTGGCTGCACCTACTCCCCAACATTCGCCCACATTAGGACAACTGCCGCTTTCGCAGATGGTATGCAATTTATGTGTGGATACGATTTCTCGAACCTTTTTATATTCTTCTCCCATTGGCAATTTTACTCTCAACCCGTCTGGCCTTGGTTTAAACCTTGGCTCTTCTGCTATTTCAATGTTGTTATTTGACATTTTCTTGAAAATGCTTTTATACAGTTTCCGTAATTACTTTTTCTACTTCAGGAAGCATTCTTCGTAGTAAATTTTCAACACCTTGTTTCAAAGTAGTATTGGTAGAGGGGCAGCCGTGGCAAGACCCTTTGAGTGTAACAGTTACAGTTCCGTTTGCAAAAGATTTGAAATGAATGGCACCACCATCACCTTCAACGGCAGGCCGAATATATTCATCAAGAAGTGCGATGATTTTTTGTTCGATATCCCCGGAACTGTTTATGGGTGCTTCTGATTCTTCTTCAATTAATTCTCCGGTGAGAAGCGGTGCGCCTGTAGCAAGCTGGGTTTTAATCAGCTCCTTAATTTCGGGAATAACTTCGTACCATTCGCAACTTTCATCCTTCGTAACAGTTATAAAATTGGAATTAATAAAAACTCCGTTGACGAAAGGAAATTCAAATATCTTTTTTGCAAGAGGCGAAACCTCTGCCCTTTCTTTTGTGCGAAATTCAATGTTTCTGCCTGCGTCATCAATTAATAAAAAGTTAATTACAAATTTCATCGTAACGGGATTAGGCGTCATTTCGGAATAAACTGCGATTGGTGTAGTCATTTTCATATTTTATAAATTTTTATTTAAGCATTTATCGAAAACTAGTTGGGCATAATTATTTCTGTCCAAAAGCTATGGTACTTATAGGTACTGGGATTACCATTTAACATCCGCCACTTTAGCTATCGGCACTTTTGCATTTTGTATGGATACCTGTTGCGCCACCTTACTTGCCATTTCCATATAGGCAATAGCTTGCGGTGTGTTTTCTTGCATTACCGCTGGGCGACCTGCATCACCGGCTTCACAAATACTTTGCACCAATGGAATTTCGCCTAATAAAGGAACTCCTAATTCTTCTGCAAGTTTTTTTGCTCCGTCTTTACCAAAAATATAATATCTATTTTCCGGTTGGTCTGGTGGACTGAAATAAGACATGTTTTCTACAATGCCTAAAACAGGAACATTTATTGATGGTAACTGAAACATTCCAACACCTTTTTTTGCATCAGCCAACGCCACAAGTTGAGGAGTACTTACAATCACAACCCCAGTTAATGGAACAGCACCAACTAATGTTAAATGAATGTCACCGGTTCCGGGAGGTAAATCAATAATCAGATAATCAAGCTCAGCCCATTCTGCATCCTGAAACAATTGGACAGCCGCTTTTGATGCCATTGGTCCACGCCAGACAAGTGCTTGAGAGGTATCTACAAAAAAACCAATGGACAATAATTTTACTCCATAACTCTCCACCGGAATAATTTTTATTTTGCCATCAATCTCTCTCGTCAGTGGCTTTTCATTCATTACATCAAACATAATTGTTTGTGAGGGGCCATAAATATCGGCATCAACCAAACCAACCGATGCGCCTAACTTCACCAAAGCCAAAGCCAGGTTGGAAGCCACTGTTGATTTTCCAACGCCACCTTTGCCTGATGCTACTCCAATAATATTTTTTACGTTTGGCAACATAGGTCCACTGCCTTTCCGCGATGATACATCGGATGTCATTTTCACATTTACATTCGCTTCTTCATCTATATAATGCAAAATTGCATTTACACAAGCCTTGTGAATCATTTCTTTCATTGGGCAAGCAGGCGTTGTAAGTACTACGGTAAAACTCACGCTTTTACCATCTACTTCTAAATCTTTTATCATACCAAGCGTTACCAAATCCTTTTTTAAATCAGGATCTTCGACATTTTTTAACGCTTCTAAAACTTGCTCTTTTGTAATATTCATTTTTGTCCTCCTTTTTTTCTCTTCTAAAAACTATTCACTTCCCTTATCATAATCATTCTGTCATCACCGGCAGAAACCAAATAATTATTATAAGTACTCCAAAGTAATTTGTTTATAGAGTATGTATGCGCATCGAAATTTTCTTTAGTGATGCGTTTTAATAACTGATATGTTTTTGCATCCCAAATTTTTATGGTTTTATCACGGCTGGCGGTGGCAAATAGTGTCGCATCCGGATTAAATACGATATCGTAGATAGCCCAATTATGCGCAGGAATTGCCGTTACTAATTCATAATTCGCTACCTGCCAAATATTCAAATGAGCATCTCTTCCGCCTGTTAAAAGGAATTTACCATCAGGGCTGTATCGCACAACATTTGCGGCAAGTTGATGTGCAATAAAATCTTTTTTATGATCCAATGTGTGCAGGTCAAATATCAAGATGTTGCAATCACCTAAGGCAACAGCTATTTCGGACGTAGTGTAATTAAAATCAATGCTGCGCACTTTTTCCTTGGATAGTTTTTTCATTTTAATCAATGACAAAGTATCGAGTGAGCAAACTGCAAAATTACCATCGCCACCGGCTGTATAAAAGCAATTGGTTTTTAATGAATATTTTATATCAAAAATTGGTGACGTATGATGTTGCAGCATTTTGATTTCTTCTTTTCTTTCTAAATCAAGTATATGGATACTGCCTGTTGTTGTTCCTGCAAGTAATAATTTTTTTTCAGGAATATGACAAATTGCATAAACAGGCGCAGGGAGAGATGCCGCAAATTTTTCGGCTTGCAGGGTTTCTAAATTCCAAAGTGCAATAAACATATCGCTACCCCCTGTAAAAACTGTGTGTTCAGATATGCCATTAGCCATAGCATATACACAGCCGCTGTGCCCGGTAAGTGTTGCGATGTGTTTTACATCAATATGCATTTTATTTATTGTCTCCATTTTATTTTCAAAAAAATAATGCCCCCACTTTTGTTCCTTCGGTGCAGTTTTTACAAATATCAATTTCGGTGCGTGAACGAAGAACATCTGCCCTGAAGTTATTGTATTTAGCACCTTGCCATATTTGCCGGAATGAAGTCTCTTTCGAAGCAGCCATTGGATGTTTGGCATCTTTATCAAAACAACAAGGCACCACTAATCCATCCCATCTAATAACACTTGAGTGCCAAAGTTTCCAGCAATAGTTAAGCATTTTGTTTTTTATGTCATACGTTCCATCACCTTGCTTCTTGTATCTTGAATATTTTCCGATTGTTTGTATCAGTTTGTTAGCATTTACATAACTGTAAAGTTGTGCCGTTTTAAAACGTACTTCATCTACACCTAGTTCTTTTCCCAATACTTTTATGTCGTTTATTTGATGCTCATTTACCTTAACCACCAAAAATTGAAAAATAATGGATGGCGTTTTTGATTTCAGTTCTTTTTTCCATCTAATAATATTTTTCGTGCCTTCAATTACCTTTTTAAAACTTCCTCCAATGCGATATTGCTCGTACGTTTCCTGTGTTGTACCATCAATGGAAATAATCAATCTATCCAATCCGCTTTCAATTGTTTTTCGAGCATTTTCATCATTTAAATAATGTGCATTGGTTGATGTTGCCGTATAAATATTTTTTGATGTTCCATAATTTGCCATCTCCAAAAATTTATGATTCAAAAATGGCTCGCCTTGAAAATGAAATATTAGGTAGGCAATATCTTCATAGAAGTCATCAACTGTCATTCCAGTCGGCCTTGAAAACTCACGATTTCCACTTGGATATTCGGGGCAACGTAAATTGCAAGATGCAGTAGGCACGAAGGTTATGCTGATTGGGAACCCCCAAGTACAGGGGATTTTAGTCCACTTAGACCAATAACAACTAGATACTACTTTTGTAGCATTCCACATTCTTCTTGATGTAAAATTGGAAGTAAAATTAAATCCGTCAACAACTTTTGTATTCATCGCAATGTATTTTTATAAAAAACAATCATTTTTAATTTCATTAATCCTGCCAATTATTGCTTTTGTGTGATCCATCGCAATACGGCTTGTTCTGTGAATATCCACACCGGCAGAGGAAAGCTTTTTGCTCTTTTGTTTCTAAACTGCCATCTTTTTTTACTACCGTGATGCTTCCTTCTACCATTAGTGGGCCGTTTGCCAGCGCAGTTACTTTAACATTTGTATTTTCCATTTTTTCGTGTTTTTTTAATTTGTTTAGTGAATTTATTTGGGTTGTTTGTATAAAGGGACCATAGAACAAGCTTCGCCATACATGATGCTTTTTGCAACGGGGCGTAAAAGTCTGGTTATTTCAACATAAGCAGCTTTGGGTACAGGCAAATGGCCACACCCTTTTATAACGATGCGGGCATCTTTATAATCATTGATATTTAATTTGTCAAGTATGTCATTATACAAAATTGTTTCAAGTGTTTCTAAATCACCGAAAACTAGTTTTTTTACATAAGGCTCTAGTTGTATAGCCAACAGCATATATGCCCAGGTAGGCACGACAGCATCAGCTGTACAAATAAGTGCAGCGTATTTATCTCTGTATTTACTCCAGTCTTCATGCTTAACAAATTCCCTAAAGTCTTTTTCTTTCAATATTAAACCTTGGAACAATTGCTCTTTAATGTCGAACAATACACGTTCCCCTTTAGGGTAAAAATCTTCAAGGTTGATGGTGATGATGCCACTTAAGGCTACTTTATTTATTATTTCGTTTTCCATATTACATAAATCCTAATTCGAGTTGTGCCTCTTCGCTCATCATTTCTTTCTCCCAAGGTGGTTCAAAAGTCATTGTTATTTTTGCTGATTTAACTCCTTCTATTTCACGTAATTTTTGTTCTGTTTCAGGTGGCAATGTTTCCGCTACCGGACATGAAGGTGATGTTAAAGTCATTAGCATCGTGAGATTGTTCTCTCTATCAATAGTGAGTTCGTAAATTAGACCTAACTCCCAAATATCAACGGGTATTTCCGGGTCGTAACAAGTTTTAAGCATGTCGATAGCCTTTTGTGTAAGCTCCGTATTTTGTGTAATTATTATTGCTGCCATTTTTTTGTTTTAAGGTTGGACTGTTTTAGGGTTGAAAGGTTTTAAGGTTGGAATGTTTTAACCATTTCTCACAAAACTTTACAACTTTCCATTTTTTTTACTTTTTAATTATTCAAAAGTTTTTGAAATTTTCTCTTCTATGTATTCACGCAAAGCCACAATTTTTATAGTGTCTATAACTTCTGAAGCAAAGGCGTGCATTAATAATTTTTTCGCACTTGTCAGACTTAATCCTCGAGTACGTAAGTAAAATAGTTTATCTTCATCCAACTTACCTGTTGATGTACCGTGCGAACATTTTACATCATCGGCATAAATTTCTAATTGTGGTTTTGTATTGATAGTTCCGGATTCACTTAGTAAAATATTTTTGTTAGATTGGAATGCATTTGTTTTTTGCGCATCTTTTCTTACAAAGATTTTTCCATTAAAAGTAGCTGTTGACTTTCCATCAACAATGCCTTTGTAGAGCTCATTACTGTTGCAATTTGGCTTGCAGTGATCTACCACAGTATGGTTGTCAACAACTTGATTTCCGGTAGTTAAATACAATCCGTTCAAATGCGATTCGATATGTTCACCGTCCAGCACAAAAGTCAAATTATTGCGAACTAACGAACCACTAAGCGTAATTGTATGGGTAGAAAATACGCTTTGCTTTCTTTGAATTACTTGTGTGGTATTCACTAAATAACCCAACTCATTTTCATCCTGAATTTTATAGTGATCAACAATAGCAAGTTCATCGATTACAATTTCTGTTAATGCGTTGTTGAATATTTTTGCAGTAGAATCGATGGTTTCAAACGATTCAATAATTTTTGCTTGCGCATTTTCATCAACAACTATTAAATTGCGTGGATGAATAATTGTATTTTTGAAGGCTGTTGAAACATGAATGATGTGTATGGGTTTTTCAATTATTGTATTTTTTGCAACATGAATAAATACTCCATCTTTAGTCATTGCAGTATTCAAAGCAATAAATGGGTCAACATTTACATCGGCATATTGTGCATAATGTTTTTCAAAAACAGGTGAATTGCTTTTTTCTGCATCCACTAAACTGCATATTGTTAACCCTTGTGGGAAGTTCTGTAAGTTTGATAATCCCTCAACAAAAACACCGTTCTCAACAATTACAACATACGCATCTTTTAAAAATTTCAGGTGTTCAATTTGCTCATCGTTACAGTTTTTATTCGCTGAGAAATAAAATTCCTCTTTCAGCATCACATCTGTACGGGTATATTTATATTCTTCGTGCTTTCGATTGGGAATGCCTTGTTTGTAAAAGCTTCCCATAGCTTGTTCGCGCAGTTTTGTGTTGCCAAATAAAAATAATTTTGATATCTCAAATTCGAGAATTAATTTATCTTTTACCGTACTTGTTTTAGTAACTGTTTCCATTTTGTAATAAATTAAGCTTCTATTTCTTCTTTAATAAAATCATATCCTTTTTCTTCCAACTCTAACGCCAATTCTTTTGGCCCTGATTTTACAATTTTCCCATTATATAATACGTGAACAAAATCGGGTGTAATATAATCTAACAAGCGTTGATAGTGTGTGATAATAATGGTTGCGTTATCTTTCGATTTTAATTTATTTACTCCGTTTGCAATAATGCGTAGTGCATCAATATCAAGCCCACTATCGGTTTCATCAAGTATGGCAAGTTTCGGATCAAGCATTGCCATCTGAAATATTTCATTTCGTTTTTTTTCACCACCACTAAAACCTTCATTTACCGAGCGACTAGTAAGTGAAGCATCCAACTCAACTAGCTTTTGTTTTTCTTTCAGCATTGCTATAAAATCTTTGGCTGTCATTGGTTTCAAACCTTTGTAAGCACGAATTTCGCCAATAGCGGTTTTCAAAAAATTCACATTACTTACTCCTGGAATTTCAATTGGATACTGAAATGCAAGAAAAACCCCCTCTCTAGCTCTATCCTCAGCCGAGAGTTCCAATAAATCTATTCCATTATAACTTACTTCGCCTTCTGTAACTTCATATTCCGAACGCCCAGCAAGGACAGCCGCCAATGTGCTTTTCCCTGAACCATTAGGTCCCATGATAGCGTGTACTTCTCCCGCGTTTATTTCTAAATTAATTCCTTTCAGAATTTCTTTCCCATCAATTGACGCATGTAAATTTTTTATTGAAATCATTTTACTAATTTTTTATGTTAATTTTTATCGCTGTTCTGAGTGAAATATATTTTTCATAAATTTTGTATCGAAGACTATCCTACTGAGCCTTCCAACGATACTGCCAACAACTTTTGTGCTTCCACCGCAAATTCCATTGGTAATTGACTTAATACCTCTTTGCAATAGCCGTTTACAATCAAACCAATTGCTTTTTCACTATCAATACCACGTTGTTTACAATAAAATAATTGGTCTTCACCAATTTTTGAAGTTGTTGCTTCGTGCTCTACAATGGCGGTGTTATCTTTTATTTCGATGTATGGAAATGTATGTGCTCCACATGTATCACTCATCAATAAACTATCGCATTGCGAAAAATTACGTGCGTTAGTTGCGCCTTTTGCAATACGTACCAACCCTCTGTAACTATTATTGCTAAAGCCTGCCGAAATACCTTTTGATATAATAGTGCTTTTAGTATTTTTTCCGAGGTGAATCATTTTTGTTCCTGTATCGGCTTGCTGATAGTTATTTGTAAGAGCTACTGAATAAAATTCACCAACCGAATTATCACCTTTTAAAATTACCGATGGATATTTCCAGGTAATTGCAGAACCTGTTTCTACTTGTGTCCAAGAGATTTTAGAATTGTCTTCCAAACAAATACCTCGTTTGGTAACAAAATTAAAAATTCCACCTTTACCATTTGCATCGCCCGGATACCAGTTTTGTACTGTGCTGTATTTTATTTCAGCATCTTTATGTGCTACAAGTTCTACAACGGCTGCGTGCAATTGATTTTCATCACGCATTGGTGCAGTGCAGCCTTCGAGGTAACTCACATAGGAGCCTTCATCAGCTATAATTAAAGTGCGTTCAAACTGACCTGTGCCAGCCGCCTCTATTCTGAAATATGTTGAAAGTTCCATCGGACAGCGAATGCCTTTTGGTATATAACAAAACGTGCCATCTGTAAAAACAGCGGAGTTCAGTGCCGCATAAAAATTATCGGTATATGGAACAACTGTGCTCATGTATTTTTTTACTAATTCAGGATGCTCTTGAATTGCTTCACCAAACGAACAAAAAATAATTCCTTTTTCAGCTAACGTTGCTTTAAATGTGGTTTTTACCGAAACGCTATCCACAATTATATCCAAGGCTATTCGGCTTTCTACGCCTGTAAGCCGCTCTTGTTCTACGATAGAAAGACCGAGCTTCTGAAATGTTTTTAATAATTCAGGGTCTACTTCATCTAAACTACCCAATACAACTTTTGGCTTTGGCGCTGAGTAATAAATGATCTCTTGAAAGTCTGGTTTTTGGTACGAAACGTGAGCCCATTGTGGCTCTTCCATTGTTAACCAATGGCGAAAAGCCTTTAAGCGATAGGCTAACATCCATTCGGGTTCGTTTTTCTTTGCAGATATAAAACGAATGATGTCTTCATTTAAGCCTTTCGGTGCATTATCGGCTTTAATATCGGTAACAAAACCGTATTTATATTCCGTACTTATTTTTTTTTCTATAATTTCGTTCATACTATTTAAGTGTTAATACCATTAAATTGGTCATAGGTCAATCCTGTATTATTAAATGTAACGTGTCTTTTTTTGCCAATAATTCTTCTTTGCTTTCGCGCCAGTTTTCATCATCCACACAACAATCTACAGGACAAACAGAGGCACATTGCGGCTCATCATGAAAACCAACACACTCTGTACATTTATCGGATACTATATAATAGAGATCCATAGATACAGGTACTTCCGGTGCATTTGCATCAGCAGTCAATCCGCTTTTTCCGTTAAACATTCCTTTTATAGATGTCCCATCAGCAAAACGCCATTCAGCGCCTCCTTCGTAGATGGCATTATTAGGGCATTCAGGTTCGCAAGCGCCACAATTAATGCATTCCTCTGTGATTTTGATAGCCATTTTTTGCGATTATTATATAGTTAGAACTTTACGCCATATTATCATTTGGCTCTCCAAATTTTAACTTTAAAGCCAATTTAAACGCCAAATGATTCCCCACACCCACAAGTTCTACTTGCGTTCGGATTGACAAATACAAAGCCTTTTCCATTTAAGCCTCCCACATAATCCAGCTCTGTACCTATTAAATACAAAAAGCTTTTTTTGTCAACGGCAATCTTTATTCCTTTGTCTTCAAAAACCTGATCGTTTTCTGTAAGAACATTGTCGAACACGAGTTTGTAGGTAAGACCTGAACAACCTCCGCCATCAACACCTACACGAATAAATGTTCCTTCGGGGCTATTTTCGTTTGTTATTAAATTTAACGCATGTTGTTTTGCATTTTCTGAAACTGTTATCATTTTGTTTTGTTTTTATAGTTAATTTTTATGCGTTATGTTAATTGGTATTTTATCAAATAAACTTTGGAAAGTACATGCAGCTTCCTTTTCATTGTTCGATAAATCTGCCAGCGTTATCTTATCCAGTAGCTTATCAATAGTAGATTGCACCATTGACCAAAGTGAACGAATAGAACAATCAACAGAACTTGTGCACAGTTTTAGTACTCCCGTATGATTGGCACAAAAATTTTCGTCAAACATACGTCCACCTAAAGCGTTCAAAACATTATTCACCGTAATATCAGAAGCAGGTCTAGCAAGCACATATCCTCCAACATGTCCTTTGGTGCTGTTAATCAAGCCCTCCATGCGAAGCATTCGGGTTAATTTGGAAACATTAGGTTGTGACAGCCCTTCGGCATTACTAAGCTGCGGAATGCTTAAGCCAGTCTTATCCTTGCACTTTGCTATTCGTACCAATATTCTTAAACCATACTCGTCCTGTGCTGTAATTTTCATGATTCTTGATTTGAAAGGTTATCAATAGATTTTATCGTGATTAAAATAGAGCTACGGGTCAAATATACGCATTGTTTTTTAGTCTATACAAAAAAGTATGAATTAATCTATACAAAAAAGTATATACACCTTATCTAAGATAACATTGCCTTTACCACTCGGTGAAATTTGTGACCACGTTGCACAGCCTAATGGCCATTGCTCGTAGCATTATTGATTCATTTGGGAGGGGAGGGGAAATGGCTCTTTTGGTTTTGCGAAGGGTTAGTTCATGTTGCGGGTAAAACCAAAAGAGCCATTTGTGTGGTTGACTAAAATGTGGTGTATAGGAGGCAATTTAACGACTGGCCAAACGAGGATATGAATCCACGCTCCTCTACTACATAAAGACGCGCCCTGAACAAGATTTTATGGGCTCTTCTTTTACATTATTGCCTGTTCCGCCCCATGCGAAACCGCCGTATACGAGACCCGTACGTAGGGTGGTGTGAGAGGCGCAGCCTATCGAGGAAACTCGGTAGGGAAGTTTACTCGATTGGTAGCCGTTTATTAATTTTTAGCAAAGTTGATTAAAGGTTGAATGTTTCCATTATCGCCTTTTCGTAGTGCATTTATATAGTTTTTCCTAGTTTGATCGGCCTTAATCATATTGGATTGATTCCATGAGAACGGTTCATTCCCGAGTATTGATTCCATAATGATGTCCGCCATTATTCTTGAATGCCTTCCGTTGCCATTCGCAAAGCAATGAATATTTACGAGGCGGTGTTTAAAGCGTATTGCTATCTCATCATTTGAAAAAGTCTTATTCTCAATCCAATATTTTGTGTCGTTAAGTAGAGCTTTTAATTCAATTCCAATCATTGCCCATTTAACACCAATGTTCTTTTCTGATCTTCGAAATTCACCAGCCCATGACCAAACATTTCCAAACATTTTTTTATGAAGTACTTTTATAAATTCTTCTGTCAAAATTTGATCCTTTTTGAATTTGGTTTTTATTGTCCATTCTATCGCTTTCTCAATATTTAATTGCTCATGTTCATCTAATTCGCCATGAATGGTAATTGTTTTTATTAGCAAACCATCTTTTTCTTCTTCGCTTAACGGCGTTTGCCCGTCTTCATAGTCTAGTTCTAATCCCATAAAGATTTATTCATTGCTCTCTTCAATTCATTTGCTAAATCAGCAATTGCCCTTTTAATTTGTTCATCAGTATTTCCTTGGTTTTCTAGTTTCATGTTTTGACTTGTTCGCAAAACAATTTTTTTAGCAAGTTCTTCGGCTTTGTAGTTTACTAGATTTTCTATCGAACCATCTTTGGGAACGAAGCCATATACGAATTGCATATTAAGAACTCTTCCAATTTCTTTCATTGATTTTAATGAAACTGTGCCTAACGATTCACTCAATTCAATTTTTTTTGCTCCTTGGCGAGTAATATTAAGCTTATTGCCTAATTGTTCTAAAGTCATATTAAGAGTTACTCTAATACTATTTATCCAACCCTGATCTGGAATAATAATTTTCTCTGTTCCTACAAAAGGTTTTAATTTTCTATCTAGCTGTTCAATAAGTAACTTTTTCTTTGTCCTCATAGGTGCATGCATTTATATATGCAAATGTAAATAATATTATTTACAAACTCGCAAATATGTCACCTAAATAGTTTACTCTGAGAAGTGTATGTCAACAAAATGGTTTACATAATAATTTATTTGTAATCATATAGGTTGACGTGATTATATGGTAGGTAATGGCAGTCTGCCTAAAAAACCTCATCCCCACCTAATTTATTCAAATATCCGGAACCCTTACGCAAGCCATTGTAAAATAATACATTCCGCTGAAAACTTAAGAAACCAGAAGTATTAATTTCAAAAGCGTGTATCATGCTTAAAACAGCCCGTTTTAAGTCAATAGTCATCTTTTTCAAATAATCCCAAACTCCTCCCAAGCCATAATAATATTCAGGATTATTTTTGGATTGTAGGCTGTAAACATAAAACCTAGAACCGAAGCTGCCCGTTGTTTGTGTTTCGTTTGTTAGGATGAAATGAAAATTCCATTGCCGTTTTATGTCGCCGCAGTTGTGCTCTATGATGGCTTGTCTGCGCTTGAGGAACACGAAGTGAATATGAGGGAAGTTAACGACTGGCCAAACGAGGATATGAATCCATGCTCCTCTACTACATAATGACGCGCCCTGAACAAGATTTTATGGGTTGTTCTTTTACTTTTACATTATAGCCTGTTCCGCTCCATGCAGAAAACCGCCGTATACGAGACCCGAACGTACGGTGGTAGTGTGAGATGCGCAGCCTATCGAGGAAACTCGGTAGGGATGTCTACGCGATTATGCAACGTAATTATTTGAATGTCCATGCCGATAATGCTATTGTCACAATAAGGTCAGACCAAGTTTCATACGAAGTCAATTTTGGTTGAACTGGTAATGCACTTGTCGGTGCCCATTCATTATATTTCATAAGAAACATATTCGCTTTGTATTCAAGCTTCTTATTGAATGGATTTTCAATTTTCAACATCATTCCTTTATGAATTTTACCGTCAGTCTGTTGTGAAAATGAGATTGTCAATGTCTTTTCAGGATGAAGGTTTTCCTTAACTGTCTTCAAACTTTTAATTTCTTTTTTTACCAATTCCACTTCTATATAGATTGTTTCTCCAGGATAAAGTTGAACGGTATTGTCGGGTAATACATATACGGAAGCATTGATGTCCGCATTATAAAAATTTGTGTCGTTAACTGCAATATTCAGTTTAAAAGGGTCACGCTGCGGAAGGTCATTAGTCTGTCCAAAGCAAAGTGCTGTCGTAAAAACGAAGCTTAAAATTAATGTCGTTACTTTCATAGTTGTCGGTTTTTATTATGTTGCATAACGTCAGTCTGTCTAAAAACCCTCTTTCCCCCTAATTTATTCAAATATCCGGAACCCTCACGTAGGCTGTTGAAAAATAATACATTCCGCTGAAAACTTAAGAAACCAGAAGTAATAATTTCAAAAGTGTGTATCAAGCTCAGAATAATCCGTTTTAAGTCCGTTGCAAGCGCTTTCATGTGATCCCAAACTCCTTCCAAGCCATAATAATATTCAGGATTATTTTTGGATTGTAGGCTGTAAACATAAAACCTACATCCGAAGCTGCTCAGTGTTTGTATTTCGTTTGTTAGGATGAAATGAAAATCCCATTGGCGTTTTATGTCGCTGCAGTTGTGCTCTATGATGGCTTGTAAGTGCTTGAGGAACACGAAGTGAATATGAGGCAGGTTAATGACTGGCCAAACGAGGATATGAATCCATGCTCCTCTACTACATAATGACGCGCCCTGAACAAGATTTTATGGGTTGTTCTTTTACTTTTACATTATAGCCTGTTCCGCTCCATGCAGAAAACCGCCGTATACGAGGCCCGTAAGTACGGTGTTGTGAGAGGCGCAGCCTATTGAGGAAACTCGGTAGGGAAGTTTACTCGGTTATCGGTTTGTGCTTCTGTCCATCCGCAGCTTTGTCGTGCCACTTGAACAAATGTCGGCACTGTCGGGTGCGTTTGCTTGCATTCATTAAAACACCGAAGGGTGGGAAGAAAAAAAATGACTCGTCCTGAAAAAAGTTTATTTTGTAATTGTCTGCCGGAAGAACCCCTCAAATTCATAACTTTGTCAAATAGAAATGGAAGCTAAAAAACAAGTCATTTATTTAGATAACAACGCAACTACTCAAATTGATAAAAAGGTCTTGGATGCGATGATGCCTTTTCTTACCGATGCGTTTGCAAATGCAAACAGTACACATCAGTTTGGTGTCCATGCTTACGAAGCTGTCAAGACTGCAAGAATTCAAGTTTCGGAGTTAATTGGTGCAGCGGCACACGAAATCGTCTTTACAAGCGGATCAACGGAAGCGATAAACATTGCCATTAAAGGTGTCGCTGAAAATTACCTGTCGAAAGGTAAGCATATTGTAACTGTGGCAACCGAACATAGTGCTGTCTTAGATACCTGTCAATATTTAGAAAACAAAGGTTTTGAGGTTACTTATTTGTCGGTAAAGGCCGATGGTTTAATTGACTTAAAGGAACTCAAATCTGTGTTTCGAGCTGATACTATTTTAGTGTCCGTCATGCTAGCCAATAATGAAACTGGTGTAATACAACCGATAAAGGAAATAGCTGAATTGGCTCATAATTTTGGAGCATTATTTATGTCTGATGCTACACAAGCTGTCGGCAAAATACCTGTCAATGTTGATGAATTAGGCATTGATTTATTGTGTCTAAGTGGTCATAAACTTAATGCTTCAAAAGGAGCTGGTGCTTTGTTTGTTCGTCAAAGAATGAATCGTGTAAAAATACCCGCTTTATTTCATGGTGGTGGCCATGAAAAAGGCATGCGAAGCGGCACGCTGAATGTGCCGGGTATTATCGCTTTAGGTGCTGCTTGTTCCATAGCACAAAAGGAAATGTCAAAAAATGCTGAAAGTATAGGTGCTTTGAGAAATTACTTAGAAATCGAATTACTAAAAATTGAAGGAACCGCTGTCAATGGCAATATCGAAAATAGACTTTACAACACTTCTAATATTCTATTTCGTGGTGCGGATTCCGACGCTATCATAATGGGTTTAAGCAATTCCGATAATGATTTACCTATAATTGCTGTGAGCAATGGAAGTGCTTGCACTTCTGCTTCTATTGAGCCATCTCATGTGTTAATCGCAATGGGTTTGGATGAAGTTGCGGCTTTTAGTTCTATTCGTTTTTCTGTCGGCAAATTCAACACCAAGAAGGAAATGGATGTTGTAATTAATTCAGTTAAAGATGTAGTAAGCACTCTCCGTTTAATGGTATCTTGAAATGGAAGATAAGTTTAAAACTACCGAATGGCATAAAAGCAAAGAGGTAATGAAAGTGTTAAAAATACCTGCTTGCGATTTGATGCACTTACGAGTAGCGGGAAAATTGAAATCTACGAAACAAGGGAACGCTTTTTTGTATGACGCTGAAAGTGTTTTGCAAAACAAAAAGTGATTTACTCCAGCATTCCTAAATGTAACAACAAACCTCTTGCTGGCGAATGTGTAATTGGAACATAAGGTTTGAAATTGATGGTGGCAAAATCTTCTAACTCTTTGTAGGCTTGGTAAACATTTTTCAAATTTATTTGCCATTCTTTATTTCCTTTTGCATCTAATCTTAGAAAAAACATTTCACCGTTATCAATTCGCAAAACTTTGTAGCGTTGTCCTCTTGAACTTGTGAAACCTTTAACTGCACTTGTTCTTTCTAAAAAATCAACAAGTGAAATGGTTGGTTTCGTTTTATGAAATGTTGTTGCCATTCTTAATTTTCGTTTTCGTCTATTATGTCTATTTCTGCAGTCCCTAAAAGCAATTCGGTTTCATTTGCTGAAATGGTTTCAAAGGATTTCAACTTGGCATTTATCTTTTTAGTTCTTGCACCTACCAATTCATCAATGTCCTCACTGGCTTTGTTTATCTTCTCTTGAGCCTTTTTAAGCACATCGCCAAATTTTCCGAACTCTGTTTTTACTGCACTCAACGTTTTTTTGATTTCTCCGCTGCGTTGTTCCAAAGCCATTGTTCTGTAACCAAATGAAATGGTGTGCAGGATTGCTGATAAAGTTGTTGGACCAGTTAATATGATTTGATACTCACGTTGTAAAAATTCCATTAGAGCTGGCCTGCGAACTGCTTCGGCATACAAACCTTCTATAGGTAAAAACAATAAACCAATTTCTGATGTATCGGGTGGGCTGATATATTTTTCATGAATGTCTCTTGCAGATTTCTTAATTGCGTTCTCTAATGCTTTCCCTGCTGCATCTGCTGCGGATGCATCGCTTGCCTCATAAGCTGCAAGCAAGGTGTAATAATCTTCTATTGGAAACTTGCTATCAATCGGCATCAACAAAATTTTATTGTCTTGGTTTTGCTGTGGAATTTTAATGGCAAACTCAACTCTGTTACTTGTGCCTTTTTTAGTTACCACATTCACATCGTATTGTTCGGGTGCAAGTAGTTGTTCTAAAATATTTGCCAATTGAATTTCACCTAAAATGCCTCTTGTTTTTACATTGGTCAACACTTTTTTTAAATCACCGACACCAATTGCCAATGCTTGCATTTCGCCCAAACCTTTCTGAACTGATTCTAAATTTTTACTAACCAATTCAAATGATGCTGACAATCTTGCTTCTAAAGTTTTCTGTAATTTTTCATCAACTGTCACTCTCATTTCTTCCAACTTCTTTTCGTTGCCCTCTTGCAAGGACTTTAGCGATTTTTCTAAAGACAATTTGAGTTCTGAAATTTTCTCGCTGTTGGCTACATTTTGCGTTTTTTGACTTCTTTCAAATTCGGTGAACTGTTCTCTCAATCTTTCTCTGTAGTCTTTCAGCGCATCATTCAGTTCTTTTTTAAATACGTCAAGATTTTCTTTGAGCTCAGTTCTGCTTTCTTTGCTGTTGCTGTCTATGCTTTTTTGGAAGTCAATCAATTTTTCTTCGAATGTTTTGCGAATGGCTTCTAATTTATCTTCGTTTGATTTGGTCAAGTTGCCCAATTGCTCTGAAAAAGTTTGTGTGAATTTATTGAGTTGGTTTCCTATTTCTGTTCTTAAACCTAATGCCGATTCTGCACTTTCTTTTCTATTGATTACAAACTCATTTTTCAAATTTCCTTCGGTGTCTTTCAAATTTTGAATGACTATAGTAACTGAATTTTTTATTTCAGTCAATTCACTGCTTTCATTTTTCTTACCTGCTTTGAGAGTGAGAATGATGTTTACGATTAGAAGAATCGTAATGAATAATAGGAATATGTATGTGAGAGTCATGTTTATTTATCTAATTTTTTATTGCCTTTTGCAGGTGGCAAGAAATTTTCACCTGTAATTACTTTCTTACCTGTTTTTTGCTCCAAAGCCAGTCTTGCATCTTTAGCTATTTTACCTCCTTTTTTACCAGCTACTGCGTTTTGCTTTACACCTTTTGCCATATCTGTTTCTGCTATTTGTCTTGTTGAAAGTTCTGCAAGGGCAGTAAAAATAAGTTCTGCTTCGCTCATGTGATCACGGAAGTTTTGAGATTTCAAACCTTTCAAGTCTTTGTGATTTTTTACGGTTAGGCCAGTCCATTCCTGATGAATTATATTGGTTAAAAAAGCAAACTCATCCGATTTTTCAACTCCACTTTCTTTCCAGTAATCCGTTAGTTTATTTCGGGTCTCTTGCCCTGTCATTCTTTGCTGAATCCACTTTTCGCTTCTACCCAATTTTTGCCAGTTTTCCCTTGCTCTATCTAAACTCATTTCAGGGTCTTGAAGCTCCTGCATACGCTCATAACCCACTTTTGCTAACCATTGCTTAAAGGGCTCTGCCTTGGGCGATGGAATGGACTGAATTAGTCTTAATAAATTAGGCGTGTCCAAACAATCAGTAGCATACTTTTTTCCATCTGCTGCTTCAAATTTCAGTTGTACGATATTTTCGTACAACTGACTACCTTCCTTGGTGAGTTTCTTCTTCAGGTCGCTCCAATAGCGTTTGGGAATACTACTACCTGTTAGAATCTCTATAACATCTATTACCGAGAAATACCATGTTTCAGCTTCCTCATCCCAATGAGTGCGGACTTTTTTTGATTCAAATAGTTTAATGTTTTTCATAATGCCATTAGTTTTATTTCGGTCAATTCACTGCTTTCTTCTTTCTTACCTGCTTTGAGTGTAAGAATGATGTTTACGATTAGGAGAAACGCTACGATGATTATTGCTATTTGGCGAAATATCATTTCTTATTTATTTTTTTAATTGCTTCGTCAAAATCACTTACCATTAATTTATCTTGAACAATTCGGTATTTATCAAATTCTTTTTCGGCCAATGCCAATGCCACTTCGTGGGTTACGCTGCCAGCATCTTTCAAGATTGCTGTTTCATTAAATTGCAAAAATGCATCTAACCTTTTTATCCAATCTTTCATATACATCACTGCTCCTTTGCTCGCCTGCAATTCGGCAAAATCTAAATACATAGTTACAATTCGGTTTAAGCCATCTAATTCTTTTTCATTCAAATAATTTTTTGCAATCCCAACATCTGTCTTTCTGATTTTGCCTTGTGGCGAATTTTTCCAAGTGGTAAGTCCCATATTTTCCTTGGTGCTTTCTGCCCTCGATGAAATCAATTCGGCAGCCGTTTGTCCAGTTATTGCCCAATGCAATTTATTTTGAACAGTAGCAAAAAATGTTTTTGTGTTTTCAACATCCTTGCTATAATCTGCACTGCATTGAGAATAAATGTCCGTGATTTTTTGATAAAACCTGCGTTCGCTGCTGCGTATATCTCTAATGCGGGCAAGTTGTTCTTCAAAATAATCTTTACCAAAAATGTTGTTCGGATTTTTCAATCGTTCATCATCCATTGTAAAACCCTTGATGATGTATTCTTTCAGCCGCTCTGTTGCCCAAATACGAAAAGCGGTTGCCTGCGCACTGTTTACCCTGTAGCCCACAGAAATGATGGCATCGAGATTATAGTATTTTACTTTTGTTTCTTGCATTTTGCCAGCTATAGCACCATGTTGAGTGGTATGTTCCAAAATGGAACTAACCAGTTCTTCGAGCAATTCGCCTGTTTCAAAAATATTTTTTAGGTGCTTTGTAATAGCTGGTCGTTGTACGCCAAACAAATCGGCAATTTTTTGTTGACTTAGCCAAATGGTTTCGTTTTGTAAATATATTTCAATCTTAACCTTGCCATTTGGTGTGGTGTAAAGTAGTATTTCGTTAAAGCCATCTGCGGCAGGTTTTATTTTTTTTGCCATTTTTATAATTGTTAGTTCAAGAGGTTAACTTTCAATGAAGTGACTGCTTTCTTCTTTCTTACCTGCTTTGAGTGTGAGAGTGATGTTTACGATTAAGAGAAACGTGAGGGCTGTGAGGAAGATGTAAATCTGAATCATCATTTCGCTAATATTTCTTGTTCCAATCCCTTCTTGTATTTCTGAATAAGTCGTATTAAAGTCAAAACATTTTCTTCAACAACTTGATTCTGGGCAAACTGAATTGATTGTTTGTTGAAATTATCTCTATTCCCTCTGGTTGATAGTAAATTCTCAATGTCTGCTGGTAAAAAGTAAGTTGCTTTGTGGTGCAAGTATTTTTTATACTCGTTGAAATAAATATTCAGTCCTGCAAAATCAAAGTCGCCAAAGTGTAAATAATCGTTTGGGATTGTCTGCAACCACTTAATTAAATCTTTGCTCTGCGGATACCTTGAAACGAATAGCGGTTGAATATTCTCAAACAATTTTTTCTGTTTCTGAATGTGTCGAAAGTTTTCAGGATTTTCAATTCCAACTATTGTAATGTTGTCAGTAGGAATGAAGTTTTCAAAGTCGTAAATGAAGGTGAAAGTTCCTTCGGTTGGTTGAATAATTATTGAATTGTCGTTTAACAAACAGTCAACTGGCTCAAAACAATTCACTAAAAAACCTTTGAAGGTTCTAATTGATTTAAGTTTTGAGTTAGAAGAAACTTCAATCGCTTCTCCACGACTTAAATCTACTTTATTAAAGGCGACAATGTAGTTTTCCAAATTGTCAATGCCGAAATGATTCTTCAAATAATCAGGAAGTGAGTTTTTGTTTGAAAGATAGATTAGCGTTTTGCTTCTTCCTTGGATTTGCTTTTTCAAAATACCGTTGTCAATCATTGATTCAATAACAGAATGTTTCAACTTGCTGAACGGAATTTTTTCTCCATTCTGCAATGCAGTTAATTTTTCAGCTATTGAAATTGGCAATATCATTATTCGGTATATTGAGATAAGATTCGTTTAACTTTTGTAATACTCTTTCCGTCTTTCTCTAATTCATAAATGTGTTTAAATGCAAGAGCATCATTTTCTATAGGAGAACTGTTTATCAAAAGGATATTTCTATCCTCTGCAAACTTTAAAATACCTCTCACATTATTTGGATGCAACTTTCCAATTTCATCCATCATGCAATGCAATTGAAAATCTTTGAACCCTCGTTTTGAAGCCCCTTCTTTAAAAACATTCAACAACATAATGTTCACCATTGCTTTCACTAAAACATCAGTTCCGTCTGAGCCAACATTTGAAAGTTTCTCAACCCAACCTGTGTCGTTTTGATTTTCTTCAATTCTGAATTTCAATTCAAATGAATCTGAAAGAGAAATAAAATCTCTTTTCATTTCACCGATTTTTTTCACAAACTGTTTCAATAAGTCAATCGCATCCTTGTTTTTCTTCTCTTGACTTTCTGATGAAAACAAATTTGCTTCTCCCAATTCAAAAGAGTTTTCATCATTATATTCTTTAATCATTATGAGCAATTGCACAACTTCATTTTTGCTCTTATCAATCTTCAATTCAATTTTCTTTATTACTCCTGCAAAATTCTTTTCAATAAAATCATCATTGATTTTATTGATTACCGTTTGGATTTTTCCCGACTCTGCAACTAAACTGTTTGTCTGTGTGCCAATAGTGGTAATGATTAAAGCAAACCTTTCATTCACTTCCTTTTCAATTCGTTCAATTTTCTTTTCTTCAATAAAGTCCGAAAGCATTAACGCAAAATCAAGGAATGATTTATCGTCAATAATTTGTTTTGGAAACTTGAAAATATTTTCATCACTAAATTTTCCAAGGAAATCAGTTGTCGTTTTCCTCATCTCATCAATTCGGCTGTGCAACTTTTCGTGATGAATTTCTTTTATCTCATCAATCAATATCTTAACTCTCTTTTCGGTTTTGTTTTCTCCAATTGGATTGACAAAGTATTCTTGAATTGTGTTATAGCACATTGAACCATTAAAGTTTTCAAATGCTTCATTGTCTTCTATTATTTCAGCTAATCTCTTGTTCAATAAATCAATCGCTTCCTGAACAATTCCAAGGTCTTTATTGATTACTTCTTTTTGAAGATTGTGTTTCTTTTCTTCTTGCTCCAATTGTTTTTCAAGTGTCTGTTTGTCATTCTTGAATTCTGAAACTTTATCAAAATAATCTCTCTTGTCTTTATTGTAATCAGAAACTGTTTCCCTGTTCTTATCAATAAACAAAAGTTCATCTACTAACACTTCCAATCTTTTATCTATTGCAGTTAGACGGTTTGTGTCTGCACCTTTTTGGGATAACTCCTTCTCTTTTTGCGAATTGATTTCTACCTTCCGTTTTTGATTTGCTTCCTTCTCAACTTTTATTTCCGCTTCTATATTTATCAAAAGTTGATTTACCTTTTCTCCTTCAGTTTCAATTTTCTTATCTCTTTCTTTTTCCTTTGCCTTAATCAACTTTCCCAATTCTTCTTCAACTCTAACAACTTCTGTCTTTGCATTCAATTCAAGATGTGTTGCTTCCTCTATTGCGAAGTCAGCTTTTTCAATGTCTTTCCTTTTTTGTATTTCAGCATTTTTGATAAAATCGTTTTGCTTAACTGTCGCCTCTGAAAGTTTAGTGTGATTTTGTTCGAGCAAGTAATCGTTTTCTTTTATCGTTTCTTTCTTCTTGCGGATTTTCGGTTGATACTTGTCTTTCAGATTATCCTTATCCTTTGTTACTTTTTCCGTTAGTTCTGAAATATTTTTTCTAATAATTAAAATCTTTTCGTTCAATTCTTGCTTCTCCTTTTCATAGTCAGCAACCGTCTTAACTGTTTTATTGATTTCATTCAAATCCAATTCAACGCCATAAAAATTACTTGACTTGCCTGTAAGTTTTGGAGACAAAGAAGGATTGAATAAAACATTCACATCAATTACTTTTCCAATGGTGTTTTCCCAATCTGGATATTGTTCTGTAAGCCAACCATACAAGGAATTTTTATGATTTTCAATGTAAGAATCAATTTCCTTAATACTGCTGCTTGCTAATGTAATTTGTTCGTCTAACTTTTCTTTATCTCTCTCAAAAGATTTTTGCAAATCTTTTTCATCAAGTCCCCACTGCTTTTCAAATGTTTCAATTTCTCTTTTATTGTTTCCATTTTCAGAAGTTAAATTGAAAGATGTCTTTTGCAACTCTACAATATGGGCTTTGGCTTCTTCAATTTCCTTTTCAAAATATCTTTTGTGCTTAATGCCTTCCTTGATTAGTTTTAGATTGTGTGTTTCTTGTTGCTTATAGTCTAAATCTATTCTTGCATTGTCAATCTCCTTTTTGTGTTCTGTTCTTATGTCAGAAATTAATTTATCCGAACCTTTTTTTGTTTCGTCTTTGAATGTCAGAAACTCTGAATTGATTTTATTCTTATCAGCATTTTTCCCATTGAGAAAATCGTTCAATTGATTTTCCAATTTTTCAAGCAATGCCTGAAACTTCTGTGCTAATTCTTTGAACTGTGTTGAAAGCAATTCCTTTTCATCCTGTAAATTCTTTTGCTCTTTTTCTAACGAAGGTCTTTTTGAAACTCTGTCAATTACCTGTGTAATATTTTTCTTGTCGTATTCTTCGGTTAATCTTTTTGCAGTTTTCAGTTTGTCCTCAAACACACTTATCTCTCCTGCAATCTTCTTTTCCTTGTTCTTGAATGCTTCAAACGCTTTAGCAAGTTTTCCTTTGTAAACATCTGCTCTACTCGTTTGTTTTTCTAACTTCTCTATTAAGTCGGGTTCTTCTTCTTGAATTTTATTAAAAGCCCAAACCAATTCTTTTGCAAGTTGAATTTTTTCTCTCTCTAAATGTTTAATTGCAATTTGAAGTTTAGCAATTGAAGTTGCTTGTGCTGATGCGGTTGGAGTTTTAAACTTTCTTATGTCAGTTAGTAGGGTTTCAAATCCATTTAAGTGGTGTGCATGTTGATTCAAATCAATCCGAATGTCATTCTCCAAAGACATTATAATTGTCTGCTTGATAAACTCTGCTTCCATTTTTGAATTGAGAAATACATTCTGAATTGTCTTTGGAATGTTATGATACTCCTTGCTTTCAAGTAGAGAATATCTTTTCAACTCATTCTTTTTCCCATCATGGTTTCCGTATAGAATGTCTCTGTATTCTTTATGTTCGTCAATCTTTCTCTTTGTGTAGAATATTTTATTTGAATCAAGTTGCTGTGCAATTCCTTCCCAACTGTCAGGTACATTTCCGTTTGCACTTACAAAATAGTTTGGCTTATACTCTCCATCAAAAAACCTGAAACAAACTTTGTGTTGCAATTTGTAGGAAACAACACAGAATTTTCCTTCGGCTCTCATCACTTCATAAATAATGTATGAGTTTGAATTTTTGAAATAGTAATCGGTATAAGAATCCTTTGCTTTAGGTATTCCCAAACCGCCAGTATCGGCATTGTAGAAAAACAAAATTGCTCTCAACAAAGTGCTTTTGCCTACGCCTTGTGTTCCTGTGAAATGCACATTGCCGTCAAGGTTAATCTCTGCATACTTAATGTGAGCACTATTTATAAATATGATTCTATTGAGGTATCTCATGTTGAACTTCGTCTGGTATGTTGATGTTGTTAATTAGTTCTTTAAGATACTTGAAGGATGAAAGCACTTTGTATGATTTCAAAATTTCGTTTTCAATTTCAGCGTAACCGTCCTTGCATAATGATTCAATAATTTTAAAAACAATTTCATGGTAAGGAGTTTTCTCGTCAAGTTTAAGAGTGTTTCTCATTCCGTCAGCTTTGCTTTTTAATACAGCGTCAATGCTAATCTTAACATTTATTTCTGATGGTGAAAAACTAAAGCCCGAAGCAAATGAGTTGTCAAATGCTTTGAAGAAATCAACAATGTCAATCCATCTGCAAGCGGTATCTAATTTCCTTTCTAAGTCGGCTTTTGATTCGTCTTTCCGTGAGAAGTAATAAAATTCGTCTCCCTTTTCAAGAATGAAATTGATTGAAAAATAATGGTCGTAAAGCTCCTCGTAAGTTTCGCTGTTGTCAATAATTTCAAATAGTTTACTGATACGAATATCAGCACTGTTGGAACAAATAAACTGTCCTTTGCTTAGTAGCTCAAATATCTCACCTGTTTGTCTTGGAACACTCATGTTCTTTTTTTATTTTTTGGATAAACCATTGCGTATTCAATTTGATTATACCGATTAAAATCTTGCGACACTTCCAAATCTTCTTTAAAGATTGAAATCATTTGGCAATAAATTGTTGCTCTTTCCCCCAGTGAAATTTCTCTTTGAAACGGATACTCTAAAACATACTCAAACAAATGTTTTCCCGATGTAGCAAATTTTTTATTTACCTCACGCAAATTGATATGAATCTTTTTCTCTGTATTGGGCAGTAAGTCATCGGCTGAAAGATTTTCAGCCGATTGCTTCAATGGATTTATTCCCGATTTATATTTCTTGCTTACCTTTTTGATTAACTGATACACTTCATCTTTCTGTAAATTATCAAGCGAAAGTTTTAGAGGATAAAAGGGCTTTGCTTCAAACGCTATTAAGTGATTGTTTGATAAAACTTCAATGATGTTTGTCTTGTGTTTAATTTCATACTGGTCTCTTAAATACTTCAACTGCCTTAATTTTTCAATAAACTTGCTTTGATATTTTATTTGGTTGATGTATTCAATAATCTGCTTTCTTGTTTCAATTAAATTCTGTCTTGATTCAGTCAAGTCCAAACTAAGTTGTGTCTTGATATATTTTAGTTCTTCATCTGCTGCCGTTTTGAAAAAAGTCAATTCATCCTCGTTAATCAACTTTTCAGTTTGCTCAATTAGTTGCTGAATAGCAGCTAATTTCTGCTTGTGATTTACAAGTTTTGAAAGTTTGATTTTGTAATAGGGTTCTGTCTTAAAAGCATTTTCAATGTTCCTGTTTAAGTCAAGAATGTTTCTAATTGTGATTCTCCCAATTTTTCGCAATGCAGATTTAACCGCCTTTAAATACTTGTATCTATCGCTGTCGCTATTTGCTTGCAAATAGTAAAGCATGTATTCATCCTTTACTTGTTTGATGTTGTCATTGATGTATGAAGTATTTATTTCTTCATTGACTTCTAAAATCTCTTCAAAGAATTTTAGGAACTGGTCGTCAAGTTCAAGATAAGTTCCGTTTTGTCGGATGATATTCTTTGACAATAAAAGTTGAATCACATCTTCGTTGTTTTCCAAAACATCAAGGGCATACTCATACTTGTATGAAAGCGATTTTCGCTTTTCAAACATCTCAGCCAAAAGTTTGTGTCCTCGGCTAAGTGTGTTTAATAGTTCTCTTATGGAATTGAAATGATTCAAGTCTTAAAAATATTAATCTGATGCCACTCAAAATTCTCCATCAATGGAAAGTAATCATTTTGATATGGCAATATAATTTTTTTTCCTTCAAAAGCCTTAATACTATAGCTCGTTTTATCTTCTCTAAAAGAATCAGAAACAATAACTTTGTAATTGCCGTCAATTGCAATTAAACCTCTATCAAATGCTCTGTGCAAGTTAGGACACAAAGCAATGCCATTTGTGATTGTATCGTTAAAGCTTTCACTAAATGGAATGATGTGACAAGCATCAACCATGGAAACATTTATGGTGGCGTCTATCTTCATTCCCGAAATACAACAAGTGTTATTATAGATTTTTGGAATCTCTCTTTTGAATAAACTTCCACGAAGAAATATTTCTTCTTCGTTATGTTGTAACATCAATTGCTGAATTTCCTTTCGATATTCGGCTGCATCTTCATGCAAAATCTTACTTTCAATTTCATCAAACATTTTTTGTTGTTCGCCTGATGAATT
>Ga0209702_10002533_pt1 | contig 31620 bp, 18 predicted proteins | sample FRY01_FD_187210 | JGI IMG/M metagenome (GOLD analysis project Ga0209702, IMG submission 187210) | Freshwater microbial communities from Lake Fryxell liftoff mats and glacier meltwater in Antarctica - FRY-01 (SPAdes) (version 2) | ecosystem: Environmental > Aquatic > Freshwater > Ice > Glacier...
CGGTGATAAACAGAGTTCTCCGAGGGTATGGAACAGATAGGCCAATACCAACCAGATCAAACTAACAGATGCTGTTTTCGCTCCTGCTTCGATTCCCATAGAACCAAATGCCAAAGCACCGAAACCAACTCCTAATAGAATTAATCCCAAACCATATTTAACTGTTGCTGGCGGATTGAATTTACTTTCCCACCATTTAGAGAACAATGGAGCGAATGCAATAATAAATAGTGAATTCAGAATCAAGAACCACGTTGCTGGAATAATAACTTTTTCCTTCGTTATTTCAGAAACTGAACACGTTACAATACCTGTGTCTTTCTTCGCCTCTTTGGCTTTTGTTCTTACATTCTGTTCTTTGTCTTTCGTTAAATACATGAATGTACCTTTCTTATCAACATCAAGAATAGCCAACTCATCACCAACTTTAAGTTTAACGGGCTCAATGATTCCAGTTGTAGCCATTACGACAACTTCGTTTTCGGCAATTACAGTTTCCTCAGTTACAATTGTAGCAAATGTAAGTTCGCTCATTGCAATCGTCTTCTTTTTCTTTCTGTCTTCGTAATGAACAACAGATTTTGTAGGATCACTTATTGCAAGAACAGCACTTATATAAGCCTCATCAAATTTATTTTGTTGCTTTTCCTTATCCTGTCTTCTGGCTTTATCAGAATGCCTGTGCTCAATCGTTTTACCGTTATAAACGATTTTATCGATTGCAACTTCATCTTCTCCAGATGCAAATGCCTCGTCTCCTTTTAGCCTTTCTACAAATGACTCTGTTCTATCTTCACTTAACTCATAAGACTCGGGAGTTAAAGTTGTTTGGATCGTCTGGTATTCAATATTGTATGACTGAGACGTTAAATCACGGTTCATCATCCAGAAAACAATTACCCAAATAATAAGGAAACTTGATCCTAAAATGACACTTGCCAATTTAAACCTTTTGTAAGTCTGCTTGAATAGTTTAATCAGTACCCATGAAATAATTGCGATAGGGACAACAGTAATTAAGATGTTTACTACTAAGAATACGTAGTAATAAGAACCATCCATAACACGATTCGTATAATCCTTAGCAAAGATCGTCATAGAACCACCTGCTTGCTCAAAACTCATCCAGAAACAAACAGTCATAACAGCAAAAATTACAATTGCTCCCATTCTATCCCTTGTTATTGTAGGGTATCGAATAATTCTAGATATAACTAAAATAAAAAAGGCTGCGAGTCCTAGTAAAATGTACCACATCGAGTAATCGATTCCTCCGATTTCTAAGAAGTTAATTCCTGCAATTTTAGAAAGAGGGTCATTAATAACCCAACTTACCCCAATAAAAGCCGATATCACCACAAGGATCTTATCGAGCATAGTGAAAGGGTTTAATTTATCCCCTTCGAATTCTAACTGAGAGTTTGTATCATTTCCATGAGCATCTAATTCTCCTGTAGCTTCAACCGTTGGTTTTGGCTTCAATCCGATATCACCAAAGATATTAGCACTGAAGTAGAATTGTAACATACCAAGTAACATGAAGATACCTGCCAAACCAAATCCGTAACTCCAACCAATTTTCTCACCAATGTATCCACATAAAAGAATACCTAAGAAAGCTCCTGCATTCACTCCCATATAGAATATAGTAAAGGCTCCATCTTTCTTTTCAGGCGTATCCTTGTACATGTATGAGATTATTGATGTCATATTTGGTTTAAAAAAACCATTACCGATAATCAATAAGGCGATACCGATATATAAGAAAATAGGATTCGATTCTAATGCCATTGCTGCATGACCTAAAGTCATAATTGCAGCTCCAATAATTACTGCTCTTCGGTAACCAATGTATTTATCTGCTATAAATCCTCCTAAAATTGGTGTTAAATACACCATTGCAGTATAAGTACCATAAAGCGATAAAGCTTCTTTCGGCGTCCAATCCCAACCGCCTAAACCAGCGGCACTAACAAGAAATAATACCAATAAGGCACGCATTCCATAGTAAGAGAATCTTTCCCACATTTCCGTGAAGAATAAGACGAACAATCCTGAAGGGTGACCCAAGACTGTTGATTTGAACATATCGTTACTTTGAGACATATATTTTTAAGATTTTTTTTTGTGAAATTAATCTGCTAATTCGAATCCTTCAGTTTCTGGTGTAAGAACTTTTTCATCATCTTCAGCACCATGTGTCAATCTTTTTAGTGGTTTAAGCAAAAGTAAAACTAAGCCGCCAAATAGGATTGTAAAAACTGTTATTCCAATGAATATGGTGTATTCACCTAAATTTTCAGATTTTTCTCCAACTATTCCGGCAACTTTCCCGCCAAATCCTGTAGCTGCGAAATAAACACCCATCATTAATGAAGCGTACTTTGCAGGAGCCAATTTTGTAATGAATGAAAGAGAAACTGGCGAAGAAGATAATTCACCAATTGTATGAAATAAATAAGCTAGTACTAACCAAATCATTGATGACATACCGTGTTTTTCATAATCCATTGCAGCAAAAACCATGAAGATAAATCCTGCGCCCATAATCATCGTTCCAACTGCCATTTTAAACAACGAGGAAGCCTCTTTGTTTTTTAATTTTCTTTTCGCCCAAAGATTGGCTATCCAAACAGCAAATAATAAAATAAAACCAGCATTTAATCCTTGGAACATCGGTGTTGGGATTTCCATGCCCCATAACATACGATTTGTTTTTTGTTCCGTATAAATAGTCATCAAACCGCCTGCTTGTTCAAATGCTCCCCAAAAAACAATTACAATAAAAAAGGAGAGTAAAAGGACTATAAATCGGTCCTTCATTATTTTACTTTCCAAATCTTTGTATATCATCATCATCATTCCTGTAACCAATGTTATGAAAATGAATAATGCCACGTACCCCAATTTATCCACACCTGTCATCCAATAATTTGCACTTATTGAAATCAACATTAATACAATTACAATACTCAATTGCAAAGGTGATTTTAGCAATTGACCATATAAAGAAGCTATAGAAACCGATCTGTTTTCATCCTGTTTATTGGGTTTATTTCCTACATGGGTAATATATTTTTGACCTAATACATAAACTAAAAGGCCTAAAAGCATTGCGATACCAGCCATTCCGAAACCAGCGTGCCATCCCCAATTGGCAATAACCAAACCAATTAAAGAAGTTGCTAGAAGAGAACCTAGATTAATCCCAATATAAAAAATACTAAAACCTTTATCCCTGCGGATATCACCTTTTTTGTAAAGTCCTCCTACCATTGTTGAAATATTCGGTTTTAACATCCCTACTCCAACTATAATCAAGGAAAGACCAGTAAAAAATGCCCATAGTTCGTCAATTGCCAATACACCGTGGCCTGCACAAAGAATTAATGCACCTATCAGAACAGCTTTCTTTTGGCCTAAATATTTGTCCGCAATTATTCCCCCTGGAATTGACATGACATAGACTAACATAACGTACCAACCATAAAGTTGAAGGGCTTCTGTTTTCGTCCACCCTAAACCAGGTCCAATACTGTCATTTGCAGTAGCAATGATGTACATAACAAGAATGGCGCGCATACCATAATAAGAGAAACGCTCCCACATTTCAGTAAAGAAAAGGACGAAAAGTCCTATTGGATGACCAAACAGTTCTTTTTCATTATCTGCGGTTAAGGATGGAGTATCTGACATTTTTATTTTATTTACGTGCCGAAAATAGAAATTTTATTTTGAATATTCTATTTTGATGATATTTGTATACAGTCAAAAAAAAACTAAAAAGTCGAAAAGTGGAGTCGAAAGGAGTTGATGCTGTTTTTTCAACTGAAAATTAACAAAAGTATTCTTTGAAATTGACGGATGGTACAAATTATAAAAAGTCCTTTTTGGTTTACATGGAAGTGATCAGGTATTTAAGTGAGGACGCTGTTAAATATAGCTTAACAATTCTTATCACTATCATATTTCAACCCATAGATACATTTTAATTATATTTACTGCTTTATTGACAAATAATGATTTTTAAACTTCCCATTTTCCTAACTATTATTGTTGCATTACTCTCTGGATGCAAGGATAAACCTGTCAAAAAAATTGAAACAAAGCCAAAAATCGAAATTGTGAGTGAATCATACCCTGAACACTCCTATTCAAATACAGAACAAATTCATACAACTCATTTGCAGTTGGATTTGGACGTCGATTTTGAGAAGAAAACGATTTACGGTGTTGCACGTCATGAAATGGAAAACTTTAGGACAAAAGAGGCCATTTTTGACATCAAAGGATTGAAAATTCAAAAAGTAACTTTAGGAAAAGAAACAGAAGTAGAAACAAATTATGTCGTTGGTGAATTGGATTCAATTTTAGGTCAACCACTTAATGTAACAATTGATACCAATAGCACTCAAGTCAACATTTACTACCAAACGACAGATGAAAGCATTGCTTTAGATTGGTTGGATCCAGAAATGACAGGTGGAAAAAAACTACCTTTCTTATATTCTCAAGGTGAAGCAATATTAACGCGATCATGGATTCCAATTCAAGACGTTCCGAGTAATAGAATTACCTATTCAGCGGATGTAAAAGTTCCGGCTGAAATGTTGGCCTTAATGAGTGCTGAAAATCCTATCGAGAAAAACGAAGAAGGAAAGTATCATTTTGAAATGAAGCAACCGATTCCAAGTTATTTAATTGCAATAGCAGTGGGAGATTTGGTTTACGAAAAGCTTGGTGAAAATTGTGGCGTTTATTCCGAACCAAATTTAATAGACAAATGCGTTTCTGAATTTGAGGAGTTGCCATTGATGATTAAATCTGCCGAAAAATTATTCGGCAAATACCAATGGGAACAATACGACATCGTGGTTCTTCCCTACTCTTTTCCTTTTGGCGGAATGGAGAATCCTCGTTTGACTTTTGCTAATCCCACGTTGATTGCAGGAGATAGAAGTTTGGTTTCGGTAATTGCTCACGAATTGGCACATTCTTGGTCTGGAAACCTCGTGACTAACCGCACATGGAATGATTTCTGGTTGAATGAAGGATTTACAGTCTACATTGAAAATCGCATCATGGAAGACATTTACGGCAAAGAAGTAGCCGATATGCTAGCGCTTATTGAATTTCAAGAATTAGAAAAGGAACTGGTTACAATTGCCGCCGGTCCACACCCATTTGATTCGCATTTAAAATTGTTCTTGGACGGAAGAAATCCAGACGATGGCATGACAACTGTAGCTTACGTTAAAGGTGCGATGTTCTTGAAAACATTGGAAGCGAAAGTTGGCCGAGCTAATTTTGACGCTTTCTTAAAAAGGTATTTTAAGGAATATGGATTTAAAACTTTGACAACTGAAGATTTTGAAAATTTCCTACGCGAACATTTGTTGAACCCAATGCGTATCAAGTTCAACTTGAAAGAATGGTTGTACGAAGATGGATTGCCAGAAAATTGCGTTAAAATTGAATCAAAACAATTTGAAGATATTCAAGCTTTAGCAAATAAATTAGCCGAGGGTGAGGATATTTTTAAAGTGAAATGGAAGAAAGATAAAATCGAACGCGAGAATTATACTACGCAAGAATGGTTGGCTTTCATCCGTACACTTCCTGACACTTTGCCTGCAGGAACAATGGCTTTGATTGATAAAAACTTGAATTTCAAATCGTGCGGTAACTCAGAAATTATGGCGGAATGGTTTGTTTTAGGAATTAAAGACAATTATAAAGCTGTTTTCCCTCCAATGCGTAAATTCTTAATCAAAGTTGGTCGCAGAAAATTCTTAGAACCAATTTTTGAAGAACTAGTAAAAACACCCGACAACAAAGTCTGGGCAAAAGATTTGTACAAAACCGCTCGCAATAATTACCATTTCGTAACGCGGAATACTGTTGAGGAGATTTTGAAGTAGGAATTGCTTACGCATAAAAAAAGTCGCCCGAGAGCGACTTTTTTTATACTTATACTTTTACGCTAATTCCGCTAGTTTCTCTTCCAAGATGGCGATTTTTTGCAAAGCGTCTGCTTCTTTCTTTTTCTCTATGGCTACAACTTGTTCAGGTGCGCCAGAAACGAATTTTTCGTTTTTCAATTTACCTTGAACGCTTTTCAGAAAACCTTTTGTATAGTTCAGTTCCTCTTCCATTTTCACTTTTTCAGCTTCCAAGTCAATGCTTTCGCCAAAAGGAATAAAGTATTCGTTTCCTTCTTCTATGAAGCTATTCGCTTGAGGAATTTTGTCATTCGTATATTCCAAAACGGAAAGATTACCCATTTTAACAATTACAAAGTCCATTGATTTATCAATTTCTCCGTTCACTTTTACAAACAAATCCATTTTCACCTTATTGGCGATATTGTTTTGTTTGCGCACGTTACGAATATGCGTAATCACTTTCTCCGCTTTTTCGAAAGATTTCAAAACAGACTTATCAACCGTTTTTACTTTTGGCCATTCTGCAACAATGATATCTTCGCCTTCTTTACGTTCCCGTATCAAATGCCATAATTCTTCTGCAATGAAAGGTGTGTAAGGTTGCAATAATTTCAATAAATCTTCAAAAAATAATTTCGTTCTATCCAACGTGATTTTATCGATAGGTTGTTTGTAACCTGGTTTAATCATTTCCAAATACCAAGAACAGAAATCGTCCCAAACCAATTTGTAAATCATCATCAAAGCCTCAGAAATCTTGAATTTGTCAAACAAGTCATTGATTTGCGCTAGGTCTTCGTTGAATTTCGTTTCAAACCATTCAATTGCTTTGACAGACGCTTTCGGTTGCGGTAAATCCTTCGTTTCCCAAGAAGAAACCAAACGAAACGCATTCCAAATCTTATTTGAGAAGTTGCGACCTTGTTCGCACTGTGAAGTATCAAAAGGCAAATCGTTTCCAGCTGGAGACGAAATCAAAACACCCATACGAACGCCATCAGCACCAAATTTCTCAATCAATTCAATTGGATCTGGTGAATTCCCTAGAGATTTCGACATTTTTCGTCCCAACTTATCCCGAACGATTCCTGTGTAATAAACATGTTTAAATGGTAATTCGTCTAAATACTCATAACCTGCCATGATCATACGTGCCACCCAGAAGAACATAATTTCCGGCGCCGTTACCAAATCATTGGTTGGGTAATAATATTGAATTTCTTTGTTTTTCGGATCTGTCAAACCATTGAAAACAGAAATTGGCCACAACCAGCTTGAGAACCATGTATCCAAAACATCTTCGTCTTGTTTAAGGTCGGCCGCTGTAATTGTTTTACCCGCTTTCTCCGTTGCCAATTCAACTGCTGCTTCTATAGTTTTAGCAACAACATAATCATTATCACCTTCACCGAAGTAGAACGCAGGAATTTGATGTCCCCACCACAATTGACGAGAAATACACCAATCTTTTACATTCTCCAACCAATGACGATACGTATTTTTAAATTTCGCTGGGTGAAATTGAATGTTTCCATTCATTACATTCTCCAAAGCCGGATCAGCTAATTCTTTCATGGAAACAAACCATTGCAAAGACAAACGAGGCTCTATTACCGCATCTGTTCTTTCAGAAAAACCAACTTTATTGATGTGGTCTTCAGTTTTCACCAAATAACCTTTGTCGTACAATTCTTTTTCAATCGCTTTTTTCACTTCAAAACGATCCATTCCTTCGTAATGCAAACCTTCAGCATTCAAAGTTCCGTTCGCGTTGAAAATATCTATCGTTGCTAAGTTGTGCTTTTTTCCTAAATCGTAGTCATTCGTATCGTGTGCAGGCGTAACTTTCAAACATCCTGTACCGAATTCTATGTCCACATATTCATCTTGAATAATAGGAATCGTTCTATTTGCAATCGGAACAATCGCTTGTTTTCCATGCAAATGTTTGAAACGTGGATCATTTGGATTAATACAAATTGCACTATCACCCAAAATTGTTTCTGGACGTGTCGTTGCAATTGTCAACCATTCGTCTTCTGTTCCAACGATTTTGTAACGAACGTAAAATAACTTTGAGTTAACTTCTTTGTAATTTACCTCTTCATCGGAAACCGCAGTCAAAGCTTCAGGGTCCCAATTCACCATTCGAACGCTTCGGTAAATTTTTCCTTTTTTGTATAAATCCAAGAAAACGTCAATTACACTTTCTGAATATTCTTTGTCCATTGTGAAGTGCGTGCGATCCCAGTCACAAGAAGCACCTAATTTCTTCAATTGTTCAAGAATAATTCCACCGTGTTTGTCTTTCCACTCGAAAGCATGCGCTAAAAACTCGTCACGTGTCAAATCAGACTTTTTAATGCCTTCTTTACGTAATTTCTGTACAACTTTAGCTTCTGTCGCGATAGATGCGTGATCCGTCCCAGGAACCCAACACGCATTTTTGCCCAACATACGCGCACGACGAACTAAAACATCCTGAATCGTATTGTTCAACATGTGTCCCATGTGTAAAACGCCCGTTACATTTGGAGGAGGAATAACGACAGTATAAGCTTCTCTTTCATCTGGTTCAGAATGAAAATAGCCTTTCTGCATCCAATGTGCATACCATTTCTCCTCAGCTTGTAACGGCTCATACGTTTTTGGAATATCCATGCTTACTAAAAATTAAGCGACAAAGGTAGTGAAAATAGGGCTGATTTTTGTCTTTTCAACACCTCAGATTTTAAAAGTAAAACTGAATGCTCTCCCCCTTTAGAGAAGAATCAAAGGGGAGGGAATCTGAAATAAATTCATTTTCCGGTTTTCACAACCAACTCTGATATATTGCTGAAAGTCCATTTTCAAAGGGGGAAACCAATTAAAATCTTCTTAATTTAGCTTTCAAATATTCCATCATGATTAAATTTGCAATCTTTTTATTTTCTGTTGTATTGCTAACTGCTTGTATGAAAGCTAAATCTGCAGATTTAGTGGTACACAACGCACGTATTCACACGATGGACAACAATGATCAGGTTGCAGAAGCCATGGCTATCAAGGACGGAAAAATAATAGAAGTTGGCCCAGAGCGACAGATTTTAAACAAATACCGTGCTGAAGTAACTATCGACGCAGGCGGAAAGGAAATTTATCCAGGATTTACGGATGCACATGGACACCTTATTCCTTATGCGGACATGAAACTGGGGATTAACCTATTCGACTCCAAGTCTATGGAAGAAATCTTAGTACGAACGGAGAAATATGCGGACAAATCGGATAGAAAATTGATCGTTGGGCACGGATGGGATCAATCCATGTGGGGAAATGATATTTTGCCTACAAATGAAAAATTGAATGAGGCTTTTCCAGATAAGGCTATTTGTCTATACCGAGTTGATGGACATGCTGTTTTAGCGAACCAAAAAGCACTGGATATTGCCAAAATCACTCCTAAAACAATTATCGAAGGTGGAAAAGTAGAAGTAATAGATGGAAAATGTACAGGTCTATTATTAGACAATGCGATGGATTTCATGGGAAAATTCATTCCAAGATATCCTGAAAAACAACGACTGGATGCTTTGTATGAAATACAAGAGGAATTATTACAATATGGTGTAGTTGGCGTTCATGAAGCTGGAATAGAAAATCGTGATCTTGCCATGCTGAAAAAATTAGCCTTATCTCCAGAATGGAAATTGGAAGTTTATGGCATGTTGCGCGATTCAAAAGAGAACAGAGACTTTGCTGTAAAAAATGGAAAGGTAAATTGGGTAAACTTTTATATCTCGAGCTTCAAAATGTTTGCTGATGGCGCATTAGGCTCAAGAGGAGCCCTTTTGAAATCACCTTATTCTGACGATATACATAACCATGGAATACAAACAACAACTTATCCTGAAATGGCTGCATTGGCAGAGTTTTGTTTGAAACACGACTTTCAACTAAATACACATGCCATTGGCGATTCTTCAGTTGCTATTTTACTCGGTTTATACAAGAGAGCGTTTGAAATTAAAAAAGATCATCGTTGGCGAATAGAACACGCTCAAGTAGTCGACCCGAAAGATTTTTCGCTTTTCGCTGAATATGGCGTTTTCCCAAGTGTTCAACCTACACACGCCATAAGCGATCAACGTTGGGCGGAAAACAGATTAGGCAAAGAACGAATGAAAGGCGCATATGCTTATCAGACGATATTAAACCAAACAGGTATAATTGCTTTGGGAACAGATTTTCCTTTTGATCGAATCAATCCATTCTTGACCATATTCGCAGCAACACAAAGAAAGAATATGGACAATCAACCAAGTGAAGGTTTTCGCATAGAAGATGGGCTTTCGCTAAAAGATTGCATGAAAGGAATGACCCTTTGGCCAGCTTTTGCTTCTTTCAGAGAACAAAAAACAGGAAGCCTGGAAAAAGGCAAAGAAGCAACATTCGTGATACTTGACAGACCATTAAATCAAGGGCCAATGTTTATTGAGAACTTTGCGAATAGAACGGTGATTAGAGGAGAAGTTGTTTATTCTGTAGAATAAATAAGGATTTTAATCAAAAAATACCTTTTACAATTTTCAATAAGCTTGTTGGTCAATTCAGAAATTCAAAGAATTAGTAATAAGATATTAAAACTTAAAAACACTAATGGAGGTTTTATTAATCCAAAAAGAGCATTAATAATTTGCGAGCTACAAACAGAAAAGGCACCCGATTGGATGCCTTTTCTGTTTTTAATTCTTTTCTATTAGAATGTAGGACAAGAGATTGTTCTGAATTTAACAGATTTCTTTCTACATTTTATTAGGTATTGCATCGAAATTTCATGAGATCCTGCTGATACACCGTTGTTTAATGGAGAAACAGTTACATCGTAGCTATATCCTAAACGGAACTGATCTGTTTGAACACCCATAGTCAAGATAAATGCATCTTTGCTCCGGAAATAAACTCCGGCCGTAAAGTTGCTATATTTCACATATGTACCGATATTAAACTGTTGAAACCCTCTTTGGTAAGTATACAAAATGCTGGGCATAATTGTCGTAACATTTTTGTATTTAGAGCTACCGCCTAATCCGATGTTCGCTGATGCGTGCGCTGTGAAACGCATTGGCAATTTAGAATCACCAACTATTAAAGACTCATTTGGAGTATTTAAGTGATTTGCAGCAAAACCAATATTAAAGTTCTTGTTATAAACTACCGTTCCTGCTGATGCATCAAAGAATCCTCTTGAACCACCTCTTGGAACATCGTTGGTAGAATATATAAATCCTCTTCTTGGGTCAATCATGTCTCCAAATGTCAATTTATCCCAATCTAAAAACTTCTGCGTGTAAGCTGCTTTTGCTCCTAACAAAGCTGTCCATTTACGTCCTAATCGTAAATGATATGAATAAACCAAACCAAGACTTGTAGTATTCAACGTTTTTGCTTGAATATCATTCGTTAGAATAACACCAAATCCTCCGGAAATATTATCAAAATATTGGTCATATGCTGCCGCGTAACTCACATAGTTTCCACTCAAAGCTGGCCATTGATTTCTATAATTTGTCGCAAATCGAGCACATCCATTAGAACCAGCAAACGCTGGATTCAAATACATTGGATTTGCATAGAACTGAGTAAATTCTAAATCCTGAGCAGTTGAAGACAGCGAAGTAAGTATGAACACGCTTGAAAAAAGTAGTTTTCTCATCTTTTTATAAATTTAGCATTCTGTAATCTTAGTGTAAACTGCTGCGATAGTAACCTTTCATTCAATACCGCCGATTGAGCAAAGTCAATAGCGTAAGTTAACATCAGCCTATTGGTTTTAATTCCAATTGAGCCAGCATAATCTCCAAGAGAGGAATTCCCTCCACCCATGGTGAATTTTTTATACCTAAAAATTGAGCCGCCCCAAATTTCAGATAAATTTTCGACTTTTTGGTACATTAGGTACGGAGAAAATGAAAATAATTTTGATCTAGACACATAATCTGCTACAAATGTGGTAGTAAGGTGATATTCTTGGCGGTTATTTTCAGTTGGTGAATTGTAAATATTGTTATAATGTCTTCCACTATTATCTAGTTGAATTCCGGCTGAGAACCATTTTGTGTTACTCATCAATGCAAAACCAATATCCTCATACCAAAGGTCTTGTGTTTTTACGTCAACGCCTTCTCTTAAGAAGGTACGCTGATTTTGGCGATCTAACTCAACCAGTTGTCCCGGAATCATTTTTTTATTAATCAAACAAGTGTTCCCCATTTTAAAATTGATAGTTGGATCCCGAAAGAATTTTAACGCATATCCATAAAGAACGTTAGTCTGATTTTTTATAGCAATATTGTACTCATCTCTTTTCAAAAACTCTTTGCACGTTAACAGTTAAACAATTCCCGTATGCTAAAAGTTACAGGTCGAAAAATTTATTACGAAAAGCCAAGTTATGAAAAAAATAACAATCCTGTAATATCTAGTACCGATTATCAATATGGTTACACATATTTATAAAAGATTGTTAAACACTTCAATTTTTAGTATATTCGTTTCATACAAACGTAAATATAGAAATATGAATCCAACTCGCTTATTTGACTTGCCATATTATCAATTAGAGAATTACCCTCAAGACGGTATGTTTGTTACTAAAGTAAACGGTAATTGGGAAAAACTTTCGACAAAAAAATTTTTAGAAAAAGTTAACATTTATTCTAAAGCCCTTTTTGGCATGGGCGTAAAGCCAGGAGATAACATTGGTTTGGTCTCAACTGGTCGATATGAATGGAATATTATGGATATTGCAATTCAACAAATTGGCGCAATTGTGGTGCCTCTGTACCCAAATATTTCAGAACATGATTATGTCTATATATTCAATGATGCTAAACTGAAGCTTTGCTTTGTAGGGACTCAAGAGTTATTTGAAAAAATAGCTCCTATTTTATCTCAAACACCAAGTGTTGAGAAAATTTTCACCTTTGATAAAGTCAATGGCGCAAACCATTGGTCTGTAATTGAAAAAGAAGGGGCAAGTGTTTCAGATGCGGATATAGATGCAAGAAAAGGGGTAATAAAACGTTCGGATTTAGTGACAATCATTTACACATCTGGTACAACTGGAAATCCAAAAGGAGTAATGCTAACTCACGGCAATCTGCTTTCCAATGCCGAAGCTTGTGAAATGCCAATACCTGCGGATAACAATTCTCGTATTCTTTCTTTCTTGCCTGTATGTCATGTATACGAGCGCATGCTCCATTATTTATATATCAAATTAGGTTGCTCAATTCACTTTGCTGAATCAATGGAGACTATTGGTGACAACATTAGAGAAGTAAAACCACATGTTTTCACTGCTGTTCCTAGATTAATCGAAAAAGTATTCGATAAAATCATGGCCAAAGGTGATGAGCTTACAGGAATAAAAAGAAAATTGTTTTTCTGGGCAGCGGAATTGGCTGAAGAGTTCGAACAAACAGGAAAAAGTCCTATTTACAAAGTCAAACTAGCGATTGCACGAAAGCTGATATTCTCTAAATGGCAAGAAGCTTTAGGTGGAAATGTTATAGCTATAGCTTCAGGTAGCGCGGCTTTACAACCAAGATTAGCAAGAATTTTCATGGCAGCCCAAATTCCAATTTTGGAAGGATATGGTTTAACAGAAACTTCACCTGTTATTTCTGTCAACTGCTTTGAAAAAGGAATTCGTTTTGGAACAGTAGGAGCACTTATTGATGATGTTGAGGTCAAAATAGCTGAAGACGGTGAAATATTGACAAAAGGCCCCAACTTAATGATGGGTTATTATAATTTACCCGAAGCTACGGCTGAAGCGATTGACAAGGATGGCTGGTTTCATACGGGTGATATCGGGGAATTTATTGAAGGGAAATTTTTGAAAATTACAGATCGAAAGAAAGAAATTTTCAAAACGTCTGGTGGCAAATACATCATTCCGCAAGCAATGGAAAACAAATTCAAAGAATCCCGTTTCATTGAGCAAATATACGTTATGGGTGATGGTCAGAAATACCCTTCTGCTTTGTTAGTTCCCAATTTTAATTTTGTTAGAGAATGGGCAAAGCGAAAAGAAATGAAAGAAGATATTTCTTCTAATTCAGCTTTAATCCAAAATGAGAGTATAGTAAAACGAATTCAAAAAGAGGTAGATATTTTCAATGAAGGCTTTGGACAATGGGAAAAAATTAAACAATTCCGTTTATTGCCGAATGAATTTACTATTGAAGGAGGAGAATTAACGCCAACTTTGAAATTTAAACGTAAAATTATCTTGGAAAAATACAAACAAGAATTCGAATCTATTTACAACGAACATCATAAACTTTAGCTGCACTAGCAAACAAAGGCACAAACTTTTTAAGAGAAATTCTCGCCATAAGTATATCTTATTTTTGAATCCAAAATACTGGACGGGTTCATGAAAACAGATTGTGTGGGCGTATAATTCGAAAACAACAAAACTACTCTTGCGCTAGAGAAACGCTAAGGGGAGAGAACAATAAAAAGGTATTTTTTATTTAAAAAAGGGTCGGAAATTTGGAGTAAAATATTTACAGAAAAACAAGTTTCTTTCAAGCAATTTTCGCCCAATCGGGACGCGAACGCAGAATTTTGTATAGCTTGTTTTTTAAATTCAGATTTTCTGGTTTTATTAGTTCCAAATCTTCGATTAAAACGCTGCGAGCAACATCTCTCGCAAGCGAAACCAAAGCGCCATCCTTGGCTAAATCGGCAATTTTCAAATCTAAATCACCACTTTGTTGGGTTCCCATAATATCACCTGGACCACGAATTTCTAGATCCACCTCAGCTATTTCAAAACCATCTTGCGTGCGAACCATTGTTTCAATTCGCTTTTTCGCCTCTTTCGATAGTTTATGTGACGACATTAAAATACAATAGGATTTGTCTGCCCCACGCCCTACTCTGCCGCGAAGTTGATGCAATTGAGATAACCCAAACCGCTCTGAATTTTCTATAACCATTACACTTGCATTGGGTACATTCACGCCAACTTCTATTACGGTTGTGGCAACCATAATCTGTGTTTCTCCCTTAACAAAACGCTGCATTTCAAAGTCTTTGTCTTTTGGCTTCATTTTTCCATGAACGATGCTGACTTTATATTCAGGTAAAGGAAATGAGCGAGAAACTGCTTCAAATCCATCCATCAGATTGTTCAAATCCAGTGTTTCAGACTCTTGAATTAATGGATAAACGATATAAATCTGTCGACCCAAAGCGATTTCTTCCTTCATGAAGCCAAAAACCCTCGCGCGATTCGATTCATTTCTATGACTTGTCGTGATTGGTTTTCTTCCTGGAGGCAATTCATCAATTACAGATACATCCAAATCACCATAAAAAGTCATGGCTAAAGTTCTTGGAATAGGGGTTGCTGTCATAATCAGAACGTGCGGAGGCACACTGTTTTTTGCCCACATTTTTGCCCTTTGCGCCACACCGAAGCGATGTTGTTCATCTATAACTACTAACCCAAGATTGTGAAATTGAACAACGTTTTCTAACAAAGCATGGGTTCCAATCAAAAGGTTCATTTCTCCTGAGCGAAGCTGTTCGTGTAAAACATCGCGTGCTTTTTTACGTGTCGACCCAGTCAATAAGGCAACTTTTATATTTAAACCATCTAATAATTCACTAATTCCTTCAAAATGTTGGTTGGCCAAAATCTCCGTTGGAGCTATAATCGCCGCTTGATATCCATTGTTTATTGCCATAAGCATTGAAATCAAGGCCACTAAGGTTTTTCCGGACCCCACGTCTCCTTGTAATAAGCGATTCATGTGCTTACCAGAAACTACATCCTTTCGGATTTCTTTCAGCACTCGTTTTTGGGCACCTGTTAATTCAAAAGGTAATTTTTGATCGTAAAATTTCGTGAAAACATCATCCAATTTTGGGAATTGAAATCCTTTCGCTTTTTCGAAACTGATTTGTTTTCTCTGAAGTAATTCTAACTGAAGGAAGAACAACTCTTCAAATTTTAAACGGAAAATTGCTCGCCGAGCCTGTTCCTCAGAATCAGGTCTATGAATTTGGATAAGTGCTTCTTCCAAATCTATTAGTTTGTATTGGCTTCGGATTGTTTCTGGTAAAGTTTCTGGAACAACGCCTCGAAGATTTTCAACCAAAGTAAAGGCTAATTTGTATATGCCTTTGGTATGTAAACCAGTATCATTGAGCTTTTCAGTGCTCGAATAAACACCTTGCATTCCTTTAGAATGGTCAACTTTTTCCCAACCAACAACTTCCGGATGTGCAATGTTATAACCCGTTCCGAATTTTTTCGCTTTCCCGTAAACTTGGTAAATACGTCCAGCAGAGATATTTTTAGTTACCCAATCAACACCCTGAAACCAAACCAACTCAATTCTTCCAGATTCATCTTCGAAAATCCCTGAAAGTCTTTTTCCACGGCCAACACCGGTCGATTTCAGAGAAACGATTTTTCCTTTTAACTGAAGCGGAGAATCGGAATAAGGTGCATCAGCCACTTTTTGATAAGCAGACCGATCGACGTATCGGAAAGGGAAATGAAAGAGTAAATTCTCGTAAGTCCGAATACCCAATTCATTTTTCAAAAGTTCAGCCCGTTTTGGACCAACACCTTTTAAATATTCGATGGGCGTCTCGAGAAAGTTATTCATGAATCAAAAATAGTAGGAAGTTTTGATACCTCCTTACTATAAATATAGAATTGAAGATTTATTCTGCTTTATCGTATAATTTCAGACCTTTCATCAACCATTTTTTAAAATCCTTTGGATTACCATGGTGTTCATAATCTGCGGAACCATTCGAAAGATCCTCTCCGTTTGATCCTTGCATAATATAATAGGGTTGAGCAGTAACTTTGTACTCTTTGATCTGCTTGTACATCCATTTATCGCCCGTTGTTTTCAAAGTTTTTATTCTGCCTGGTGCAATTTCAACCGTTTTAATTTGGTCAACAGGTAAATTAATTCGCTCGTCAACATGCAATGAAACGATTATAACATCATTCCGAAGCATATCAATTATTCCTGGCTCTCCCCAAACGCTTTGCTCCATTCTTCTGCAATTCACGCAATTGTGTCCTGTAAAGTCGACAAACAAAGGTTTACCAACTTTAAACGCATAAGCTTGGGCTAAGTCAAAATCATGGAAAACTTGAATTCCCTGGGGCCCAAGGTGCATACCTTCAATATGTTCAGTAGTAGGAACTGCACTTGTTGATCCTCCAAAACCAGTTGGGGATTCACTATAACTCATAGGTGGCGGGAAAGCGCTTATTATTTTCAAAGGGGCACCAAACATACCTGGAATCATGTAGATCACAAACATCAAAACTAAAGTTCCGAACAAAGTCCGCCCTACCGATAGATTTTCCATTGCTGAATCATGAGGTAGTCGAATCCAACCGAAAAGATAAATAGCTAAGACTGCAAAAATCGCGATCCAAATCGCAAGGAATATTTCTCTTTCCAAGAAATGTGTTTGTAATGACAAATCAGCATTGGAAAGAAATTTAAATGCCAAAGCCAATTCCAAAAATCCTAAAACAACTTTCACTGTATTTAACCAGCCACCCGATTTAGGTAATGTATTCAACCAACCTGGGAATGCCGCGAACAATCCAAATGGTAATGCTAACGCAAAAGAGAATCCAAACATTCCTACAAATGGAGCTATTCCTCCTTCGCTTGCCGCTTGCACTAATAGTGTCCCTACAATTGGACCAGTGCAAGAGAACGATACCAATGCAAGTGCCAAAGCCATGAAGAAAATTCCAACTAGTCCTCCTTTGTCTGCGCGACTATCTGCTTTGTTTACCCATTTACTTGGCATTCTAATTTCAAATGCTCCTAAAAATGAAACTGCAAAAATTACAAGGATCAAGAAGAATACAATGTTAAACGTTGGATTTGTCGACATTTCATTCAACACTTCGGAACCGAAGACAGCCGTAACAACTGTCCCTAATAAAATGTAAATCGCTATGATTGATATTCCATAAATAACTGCATTTTTTATTCCCGCAGCCTTTGTCTTACTTTGCTTCGTAAAGAAACTAACCGTCATCGGTATCATTGGGAATACGCAAGGAGTTAACAAAGCAGCTAAACCACTAAGAAACGAAAGAATAAATATTCTTAATAAAGATGCATTTTTATCCTCTTCACTTTTTTCGGTCGTAACTTTCGATGAAGAATCATCTGTTTTAATATTGGTTTCTTCTGTATTTACAGAAAGAGAATTATCAGATTCAACATCTGTTTCAACTATATTCTCATCAGGTATGGTTTCAATTCGCTCTTCAATTGTAGCTTCTTCTTTCGGACAAGCTTTAATATTTAAATTTATTGGGTATGTGAAATCAGGTAAGCACTTTACATCATTACACGTTTGAAAAGTAAATCCACCCTCTAAAACAAAATCCTTTTCACTAGTAATTTTTATTTTTTGTTTAATCGTAAATGTTCCTTCGTGGTAAAATAAATCCTCGTCCGCCATTTCATCGCGCATGTAATGAGGCTTTGGCTCTATGTTTACTCCAACCAAACTAAAACCGGCGCCTTTTTCAATTGTCAAACTGGTTGGAAATAAAAAACTTCCCTTTGGTAATTTGACAGCATTTATATGCCATTTCGGAATGGTTGTCACTTTCACAATGATCGTTGCTTCACAGCCGTTTTGTTCAACTGAAAACTTTGCTTTCACTACAGCATCCGGAAATTCCATTTGAGAAAACAAAAAATTTCCGGAGAAAAGAAATAAAACCAATAATACGAAGGGTATTGAAAAGATTTTTTTAGTCATGTTCTAATTATTTATTAATCGTCAAGGTAATGATTTCATCCACAGGTGGTAAACACATTTCTTTATTGCAAATCATGAAGGTAATAGTATACTTTGCTCCAGTAGTCTCCATGGCGGAAATCTTCTGTTCAAAACTCACCTCTTTTTCAAAATATTTAACATTACCTTCAAAATTTGGATCGTAAGCACTTATTGGCATTGGCTCAAGCATTGGACTTTCAATAATAAGAAGCTCGTTTTTTTCCAATTCAAATTGAGTAGAAATAGGACCGACAGATTCATCTGTTGTTTGACTATAAATGTGCCATCCGTTTGCCAAATTTGCTATTAATATTGCTTTTTGGGTTGACCTATCATATTTAGAAGACCATGAAATACGTTCCTGAGCGAAAACCGAAGCAGACAAGCAAGTTATTAAAAAAAGGCTGAAGAGTAATTTCATAAATACAAAAATAGCAATTGAAGGGGGATAGCCGGTTTAATTCTTATTTTCAACTTGGATTCCTATAAGAAAAAGTAGACTCCATAAATTTAATCTTTGTTGTGAATTAAATTTTCCAACGCGGTTGAGCACTTATTTCTTGTCCGGCAATTAATCCTTTTTCCAACATGAATTTACCTGTAATCGCAATCATAGCAGCATTATCGGTACAATATTCAAATTTAGGAATGTACACATTCCATGTTTTCCTTTCGCCTAATTCATTTATTCCATTTCTTAGCCCTGAATTTGCAGAAACACCGCCTGCAATTGCAATTTCGGATATACCCAAGTCATCTGCTGCTTTCTCGATTTTTTTCAACAAAATCTCGACTATCGTTCTTTGAATGGAAGCACATAAATCAGCTTTGTTTTCTTCAATGAAATTTGGATTCAACTTGGTTTGCTTCTGTAAGAAATACAAAATGGAAGTTTTTACCCCACTAAAACTAAAATCATATCCTTCAATTCGCGGCTCTGCAAATGAAAAAGCACTTGGATTCCCCTCTTTTGAAAATTTATCAATCAACGGACCACCTGGATATGGAAATCCAAGTAATTTTGCAGATTTATCAAAAGCCTCACCAGCCGCATCATCAATGGTTTGGCCAATAACCTCCATCTCCAAATAATCTTTCACCAAAACAACTTGGGTATGACCCCCGGAAACAGTCAGACACAAAAATGGAAAAGTTGGTTTTGGTTTACCTTCATCGTCAATGAAATGAGCCAAAACATGTCCGTGCATGTGATTTACATCCAACAGGGGAATATTTTTAGCTAGAGAAAGAGCTTTAGCAAAAGAAGTTCCGACAACAAGTGAGCCCATCAATCCGGGTCCACGTGTAAATGCGATTCCATCCAAATCAGCTAAAGTAATTCCTGCTTTTTTAAATGCAGAATCTACAACAGGAATCAAGTTTTTTTGATGGGCACGACTCGCTAATTCAGGGACAACTCCGCCATATTCCTCATGTATCTTTTGACTAGCGATTACATTCGATAAAATGGTGCTATTTTTGAGTATAGAAGCAGAAGTATCGTCGCAAGAAGATTCTATTCCTAATATATAGATGTCGTTATGCGTCAAGATTGATTAAATTTGTTTTCGAATGTCAAAATTAATGAAATTTATAGGAAGATTCGCATCCATATTTGTGGATGTATTGCTTATTTTGCTCATTGTTTTTTCATTTGCAGTTCGAACCACTCCATTTCAAACTTTTTTAGCTCAACAAGCTACCGCTTTTTTAAGTGAAGAACTTGGAACCAAATTGCACATAGAAGAAGTAGCCATTGTCTTTTTTGACCGTATCGCTCTGAAAGGAGTTTACGTTGAAGATTTATTTGGTGATACTTTGGCCGACATTAATACGCTTCACGTCCGATTAAAAGCCTTGGACCTTGTTAAAAACAAAATTACTTTAGCTAACATTGAACTGGACAGAGGAAATGTTCATTTAATACGCGATTCAATAACCGCAGAATATAACTATTGGTTTTTGACGGACTATTTTTCTTCTGGCTCCGCTTCTTCTTCTAGCAAACCTATGGATTTAGATTTGCAGCGAGTTCAGCTTACAGATATTCATTTTAGATACGATGATATGCGAAAAACCTATTCTGATTTCGGAATGGATTGGGATCATTTGGATTTTAAAAATGTTAATCTCATTGCTAAAAACATTCAAATACGCGGAAACGATATAGGATGTGTTATCTCGGAACTTTGTACTACTGAAAAAAGTGGTTTTATTTTGAATCAATTATCCACGAAAGCAAGGGTAATTAAAAAAGGTATTTATCTTGATAAACTGACAATTCAAACACCAAATTCAGAGGTTTATTTTTCAAAAATGCACCTGAAAATGAATCAGCTAGAAGATCTTTACACTTTTGAAGATAGTGTGAATTTTGATTGTTCAATTCAACCGTCGCACGTTTCTATGAAAGATGTTTCGTACTTCGCAAGTGTCCTTGAAGGAATGGAACAAATGGTTTATTTAAGCGGAAAAGTATCCCGAAAAGTCAACAATTTAAGAATTTCCGATCTCGATTTGCAAACAGGTAGAAAAACCAAATTAAAAGGCACTTTTAACCTTGTGAACTTTAATGAAATCGAATCTGCATTTTTTCAAGAAAAGATAGATTATGCATATATCGATTTAAAAGATCTAAAGAATATTAAACTTCCTAAGTATAGCGGTGGTGGTTATCCAAGTTTTGACAAATACTTGGACCGATTGGGTTATTTTGAAGGAAGTAAAGTAAGATTAGATGGATTCTACAGCCAATTTGTAATTGCAGCAGAAAACGTAACCACAGCTATTGGTTCAGTTCGAATGGACAATGGGATTCTTTTCACCGAAAACAAAGCGACAAATTCCTTTTTGTTTGAGAAATCGCAAGCTGGTGCTTATGATGTGATGGTCACTGAATTTGATTTAGGAACTTTTTTGGATGATGAAAATTTTGGAAAAGTAAATGGTACATTCTTTTTTGGTGGGGAAGCCTTTTCTACGAACGACATTCGCTTTGATCTTATAGCTGGAAATGTAAATCGATTTGATTTCATGGATTATTCCTACGAAAACATAACCATTGAGAATGGTAAAATCGATGACAATAAACTAATAGCTAAAATTGATGTTAAAGATGATAATCTTAATTTAATTTACGATGGATCGATAGATTTTAAAAATCAACAGCATATGCAGTTTTCAATAGATTTGACGAAAGCTGTATTAGATAATCTGGGTTTCACTAATGTTAAAAATACCATTCTTACATCCAAATTTTCAGTTGATTTGATTGGCACAAATGAAGACAATGTGAAAGGGGAAATCACACTCAATGGTCTTGTTTACAAAGAAGGAGACAAGCAGTTTGATATCCCCGCAATGAATATTGCTGTGAAAAGAGGTGAACTTAATGATGTGTTAAATATTGAAAGTAAACTCGCGAATGTCAATATTTTAGGAAAAGTAGATTTCGCTCAAATCGGAAAATCTTTCCAAGACCAATTAAATCAAATTTTACCGGCACTTATAAAACCTGTTGAAAAAAGAAAGAACACACTAGCCAGTAATAATCACTTTACTTATGACGTGCAAGTCAAAGAAATGGGTGATTTTCTCGATGTATTTGTTCCCGGATTAACCATAACAAGAGGAACACGTATTCATGGGAAATACGAAGAGCGAACAAGTGATTTTAACTTAAATATTGAAAGTCCTCTTATCGTCTACCAAGACTACATGGTTCATAAATTAGATGTCAGATCTTCTGTAATCCGAGATAGTTTGAAATTGAAATGCGGCATTGCTAAATTTGATTTGAACGACTCCGTTTCCGTTGACAATTTAATGTTGACTGCAATTGGTTCAAAAGATATATTTCAATCTGAAATATTTTGGAATCCAAATACGACCAATTACTCTAAAGTGAATTGGGATACCAAAATTATTGATGAAAATTCATTAGATTTTTTAATAAAACCCTCTTTGATTACCATTCAAGAAAAGCAATGGGACATAAGGAATTCTTCAGCCATAGCGTATAGAAAAGATTACATTTCCATCACCGATTTCTTATTCGAAAGACAAAATCAATTTATCGCGTTAAATGGAAAAGTTTCTGAAAATAATTCCGACAAGTTAAGGTTAAAAGTAAGCCATTTACAACTTGACGATTTCGGCACTTTACTTCAAACCCCTATGAATCTGAGAGGAGAAGTGAATGGTTTTGGCGAAGTATCTACGCCATTCACGAATATTGGATTTACGGGTGACGCAAGCATTAAAGGGCTTTTTATTAACAACGAAGAAGTTGGCGATATTTTTGTTCAATCCGAATGGGAAAAAGGAGAACAGAATATTAAACTACTAGGGGATTTAATTTATAGAAATACACAAACATTCTCTTTCGACGGTAAATATCACATCAATCGCAAAAAAGATAATTTAGATTTTAATTTATTATTTGATAAAACAGATATCCAATTTACCAAAGCTTTCATGGATCCACAAGTGGTTTCTGAAATTACTGGAACTTTGGATGGATCACTCGCCGTTCGAGGAACTCCAGATTCTCCAAAACTAAAAGGAAACGTAATTTTGACTAACGGTGGTGCTAAGATTGGTATTCTTGGAGTTAGATTTAAAACCGATGGAACAATAAATGTCGATGAATCTGGTTTTTACATGAACAACATACCGGTAATTGACGAAGAAGGAAATGCAGGCTCTCTTGTTGGATCAATTTATCATAACAACTTTTTAGATTGGAACTTTGATTTAGCCTTCAATTTGGAAGACGACGCAATTAATCGTGATCCAATTTTACAATGGAAAGTTCTTCCACTGAAAAAATTCCTTGTAATGAATACAGATTACAAAGAAGGTGATTATTATTACGGAAAAGCTTACGTAACTGGATACGCGAACATATCTGGTTATGCCGATAATTTAGACATTACAGTGGATGTAAAAACTCAAAAAGGCACGAACATAAACTTTCCAATGTATGGAGCATCAGATATTTCAGATGAAGAAAGTTTCATGACATTCTTAAACAAAGACACTACTATAAATATATCTGATCCAAAAATTGATTTTACAGGAGTAAACTTAAATTTAAATTTCGATGTAACACCTGATGCTAAACTTAAAATCATTTTTGACGAAAATTTAGGTGATGAAATTTCGGCCGACGGTTCTGGAATGATTCGAATGCGCTTAGACAATTTAGGCGATATTACATTGGATGGAAACTATAAAATAAATAGCGGTGTATATAATTTTGCCATGGGCCCTATCAAACAAAATTTTTATATTCAAGAAGGCGGATACATCACATGGACAGGTGATCCATACAACGCAAATTTAAATCTTCGATCATTTTACAAAGTCAATGCAAATCTGAGTGAAATATCCGTTGATCAACTCAGTAATTCAGGAAATGCGAAACAAGAAATTTATTGTTATCTCGATATTACGGAAACTTTGTTGGCTCCTGCAATAGCATTTAATATTGAAGCACCAAAAGCAACCGAATCTGGAAAAGCACTAATCAACAGAATAACGAGTGATCCTGAAGAATTAAACCGACAATTTTTTTCCCTTCTATTATTTAAGTCTTTTCAACCATTAAAAGGTTCAACAACCTCTAGCAGCGGTGCCGCTTTGGATTTAGCGGCAAATCAAATTAATTCTATGCTTTCTCAATTGACACAGAGTTATAAAATGGCTGTCAACATGGATGCCAATTCTTCTACTGGTGATAAAACTTTTGGATTTGGTGTATCCAAAGAATTTTTAGACAATCGATTAATTTTGACAGGAAGTTTTGGAGTTGAAAATTCGACTTCTGGGAGCACCGATAATCAAACACAAAGTTTCTTAATTGGAGATGTCAATTTAGAGTATTTACTAAATGAAACTGGAACATTTAGAGTGAATATTTTCAATGAATCGAATCAGAATCGTGTAATTCAAGATAATAACCAAGGACTGTTTAAGCAAGGTATTGGATTGAATTATCAAGAAGACTTTAATTCTTTTCAAGATTTTAAATTAATTCAATACTTTTTAGATATTTTTAGAAAAAAAGGAAATAAAAAATACCCTATTAAGAAAAAACGCAGTCAAACTCCAGTTCCAAAAGAAAGCGGTTCAGGAAAAAAAGACATAGTAAAACCTGAGGAAAACCATTAGTTTTGTCTCATCTTACAGAATTTGTAATATTATGAAAAAAGTACTTGTTGCCAACAGAGGTGAAATCGCGAGAAGAGTTATTCGCACTTTAAAAAAAATGAACATAGCATCTGTTGCAATATATAGTGATGCGGATAAAGATGCCCCACATGTATTGGAAGCAGATGAAGCTGTTTACGTTGGCGCTAGTCCTTCCGCAGAAAGTTATTTAAAACAAGACCTCATCCTTCAAATATGTAAAGATTTAGGTGTTGAAGGAATTCATCCTGGATATGGTTTTCTTTCTGAAAATTCAGGTTTTGCAAGAAAAGTCAAAGCGGCTGGCATGACTCTTATTGGTCCTTCTCCTCAATCTATGGAAGTGATGGGAGATAAATTAAGAGCGAAACAAGCTGTAAAAGAATTTAATGTTCCTTTGGTTCCAGGAGTCGACGAAGCAATTACTGATCCTATTGCTGCAATAAAGGTTGCTGAAGCTGTTGGTTACCCAATTTTGATTAAAGCTTCAGCCGGTGGCGGCGGAAAAGGAATGCGATTGGTGGAAAATTCTGGTGAATTCATTGAACAAATGAATTTAGCGCAAAGTGAAGCCAGATCCAGTTTTGGAGATGATGCTGTATTCATTGAAAAATTCGTTGTTGAACCGCGTCATATAGAAATTCAAGTGTTCGCTGACAGATTTGGAAACACCGTTTATTTATTTGAAAGAGAATGCTCCATCCAACGTAGACACCAAAAAGTGATTGAGGAGGCACCAAGCGCTGTCTTAACTCCAGAATTAAGAGCTAAAATGGGTGAAGCCGCCGTTGCTGTATGCAAATCTTGTAACTATGAAGGCGCCGGAACAGTAGAATTTCTTTTGGATGCAAACATGGATTTTTTCTTCTTAGAAATGAATACACGTTTACAAGTTGAACATCCGGTTACGGAAGAAATTACTGGTCTCGATTTAGTAGAATGGCAAATTCGAGTTGCTAGAGGTGAAAAATTACCCAAAATGCAAGATGAACTTTCAATAAATGGTCATGCCATTGAAGTGAGAGTCTATGCGGAAGATACGCTGAATAATTTTACGCCGGATATCGGTACTTTGAGAAGATATAGAATTCCTGCTGGAAAAAATACACGTGTTGACGATGCTTTTGTGGAAGGAATGCCTATTCCTATCTATTATGATCCGATGATTGCGAAATTAGTTGTCTGGGGAAAAACTAGAGAGGAAGCAATCGAACGTACGATTACTGCAATCGACCATTATCAAATTTCAGGACTAAAAACCACGTTGGACTTTGGTAAATATGTCTTAAAACATCCTGCTTTCCGTTCCGGTAAGTTCGATACAAATTTTATAAAAGAATATTTTTCTGATCCTTTGGTTATGCATACTGCAATGAAAGAAGAAGAGGACGCTTTAGTGCATGGAATTAACGATATCTGGGATGCAATTAAGGAGAGACAGATTCAGGAATTTGCATCTAGAGATATCAGTAGTTCATGGCGAAATCACTAATTTAATTCTGAATTTCTGAATAAGAAGTAAAAGGTACTTAATATACAAAACGCAAAAAGGCTGTCTCTAACGAGACAGCCTTTTTTGTAATTCAAATTCTTGTATTATAGTTTAACTGAAAGTCCTGCATTAAGTATCCCTCCTTGACCAAATCCAGCGGCAATGTTTAAACCTAAGTTGTCAGTTAAGAAGTAACGAACTCCTACCCCTATTCTGGCAGCAACAGGAATTAGACCTGAAACACTTTGCTCTAAATAATATGGATCAGTGCTTGAAAATGTGTAGCTTCTATTTCCATAACCCACTCCAAAAACACCGTAAAAATCAACTACATCATTATCAATAAAATGATAGTTAAAAGTAGCCATTACTCCAATTTTCTTTGTGGAGAAATCGTATTGGTATGTTCTAGTATCGTAGTTACCTGTATTGGAGTTGTACACTAAATAATTTTCTGTGTACGACAATTTGGTATTATTAAAACCAATGTCTATACCCAAGCCTACTTTATCAGCTAGCATATATTCACCTCTTATCCCGACTGGTCCTATACCTGAAATTGTTAAACCTTGTTCTTGACCTGAATTTGCATATCCTGCTCTAAATACTGCTTTATACAAATTTGGAAAACCATAATAGACATCGAATACGACGTTTCCTGGCTCGAGAGCTTGAGCAGAAGCTTCGTTGCTAAACATCAACACAAATGCCGCTAGAGCACATAGAACTGTTTTTTTTCATATACATAATTTAAGTTTGAGTTCTAAAGCTACTATAAATATTGAATAATTAACTTAAAGAAAAAAATATTTACTTTTTTATTGAATGCGCAACTTCCTGATTTATAAAAAAAAATTTGTGGAAAAACCAGGTTTTGCTTCAACTCGACGAGCGTTAAAAAAAGGCTACCTTTGCAAGTTCAAAAAAAAAGAACTGGGTATGACAAAATTGTTCAACTTATTTGACTTCAAACAAAAAGTAAATTACAAAACTGAGATTTTATCTGGATTAACTGTCGCTTTAGCATTAGTTCCAGAGGCGATTGCCTTTGCTATGATTCCGGGATTTTCTCCATTAACAGGACTCTACGCAGCTTTTGTTTTAGCCTTAGTGACGGCAATAATAGGTGGCCGACCAGGAATGATATCAGGAGCAACCGGCGCCGTTGCTGTAATTTTCGTAGGATTAATTTTAGAATTAAAACGTCATTTCCCAGGAATAGAGCCGGAAACTATATTAAACTACGTATTTATCACCGTAGTTTTCGCGGGCGGCATTCAAATTCTAGCTGGCGTCCTACGATTAGGGAAATTCATTCGACTTGTTCCTCATCCAGTTATGTTTGGGTTCGTAAATGGATTAGCAATAATCATATTCATGGCTCAATTCCCTAATTTCTATCAGAAAGGATCCGATCAGTTATTGGTACAAACTCCTTTCGTTATTATGCTAGGGTTAACAATTTTAACCATGCTAATCATATGGGGATTGCCCAAAATAACTAAAGTTATTCCTTCTGCACTTGTGGCAATTGTTACCGTTTCTGCTCTTGTAATTGGTTTTAATATTGACACTATGACCGTGGCCGACACAATGAATGCTGGAGAAAGTATCAAAGGTGGTTTCCCTCCCTTTTCCATTCCTTCCATTCCTTTAACCTGGGAGACTCTAAGTATAATTTTCCCCTACGCAGCTATTGTTGCAGGAGTTGGTTTAATAGAAAGTCTTTTGACGTTAAATATTATTGACGAAATAACGGAAACGAGAGGAAATGGAAACCGAGAATGCATTGCGCAAGGCACGGCAAATATATTTTCTGGTTTCTTGTCTGGCATGGGAGGATGTGCTATGATAGGTCAAAGTTTAATAAATACTTCAGCCGGAGCGCGGGCGCGTTTGTCAGGAATTACAGCAGCCGTTATGCTATTGGTTTTCATTATGTTCGGCTCTAGTTTAATAGAAAAATTACCAATGGCGTCCTTGGTCGGATTAATGTTCATGGTCGCAATCGGAACTTTTGAATGGGCGAGCTTCAAAGTATTCAAGAAAATGCCAACTTCAGATGTTATCGTTATGATTCTGGTTACGCTAATTACAGCTGTTACGCATAATTTAGCTATTGCTGTATTATCTGGTGTTATTTTGTCCGCATTGTCTTACTCATGGGAAAATGCGAAACGAATTAGAGCTAGAAAGTATGTGGATGAAAAAGGTGTTAAACATTACGAAATATACGGCCCCTTGTTCTTTGGTTCAACAACTGCATTTACGGAAAAGTTTGATGTTTTAAATGACCCTGAAGAGGTAATAATCGATTTTGCAGAAAGTCGTGTGGCTGATATGTCGGCAATTGAAGCTTTAAATAAATTGACTGAACGCTATATGAAAGCTGGAAAAACGATTCATTTGAAACACTTGAGTCCAGATTGCCAAACCTTGCTAAAAAATGCCGAGAAAGTAATTGATGTAAATGTTTTGGAAGATCCTACTTACAAACTAGCCGTGGATAAAATATAAATTGTCTGTTCTAAATCATCCCACAATAAAGATGTTAAAATTTGAGCTTTTTTTAAAACTGGGATTTAAAGGATTCTACTTTAAATTAATTTGAGGTGTTTTTAGTGACAGTGATGAGATTCGTCAAAATATAAACTTATTTGTTCAAAATCATTCGTCGACCGAAGAATTTTTGTATTGAATAATTCTTTTTAAGACTTCCCTTTTCAGAAAATAAGCACTACTTTTGGGGCACAAAAAAATAAGACAATGAATTTACACGAATATCAAGGAAAATCTATTTTGAGTAAATACGGCGTTGCCATTCAGAGAGGTGTTGTCGTTGAAAAATTAGAAGATGCTGTTGCTTCTGCTAAAAAATTAACCGAGGAAACTGGAACTAGTTGGTATGTGGTAAAAGCTCAAATTCACGCTGGTGGCCGTGGTAAAGGTGTTGTTGAAGAAACAGGGGCGCACGGTGTTGTACTAGCAAAAGGTATTGACAAGATTGAAGAAACTGTAAAAGGAATCCTTGGTGGTCACCTTGAAACAGCTCAAACAAACGGTGTTGGAAAAAAAGTAAACAAAGTTTTAATCGCTGAGGATGTTTATTATCCTGGTGAAACAGAAACTTCTGAATTTTATATGTCGGTACTATTGGACCGCGAAAAAGGAAGAAACGTAATCGTTTATTCTACTGAAGGTGGAATGGACATTGAGCACGTTGCTGAACATACTCCGAATTTGATTCACAAAGAAGTGATTGACCCACGTGTAGGTTTACAAGATTTTCAAACAAGAAAAATTGCTTTTAACTTAGGTTTAAGTGGTGAATCGTTCAAACAAATGACGAAATTCATTTCTGCTTTGTATTCTGCTTATGTAGGTTGTGACGCTGCAATGTTCGAAATCAATCCTGTTTTGAAAACATCAGACAACAAAATCATAGCAGTTGATGCGAAAGTAACTTTAGACGGTAACGCTTTGTTCCGTCACCCAGATTATGCAGCAATGCGTGATACTTCTGAAGAAGATCCAACGGAAGTTGAAGCAGACGCAGCTGGATTGAACTTCGTGAAATTAGACGGAAACGTTGGTTGCATGGTTAACGGAGCTGGTTTGGCAATGGCAACTATGGACATCATAAAATTGTCTGGTGGTAGCCCTGCTAACTTCTTGGACGTAGGTGGTACTGCAAATGCAGAACGTGTTGAAAAAGCTTTCCATATTATCTTAAAAGATAAAAACGTGAAAGCAATCTTAATTAACATCTTTGGTGGAATCGTTCGTTGTGATCGTGTTGCCCAAGGTGTTGTAGATGCATACAAGAACATGGGAAGTATTCCTGTGCCATTAATCGTTCGTTTGCAAGGAACAAACGCTGTTGAAGCGAAAGAATTAATCGACAATTCAGGATTAAATGTGCACTCAGCAGTATTGTTGCAGGAAGCAGCAGATTTAGTTGCTGAAGTGTTGGCATAAAAATAGAAAGCACAAAAGATAGAAGCCTTCTTGAGAAATCAGGGAGGCTTTTTTTGTGGGATTTTTTTTGTACTCACCTTGTAGCCAAAAATTATTGCCGAATGTTTTGAGTAAGGAGGAAGTGAAAATGATTTTATCTGTGCAGGTAAATTTATACACCTGTTGCAACAAATACTTTCTCAATTATAAAAAATCCACTAAATTAGTCTCGGATATACTAATGGAATAATCCCCATAGGGATTAGCCAAGTGTTATCTATAATCTTAAAAACCTCTAATTAAAATACCGTTTTGGTAACTTTTTTGTATATTTGTTTAAAATAGTATTTGTGAGGGTAATTGCAAAAAGAACATTAAGAGATTTTTGGTTAAAACATGTGGATTCGGAGGACCAACTTAAATCATGGTTTAACGAAACTGAAAAATCAAACTGGAAAACTCTTAATGAGTTAAAATCTGAATATCCAAGCGCAAGTATTTTAAAAGACAATCGAGTAGTTTTTAATATAAAAGGAAATACTTATAGATTGATTGTGAAATTTAATTTAGATTATCAAATCTGTTGGATAAGGTTTGTGGGAACACATGCTGAGTATGATAAAATTAACGCTAACGAAATTTAAGATGAACATTAAACCAATAAAAAACGAAAAAGATTACGACAAAGCCCTTGGCAGACTTGAATTGATTTTTGATTCCAAAAAAGAAACTAAAGATGGGGATGAATTAGAAATTTTAAGTATTCTAATTGACAAATATGAGAATGAACATTTTCCTATTGGTTTTCCTGATCCAATTGAAGCGATTAAGTTCAGAATGGAACAAATGGGCCTTAAACAAAAAGACCTAGCTGAAGCCGTTGGATTCACAAGTCGCGTAAGCGAAATTTTGAATAAAAAACGTAAGTTAACATTGGAAATGATAAGAAACCTGCACTTGAAACTACATATTCCAACGGAAGTATTGATTCAGGATTATTAAGGTCAATGTGAAATATAGATAACACGCAGCATAAAACCACTACACGGCTTATGCTTCAGCCGTTGTATACAATTCATAGATATTGCAAATCCACTGAATTTAAACTTATGAAAGACAATTCATCCGCATTTAAGAACACCCTATTGAATAAAGCAATTTTTGCCTCAAGCATTTTGGTTGGTG
>Ga0209702_10002536_pt1 | contig 31587 bp, 24 predicted proteins | sample FRY01_FD_187210 | JGI IMG/M metagenome (GOLD analysis project Ga0209702, IMG submission 187210) | Freshwater microbial communities from Lake Fryxell liftoff mats and glacier meltwater in Antarctica - FRY-01 (SPAdes) (version 2) | ecosystem: Environmental > Aquatic > Freshwater > Ice > Glacier...
TCCCCCCCCGTTCGCACTCCGCTGGTTGGCAGGGTGCGCGCAGGTAAGGGAAATTACAGGCGACGACAACTGACTGGATGGGGAATTCTAGTTGTCGTCAGCGCTGGATTCTTATTGTCGCTGAGCAGCGCGACACCTCGCTGACCGGAGAGTGACAGCGCTGGTGGCGCCTCTCGTGGCGACTCGGGTCGGGTTCGTGGAGCCGGTCCTAGAGTCGCTATTGAACGAGGTGACGGACGTCGACACGCGCAATGGCGCTAGGTCCCACGCGTTTGTCGTCGCGGTCGCGCGAGCCCTCTTGCACACAGCCGACGCTGACAGCGAGGGCGCCGCGCTCGCCTTCAACGTGCTCAAGCGCTATGGCGTAACTTGGTGACGGGTTTTCCGATTTGAGTCACAGAATCGGCCGCATGTCGCTGACCCGGCCGCGAAACCCGCTACAGGACCTCTCGCGATCGGCTCCCACACGGCGGCGAGTGGCATAGGCAGTGCGGCCGACAAGCCAGGAATCATCCTGCGCGCCGTGTGTCCGTTCGCCACACACCAAGGACGCTGTCTCCGGGCCCTCTTCGCATGCGATTGTCTCCGTGTTAGAGAACCTTCACGAGGGGTCCTCGCTCGTCAAAACCTCACAGGAGTCTCGTCATGCGGCTATTGCGTTCTTCCACTCGGCTCTCCCTTGTGTCGTTGGCCTCGGCCAGCATCGCCCTTGGCGTCTCGGCGTGCGGCTCAAAGACGCCCGAACCCGCCAAACCCAGCGCTCCAGCCCCCGTGGTGGCTGAGGCCCCCGCCACCAAGACCGCGCCGGCTGGGGAGACGCCACCCGCGGTGGTCGCCGCCCCGGCAGTCAACGATCCCGCCGTCGTGCCAACAGTCGAGCCTCCAGCGGTGGTCGACGCGCCGCCCGTCGCCGCTGACTCCGGCCTGCCGGGCTTGTGGGCGCCCCTCTTTGTCGTTGGCCACGAGTCGACCTGGGAGGTCAAGGTCCACCTCAAGACCCTGGATATTGACCGCGATCCTAGCGAGCCTTCCGTCTACAAAGAAGAGGACAAGGGCGGCGACCTCACGTGCCGCGTGGCGTCCGTTGAACAGCTTGAAAACAAGTTTCAAAAGTCGACGGTCACCTGCGAGGGTTTCGATGACACCGGCACGGGGGACTCGCCGGCCGGGATCTGGATGACCGATGGCACCCGCGTGTGGATCCCGTCTGAAGGGGACCTCCCCGACCAGCTGACCCTCCCTGCCGAGCCCGCGCCAAAGAAGTGGCAGTTGGGCGAGGGTGAGGAGGTCGAGATCGTTTACGAGATCAAGGCGGGCGAGGACGCGGGCGCGTGGTGCTTCTCGGCCGGATACCAGATGGGCGATGGCGGTGTCTCTGAGGTCTGCTTCTCGAAGGACAAAGGCCCGTATCTCTACAAGATTCTGACCGGTTCCGCCGTTCAAGATATTACCGTCACCATGCGGGTCAAGTAGGAACAGCAATGACTTGGGCAGGGGCCGCCCCCCTTCCGGGTGCCATCGCGATATTGAACTCAAAGCGGCTATCTGACGTCCGGATCTACCAAGTCTCGGGCATCACATGGCCGCTTTGGCCTTCAATAATGGAGTGCGTCGTGACGACCGCGTGCTCAGTTACGGGCGCATACAGATGCGGAAAGCGTTTACCGCCGCGGCTCTCTTCCCAGCGGAGGGCTCCGGCCGGCAATCGTCCGGGATCCAAACCCAAGGCCATCAGATCGCCCGCGCCGACAAAATGCGCGGCCAGCGTGCCCGTCACCTGCCCGCGGGCGGACAGGTGAACGAAGCCATCGCGAACATCATCGGCGCTACCCACCCAAGGCTTGGGTGCTGCCGCCCACATGTTGGCCGGGACTAGCTTGTAGACGAGCGGATCCGTACCGCCGTGGGCCGCGAGATGGCCAAGCAGCGCGGCGTTGAAGGTCGGCGCGCCCTCCGCGGGGCTCCAGTGCGACACCCCAGGCAGCTCCACGACCCGGCCATCATCGCATTCGGCCAAGGTCGGCCCGATGAGCTCGGTCCCAAGGGCTGCGTCATTCATGCCCCACAGCACCAGCGTCGGCGGTCTAATACGCGTCAGCGCCGACCTCGGCCGGACTACGCGGTTGGCACGGTAGTAGTTCAGCATCGCGGTCAGCGCACCCGGCCGCGCCCAAGCCTCTTCGTAGACCGCGATGTCGGCCTCAGTGAAGGTCCCCGGCGCGCTTGAGCCTTGAAAGAGCCTCTTCGCGCCGACCGCCATAAGGAACCCCTCGCCCAAGAGCGGCGCCTGAAACATCAAGATGTACCAGCTGCGCCTTAGCTGCCTGAGTGACCGTCGCACGACCGCGAGCAACACGTGCGCCCGAGGGCTATTCGCGATCGTGAGGGTCCGGATGACGTCTGGGTACGTGGCGGCCACTTCCCACGCGATCGCGGCCCCCCAATCGTGGCCGACGAGGTGGCAGGTCGTGATGCCTAGATTCGTAAGCAAGACCCGCACGTCCTCCACCAGCGCGTCGATGCGGTAGGCCGCCAGCGCCTTCGGCCGGGACGAGCGGTGGTACCCGCGCAGATCCGGCGCGATGACCCGGAAGCCGGATTTCGCGAGGGCCTCGATTTGATGACGCCAGCCGTACCAACACTCGGGAAAACCATGCAGCAGCAAGACCGGCGTCCCCGCCGGGGGTCCGGCAAAGACGACATGCAACGTGGTCGGATTGCCGTCGGGGGCCGACGCCCCGGGGACGTCGCGATGTTCAAGGAGCATCTCGGTGAGCGGCATGGTGGTTCCTTTGGGAGGGCTTAAACTAGCGCGCCGGCGCACGGGTTGACAAGTCGCATTGTCGTTCGCGTTGCGCCGCAACCTAGAGTAGCGTCCGCCGCTACGGGGCGACCCGTCTGAGGGATCCCAAGGAGCACACGATGGGCGAGACACCGGGAAACGACGGGGAAATCAAAGAGCAGCGCGGTCTCATCACCGTCGGCGTGTTGATCATCACAGCGGTGGCGCTCGGCGCCGCGTTGAGCGTCCTCCAGAGCGTGGCCCTGCCCTTCGTCGTGGCTCTCCTCCTGACCTACGTGGCGACGCCTCTTGTCGATTTCGTCCAGATGCGGTTGCGCCTCCCGCGGTGGGTCGGTCTCGTGCTGTCGCTGCTAATTACCAACGGCCTCTTTGCCGGGCTCGTGCTGCTCATCGTGCAGTCCGTGTCCTCAATGCAGGTTAACGCTGGCCTTTACGTGCAACGCCTCACGGAGTTCTCGACGAATATCATCGTCTGGATGCAGGCTCAGGGGCTCAACATCGATCCAGACTTAGTCAGCAAAGAGATCGAGACCCTGCCGTTCGCAGAGATGGCGACGGACGCCCTCGGCTCCGCGGCTGACATCGTGTCAAAAGCCGCCCTGACCCTCCTCTTCTTCATCTTCATCGTCATCAGCCGCAGCCCTTGGGAGCACACGGGCGGCGTGTGGGAGAAGATCGACGGCAGCATCAATCGTTATTTGCGGGTGAAACTATTCACATCGGTCATGATCGGCGTCGCCACGGGTGGGGTTCTGTTCGCCTTCGGCATCGATTTGGCTTTGGTATTCGGGATCTTGGGGATGTTGCTAAACTTCATCCCCACGATCGGCAGCGTCATCGGGATCGTCGCGACGGTGCCGCTCATCTTCGTCAGCCTCGATCCGCTGACGGGGCTAGCGGCTGTGGGATGCCTAGTCCTAGCGCAAAACGTAATCGGCAACGGCCTCGAACCCAAACTGATGGGCGAGGGCCTCGATCTGCATCCGGCGACGATTCTCCTAGGCCTCGGCCTCTGGGGCATGATCTGGGGCGTCATCGGGATGCTGCTGTCTGCGCCGCTCATGGCCATCATCAAGATCCTCATGCAGCGCTACGAGACCACGCGTCCCTTCGCCGAGCTTCTGGCGGGACGCATTGGCAGCAACGCTCGCAAATAGAGTCACGTCCTCATGCTGAGCGCCGCCACGCGCTCGGGGTCTTGCCCACCCAGCGCACAAAGGCGCGCGTGAAATTCGCCGCGTCCGAATAGCCGAGACGGTCGGCGATGCTCTCGACCGTGAGGTCGTGGTTTAGGAGCAGCGCCGTCGCGCGGTCTCGTAGCCAGGTATCTCGAATCGCTGAGAAGGTCGTCTGCTCCTCGGCCAGCCGGCGTTTTAGCGTCCTAGCGGAGATCCCGAGCGCCCTCGCGACCCCCTCTTGGTTGCGAAGGGCTTGGTCCGGGCCGACCAGGGCGGCGATGACGCGCGGCAGGATGCCTGTGCCGAAGCCGAGGGCCTCTAGCTCGCGCTCGCACTGCGCGCGGGCCAGAGTCTCCGCGGGGGCGTCGGCCATTTTTAACGGCAGATCAAGGAGTTTGGCGTCGAAAATCAACCGATGCTCGGGCTGTGAGAAGCGCAGGGCCCCTGGCACAAGGTGCGCGACGCGTTTCAGGTATGCGGGCTCGGGATAGGCGAACTCAGCCGACCCGGTCAGTGGCCGTCCCGTGAGGCCCGCACCGATCTGCCAGATCCCGGTCAGCAGCGCGCTGATGACGACATCCCGCGCGGTGCCGAAGTCCGCGTGTTCATGGATCGTTAGGCAGGCGAGCCCGTCGTGGACATCCAGACTCAGCGATAGGGCGTCGGTCCGCGTCGGCGTAAAGCGCGTCGCGATTCCGAGGGCCTGGCGCAAGGTCGGCGCGACCATCGCGGCGAACCCGAGGAAGCCGTGGGCCGACAGTCGCATTTTGAGTCCCAAGTAAAAGCCGAGGGCTGGTTCGCCCGTCAGAGATCGCGCGCGGGCAATCAGGGGGACGATTGTCGTAAGCGGCAGCCGCGCCCCCGGGACGCTGAGCGACGCGACGGTGTGAGGGAGACCCTGCATTAGGTCCGCTGGCGTGACGCCCCACCGCCACACAAGGTCAATCAAATCAATCGTATGTACGGCCGGAAGTGTTGCGCTCATGCTGCAATGCTGCGCTGGATGGCCTAAATTGACAAGGCTAGGGCGTGCGTCCGGGGTCGTGTGACCCCGGACGCGTTCTGTCGGCCTATTGCGGGGTCCCGATCGGCGCGAGCGACATGTCGTCCACCCAGATCGTCGCGGCCTTCCCTAGGTTGTATTGGATTTCAACCACGGTGTTGGCGTTGGACGCGAAGTCGGGCGTGAAAGACCCGCCGAAGTCGAACCAAGCGGTCCCAACGTCGATCGTCTGATAGAGGGGCGTGCCCGCCCGCGGGTCATAGACAGCGACGATGACGCGCGTCGGTGCGTCCGCGCGGATCTTAAAGCTCAGGTTGTAGGTTATGCGGGCCGCCAGCGTCACCCCACCCTGGGTAAAGGACACCCCGTCGCCGCCGCTGCCCGGCGCATACTGAAGCCGGACTGACGGAGCGGCGCTGCCAAAGGTCGTGGAGTCCGTGGTCGCGTCGAACCGGACCGTGTCCCAATTCAGCGCCAGGCCCCAACACACGTAGCTGTTCGCGAATGAGCCGTTCGCGAGGAGTTGGCCGATAGGACGCGCGCATGGGTTGGCGCCGAGGTCGGTCAGCGACAGGTCATCGAACCATGTCGACCCCGTCGCCAGCAAGCCGCCAAAACCAATCTCAAATTTCGCAGGCTCGACCTCGACGCCAGGGGTCGTGACGAAGGGGAACTCGTGGTCTTTCCAGCGCGTCTCGAAATAGACCGGCGTATTAAAGAAGAACCCGGATACGTTCTGGAAATTCGAGTAGCCACGTCGCGCGGCTTGGGCCTTCGACCGAAATCGCACGAGATACCCGTGGTTGGCCACGATAGAATGGCCGAAGCGGGCGAGGCGGGTGTCGTAGTCGTGCGTTGTGCTGTTGTTCGCGAGTTCAGCCCGAAGCGCACCGCCCTCGGCAGGGTCAGTCTGGGCGAAGACGTCGAGCACGTTCCAATCCCATTCGAAGCCCCAACAGGTCGACCCTAGCGCGAAGTCGCCGTTGCTGAACCTACCACCCGCACAGGGGTCGGGCTCCAGCGCCTCGATACGCAGTTTGGCGATCAGAAACTGGCCGGGCGCTGCGTCGCCAAAGGCGAACTCAAGGGTCGCGCCTCCTGATGGCGTGTCGCTGGCTGCGACAAAGTCGTAGCTGTAGCGTCGCCACTCGGCGCTGGCGCTCAGTTCGGTGTTGAACCACTCTCCCGCGCCGATGTCCCAGCGGTTGATGTTCAGCCAGAAGTGCTCCGACCCTGGGCCCTTGGCCCAGAACTCGATCCCATAGCGTTTCCCGCCCTGGAGGTGCACGTCGTGTCGGCGCATGGTCGTCCACCAAGATTCACCGGGGCCTCCGAAATTCTCGAGCACAAAGGCCGGCCCGCCGGTCGGGCCCGCTGTCGCATCGATGCGCGACGAAGCTAGGCGTTCGACGTAGTTGTTCCCGAACCGCCAGCACGCCCTGCCGGCCGCGAAGTCTCCGTTTCCGATGATGTTTCCGTTCGAGGTGGGGCCGCACGGCGACAGACCTTCGTCGGTCAACGCGATCGCGTCGAGCCAGATGGCCGCGGTCGAGCTCTCGGCGAGCTGCATGTCTAGCTGCGTACTCCAAAAGTCCTTCGTCGGCACAAACCCGAACTCGAAGCGCTGCCACTCGGTTCCGACCGTGACGTCCTCATAGAAGATGGCCTCGTCATAGGTAGTCGGCTGTACGAACAGGCGAAACGACCGGCGCTCTGCCGCCTTGGACCAGAAAGCCACCTTGTAGGACCGTCCCTTGATGAGCGTGAAGGGGCGCTGGGCCGCGTTCATATGATAGATAAAGTTGCCAAGGGTGGGGTTGTCTGCCCGCATCGATGGGGCCGTGCCGCCGGGGGGGACCTCGTCCATGTCCAGCGTGAAAGCGTCCATGAAGCCGTTGGGGCCACGCATCGACCAGCACGGCGATTCCCAGTAGTTATCGGTCCGTCGAATCTGCGAAAACTCGCCGTCGCCGATGAGACTGCCGTCGTCAGGCTTGCAATAGGTCGAGCGAAACCACACGTCGACATCGGACACACAGCTATTAACTCCGCCCGCGAACGCGTCCGGCGGGGCCTGACAGACCGTCGTTTTGCCGGTGGCCACGTTGTAGCCCCCGCCCGTCGCGTCGGGTAGGACCCGACCAAGCGTCGCGCTGGCGATGCCTGAGGGCAGTGGTCCACAGCCGACGCCGTGGTCGCCGTCGCCACCGCCGGAGCAGCGGAAGACACCAGCGGCGCCGGTACCCTGTTGGAAGAACCAGAATCCCATGGCCTCATCGAAGGCCTCAGCGCTCCAGACGGCCACAGTTGGGGGAGAACGGTAGAAGGCATTACCCTTTGAATAGAAATATTCGCGCAAGCCGCCTCGGGCGCTCTCGAGCGCGGCGAGTACGTTGGGCGACATGTGGGTCCAGCCGCCTCGCTCGAGGTCGAAGCGGCACTCGGCCTCGAAGGGCGGTAGACCCTGCGTGCCGTCGGGATCGATCATCCGTCGACCATTGCTTCTCAAAATACCGTTGATGGCGATACACTCCTCCGGGAAACGCACAGGCGTGCGCGTCGGGCGGAGATAAAGGGCGCCGCCCCAACGCGCGGGGTTCTGCACGTGTTGGGCCGTGTTGCCGCCGCAGGGGTCGTGTGCTGGCCAGTCCCCCGCCGTGTTCCCGTCAAAATAGTAGTAGACGTCGGCTGCGCGGAGGCTGGGGCCAAACGCACCGAACTGCAGGTTAAATGGCAGGGTGCCGTCGCAGGTGGGCGTCACATCGACGATGGTGCGGCATTGAACGCCGCCAGAGAAGCCATGGGTGATGCTGCCGCGACCCGGCTCACAGGCGATGCCGTCGTTGAGGTCGCTGAGGATCGCGAAGGAGTCGCCGAGCTGACCCCAGAGGGCCCAGTCGATCGCGCCTGGGGTCGTCGGGCTCGTCGGCACGGTCGTCGAGATGGGTACGTTGGCGGTCGTCACAGGCCAGGCGGGGCGCGGAGTGACGGCGTTGGCGTCGTTCATGAAGTCGCCGCTCTGGGTGAAACCATAGACCCACGCGAGGGTCCAACCGCCGCCGTCCGTCGTCATGTCGCAGTAGACCTCGAAGGCCGGGCGGGTGCCGTCACCGTCGACGTCGACCCAGTAGGTCCCGTTCGTCGAGGCGCCGGCGGCGTCACGCGCATGGAGGCACGACTGCGCGGGGCGGTTCTTAAGGCCGGCGTCTTCGATGCCGCCCAGACGGTAGAGCTTCTCGATGTCCGCGGCCGAGAGGAGGCGGTCATAGACGCGAAGATCGTCGATAACGCCGTAGAACTGTTCAAAAACATTGCCGACCTCGAAGCGCGACAGGCCGATCGCGAGCGTCGAGCTCTCGATGTTCTGACCCGCGGCGGTCTCGGCGGTGCGTTGTAGGCGGCCATCGAGGTAGATGCTGACCGAGCGGCCGTCTTTGACCACCGCGAGGAAGCTCCAATGTCCGGCCGGCGCGCAGGCGGACCCGCTGTCGATATCATTCCTCTCGCCGATGTAGGCCGCGCAGTTTTCGCCCTCGAACAAGACGAGCGAGCTGCGCTGGTTCTCGGCCCAGACCTCGCCGAAGGAGAAGACCCCATCGCGCTCGAAGCGGTGGCCGGTGTCGGGGCGCACCCAGACCGTATACGTCGCGGTCGTCTCGCCAAGCGGGTGGTGGGTGTTGGCGACCTCGATGCGGTCGCCGGGCGCCGCAAAGCGCATCGCCTTATTGGCGGTGCCGAAGCGGTCAGCGGCGGGCTTGGCGCCACTGACGACGCCGTGGTCAGCGTGGGGGCTGCTGTCTTGGCCATCGCCATCGAGGGCCCAGTGGCCGATGAGGCCCTGCTCAAGCGGATCACAGAACTCGTCGGTCACACCGTCGCAGTCGTTATCCTTTTCATCACAACTGATCTCCTGGGCCTCGTAGCCGACGACGGCTGTGTATTCACAGGCCGCGCTGTCGAGGCCGGTGCGACACATCACAGCCAGCTTGGCGTCGGCTACGGCGCAGACGCCCTCTTGCTCGCAGAGCTCAGGGATGCGTGCCGAGGTCGCGCCGTCACTGATGGTGTTGCGCGCGTCCAGCTCGTCGACGATACAGTCGAAGTCCTCGTCTTTTATCGCGCTCTCAAGGGCGTCGACGACGCCGTCGCCGTCGGTGTCTTTGGCCTTGCCGCTCTCGTATTCTTCGCCATCGGGCTTGCCGTCGTCGTCGGAGTCGGCCTTGTTCGGGTTCGAGCCCTGGGCCACCTCGACGCGGTTAATCAGGCCGTCGCCGTCATTGTCGGCCTCCGGATCCAGACATTGGCTGTCATAACAAAGACCAGACGCGCAGTCCGCGTCGGCGTCGCACGTCGAGCCGACGATCCCCCGCTTTGAGCCGTCGCCGCACGCGGTCGCTGCTACAGAAAGCGATATAAAAGCACCCCAAAGTACAATTCGGTTCATGCGCACCCCCCCCATTCCCGGATAGCATAGCCCGGAAGTCACGCCGGTCGCAAGGGCCTGAGAGCATGGTAAGACGAGGAAACGACGTCTTCATCATTCACAACACTCACGTGACATGGCGCTTCGCCGCGGGCTTGTCGCTGCCGCACGTCTTGCAAGGCGGGGGGCTAGCAACTACCCTCCCGGCGCATCCACGAGGAGTCGCCACGATGAGCCAAGCCAAAGCCTATGTGTCCGCGCTCTTAGAGAGGGAGACCGCCTACGCGTCGGAGGCGGCTGCCCTAAAGACCGAGCTCGAGCGCCACGACGACGCGGCCTCGCGCCTCGACGGGCAGATCGAACGGAACCGTCGGGAGATGGGCGGCTATCTCGTACCGGATATCGACGACGAGACCCTCAGGGGCTTAGAGAGACGCTTTCATTATCCGGCGCTCATGGCGCAAAAGGCGACCTATGTCGCCGCCATCACGGCCGCCGAGACCGAGCGTGAGGCCCTTGAAGCCGACGAGACCTTTATCAACCGAGAGATTAGCCGGATTGAAGCCCAGACGACGATGGCGGACGTCGGCCCGTCCTATGATGAGGTCTGCACGCTGAAGGAACCTTGGGACGCCGAGCCACGGCACGCGACCTTGATTAAGGGCGGGTTCTACGACGCTTCCCCGCCGACGGGGTTGATGCGTGGGTTGTCCTACTGGCGTCAAGGTTCGCTGCTGATGGCCGCGCTTGAGAAGAGGCAGCTCCCGCGATTCAAAGATCTCAACGACCTGCGGGGCAGGTGGACCGCAATAATGGACGACTACACGCCTTTGCACGGGGCGGTGACCTCGGCCACGGCGACCCTACAACATATGGACATGCTGGAGGCGCGTCACCAGCTGCTGCTCGCCGAGCCGGCGAACCAGTTCAAGGCCTGCTTCGAGGCCGTCGGGCGGTCCTTGGTCGAGCACCTCTTGGCCATCGCCGAGGACTCCCTCGTGCAATATGCGCGCACTGATCCAAACCTTGCGAGTTTTCTCAAGAAAGACGCGGGTCTTCGTAAGCAGGTCGCCTACCTCCGCGAGCTGGCCCAGGTCCGCCTCGCCCCCGCGATCAACGCCTTGGAGGCCGAGTCGATCAAGGCCGGCTCGAAGGCGAGGCGGGTCAAAGGAAAGATCGCGCGCGGCCGCTCGGTGCGCGTCTCGCAGCAGGATGTGGCGAGGACGCGCACTTTTCCGCACGAGAAATGGCAAAAGCGCCGAGATTCATACGAGAAAACGCGCGACCGCATCGTGACCTATCACGACTACGACCGGGGTAGCTTCGTGACCGAATACCTCTGGTGGGACGTGATGACGCGGGGTTCCCGGGGCGACGATCTCTATGAGGTCCGCACCTTTCACGAGAGGCACCCCGACTGGTCAGCGGCGGCCTTTGTCGACCCGGCGGCGGTCGGGCTATCGGCGTCCGAGACCTACCCTGACGACGCGGCGGCGGCCTTCGCCGACCAGCTGATGAGCGAAGACCCAGCAGACGGACTCTTCGATGCCTCCTGAGGCGGGCCCCGCGCTCGCCGTCCGCCCTCGGCGTATCGTCTGCTACGCGGTCAACGGCGCTGGGCTTGGTCATGTCAGCCGCCTCCTGCACCTAGCGCGCTGGATGCGACACATCGTGTCCTTTATCGATGGGCGCCCGCCGGAGATCATCTTTTTGACCTCCACCGAGGCCACGCAGCTCATCTCCGACGCTGGGTTCGCGGCCTTTAAGCTGCCGTCCAAGGGCACGGCGCGCAAGACCCAGCTCGCCGTCCCCGAGTTTCGGCGCCTCGCGCGGCAGTTCGTCTGGCAGGTCCTGTCTGATTTTGCCCCGGATCTGCTCGTCGTGGACACCTTCGCGCAGGGCAGCCTCGACGAGCTCTTCCCGATTCTGGATGCGCCCTACGCCCGCTCGCTGGTGCTCCGCCGGATTAAACCTTCCGAGGCTAAGCGTCCGATCTTTCAAGCGTCCTATCGATTCTATCATGCCGTGGTCTTTCCCCACACGCGGGACGAGGTGCTGCCGCTGTTGGCCGAGCTTCCACCGGGACCCGAGCAGACCTTTGTCGGGCCTGTCTTCTTTGACCCTCCGGGCCCCGGTGAGCGGGACGCCGTGAGGGAGGCCTTGAGGGCCGAACTCGGCCTAAAAAATGGGATTCCGCTCATCTACCTGTCGGCCGGCGGCGGTGGTGATCCCCACGCCGAGGCCCTCCTAATCGAGCTTGTCCGAGTCGCCTCGAACGCGTTGCCGGCTGCGGCTTTGCTCGTCGGGGCGGGGCCTCTGTATCGCGGAAGACGCGTCTTCGCGCCGAACGTCATTTGGTATTCCGATCCAGGCATCTCGCGCCTCTTTCCGGCCGTCGACGCGGCCATCTCAGCGGCCGGCTACAACTCATTTCACGAGCTCGCGGCGGCCGGCGTCCCTACCGCGTTCTTTGGACTTGAAAAGATCGCCGACGACCAAGACGAGCGTGTCAGGCGTCTTGAGGCGCTCGGCGCGTGCCTGCGTCTCGCCTACCCGCTGGACTCCGAGGCCGTCGCGACGGCGCTGTTGGCTCTTCTCCGCCCAGCGACGGCCAGCGGTCTGGCCGAATCGGCACGCAAGACCGTCGGCACTAGCCAGGCCGCGGCGGGCGCGGCAGCCCTGTTGGTCCCGCTCTTCGGTGACGACGCAGCGCGCGCGGCCTCTGTCCTGAGTCCTCAGTTGATAAGGGCAATCGAGTCCTTGGGCGCGCAGGCCGTCGCTTTTGTGGCAGATGTCTTGCCGCGCCTCCTCCCGGCGGCCGGGACCAACACCCACGACCGCGCCGTCATCACCCGCCTCATGGTGCACCTGTCCCCGCTGGCTCAAGCCGAGATAGAGGCCAGCCTCGAGGCCCGGCCCGACGACCTCACCCGCGTGACACAGGCCATCATCGGCCTTCTGACGAGCCTACCAGACGGAATCGATCCAGCGCTCGTCGTTTCAGCGTTCGACGCCATCTATCGGCGCCACGTCGCCGCATCCCGGCCCGACGAAGGCACCATCTCCCTCGAGGTCGTCGCGGGGGTCCGGCGTATCTTCGTCCTCTGCGATACCGCCGCCTCATACACCGCCGACGATCGTGTCTCGATTCTTAAGGCTTTTCCGGCAATCAACGACGCCAGCCTGCGTGAATTCTTCGGTGCTTTCTTCGGGTTCCTCGCGACCGGGGCCTCGCGCCACGAGGACGCCACGACCCTCTGTCGGCGCCTCCAGCTGGCCAAGGCGACCGGCCAGGGTCTAAGCCTCGCGCGCCTCGAACGCATCTTCGAGTGGGTGCTATGAACAGCATGGATATAAAATTGGACCTCAAGTCGATTCGGAAGGCTCGCCTCAGGGGTCTCTATCAGAATGTGCCCGAGGTTGGACCTCAAACGGTACACTTCGACATCGCCAACGCCTGTAATACGCGCTGCACGACCTGTTGGCACCACAGCCCTTTCCTGTCCGAGGCCCACCGGCCAACCACCGCGTGGAAAAAAGAGCGCCTCGCCTTCACCGATTTTGAGCGGGTCTTTAGCGACATCCTCGCCCTCGGGGGCCTCGAGAATATCGTATTGTCGGGGATGGGTGACCCGACGATGAACGATGAACTCTACGATATGGTCGCGTTGGCACATCGGCACAATATCGGCGTGACGATTATCACCAACCTCCTCCGCCTCGATATTGATAGGCTATTCGCCGCGGCGCGCTGGCCCGAGGTGCAGCTCGACCTGCTGACCTCCATCTGCGGCGTCACCCCCGAGTCCTGGCAGGCCTTTCACGCGCATCCCACGCCGCGTGGCTACGAGATCATGCTCGAACGCCTCGCGGCCCTTGAGCTTCGCGACTTTCGCCCGAAACACGTCCAGGTCATCAACCGCGACAACTTCTTCGAATTGCCCGAGATGGTGCGCTTCGCCGCGGCGCACCCGGTCAAACGCGTGAACTTCAAATATGCCTCGCTGCTCTACGGGACCGAGGCGGTCGCTCTCACCGAGAGTGATGATCGCCGCCTCGCCGCCGAGCTCATCTCTGAAGCCAAGAGACTAGCCGCCGAGCTTGGCGTCGACACAGACCTCGACGCCTTCGCGATGCAGGTTAACCCGGGGTCTCACGCCACCGCGCCCATCGCGGATGTGGGCTGTTTTATGGGGTTTCTCTACGCGCGGGTGACGGTCGCGGGCGAGATCCTTTACTGCTGTAACACCCGCCTCGACGTCGGCCATGTGCTTGAGCCAGGCGGCTTTGAGGCCGCGTGGCGTGGTGCGCGTTGGCAAGCCAGGCGCGACGCCCTCCGTCAAGGCCAATACTTCGAGGGCTGTGAGCAATGTGGCAAATTCAAAGAGAACCTCAAGTGGTCGAAGAAGATCGCTGAAAAGGTCACACCCTCGGTCTTCCAGACCCTCATCGGCAAGGGGGACGGCACATGACCGGCCTCTTGCAACGGCTCCAACACCCGGGACGCTGGTTTACCCGCAGCGCGCCAGAAGGCGTCTTCCCGACCGTCGAGTGGCAGGTCGGCGGCCATTGTAACTACGATTGTTCCTACTGCATCCAATCGCGGGCCTACCGCGTCGGCCAAGCTGAGGCCGGGACAGTCGACGCGATTATGAAGGGGCTCGCCTCATTGCCAGGCCGCTGGGATATCAAGATGTCTGGGGGGGAACCCTTCGCGTCCAAGCGCTTCATGACCGATATTGTGCCCCGTCTCGTCGCCGAGACCCCGCATCGCGTCTCGGTCCTGACGAACTTCTCCGCGCCGAAGACCATCCTGGAGCGTTTCGCGCGGCTCACCGGCGCCCGCCTCGGGGTCGTCAGCGCCTCCTTGCACCTCGAGAGCGTCGTCGCCGCTGATTTTGTCGAAAAAGCCATCTGGTTTAGAGACTTGCGACACGACCTCTGCCCCGAGTCTAGCTTCGTCGTCAACTCCGTGCTGGTCCCGGGCACTATCCGGCAGATTTTTGACATCAAGGCCGCCGTCGAATCGGCCGGGCTGCGCTGGTTTCCGCAGTTCATGAAGGTCAAGACCGGCGTCTTTCCCTACGATGCGGATGAAAAACGCCTCATCGAGACCCTCGTCGACGCTAGCCACGACCCCTTCGCCGTCAACCGCGCCCCCAGCTATCGCGGGCACTTTTGTCACGCCGGCGCCTGGTACTTTGTGCTCGACCAGCGCGGGCACGCTTGGAGCTGCCGGACCGCCAAACGCTTCGGTACCGATCCTAGCGAACCCGAATACTCCGACCTCGGGTCCATGGTCGATGGCACCTTCGCCCTTCGCAAAAAGGGCGCCGCCTGTGGGTTTGATATCTGCCCTTGCACGGTCCCGGCCAACCGCGGGATCGTCGTCGGCGTCCACCGCGACGACCCCGAGTGGGGCGAGGATGTCCCGGACGCCCCGGCGGGCGCAACCATATGAGCACCACCGATCCCATGAAGGCCCTGCGCCTCGCCGCCGAACCGCCTCCGCTCACGATGTTGGGGCGGGCCGTGCATGGGGTTATTAGTTGGAATATCAACGACACGTGCAACTACCGCTGCTCCTATTGCACGCAGCGCTTCATGCCTTGGCGCGGTAAGATCCTCAAAGGCACCGACGAGGTCGACCGCTATCTGCACGCCTTCGAGGCCCTCCCCGGCGGCACCTGGGAGATCAAGCTCTCGGGCGGCGAGCCCTTCGCCCAGCCGGGTCTTGAAGATATCGCGGGCGGGCTGGTGCGCCTCGGACACATCGTGTCTATCCAGACCAACTTCTCGGCACCGGAGAGGCGTCTCAAGGCCTTTCTGGAAGCCACCGAGGGGGCCCTCAATGTCTTTTCGGCCAGCCTTCACCTCGAATATGCCGATGTCGACGCGTTCATCGCCCGGCGGGCCATCTTGGCACCGTGGATTGAGCATCACGGCGTGCATTTCAATGTGACATCGGTCGCGACCCCCGCCAAACTTCGGGATCTGCACGATAGGGTCGCGCCCGCGTTCGCGGCCGCTGGCATCTCGTTTAAGGTCCAGCCCGAAAAGCAGCGGGGCTACGTGCGCGATTACTCGCCGGACGAGCTCGCGATCCTCGAATCCCTCGGCGGCCATAACCGGATGGGCGAGGTAAGCCCGGACTTCCAAGGGCGCCTCTGTTGGGCCGGCGCGCGTTATATCGTCATCAAGTCCACCGGCGAGGCCTTCCGCTGCTACCCGGCCTCCCGCGTGGGCGGCACCTACGCCAAGTGCGGGTCCATCCAAGACGGCATCACGCTGTCGGACGGCCCGCGTCCTTGCCCGTATACGTACTGCAACTGTTCAGTCCCTATCGAACGCGGCATGGTGCAGGGCATTCGTCCCCGCCCCGGCGCCTTCGAGTAGGCAGGAAATATCAGGAGTTTCAATATGTTCATTCGCTATCAGGTCGTCCGGAACATCGCCCTCCTCGTCGGTGCTGGGTCCATTATCGCGGTCTGTGCTGGCGGCGACCCAGCGGCCCCGCCCGCCAAGGTGGCCACCGCGCCTCCTGCCACTGCTCCCCCGGCGGCCCACCTCGTCAACGTCCAGGTCACCGACGCCGTCATCATCGCCGCCGCTGATAAGCCCGTCCCGGGCGGCAAAATCAAAGACGCGTTCAATGGGAAGACGCCGGTAAAGGTCAATATCTACGACGATAACGGCGACGGTGTGGCCGACCGGGTGAAGCTTGATCGCAACCGCGATGAGACCTGGGACGAGAGCTGGACGCGCAAGGACGGCGTCTGGGAGCGTGGCGACGGCACCGTCTGGAAGAACGGGGCGTGGACCGGACCCGGTGCGGCGCTAACGCCGATGGAGGCCGTCCCAGCAGCCACCCCGGCGGTCAGCGGGGTCGAGGGACTCAAGCTCGAGGTCGCCAAGGTCATCCTCGAAGGCAAGGCCACCAGCGAGAAGATCAAAGACTACACCAAGGGTCGGGGGCCGAAGTTCAACATCTATGATGATGACAAGGACGGCCGCTGGGACCGCGCCAAGGCGGACTATGACCGCGACGATACCTGGGACGAGAGCTGGACGCGGACCGGGAACTCCCTCGAGCGCAAGGACACCAAGACCAATAAGATCATGGTCTTCGAGGGCGGCGTCTGGAAGGACAAGTAGGACACACCGCGGGACTCGCGCATCGGCTTGGCCCGAAATGACAAGAAGTTGGCATCTCGGGACCTGTTTCGACGACCCATCGGGGGGCAAGGTCATGATGCAGCGTGACAACATCCGCTGCATCTCCACCGACCAAGGAGTCTTGGATGTCCGCTCTAATCAAAACGAAGCCTCTTGACCGCCTCCAGCGCCTCTTCGCGCGTGGTCGTCGGCCCGCTCGTCACACATCTACCCATCAGTCCGATGATGTCTCCGGGATCGTCGTCCGTGACCGGCGCTTTAACCACGGCGCCCATGACCCCGAAGGCGCGCCTGAACGCTTCTGGCATGCCGCCGGGCCGGCCGTCTCGGTATACTTTGACAATATGTCAATCTTCTTTCCTCTCGGCGAGCGATTCTTTATTCAGTCCGTCAAGGCCCTCGAGGACGCGGCCCCCGAGGGCTCCGAGCTACGCGCAGCGGTGAAGGCATTTTACGCGCAGGAGGCCTACCATGGCCGCGAACATCGAGCGTACAACGCGCGCCTCGCCGAGCTGGGCTACCCTGTCGAGGCTCAGGAGGCGCGCATCTCGCGACTCCTAGGGCGCGCGACTCAGAGGACGTCCAAGCGTTTTCAACTGGCAGTGACGTCCGCACTTGAACACTTCACGGCGATGATGGGCTTTCACCTCTTGTCGACTCCCGAGCTCATCGAGGGGAGTGACCCGGAGTTGACCGCGTTGTGGCTCTGGCACGCGGTCGAAGAGAGCGAGCATAAGGCGGTCGCCTTTGACCTCTTTAAGGCCGCCGGCGGCACTGAACTCGAGCGCTCAGTGGCGATGCTGGCCGCGTCCCTCCTCTTCTGGCAGGGGGTCGTCCGACAACAGGTTCGCATGATGCAATCCGCTGGAATCGCTAGGGATTGGCAGCAGTGGCGGGCCCTCTTTCGCTTCCTGTTTGTCGCTCCGGGAAATCTTGGCGAGATGCCACTCTGGATCGCCGACTACCTGCGCCCTGGTTTTCATCCCAACGACCTCGACAGCTCGGCCGTCATCGCGGCCTGGCGTGAGGCCACAAGCGACCTCAAACCAGTCCAGCAGGCGTGAAGACGCGATGTCTCAGACAGGGAGACCACCCATGAATCCAATAGCTTCGGGTCCACCGGAGGGTCGAGTCATTGACGTCGTCATCGTAGGCGCTGGCTTCGCGGGGCTCGGCATGGCCCTTGGCCTCGTCCGCGCCGGACACCGCGACTTCGTGATCCTCGACGCCGACGCGGGGCCAGGCGGCACGTGGCGGGTCAACACCTACCCAGGCTGCGCCTGCGACGTGCCCTCGCATCTCTACTCATTCTCGTTCCGTCCGAACCCGGCCTGGTCCCGCGCCTTCGCACCGCAGGGCGAGATTCTGCGCTATCTCGAAGACTGTATCACCGACTATCAGCTCGGCCCCCAAATGCGCTTCGAGACGCGCGTCGTCGCGGCGCGCTGGGATGAGTCCGGCGCCCTCTGGCGTGTTGAGACGGCCACCGGCCGAGTCTATCGGGCGCGGCATCTGGTGATGGGGATCGGGGGGCTATCACGGCCGCAGATCCCCGACATCCGGGGCGCGGCAGACTTCGCTGGGCCGGCCTTCCACACCGCCCGCTGGCGCCACGATGTGTCTCTTTCAGATCAGAAGGTTGCGGTCATCGGCACCGGGGCCAGCGCGATCCAGGTTGTGCCTCAGATCGTGGGTGAGGTCGCGCGTCTCGACCTCTACCAACGGACCCCGCCGTGGGTCCTTCCCAAGCCCGACCGTGCCTTCACCGAGGCCGAGAAGACCCTCTTTGAGAGGATCCCCGCCGCCGGGCGCCTCATGCGGTGGGCCACCTATTGGAAGCTTGAGGCCCGCGCCCTCGGCTTCGCGATTGACCCACGACTCATGGTCGTCGCCAAAAAAGCCGGACTAAAACACTTGCAAGCGCAAGTACCAGATCCAGACCTCCGCGCGCGCCTGACCCCAAGCTATATGCCCGGCTGCAAACGTATCCTGATGGCCAATGACTACTACCCCGCGTTCTCTCGCAATAATGTGGAACTGCACACAGATGCCATCGATCGAATCGGCGCTGACGGCATCTACCTCGCCGACGGCACCTTCAAACCGGCCGATGTGCTCATCTGGGCGACCGGCTTTCAAGTGTCCGATCTCTTGACGTCTTTGGTGGTCATCGGTCGTGACGGGCAGGACCTCAACGCCCGCTGGGCCGAAAAGGCGGAGGCCTATCTCGGGACGATGGTCTCGGGTTACCCGAACCTCTTCATCCTTACTGGCCCAAACACCGGGCTTGGGCACAACTCGTTGGTCTTTATGATCGAGAGCCAAGTGCAGTTCATACTATCCGCGCTGACATCACGTCGCTCAAGGGGCGCCCGCAGTATCGACGTTGAGCCCACCGTCGAGGCGGCCTACAATGAGGATCTGCAGGCTCGCCTCGCCAAATCGGTGTGGGCCTCAGGCTGCGCCAGCTGGTATCTCGACGCGCGCGGCTACAACAGCACCCTGTGGCCCGGATTTACTTTCGATTTCCGGCGACGGACGCGTAGACTCGAACCATCAGAATATCGCTGGACCGCCTAGAGACCGTCTAGAGCTTTTCGCGCCTCAAACGCATTGAACACCAAGTACTGGAGAAACCCTCATGGCCCTCTCTCATCCGCTCCCCCCGCGTCCTCGCGTCTTCCTCACCGGCGGCGCCAGCGGTCTCGGACGGGCGTTCGCCCTCAAGTTAGCGCAACGCCAGGCGCGCCTCCTCGTCACGGACATCAACCTCGCCGGCGCCGAGGAGACAGCCGCCGAGGTGACACGCCTCGGCGGCGAGGCCTTCGCGTTGGCGCTCGACGTCCGCGACCGAACCGCATTCGCGGCCATGGCGGACGCGATGGACGAGCGCTTCGGTGGTACCGACCTCATCATCAATAACGCTGGGGTCGCCGTCGCCGGGCCGGTCGGCGATGTGTCCCTCGCGGACTGGGACTTCGCGATGGAGATCAACCTCTATGGCGTCATCTACGGGTGTCACACCTTCATCCCGCGCATGAAGGCCGCCGGCAGCGGGGCTGTGCTCAATGTGGCCTCCGCGGCCGGGTTCGCGTGTATGCCTGAGATGGGGCCTTATAACGTGTCCAAGGCCGGCGTCATCGCCCTGTCCGAGACCCTCTTCGCCGAGCTGTCACCGCTCAAGATGGGCGTCACGGTCCTGTGCCCGACCTTCTTCCCGACGAACATCATGGAGAGCTTCCGGTCTTCCTCCGAGAGGCAGCGCCGCCTCGCGGAGGCCCTCTTTCGGCGCTCCACGACGACGGCTGAGGCTGTCGCCGAGGCCGCGCTCAACGGCCTTGAGCAAGGTGAGCTCGTCGTCACGCCGCAGCGCGACGCCCAGGCGGTGCGTCGTCTCAAGGGGCTGGCCCCCGGAGTGTTCGTCCGCCTCATGGCTGGCGGGGCGTTCAAGAAGGTCGCATCGCGACTCCTAGGTCGTTGAAATTCTCACGATGTAGGCCGATGTCCGGCCGGTCAGCCCCGATCGTCGCGGGCCGTTTAAACCCTTTGAATTGCAGGTGGTTCTTCGATGGGCGTCTCTCGAATTCTGTCCAATATTTGCGCCGATGACCTCTCGGCCACGCGCGATTTCTACATCGATCTTCTGGGATTAGAGGTCACCTACGACAGCGCATGGTATGTGCTGCTGCGTTCGCCTACGCACCCGACCCTTGAGCTCGGTATCATCGCACGCGACCACGAGCTGGTGCCCGCAGGCTATCGTCACGCACCGACTGGGATGTACTTGACCTTCGTCGTGGACGACGTCGACGCGACTCATGAAAAAGCCATTGCTTCTGAAATGGATCTCATCCAAGGGCCCGTCGACGAATTCTATGGCCAGCGCCGCTTTCTTGTCCGGGACCCCGCCGGGACCCTCGTCGACGTGTCCAGCCCGTGGAAGAAGAAGGACTAGCACAATATACGCCCCCGGTCCTCGGCGCCTTGCCTGTGCCTTGGTCCGCGCGCATTCTGCGCGCTCATCGTTCTCGCTCGGTCGACTCTCCAAATAGAGACGCCCCTGATGCATCGCGGGCTAAAAGCCCGCGGAGCATCGGTCCTCGGCGCCTTGCCGGTGCCTTGGTCCGCGCGCATTCTGCGCGCTCATCGTTCTCGCTCGGTCGACTCTCCAAATAGAGACGCCCCGATGCTCCGCGGGCTAAAAGCCCGCGGAGCATCGGTCCTCGGCGCCTTGCCGGTGCCTTGGTCCGCGCGCATTCTGCGCGCTCAGCGTTCTCGCTCGGTCGACTCTCCCGATAAAGGGGCCCCTAAACGCATCGCGGGCTAAAAGCCCGCGGAGCATCGGTCCTCGGCGCCACTCGTTTGCCAGCCACCTCCTAAACCGATACCGTCCTCAGTGGTGGGACTATCGGGCCCGCCCTCACACCGACGCCCCGGCGCGATTTGTGCGGTGATAATCACCCTGTGCATCGCGATTATGGGTGCGGACCGACCTCTGAGGGGCATGCCAATGCGCGCATTCATCCTAATCTTGACCCTCGTCATCTCCGCACCCGCAGCGGCCAGCGGCCTCCTCGCGGTGCGCTTCGGCGGCGAGCACGGCCACGCCACGACCGATGACCCGACGGCCATCTATTTCAACCCGGCTGGGCTGTCGCTGCTTGGCGGCACTCGCTTGATGATCGACGGCACCCTCGCGTGGCGCAGCTTCATCTATGACCGCGACCCCGCCGGCATCGATAATATTCTTGAGGATCCGGCAGTTGGTTCTGGTACGCCCGCCGGCTCTGGCGTCGCGGCGAATAGCGGTCGCTCCTCCCTCTTTAACGTCGTGGGCAGCCCCTTCTTCGCCATCGCCAGCGACCTCGGCGTCGAGAACCTCGGCGTAGGTCTCGGCTTCTTCGTGCCCTTCGGCGGCAGCTCGTCCTTCGATCAGGCCGCCAAGAGCGACGAATACCCCGGCGCCATCGACGGTCCTCAGCGCTGGTGGGCCATCGACGGGACCCTCCGCGCCCTCTATTTTACCGCTGCGGGCAGTTACCGCTTCCCGAAGCAGCGCCTGTCGGTCGGTGTCGGCTTCAACGTCATCCTATCCCAGATGAGCTCCATCCGCGCCCGCAACTCCGACGGCACGGATCACCTCGTCAGCGACGGCACTCTTCTGGAAGGTCGCGCGCTCATTGATGTATCCTCCCTCGACGTCTCGGTCTCGGCGGGCATCATCTGGGAGCCCCTCGACCATCTCTTCGTCGGCGTGTCCTACCAGTCCCAGCCGAACTTCGGCACCAGCCGCATGACCGGCAATACGACGCTCATCCTCGGGGCCGTGCCGTCCTCGGCCGTCACCGCGACGCCATCCGAGTTCTTCAACGCTTGGCCGGATGTCACGCGCTTCAGCATCCGCTATACCCAACCAAAAGAGTGGGAGGTCCGCCTCTTTGGCGAGTTCGCGCGCTGGAGCGTCCTCAACGAGCACTGCCTCCTCAACACCAGCGTCGACCCGCGCAGCTGCCGCGGTGACCCGCCCCCGGGCAAGATCGTCTTGGTTCCAAGACGTTGGAAAGACGCCTTCGCCATCCGCGCGGGCGCCTCTTACTGGGTCTCAAAGCCGATCGAGCTCTACTTTGGCGCCGGCTATGACGGCAACGCGATCCCGGATTCGACCGTCGATCCTGGGCTTTACGACAATGACAAGTACAGCCTCTCGTTCGGTGGCCGCTTCGCGCTCATGGAAGACCTGCTCCTGAGCGTCACCTACACGCAGATCCTCTACCCCGACCGCACGGTCGCGCCGCGCCCCCACCTCCCGGGCGCCACCACGGGCGACCTCAGCAGCGCCGGCTTCACCGAGCCCGAGCGCGACCCCGACGCCGCGGGCCTCTACAAACATGCCATTGGCGTCCTCGACGTCTCTGTCCAGGCCCGGTTTTGAGCCACCAGGAGCGAACACGCATGAAGACGCCTATAAGCATCTCCCTTACCTGCCTCGCGCTGGCTATCGCGTTACCAGGGGCCTCCTGCGTCGATCCCGCAGGCAAGCTCGACGACTTCTACGAAGCCAGCGACCCCTTCCGGCTGACCGTTGTCACGGCGCCCTGCAGCGAGAGGGTCAACATCTCCGGCGAGTATCTCTTGTCCATCTCCGCCGTCGTCAAGCCGGCCGCGCCGATCCTGCTCGCGGCGACGATCACGGTCGACGACACCGTCGAGCCGTGGACCATCAATGTCGCGATGACGCCGCTAGCCGTCGCTGACCGTGGGCTCGTCGGTGATCCCCTCGAAGCATCCGGAACGATCAATGAAGACGGGACCTTTTCAGTCGACTTCGGCTCCGTGGCCGTACTCGGCGCCGCCAATGCCATCCTGCCCGGGGTCAACGTCCAGGCGGATCTCATGATGGCCGGCTGCACTAACGGCGAGGGCTTCAGCTGTGGGACCGTCGACGGGGCCATCACCGCACCGGCCTCGCTGCCTCTCGTCGGCTCGACCTACGGGGCCGTGGGCGTGACCGACGATCTCCTGACCGTCGGGGTCATCGCGGCCTGCCCGAAGTGAGGACCTCGTGGGTCTAGCCGCTTTTGGAGCATCGGCGCAGTCGTCGGCGGCAACGCTTAACCGTCTAACCTCGCCGGTCCGGCCATGTTCACCCGTGATGACGCTTCGTCGGCGGTGTGCGTGCCTACGAGCGAACTGCTTGACATGGCGAGGCGAGGCTATCATTCCTTGAGCGCCTCAATCCGACCATGACTGACGGCCTCGACCCGTCGGAAGTGATGTGAACGCTAGGTTTCTCGAACATTTGTTAGTCAAGGAGTTCTCATGACCGCCGAGTCCAACGTCGACATTCAGATCGCCCATGGCGTGCTCCACCTGGCCTTCGCGCGCCCCGCCAAGAAGAACGCGCTGACTCGGGCGATGTACGCCGCGTTGAGCGACGCGCTTGAGGCCGGCCGCGACGACAAAGCCGTCCGCGCCGTCCTCTTCTCGGGTCGAGGCGACGCCTTCACCGCCGGCAATGATATCATGGACTTCGCCAGTAGTGGTGGAGACGTCAAGGACGTGACGCGTTTTCTCGAGCTCCTCGTGACCTACCCGAAGCCCATCGTCGCGGCCGTCCACGGCGCCGCGGTCGGTATCGGCACGACGATGCTCTTTCACTGCGACCTCGCCTACGCCGGCGAGTCGGCGCGCTTCAAGACGCCCTTCGTCGACCTCGGCCTCGTGCCGGAGGCCGCGTCTAGCCTCCTCTTCCCGCGCTCCCTCGGCGCTGTCCGCGCCTCGCAGATGCTGCTCCTCGGCGAGGTCATCGACGCGCCGACCGCCGAGCGCTGGGGCATGGTCAACGCGGTCGTCCCCGACACCGAGCTGCTTGAGCTAGCCATGAGCAAGGCAAAACACCTGGCCACGCGCGCCCCGCAGGCCATGCGCCAGGCCAAGGCCCTCATCCAGACGAACACCCGCGAGGCCATGATCGCCGCGATGCACCGCGAGGGCGCGATCTTTAAAGAGCGCCTCACCTCCAAAGAAGCTCAGGAGGCGATGATGGCCTTCATGCAAAAGCGCGCGCCGGACTTTTCGAAGTTCGAGTAACCCTTTAGATTCCGATCCGCGTGCGGCCTAGGTGCCGTGCGCGGATTTTTCAATTCAAACGACATGAGAGGCGGTGGGTCATAGCGATACTTTTAGTTGCAACATTCGTATCTGCGGAGGGCGTCATGCTGCCCAAACACGTCGCGTCTCGAACTCTCAAGTCCGTCTTGTGGCAGCACGCCAGCCTCCTCGGCCCCGACCTCGCTCCCGCCGTCCGCGAAGCCAAGTCCCGCTACCGCCGCGAACTCCAAGTTCATGGAAGTCCTGGACTTATCCAGTCCCTCCTCGCAGAAGACCTCGTCGACAAGCTCAACGTCATCCAGTTTCCGCTGCTCCTCGGCGGCGGCAAGCGCCTCTTCGGCACAGGCACCCAGCCCCGCGGCCTCTCCCTGGCCCAGGCCAAGGTAACCCCCAGCGGCGTCGTCATCGCCACCTACGTCCGCGATGGCGCCGTCAAGCTCGCGGATGTCCCAAGCCCAGATGAACTGAACAACCCTTAAGGACTCGTTCGTCGTGCCACCAAAAGTTAGAATGTGCTCCTTCTCTACGTGCGTTTTGTGATCACGAATACGAGAAAGAGGCCCAAACCGAAGCGAGGGCGAAGACCGCCGCCACCGCAAAGAGGACTCCGAGTGTTCGCGGCCACAGGCCTCCGGGTCGCCGAAAGGCTAGCCAGAGGCTAGAAGCGATGAGAGCGAATACCAGAACGAAAGTCCAAGGCATAACGATAACTTTGCCCCACACCCGTGCCACCGGTGGTATCGGGTCGGCGCGGCTGAGATCCGCGTTTAGGCGATAATATTGGCCGTCGGCCCCGGCGATAGTCCAACCTCCACTCGCCTCGACGTATGCGCACCAGTCCGTCGGCCTGGCGAGCGCCACGAGATTTGTGAACGCGGTTTGTTGAGGTCGCTCACACCCAACGCCCTCTTCGAACTTGGCCCTAGACAGCCCGACCCTGTTTGTTTTTCCTACACGCCGAGAACCCGACGGCCAGCGGGACCCACCTCACCGAATTTGATTATGATTCCCACAGCATGGCGAGAGTGTGGCGCGTCATGCTAGATGACCCGACACAAACCCGCTACGCGCCAGTAGATCCCTAAATTCGATGGGTTACCCGGGGTGGGCAGTATCGCAATGGTTAGACGATGTGCTCACAACGCGGGACAAGGGGATGGGCTGCGAAAGAGTGCTTGCCGGAGCATGCCATAAATCGTGTCGTACATCTCGCTCATGGCAGCGGCGGATTGAACTTGGTGGTGAGCGCAACGGCTCCGGGTCGCGCGGCATCTTGATGGATGGCTTCGAGGCGGCGTCCATCCGGCAGAAGCATTGCTCGCTTCTGGTCGGGCACACAACACGCAACCTGAAGCGGGAGCTCTTTCACAAGCCCTTTTAGGAAGGAACACGCCTCGCTGTGTGATGGGGTCGGCCCACATGTGAACCGTGCCCCTTCGACGACCGAGGTTGGTACGGGCCGGCGTGTCACCACGGCATAGAGGCTCGCCATCATCGCAACCTCGCGCGGTACATCCCAACCTTCTGAAAATAGATGCCTCCGTTTAACACCTTCCCCGGCAAGATCTGCGGCGGTGTGGACGGCCACGGTATAGTTAACATCGGACCTACTGACAAACACGAGCAGGAAGGCCGCATCAACATCATGTGTCACTTCTGCCCACATTCTCGGCGGTGTCCAGGCGCCTGGTGGCTGCGTCTTCGAGTTCTTGGCGATCACAGGCGCCTCGAATGCGAAATCAAGCTCGAGGCTCACAAGCGGCTCAGGCAAGTTCTCTTCAGTCGGCTCAACGATAATTCGATTAGTATCGCTATCAGGTGGGTTGGGCTCTGGCGTCACTGGCGCGCCGGGCTGCGCCGCATCTGCCGGATTTTCTGGTAGTACAGCCGACGCGACCCACCCAGGTCGGGGGTCCCCACCTTTTGCCGGAGCCGTCGCCGATGGCGCGCGATCACACCCGCTTGTGCCATGAAGGCCTGCGCCCATCAGCAGCCACATGCCCAGCCGTAGCGTCAGCGCCACGAACGGGGCCGCTTCACCGTGTTGCGTTTTAGGGTCGCCACCAAACACTTTTACCGTGATCATTTGTCACCTACTTTCTCGCTGGCGATCTCCTGAGCACTATCGAGAGCCGCCTCGATCACGGTATCCAGAAAATCGATGGCAGTACCCAAGCGAGCGAAATCATCAATTAATGCAGGTGAATCGAAGGTCCCCTCACAAGCATTCGTCAACCCAGCGACGGCGCCCGGCGCCCACTCCCGAATAAAAGCCCACATGAACTCGGCACGTGAGTTGAATTTCTCAATCAGCCGCTCCCGAGCGATAACTAATGACTCCATCGCGTTAGCTTGTTCAGTTTGATCCGGCATAGGGTTGTCCTTGTAATCTAGAACAATGTCGTCCAGCCATAACAACGCTTCGCGTCGCAATCGAACGTGGTCGACCAACTCCTTTCGGAAGAGTCTTGCCTCGCCGCTCACATCAAACGCGGCTTTCGCTTTTCCGCTGCCAATGGCCCCCCTCAGGGCACTTTCACGTTCGTCACGCACGACATTGGCAGCGACTCCGGCGTGGCAAGCCTCGATAATGACACGGAGGTGGACACCTTTCGCTGTTGCGGCTTGTATAAGGCTTCCGATTTCGGCCTTCGGCATCACATCGCTGGGGTCCTGCGGCAAATTGGCGCCGGTCAAGCCGGCAGGCATTCCATGCCCCGTGAAGAACGCGACCCTTGAATCGCCCGCAGCCGCGTCGTCGATAAGCCCCCTGTAACTAGCCGTCATTTCGATCGAAGATACGCTGTCGAGATACCGACTCTCGAAACCTCGCGCCGCGAAACCCGAACCGACAGCCCGCGAGCGACCCGCAAGAGTCGGGAGATCCATGACTTCCTCGGGTCGGTAAAAGGCGTTTTCGACAAGCACCGCTTTTTTCCCCGTGCTTGAGCTCTCCCGCGGTGCTGGCGGCGCTTTTCCCGTCCGCGCAATGGTTGTATTCTGAGCGAACTGCGGAAAAGCTGGCTCTTCAAGATAACGAAAGAAGGCTCGGGAGCCGCTCAGGTGGGTGAGAATATCATCGATGCTCATGTCTGGATTTTCTCGAAGCAGTTGAGGAAGCTGCTGGTGCATGTAACCGACAGCTCCGTATTCGGTTTCTCCGGAAGCCGCTAGCACGGCCCCACTTCCCTCCGCGACCGGCCGCTCGTTCGAACATCGGTTTGATGACTCTGCGTCTTGTGGTCCGTCGCGTTTGCCGCCTGGCTTGCGTTGAACGACCTGAGTGCCGGAGCCACCGCCAGCCATTTCGCCAAAGAGCCCCTCGGCGGATTCGCCTGCGACGACCGCGTCGGCGACTTTGTCGGCGTGTTTTTCGTAGACGTCGCCCGACTTGCCGACGCCACCGGACAGCACCACACCACCCGACTGCTGGACGACATGCGCGGCCTCATGGGCTGCGGTGTGGAGGTCGGCACCGCCTTTATTGAAGACGACGTGGTTGCCGGTCGCGTAGGCGTCGGCGCCCATCGCGGCCGCACTTTGTTGCGCGGCGCCATCGGTGTGGGCTTGGATGTTCGAGAGATCATAGCCCCCGAAGCTCTGTTGGATCTTGGCCGCGTGGGGCAGGGCGCCGGATGATCCGGAGATCCCCTTCTCGGCGGCGCTGTGGACGTCGGTGGCCCCAGCCAGCGGTCCATCAGGGGCGAGCATCTGCACCTGCGTCGCGTAGTCGTGACCGCGAAGGGCCGCCTTCATTTGCACGGATCGCGGCCCCCCCCCGGAAACTGGTGTCTGGGTCGGGGACTGAGGCTGGGCCTGGGTTGGCGTATCCTTCGGGGCGTTCTCGGCCATGAGGCCTCCAGGTGCGGTTTGTGGTTCGCCTTGGCACTGCGTATATATTCGTTATCATAACTCCGACGACTTCTGCAAACGCCTGCGAAAACAATTCGTATCAACCTAAATATATTGGCTAATCTGTATCGCTTCGGCAATGGCCGGGCGAAGCTTCTCCCACAATATCACCATCCTGACGGCTCAGTTCGTGACGACTCCCGAGGGCCTGTTGGGCCGACTTCCCACGACTCGCGCGCGGAATCGACGCCCCCATAGCGGGGCTCCTCGGCTGGCACACGGATCTAAAACGCTAGGCCGCCTTGCGTTTTGAGCTTCCACTACTAGGCGAGGCCTAGGGCGATCAAGGGCCCGCAGTTGGAGGCTCATCGCCGACCCGGTTGGAAAGACCGAGAGCCTCGACCGCCAAACACGACTAAAGCCTGTTAGGCTTCGGCGCCATGGACGATGGACTCCCGATCCTGTCAGCGGGCCTGCCGGTCCACCTGATCGCTCTGCGGGTCATAACGGCGTGGACGAGAGCGATGACTTGAAGCCAGCAGGTGGTCTCGCCACATCGCTTTGCGCGAAACGCGGACCATCGGCTCAAACCCTTGTGTCGCCAAAGACGTCGTCGAGGCTTTGGGCGTCGACAAAGTTGTCCGCCCAATGGAGCAAGGTCTCGTGATCAGCGGCCTGGATTCGCGCCTGTGCGTCAAGGGGTAGGGCGCCAAAACGCTTAGTGCATTGCCGGAGTAAAACAGTGCGTTCGTTGGTGAGGCCTTGCTGAAGTCCGCGTTTTTCGCCCTTTTCGATGGCTTGTTCGTAGGTGTTCACAGCGATTTCCTTGAAAACTTGGGCATTGATGCGCTCAAGCGCTTCCGCGAATGGCTCCGCAGCGTCTGAACGCACACGATACAGATAGCTGACGGCGATGGCGAGAACGGGCAGCATTCCTTGCGCGTCCAAGTCTTGCTCGAGCCTGATGATGACCTCGGCCCACGCATCAATGCTGGGAAAGAAGTCTCTTGTACGGCCGTGATCTAGCAAGAGGCGCATGAAACGGACCGTGTCGCTGCCAAGGTAGGCGTCGGGACGAGGTGGCCGGCGCACCTCTAGGATGTGGGTAAAGTCCGGAATGAAATCAGCCAGTATCCGCACATGGCCGGGTGGCAGGTTCATCCAGTCGATGAAACGCGTCGGGCCCGTCCAGGGGCGCTCGCCGTGGTAGAGCACGATGGGGACGACCGGGACCGGGCGTTTGCGGGCGCGCTCGGCGAGCTGGGCCTCGAAAGTTCGCAGCATGTAGCCGAGGAGACGAAGGGGCATGCGATCGTCGGGCGTGCTCTGGTGCTCGAAGAGGATCGCGATCTCGATCTCTTGCGGTTCGTCATCGCCCTCGGTTTCGGAGCCGACAAGCGGCACCGAGAAGAGGAGGTCTGCCTCGGGGGAGGTCCCGTCCGGCTCCTCGAAGCCGGTTCGAAGGCACACGAGCCGGTCCCACTGGATCGCCGCGGCCAGATCCGGCGGAAAGTGCGCGGACAGAAAGGAGGCGGCATCGCTCAAACGCGAAAATACGGCCTTGAACAGGTGATCGTGTGGGTTTGAAGGCATGCCGAACTGTGTCCGATTGTGTTCGCGGTGTCCACATCTTGGTTGCGAAACATCACGAGCTCCGGAACCTCGGGGAAACCTACCACCTGAGCGCTGTGCGCCGGCCGGCTCACAGCCGCGCGGGTGGCCGAGCACGTCTTCAGCTACGGTCACGACGCCCTTAACAACTTGACCCATCGCGAGCTAGTCAGCGCACCCGGCGGTAGCGCCATGCCCAAGATGCTCTCGGGCGCCCATGTCCACGGCACCGGCGGCCTCGGTCCGCGCCAGCTCGCCTCGGTCCTGACGCCGGGCGGGACCCACGGCTTTAACTGGGATGCGGCCGGTCGCCTCGTGACGCTGACGCCGCCAACAGGCCCGCCTGGCACGGGGCTCGTGGCGTCGGCGCTGGTCTATGACGCCTTTGACCGCCTGCGACTGGTCACGGACGACGACGGGGTCGCGACGGCCACGACGGCCCACGCCTATGGCTCGGATGGGCAGCGCATGGCGACACGCCGGCCCGATGGCCAAGCCGAGCTGCGACCCGCGCGGCCATCCCGGTTCGCACTTAGGCGGCACGCGCCCGAGATGGTTGTCGCACTCGACGGGGCGGCCCGTCTACACGGCTTTGTCGATCGGTCACGTTCGGGAGGTCACGAAGGGGGGGCACTATATCGAGAAGAGAAGGTAACCGAACACTCAGGCCCCAACTCACGGCACTCCACTTCCGGCGAGTAATCTCGGCCAGCACGCGGCTAGAAGCTCAATGAGGCCTCCCGCTCGTGTGAACTTGGACCTTCAAGCTTCGGACGCTTCACCCGGACACGCGACCAATAGCCTTCGATCAACATCTAGCGCCCCTCGTCATCGGTGGGCTTCTCGCCAATCCGTCGAGTGAGCCGGTCCGCGCCTATTCGATGACCTGTCCACCGGGGACGCTTAGGTCTTTCGTGCTCTGGACCGTGGGCCCAGAGTAGAGGGTATAATCAGGCGGTTAGGTCGCGGAAAACATCGTCGAGGCTTCCGGCATCGACAAAGTTGTCGGCCCACCGGAGCAGGGTCTCGTGATCAGCGGCTTGGATTCGCGCCTGGGCGTCAAGGGATAGGGCGCCAAACCGCCTGGCGCATAGTCGCAGTAGAACCGCTCGTTCGTTGGTGAGCCCTTGTTCCAGTCCACGTTCCAACCCACGTTTCTCGCCGCGTTTCTCGCCGGTCTCAATGGCTTGTTCGTATGTGTTCATCGCGATCTCCTTGAATCCCCGGGCGCCGATACGGTCAAGCGCGTTTACGAGCGGTGCTGCCGCGTCTGGGCGCACACGATACAGATAGCTGACGGCGATGGCGAGAACGGGCAGCATTCCTTGCGCGTCCAAGTCTTGCTCGAGCCTGATGATGACCTCGGCCCACGCATCAATGCTGGGGAAAAAGGTTTCCGACCGGCCGTGGTCAAGAAGGAGGCGCATGAACCGCACCGTGTCGCTGCCTAGGTAGGCGTCGGGACGAGGTGGCCGGCGTACCTCGAGGATGTGGCTAAAGTCCGGAATGAAATCGGCGAGTAACCGCACATAGCCGGGTGGCAGGTTCATCCAATCGATGAAACGCGTCGGGGCGGTCCAGGGCCGCTCGCCGTGGTAGAGCACGATCGGGACAACCGGGACCGGGCGCTTTCGGGCTCGCTCGGCAAGCTGGGCCTCGAAGGTCCGCAGCATGTAGCCGAGGAGCCGAAGGGGCATGCGATCGTCGGGGGTGCTTTGATGCTCGAAGAGGATCGCGATCTCGATCTCTTGAGGTTCGTCATCGCCCTCGGCTTCGGAGCCCACAAGCGGCACCGAGAAGAGGAGGTCGGCCTCGGGAGAGGTCCCGTCCGGCTCCTCGAAGCCGGTTCGAAGGCACACGAGCCGGTCCCATTGGATCGCCGCGGCCAGATCCGGCGGGAAGTGCGCTGAAAGAAAGGACGCGGCGTCGC
>Ga0209702_10002541_pt1 | contig 31541 bp, 31 predicted proteins | sample FRY01_FD_187210 | JGI IMG/M metagenome (GOLD analysis project Ga0209702, IMG submission 187210) | Freshwater microbial communities from Lake Fryxell liftoff mats and glacier meltwater in Antarctica - FRY-01 (SPAdes) (version 2) | ecosystem: Environmental > Aquatic > Freshwater > Ice > Glacier...
CGCGACGCCGAGTTCTCGCTGATGAGCAAGGGCATCTTTAAGGCAGCGGCGCGCGAATCGCGCGCCATCGTCAAAGGCTCTGAAAACAACTAGTGGGCGCGACGGGGCTCGAACCCGGGACCTCTAATATGAAGAAATCCTGGTTGGCTAAAAATATAGTTCCAAGTACTATTTATCGATTTATGCTTGAGCTAGTCGATGATATAATATCTCGATATGCTCCATCTGGACGAACCTGCACGGAGAGTTGCACTAATAACCGGTGCGGCGCAAGGTATCGGCCTCGCATGTGGTGAGCGCCTTAAGAAAGATGGGCTAGTAACTATCGGCGTCGACATCAATCAAAAACAACTTGACAGCGTTAGTGACAAATTTGATGCAGTAGCAGTCCTTGACATCACGGATTACTCGGCGGCCCAAGAGCTTGTAAAGAAATATGGATCGATCGACGTGCTTATTAATTCTGCAGGGATCGTCGGACCAAATATGCCATTTTGGGACATCACCGATGAAATGTGGATCAAAACGCTTCAAGTAAATCTGACTGGTACCTTCAACATGATGCGTGCTGTTGCTGGACAAATGCGGGCGAAACACTGGGGTCGAATTGTGAATATCTCAAGCATCGCCGGCAAGGAAGGTAACCCGAACTTGGCGGCATATTCTGCGTCAAAGGCTGCTGTGATTGGGTTGACAAAGTCTGTTGCAAAAGAACTCGCTGCCGACGGAGTGCTCGTCAATTCCGTTGCCCCCGCGGTCATCGACACGCCGATGAACTCCGATACTGAACCAGCCGTTCTTGAATACATGTTGTCGAAAATCCCTCTGGGCAGGAAAGGAACTGCAAACGAAGTAGCGGCGCTCGTGTCGTGGCTCGCCAGCGATGAATGCAGTTTTTCAACAGGGGCCTGCTATGACATTTCTGGCGGCAGAGCAACTTACTAATTTGAAATAGTTCTGAATAACGCAGAATCCCGGTTTGCATACACACTGAAGATCGGGCGTCTCTCTGACTAATTTTCCGAGATCGCAGCTGTTACTAACACCAGTCGTAGGGAACATCCTATTTTGGCGCGTTAATGGTTTCGTCAACAGGCGCGACACCCACAAATCATTTCTTATATTATGATATACTCGTATTGTGTTGAGACAAAACTTTGGTGTATCAAAGAAGGTGAACTTTTGAGACTCGTCCGTTGCGGCCCCTTGGGTCATGAGCGCCCCTTCCTGCTAACTAATAACGATGATTCGGCGATTGCTCTTAGCAGCATCATCGACGATTTTTCTCCTGCGTTCTTTTCAAGTGGGATGCTCGACAGTCTCGGAGACATCGCACGAGGAAAGGATTTACCGCGAGTTTCTATCCGCTCTGAACGTATTGGACCTCCAATTACGACTCCGCAGAAGATTATCTGCGTCGGACTCAATTACAGAGAGCATGCCACCGAGGCAAAGATGGAGATACCAACTGAGCCAATTATTTTCATGAAGGCACCAAACACGATTGTAGGACCGACCGACGATCTAATAATTCCAAGAAATTCTCTCAAAACTGATTGGGAAGTGGAACTTGGTGTCGTAATCGGAAAGACGGCCCACTATCTGGAATCACCTGACATAGCGTTAAACTATGTGGCGGGGTATGTCCTGTCGAATGATGTTTCTGAGCGTGAATTTCAATTCGAGAGAGGTGGGCAGTGGGACAAAGGCAAATCGTGCAAGTCGTTTAATCCTCTTGGACCATGGCTCGTTACACCCGATGATATTCCGAATGTACAAGATCTAAATCTTTGGTTAGATGTCGACAACGTACGCAAGCAATCCGGAACCACATTTGACATGATTTTCTCGGTAGCATACCTCATTTGGTATATCAGCCAGTTCATGGTCCTTGAATCTGGCGATCTAATAAATACCGGTACTCCGGCAGGAGTGGGCCATGGGAGTACTCCTGCCGAGTACCTTTCGCCATACCAGGAGATCCGACTAGGTATTACCAACCTCGGGGAGCAACGCCTACGAACCGTTACCAGTGCTTGAAGTAATCTGAAGTAAAGATTTTCTGTGACAATATGGGTGAGGGACAATATGAATCGTAAAGTGCCATGTTCATTCTATAAGTATTTCAAAGGATACTAATGTTAAAACAGCCGGTGAGCACCGATAGTTCAGTTGCGAAAGTTTTAGCGTATGCCCGAGACCGAATCATCTCAGGCGAATTCGAACCTGGTACCAAACTACTACCAAAAGTACTAGCCGAAAACTGCCAAACGAGTCTCATTCCTGTCCGTGAAGCCTTTCGTGCCCTTGAATCCGAGGGCTTGGTAACTTTTATTCACAATAGAGGAGTATGGGTATCCCCTCTTTCCTTTGAAGATTTGAACGACCTATATTCTGTTCGATTTTTAATTGAATCTGACACCGTGAAAGTGTCCGAGCCGTTTACGCGAGTTGAGATTGAACAGCTTGAAAAATATCTTAAGGAGGCTCGTCGCGCAGCCAAAAATGGGCATGAAGCTAAGATCATTTCTTTGAATCGGTCATTCCACTTTTTAATTTACGAAAAGGCCAAATCACCTTGGCGTATGAATTTAATAGAGAATTTATGGTCCCATACGGAAAGATACCAACGGCTTTCAGTGCACCTCCGTCATGACGCTGCAGACGATGAGCACCAGGCAATCGTTGATTGCTTGGCAAGCGGTGACCATAACGGTGCTTCTAAAGCCCTGCAGATCCACCTTGATACGACTGCAAAACTGCTTGCAGCAACTTACAAGAAGTAGCCTAGAAACCGACACTTACCCCGATTTGCGATATTGCTCAAATTCGCAAATTCATTCCGTCCTCACCGAACAGGTGAACATCGGCTGGATTTGTCCCTATTGCAACCCTTCGACCGACTGACATTTCTTCGCTCGGCGTCGTCCTAACAACAATAATTTGGGATCCAACTTCCACGGATATGAACTGATCGGCCCCAGTCAACTCCACAAACTTGATGACACCTGATATCGCATTATCAAACTCAGATCCAACAAAGAAAAAATCCTCCGGACGAACTCCAAGCTGAACCGCCCGCGAAGCGTGGGCTTCTAAATTTGATGAAACGAAACCTGATTTATTGCGATCAATACCAAAATGGATCTGTTCGGTAGAGAATTCCCAGTCATTTGATATTTTTTGAAGGGTCCCGTTTAGCAAATTCATCGGCGGCGAACCCATGAAGCTCGCCACGAAAGTATTAACAGGAAATCTATACAAGTCAGATGGACTTCCAAGTTGCTGCATGATTCCTTCCCGCATCACGGCAATCCGATCCCCCATCGTGAGCGCTTCAACTTGGTCATGAGTGACATACAAGGTGGTTATTCCTAGGCGTTGGTGCAAACTCATCAACTCGAGCCGTGTTTGCTGTCGCAATTGAGCATCGAGGTTCGATAGCGGTTCATCCATGAGAAACGCGACGGGATGTCGCACAATCGCTCGAGCCAAGGCAACTCGCTGACGTTGACCACCCGACAGCTGGGCCGGTAGTCGATCCAGAAGGCTCTCAATCTCAAGCATCCGAGCCGCATCTCTCACTGCGACCTCAACTTCCGACTTAGGGAGTTTCGCGGTCTCAAGCGGAAAGGCAATGTTCTTGAAGACGCTCATGTGAGGATAAAGGGCATAGTTTTGAAAAACCATCGCCACATTTCTCTTTACAGGATCGACGAAATTGACAATTCTGTCTCCGATCTTGATTTCACCTGATGAAACTTCTTCGAGACCGGCTATCAAACGGAGAATCGTGCTCTTGCCACAACCAGATGGCCCCAAAAGAACAAGGAACTCACCTTCAGGTATTTTCATTGACACATTGTTCACGGCAGCATAATTACCAAATTTCTTGGTCAATTGCCGCAATTCAATTTCAGACATTCCTAACCCCTATTCTTTAAGTGCGCCAGCAATTGATGCCTGCACGAACCATCGTTGAAAGAAAAGAAAAACAATCGTCACTGGAATTAACGTCAACAATGTGGCCGCAGCAATGACACCCCAGTTTGTAACAAACTGCCCTTGCAGCGTCGATACACCAACATTCAGCACTCGAAATTCGTCTCTCGATGTTACGACTAGTGGCCATAGAAAATTTGACCACTGCATCATGAATACAAAAATTCCGAGTACGACAAGAGCGGGCTTGATCAATGGAAGGACGATCTTTCTAAAAATTCGCCACTCAGAAGCGCCGTCCATTCTTGCCGCTTCATACAGGCCGACGGGAATCGTCTCAATGAATTGTCGCATCATGAACACCCCAAGTGGTGAAACCGTCATGGGAAGAATGAGGCCACCATAGGTATCGGTGCCAATAAGACCAAATGTCCAGCCGTCTAGAAATCGAACAAGCAAATAGGTTGGAGCAAGAATCGCTGCCATCGGAATCATCAAAGTCGCAAGGATTAGCGAGAACAACACCCGCTTTCCAGGAAACGTCATACGGGCGAACGCATAGCCGGCGAGAGTGTCAATCACAAGCGAAATGAGCGTTACCGCCGTTGCAAAGATAAGTGTGTTAACAGCCCACCGAAGGTAATGAGTCTCCGAAAATAGAAACGTGAAATTTCCGGTGAACCATCGATCCGGTATCCACTGAGGAGGATAGGAGAACAGAGATTTGCTGTCTCTGAATGCGGGTGAAATGATGTAAATGATCGGTCCAACGGCAACGAATACGAAAAGTGCGAGAACAGAATAAGCGCTTCCGGCTTGAAATGATCGGCGCGCAATCTGCCATTTCGGTTCACGATCATTCAAAGCCACATCTTGCGGCTGTGTCATGCCATCCATACTCACTTCTGTCTCACTTTCTTGCCCAGGACACCGTAGGCAACAATCGTCAAACAGAGAACCAGCAGCAAGAGTGCAACGCTCGTTGCATAGGCCAACCCACTGTCCTGAAATGCAAACATCCGTCTGTAGATGAACCACACAACGGTGCTTGTTCCGAGGACCGGCCCACCCTTGGTTAACACCTGGACCGAGTCAAAAAGTTGAAAGTTAAATATGAGAGCAATTACCAACGCGAATAAGATGAGCGGCCGCATCACTGGAATAGTTATTTTACGAAACCGTCGAAAGGGTTTGGCGCCATCAACACGGGCAGCGTCAAGAAGGTCTTGAGGGACATTTTCCAATCCTGCAAGAAAGAACAGCACCCAGAATCCCAAGCCTCTCCATATCTCAAGTGCGGATATTGTCAATAGTGCGTTCGGATTATCACCCAAGAAATTCATCCGTTCCAGACCGAGTTGTTGCAGGAGTAGGTTCAGAACACCCATGTCGTAGTGCGTCAAGAAGAAGAAGATCATGCCAGCCATAATCGGCGAAACGAGCACCGGAATATATAGTCCCAGTTTGAAGAAATTACTCCAACGACGATAGCGCTGGAGAAGAAGGGCAAGAACAATGGCCAGGCCAAAAACTACGGTGATGGCAATAACCACATACCAAACCGTATTTATAAGCGACTTCCGGAGTTCATCATCTTGGAAGGCTCTCGTCCAGTTCGTTACACCAACGAATCGAGCTGGTTCGACGATCCCCCCATTATTAAAACTAAGCCAAACCGACCAAACGACTGGCACAGCCAGAAACACGACCCATAGTAGAAAAAATGGTCCAAGAAAGCCAAAAACCGGAATGAGCCGGCGAGCCTGATACCTGCGCTTCTGTCGCCGAAATTCTTCTTCGGTCATCGATAAGTCCGAAATATTATGGTCGGTAACCCTCGATTGAATCATTAAACCCCTTTAGAGCGTCATTACAACAAGACACAAGTGGAGGGCCTGCTCCTTGCGAAGTCAGACCCTCCACTCAGTACCATTTACGTATTAGGATTCCTCTTCTAGCCTTGGGCGAGGACCTCTGTTGCTCGCTCTTGGGCACTCTTCAGTGCCTTCTCAATAGGTGTCTTGCATGATGTTGCGGCTTCGAGTGCTTTAGCGTACTCATCAAGCATTTGTGAGACTTTTGGACTTGTCCGCAAGCCATCCCATACTGCGACCCAACTTGCGTTTCGTGCGAGCTTCTCGTTACCGCCACTCGCGTCAGCGTCAAGTCGTGCCGGAACGAATCCATACCGCTGGTTGTAAGTCGAATTAAACTCAGCCGTACTTAGCCACTTAACGAACTCCCATGCAGCCGCTTTATTCTGTGACTTTGTAGAAATCGTCCAGTGACCTGTCGTTGCGAACTGTGTCGCATTGCCGTCGTTCGAACCAACCGGCATATAAATGTCCCACTTGAATGGCAGGGTTTCTTTCTCAAATGTGGCTACACGCGATGGCTCGTCGAGAATGAATGCCAACTTTCCAGCCTTGAACAATTCAATCGCAGCTTCGCGGTTGTATCGGCCAATTGGCGGCTGGACTTTAGCATTGCACACCAGGTCAACGGCGTAACTCGTCGCCGCAATAACCTCGGGAGAATCCATCATTGCAGTCTTGCCGTCTGCCGACAGATAATCTCCTCCCATGTTATGCACGTTCTGCAGGTTGAAATACCAGCCGTAATCGGAAACCGTGGTCGGAGTGTAAAAACCCCACACATCCTTGTTTCCCTTGGATTTCTCATTCTTCATGACAGCTGCCGCTGCATCCAAGAGTCCTTGCTGTGTCGTTGGAACATCGACGCCTGCTGACGCAAGCATGTCAAGATTCGCATACATCGCGGTCGTCCCGACCACAAATGGCAATCCATACAATTTCCCGTTGAAGGTACTTGCATTCAGAACGCCAGCTGGGAAGTTAGGTAGATCAGACGCAAAGTCTGCACCATTTATATAAGGCGTCATATCTTCAAATGCGCCACGCTCACCAAACAAAGTAAGATGCGTACTCGTCTGATAAGTCACGTCAAATGGCGTATCCGAGGCAATGTTGGTTGTGTACAGTGCCTCAAGTTGATCCCATGGAACCTGGGTGAGTTCAACGTTGATACCGGTCTGCGCCGTGAAATCAGGCAACCACTTATCCCAATTGGCCTTTTCATCTTCGCCGTGAGGTGCCTTTCCAATCGTCAAGGTCACTCCTTCATATGGCTTAGTAGATGCTGCCTCCGTACTGACGGTCGCAGTATCCGTTGGCGCGGCGGTTTCATCTGTTGACGATGAGCTACCGCCTCCGCAAGCGGCTACTAACAGCGCAAACGCCGTTGTTGCCACAAACGCTAAACGACTACGTTTTCTTTTAATACGCATAACTATTCCCCTTCCCCTAAGGAGTTTCCACATTGGAAACTTCGATCTTTAACAGATTACATAATATCTATACTGCTGTCAAATATTATAACATATGGAGGAACCATACTCCTCGTCGGATGATACGTCTTGATCCGACCCGCGAATTCACCTCTATCTGGCGTCTATCACGGCCTGGGCAAGGACGGCAAAGAGGCTCTGAGCACCGAGCACTTGCCTGTTGGCAATGAATTTGCTGTCTGACAGATTCCGGTATGGGACACCATTGCGAGAAGCAATGCCGCTCGTTCACGCTCCATTTCATAGTCGGTAACCACCCAGTCCAAGAGTTGGGCAAACGCGATGCCGACGGCGTTTTCGAGAGAGCGATCGGACACCACGGTAATCAATGACTTCAATGTTTCGATCCGTGGCCAATTCATATTTATTGGCCTTGATCGAATTTCGACGCTGGCTGTTATTCGAGTACTTATCTCCGGCGCCTGGACAATTTCTCCATCGCCCATCACGGCCTTGGCATCTCCAAAATATATATAAGCGCCGGGCACAGCAACTGGCAACAAAATTGTGGCACCTACCGAAACTTCATTGCAGTCCATATTGCCACCGTATCGACCCTGCATCTTGCTCAATACCGTTTCGCGCGCTGGCGCGGTAGCGATACAACCGATGACTGGGATTACCGGAACGCTTATCTTGTCGCTAAATCGTAGCAAGCCATTGGAAATTGGAAACGCCTCACATGCGTACCATTGACCCCACCAATCAGATGTCGATGGAAGATCACACGGACTGAGTGCAACGATTCCATCAGACGTGATGTCAATCTCATGGATTGTGATAGCAACGATATCACCGGGTCTTGCCCCGTCAACAACAATCGGGCCGGTAACTCCGTCAAGATTATCCATAACCCAAGAAAGATTTTCGGCGGTAAACCCACTTGGATCATTAAACCGATTTGTGAAGCAGTCTTCGGTTTCAACCTGAAAAGTTTCACCGGAGCGGACACTCCCAATAGGTGCATGTGCCGAACTATATGTGTACTTCAAATCGTTGATGCCAAATACCTGAGTCATCGTAGAATGCCCGTACTAAATGTATTCAAACTCCGAATAGTGAAATTCATGATCTTCAAACCTTAGCGAGCGCACGTTTTGCTGCTTCTAGCACGAAGTCAACATCGGACTCGCTGTGTGCCGACGAAACAAAACAAAGCCCGCGCGAGGTTGTACGAACACCTTGGTCTTGCCAGGCATGAATGAAGCAAGACAAAAGATCGGCGTTCGAACGAGATCGGCTACTGGCAAGATCAGTGATCCCCCCGGGGGAGCCAAATCGAAGCTGAAACATCGCACCAGGACCTTCTGCTTGAAGTTCAGTACCCGAGGCGGTGTGAAGACCAGTCAAACTCTTGATCAAGGATTGTCCGGTCGCCTTGATTTGACTGAATGGATCCAATCTTCGAAGTTCCTGCAACGTCGCGCAAGCGGCAACCATCGCAGTTACTCCATTGTTGTACGTGCCTGAATGGTTAATCTGTCCATTCCCAACATTTGCCAACATTTCGGTAGATCCGCCAAGGGCAGCAACTGGAAATCCCGACCCTATTGCCTTTGCATAAACGGTGATATCGCCGTGGACCCCAAAATGACCTTGAGCACCTGTAAGGCCCATTCGAAATCCAGTGATCACCTCATCAACAATGAGCAATGCGCCTGCAGAATGGCAAACATCTCGGACGTACTCCAGATAACCCGGTTTGGGCTGAATCAATCCAGTGTTGCACATGATCGGTTCCATGATGACAGCGGCAACATCTTTATCGGTCTCCAGAGTTTGCGAGATTTGCTCAACGTCGTTCCAGTCAAGCAAGACCACATCGCTGGCGGCAGCCCGAGACTGACCCTGCGTAAGAGAATCCATCGACAGTGGTGGCGACGCAACCGAACTTAGTAAGAGCGGATCAAGCCACCCATGATAATGCCCCGCGAAGCGAACGATCTTTTGTCGACCCGTGTAGGCGCGAGCTATCCGAAGAGCTAACAAATTCATTTCTGTCCCCGACATGCCAATACGGACCTGTTCCATCCATGGAATTATCGAAACGAGTGTCTCGGCCAACTGTGTTTCATATTCGCTTTGACCACCGAATAGCTGTCCAAACTCCAAAGACTTGCGCACTGCCTCTATCACCGCTGGCGGGTTGTGACCTAATATGTGCGGACCCATCCCCATCGCGAAGTCGATGTACTCATTTCCATCGATATCCCAAATTCGTGAACCAGCCGCTCTGGTAAAAGTGAGCGGACACGGCTGGCTTACAAGACGTACGTTGCTATTTACACCACCTGGGATAACTGCACCAGCACGCTTATATGCGGCAATTGAACGCGTATACCGTCTATCCCCCACCATTTCTCATCCCCATTTCCATGTCGGTCCCCGTTCGCCTTAGATTGCAATTCTCACGAGGAGCTATTTGTACTGCTGAATGCATTTCGGCGACTTGCTCAAATCTTAAAATTTTGACACAATATATTATATCTATATTCGCTAGGAGGGTCAACCAATGGGTGCCATCGTTGTAACGGGTGCCGCCAGCGGTATCGGCGCAGCAATTTGCCAACGTCTTGATCGTCGCCCCAACTCGCACTTGGTACTACTTGACAATGATGTTCAGCAGCTCAACGAGGTATGCGCTGCGCTAGCTGGAAACCATGCGTCGCATTTTGTAGATGTCACCGATCCCACGGCAATGGACGAAGCAATCAGCCGCGCCCTTGAGGCAACTGGTCAGATTGATGCGCTCATTGCGTGCGCAGGTATTAGCTGTGTTGGAACTGTTGCGGAGACCGACCCGTCACGATGGGAAAAGGCATTTCGTATTAACACGCTTGGGGCAATGTTTTCGATTCGCAGCGCTATTGGACCAATGAAGCGACAACGATCAGGAACGATCGTAGTAATTGCTTCCGTCTCGGGTCGAGTTACATATTCGGGAGAGCCGGCTTACGTTGCGACCAAACATGCAATCGTCGCCTTCTGCGATTCAGTCCGCAAAGAAATCGTCGGCTCTGGAGTTCGAATCGCAGTTGTTGAACCGGGTTTCGTCGATTCTCCGATGACAAGACGACAGCCAACTCTTGCTTCGAGAATCAAGGAAGTGACTCCCTTGCACGTTGACGACGTTGCGCGATCAATAGAGTTCATTCTTGATCAACCCCAGCATTGCAGCATTAATGAACTTCTTCTCCGACCAACAAATCAAGAGTTATAAGTTCTACTTACGACATATGCCGTAACCAAAGACATATTATCCATGATGATCGAACCGTCGCGTCAGCGACTCGGTCCACAGGCTTTAACTACTTGGTGTCAGATATTTAACGCAACGGATATGTGGAACGAACAACTCTCTACACGATCCTTGTTCCGTTGAAAGCCAAAGATGCCGAGAGCGTCCGCAAGGCGTACGCCAAAGAACTCGGTGGCCTGCCCACAGAAATTGCCAAAACGCTGACATGCGATCAAGGAAAAGAAATGAGCGGGCACAAACAATTCACCGTTGACACCGGCATCCAAGTGCACTTTGCACACCCCGGTTGCCCACGGGAGAGGGGCACCAACGAAAATACGAACGGTCTCACCAGCCGGTACTTCCCCAAAGGCACCGACTTTCCCACTGTCTCCGTTCGCCAACTCAAACGTGTCCAACGCGAATTAAACGACCGTCTCCGCGCTGTGCTGAACTACAAGAAACCAGATGAAGTCATCAACCAACTTGTTGCACTAATAGTTTGAAACCGCCTATCAAGGGCATTACGTGACGGGCGGTCTTATGGCCAACCACATCTACGTATTTGCGTCTAATGAAATCATCTATTTCCGTCGGCGGACGCAACAAAATTAAGGCATCCGTCCCAAGAATATGATCAGTAACTCCCCGCTTTAGTGCAGACGCGTCGGCATGCGTCGACCACCTTTCCCGTGCTCGGAAGATACGCATCTTCAAGGGGCGGGCTGAAAGGGACCGGCGAACTCCCACTATTTACGCGACCAATTGGCGCAGATAGCTTCCCAAACAAGCGCTCACCGACTGTTGCCGCGATATCGGCCGACACCGAACATCTTGGTGGGCTCTCTTCCACGATCACGAGCCGAGTCGTTCGTCGCACCGAGTCAGTCAGGCCCCGTACATCCAAAGGTTGGAGAGTACGCAAACTGACGACTTCAGCGTCTATCCCATCACTCACCAACACATCGGCGGCTTCTAATGCAATGTAGACCGCGTTTCCTACACATGCGATCGTCACGTCGCGACCTTCTCGAAGGATTCCAATTTCTCCGAGAGGCATTTGCGTGGGAGTAAGGGGTGCCAATCCTTTGACACGATAGAGCGACATATGTTCAAGAAAAATCACTGGGTTATCATCTGCGATTGACGCCAACAGCAGCCCGTTTGCTTCGGCTGGCGTAGCCGGCACGACAACCTTTAAACCAGGTATATGGGTGAAAAGCGAATAAAGCGTGTCGGAGTGCTGCGCCGCCGCACGAAGGCCACCACCAACTGCCATTCGCAATACCAGAGGAATCTTTGCCTGGCCTCCACTCATGAAGCGCAACTTCGCTGCTTGATTTGCAATTTGATCAAAACAGTTCAGTGCAAAACTTGCCCACATCAGGTCAACTATTGGCCGTAAACCCGCCATTGCCGCGCCCACTGCCGCTGACGTGATCCCGGCCTCAGAAATCGGTGTATCACGAACGCGTAAAGAACCAAATTCCTCGAGGAGTCCTTTTGTCACTCCGAAGCTTCCGCCCATAGCACCTTCCAGTGGGGCACCCAATCCCGCGCCTCCGGCAATATCTTCACCGATAATGATGACGCGCAAATCCTTGCGCATTGCTACAGCGATGGCATTGTGGACGGCCTCACCAAATGTAATTTCGATCAAATTAGATTCAGTCGGAGTAGACATATCGCTCCATTTCCATTAAGTCTGGCCAAGCGCTCGATCGAGCACTAACAAATGCCGAGTCAAGCTCTGCGCCTATGGTTACTTCAACATCGCTTACGATCGACACGACATCAACGCCTCTTGACGTCAGCACATCGCGCGTCCGTGTAATTACATCATGCTTTCTAGCATCTGCCTGGTCATTCCGGCTTCTGTATTTTTGTCCGTCACCCACAAAATGTCCACCTTGCCGCAGAAACTTTGCTTCAATCAGGGAAGGTCCGCCTCCAGATCGAGCTCGATCAATAGCCGCCTTGGCTGCGATAAACATTTCTTCATAATCTGATGCGTCGACCAGCACGCCAGGCATCGAATAAGACGCCGCCCGAATCGCCACACTGGAGACCGAGGTTGAATAACCTATCGGTGTCGATTCGGCCCAACCGTTGTTTTCACACACAAATACCACTGGTAACTTCCAAACCGATGCGAGATTCATGGACTCGTGTACCACCCCTTGATTGGCGGCACCGTCACCGAAAAATGTCACTGCAACTCGATCATCATTGAGTGTGTCGGCGGCAAGGGCCGCTCCGACAGCAAGACCAACACCGCCACCAACAATTGCATTAGCTCCAAGTACCCCTTTTGAGAAGTCGGCGATGTGCATCGAACCGCCCCTACCGTGGCACAAACCTGACTCGCGTCCAAATAGTTCGGCCACCATTGGTTCGATCTCAACACCCTTGGCCAGACAATGTCCGTGCCCCCGATGCGTACTTGTTATCAAATCGTTATTGCCAAGATGCGCGCAAACTGCTACAGCAATCGCTTCGGCTCCGATATAAGTGTGAACGAAACCCGGCATGTCGCCTTTACCGAATTCGCGGCGTACCCGATCTTCAAACAATCGGATACGAAGCATCTCACGAAATCCTCGTTCAAGTTCATTGTTACCAAGTGTCATGGCAGGACAGCGCCTTGCTTTAGCCGTTCGTATTCTTCTGACGTTGACGCGAGAAAGCCGATCGTCGTTCCAACAGGGGCCTCAAAGTTCTGACTGGCAACTTGAATGAGAATCCCGGCATCTTCAGCTTCAATTTCGATTTCAACTTTCTCGTTTTCCATGAGGAATAGGGGGTCTCCTACCGATACTTGGCTGCCATCCGCGGCGATCCATGCAATAAGTATGACATCGCCCTCGTAAATCCCTTGCTTGGGCATAATGACTTCGTAGATCATTTAGACGGCAACCCAATCTGAACAACCACCTTCGTAGAACCGCTCACCGCGGTCCGCCATGCTTCGTCGATGTCGCTCAATTGAAAGCGCGATATCGGAAGAGCAATGGCACCGCTATTTGCAAGGTTCACCAATTCGCGATAAGCGGACACGAATACGTCGCGTGGTACTCCAAAGTTTGAGTATCCGAGAATATTGAGTTGTTTCCCGCGCAGTGGCGCAGATGGAAACACGGCTTCAGCTCCGGCCGAGGCACCCACTTGCACGACCCGCGCACCAGGCGCTAACGCTGGCAACAAGGCGACGAGCGGCGCCCCCCATGTCATGTCAATCACAACTGTTGGTTGCCCACCGGCAGCGGCCGTTACCCGCTCTGCCAACTGATCTCCGATTGCGACGAGGCAAGACGGATCTTCTGCGATGGTTTCAAGACGAGACATGTTTCTTCCAACCGCTACCACCCTCTTGGCACCACGTAGTCGAGCGGCCTGGATCGCAATGTTGCCGACCGCTCCGGTAGCACCCAGCACCACGACGATGTCATCAGGTCTAACGGCTGCTCTCCACGTTACCGACAACCATCCCGCCAAACCAGCCGTCCCCAAAGCCGCGGCGATGGAGGGGTCGCTTGTTTGTGGAATGTCGATTAACGCATCTTCAGAGATAAACACCGACTCAGTCATGAAACCGTCTTTTGTAATACCCAGTCCGCCTCCTTGCACATAGACGAGACGATCACCGACGCGTCCAACAGCTTCGAGCCCGGGGACATATGGAAGAGGAGGGTGGCCGGCGTAGAACTTTCCGGATGCAATTGCCACATCTACGGGATTCAGCGCAACCGCCTCAACACGCAGTTCAACGCAGTCCTTCAATGCCGCAGTATCAACGCGGTCGACTACTTCCGGGATTCCGCCAAGTTCACTAATCACTGCAACTCTCATCTCATACCTCCCATTTGACTTAACGACTATTCAATGCTCGAGCGACTTTGCAGACATCAGCCCTTGGCTTGCGGTTCATACCTGTCTGCATCAGCAAACACATCAACTCCCTTGTAACCGGCCTTTATACGCGCAATATGGAGTGCGCCACTAGGAACGTAGTACGTGTCACCTGTCCGGTAGGTCTTGCTCGTACCGTTGATTACCAATTCCATCTCTCCCGCTAGTACTACGCCCCACTGTGCGCCGTGCGCATGCTCGGGCACCTCAACGTCATTGTCAATCTCATAAAACATTGTCAACGCGTGTTCACCTGGAACAATCCGAGCGTTCATCGCAATCGGTGAGTCAGGTTTTGGAAGTTCCTGAATGAATAATGGAAAAAACTCACTCATGTCGCGACCCCGCTATAACCCTCCAAGGGTTGGGTCAAAATACCGCCGTCAACTGGTAACAAGACCCCAGTGATCCCAGCCGCCATTGGTGACACCAGAAACAAGACCGCAAGCGCAACATCATCGGGTTCAATAAGTCGACCAAGGGGTGTGTGCGCGGCAATACCCGCCCACTGGTTCGCAATATCAATGCCATCCGGAGCGCCAGCGGATACGAGCGCCATTGCACCCTCCGTCATCGCAGCGCCAGGACAAACGGCACTAACTCGGATGCCCTTGGGTGCCAGTTCAACCGACAATGCTTTTGTTAATCCAGCAAGTCCGTGTTTGGATGCTGTGTAGTGCACCTGGCCCTCACATGATGGATTCAGGGCATCCACTGAAGCAATATTGACGATAACTCCGCTGCGGATTGCCTTAGTTGCTTGGCGCGCAAATTCCCGGGAACAAACAAATGCACCGGTGAGATTGACGGACAGAATTCGTTCAAATTCTTGCGCACTCAAATTGAGGAGTAAGTGGTTTGAAAAAACTCCAGCATTGTTCACCAAAATATCCAAATTCGGGTACTTTTGGAACAACTCGATTATCTGCAATTCGTTGGTGACATCAAGTTCGGCGCAGAACACCGTTGAATCTTGATCTTCACGAAGGATACGTGCTGCACGTTCAACTGATTCGAGGTTCCGATCCGTCAGGACGACCGTTGCGCCTGCATTGGCCAACCGTCTTGCGATGGCAAAACCAAAACCCTGCGCTGCACCGGTTACCAGTGCCGACTTACCAGTGAGATCCAATAACTTTTTCACGGAGATCATCTGCAGTCCAGGGTCCTCAGCCAACCGCTGGACGGTTGTACACGGAATGAACATACAAGCGAGTGCGCTCAAATAGCTCGGGTTGACGAAAAGAACCAGACCCCATTCGATCTACAAATTGACCACCCTTCATCACTCGCAAGATGCGTCGCTTATCGGCGAGCAATTTAACATCGCGGTCGGGTTTCCCATCGATAACCAAAAGATCTGCATACTTGCCCGGCATCAATGTTCCGACTCTTGCACCAACTCGCGGGACTGCAAGAGTCGCGTACTTGGTCATCGAAAGCAATGCCTCATGATCACTGAACCCCAGGCGATCGACGAACAATTCCATTTCGCGTGTATGCCACTGTCCATACGGAGTCATCGCAAAACCAGTTTCAGAGCCAGCAATCAGCGTTGCTCCTTCGATTCGTGCCTTCGTCAAGATCGCAGTCGCAGCGTCGAGTTCTCGTTTAATCGCATCAGTGATCACGCTAGGTAATACGCCTTCGCCCGCCTCAAGCGTATTCACTAAGAACGTCATGGCTGGGACGATTGGAATTTGCTTTTTAATTAGACTTTCAAGGGTTGCGGAATCCATATACGAAGCGTGCATGATCCAGTCGAATCCGGCCGTAACAGCATCGGCAACTGCTTGACGACTTCGGGCATGAATCGCAATGGGGTGTCCGAGACGATGAGCCTCGCCGACTGCAACATTAAGTTCCTCCAATGTGAATGCGCCGTACTCGGTAGTTCCTGGACCAGACCCCGCGACTTTGATGAGATCAACCCGATCCTTTACTTCGTCGCGAATCTCTTGAACAATTTGGTCAACGCCGCGCACAAGCGCGCCAAACGACGTTGCCAACTCTCCGAGTGGTGCGGGCAAGGTATCGCCTATGCCTTGCTGGGTTGTAATCTGTCGGCCCGCCGCTGCCATACGGGGTCCAATAACGAGTCCTGCGTTAATCGCATCGCGCACCGCAGTTGCAATGCCTCGTGGCCCACCAGGGTCACAGGCACTCGTAACTCCTGCATCCAAAACCTTGCGAGCGTCAACGGACGCTCGAATCGCACGAAAGGCCATAGGCGTGTGAATTGACAACTCTTCTTCGCTCGCCGCCTCGCCAAAACTGATGTGCATGTGCGCATCCACAAGGCCGGGCATAACTGTCGCGCCCGCAACGTCAACTACTTCATCAACGGCAGAAAATATCGGGGGGAGACTTTTGGCTGGTCCGACCCAAGCAATCTGGTCGTTTTCAACCACAAGACAGCCATCATCAATCACCGACAAGTCATCACATGTGAGAATTCTCGCATTGTCTAGCCGTAGCCTTCGCCTCACACTCATACAACTGATCTTTCAGGAACAAGTGGAAAGAAGGGACCATCGAGGGGCTCACCCACACGCAACCCGACTTCCTCAGAACTGTAATTGAAATCGTATCGACGCTCGCCAAACCAGACTGTGCCGTCAGCAACATAACGAACAACCGCCGCGCGGCGTTCAAAATCCGTTGAGTTCGGGCCCGATGCATGCCATGTGAGGGCATGATGCAGGCTCGCCTCGCCGGCACGCATCGTCATGAACTCCACATCTAATCCGACTTCGTTCGGTTGAACCACGGGCTTGACAGCGAATGGTCGACGATCATGAAAATACGCGGCTCCGGTACCAAAAACCATCGGCAATCGTTCACCCATGAGGTGGCTTCCGATTGCCATCTGCATGGCTCCATTCTCGACTGTGACATCGTCAAGAGCGATCCAGAGCGTCACTGCGTTCGGTTGTCCTAAAGGCCAATACGAATAATCCTGGTGCCATTTTAGTTCGCCACCCGTCAGGGGATCCTTTGTGAGAGCGTTGTCCTCCAGTACACGGACTCGACGCGCACCGAGTACTTGACTTGACCACAAACCAAAAGTCGGAGTCATAGTCAGAGACTGAAACACGCTCTTCGTGCGCCAGAGATTAAACAAGAAGGAGACTGTTCGACCCGGTTCTTGCGGTACACCACCGTCCCCAGTCATCCATTGTGACTCGTCCAGCAGGTTGACGTCCTCTGCGGCGAGACGCGCTTCCCTCGCTGCGCCACGAACCTCTTCAAGTTGGGCATCGTTGAGTACGCGGCCGACGCGCAGACAGCCACGTTCAGCAAAATGAAGCAACTCATCTGCGCTTAGCACACTGGTTCGCACATCGGACTGCGATGCATCATTCGCTCGAGTTTCGATCTGCCCCAACTGCATCCTCCCTGCCACTAGTTCGATTAATCATGACCGTTCTTGAAACTTTTAAAATTGACTTGCCTGAAACGAAAATTGGAACGTCTTCAAGTAGTAATATATTATCATATTAATGGAGAACCCAGTAGGGTCAGAATTGGGCAACAGACAAGATCATCGCATCCAAGGGGGAATAGACCGTCATGAGCGACCGTGAGTATGTAGTAAGAGCGGACACGACGACACCGTCTGACTTGAGCGGAACCGCGTTCTCTCACCTTGATGTGCGATGGCTCGTCAATGATGTTCGACAAGGTTCCAAATTGGTGGGTGTGGGACAAACTATATATCCCGCAAACGGCGGCACTCATGAACACCACCTCCACCCCGACGCCGAAGAAGTTGTCATTGTGATGTCTGGTTCGGGGTGGCACCGGGTTGGCGACGAAATTTACATGATCCGACCAGGAGATGTCGTATTCGTACCAAGGAATACTCCGCATAGCGCATGTTGTACAAGCGAAACGGACATGGTCATCTTGTGGGTACTCGGGGGCGCATCATCGCTCGAGCGCGCTGGATACCAAAGTGTGCTCGAAGTACTTCCATGAATGCATCCGAAAACACAAAGGACGTCATTCGACGTATCAATGAACGTGATGGATCGATATTTGCATTCAGAGAAGTGCTGGAGCAGCGTGCGCTTCACGAAGCGAAGAAGACAGAAGAAAATGGGGGAGGTCCGCTCACTGGCGTAGCCGTCGCGGTAAAAGAACTCTTTGATGTGGCTGGCGCCGAGAATTCTTACGGCTCGTTGGTGCGAAGTGGCGAACGTGCAGGTGTTGATGCAGAGATCGTTGTCCGATTACGAGCCGCAGGAGCAATCATCGTTGGCACCACTCGCTCACATGAGTTTGGGTGGGGAATTACTACCCAGCACGAAAAATACGGGGCAACTCGTAATCCATGGAACCTGGAACGAGTTCCAGGCGGCTCTAGTGGCGGCTCAGCTGCTGCTGTCGCTGCCGGAATGGTGTCTCTTGCCGTAGGTAGCGATACGGGTGGGTCGATTCGAATCCCCGCAGCATTCTGCGGAGTGCTCGGCTTGAAAACAACGTGGGGTCGAATTAGTCGTCGTGGTGGCGTGTCACTTGCGCCTTCATTTGACTCGCCTGGATTTCTAGCCCGTGACACAAGCACCCTCACTGCGGCATTTCTCGCAACGGCCGGACCAGATTGGGCGGATGCATCCACGCTCAACCGCCCGCCCGTCGCCAATCCTGAGTTAGCGACGCCCACGCTAGGCGTAATGTCGTTTGCCATTCCAGAAGATCTGAACTCATTGCCGCTCTCGAGCGCACGACAGCGTTCAATAAATGAACTTCGGACGCAACTCTGTAACTGCGGCGCACGAGAAGATCTGATCGACTCACCCAACCCGTCCGAGGCTTTATTGGCGTTCGTTCCACTTCAAATGGCTGAGGCCTACCACATTCACACACGAGTACTTTCGACATATCCGCGATTCGCGGATCTATATGGGACCGACGTACGCGCAAGATTAGAGCTTGCCAAAGAGGTGACATTGAGCGACTACATCGAAGCCCGCAACTCTGCGGCTTCAATTCGAGCAATTTTCTTACGTGCCTTCGAGCGAGTAGATGTCATTTTCAACGTCGTAGGCAGTGTCGGACCAAGCAAGGTGTCTGATCCCAATCATGTTGATGTGAACGGAGTCAGGACTCCCCTGCGCGATTCGGTCATGCCATCCACGGTTCCACAAAATCTCGCAGGCCTGCCGTCAATTACTTTTCCATTCGGTTTCGATGACGATCATATGCCAATCGGCATCCAAATGACCGGGCCACCATTCAGCGAGAACTTCATCTTGAGCATTGCCTCGGAGATGGAACGCACAGGCATCATCGCCGTTCCAACACCTGATCCTCTTTCAATATTCAACGAACAATAAAAGGAGTGCCATTATGGGCCGAATAGAAGTAAAGCCAAATTTTCTTATGCACTACGAAGAGTTCGGATCAAGGCGCAATCCGACCGTCGTGCTGATACGCGGAACTGGCGCCGACTCAAGTCGGTGGATGCCTCAAGTTGAGGCATACAAAGACGAATTCCACGTCATGATCTTTGACAATCGAGGTACTGGCAAAAGCGATACAAGCAAAGGCCCATATACCGTGGGCCAAATGGCGGACGACACCGTCTCCCTGCTGGACAAACTCGATATTGAGGTTTGCCACCTATCCGGGTCATCCCTAGGTGGGGCAATTGCATTACATGTAGCAATCCATAATCCAACTCGAGTGGGTTCATTGCAGATGCATTCGAGTTGGCTGGCGACCCGGGGATACACCGAGTTTTCTCTTGGATTGCTGAAGAAGTTTCTTGAGCTCGGAGGTATCGACTTTTATTACGAAGCGGCGCTTCCGTTGCTATTTACGCCGCAATTCTTGGCCGCAGACTATGACCGGCTTAAAACTATCCTCGCCAACATGCGTGCAAACGCCGCAAGCCCGGAGGGACTCATGGCTCAGATTGACGCGAACTTATCATACGACCTCTCTGAGCGTGCAAGAAACGTGAAAATTCCTACGCTCGTCACCGTCGGGGAAGTCGACTACCTACTACCAGTTGCGGCATCGCAGGAAATCGTCGAAGCGATCCAAGGGGCTTCGCTTGTCATCTTCAAAGGTGGACCACACCTAGTCACGATGGAATCTCCCAAGGAGTTCAATGAAGTTACCCTGAAATGGATGCGTGACAATTGTACGAATGCGCGCCGATCAATCAGCGCGTAAATCTTTCGAGAACATTCTCAATAATCTTGGAAACGTTGTTGTCATAATTATTGTGTGAGAGGCTTCCCGAGGCGCTCATTGCTGGAAGAGAGAAAACCGCGCCTCCACTACTGGTTTCAAAATACGTAATATCGCATCTCACATTCGGGTTCGTCGTTCCGTCCACGTCTTTTGTAGTTACCAGCAGGTCTTCGTGCGTGATTAAGTAGTACTTGCTTTGCCTTCCTTGTGTTGTGGCCAACCTGAGCGCATGCTCAGGCGTGCCCAAACTATTGTCAAATCGATCAATCTCGTCACCCGATGCGCCATTCAATACAAGCCCAAAATCACCGATCAATTCGTCGCCCACACCCTTGAATATGAACGCGACTCGTGGGTCGTAACTGTCGGGTAAGCGTTCAAAACCAGGCGATGACTTTGACCAACCTTGCGCCGCGAATCCGACACCGACAAGCGAATTTGGAGACCTACCACGGAAGCGCCAAATACCACCAGTTTCTCCTGTGCATGCCAGATCTAGTTCAGCAGGGTGGCTGGTCCAAGTACGCGAACTTGCATATCCTCGCCGTACTTCAATGATGTGGGGCCGCTCCGGATCCACCCCAGTTACCCAATAGAACCCATTACCACCGAGGTAAATAAGTCTTCCACCGCTAGCCATGTAGGCCTCGAGTGCGTCAAGCATTGGTTCGGTCCAATATTCGGGGTGACTTCCAGTGATGATCACCTTGTATCGCGAAAGCAGCTCAACGCCCTCGGCGTGCAAGTCGTGGTCTGTTACGACATCATAAGAATGACCTGTTGCTTCGAGCCAGTCCGTTAGATAGAGATCGGCAGCGAAATGCCGTGGCGCAGAAGTCACCCAAAAACGATGTTTCGGTCGCATATTAAGAATCGGACGATGCCAACTGGAATAGTTGATACCCGATCCATCGGTATGCGTATCGTAAATCGAATATGCCAACTCGCGATGGGCCCATACATAAATATCGTAAGGGTCCGGCACAATGTCGATTTCTGTCATTGCGCTCCAGTCGGTATCGGGCGCGGTCGCAAGGATGCTTTCATTCGCATAAGCCTGATATGTCATGGTCGGCATGAGATAGCAAACAGATGCAGTCGTTGACCCCCGTAGAGGTCGCACAAAGAATGGAATGTGGTCTTCCGTGTTTCCTGCACGAAGCCGGAGCGCGTAGACGCCACTTTGCATGTCAACGGGAATTGCAAACGTGATGCTTACATCCCAATTGCAGTCTTCGTTATCGTCGTCGTGGAATCCAATTGAGCCAAACATTTCGGGTGCATCCGAGGAATGGAAGGTGTTACGGTCCCAGGCGTGTCCGAGCAACGCCCGTGTCGGATAATTGGTCGCTACGCCATGCAGCGCGTTCTCGAAAACATCGTGCACCCTGTTCGACGAGGGCTCGGCACCGAGATCCCAGTCAGCAACGATCGACCCCACCGTAAGTGCATCAGCGCCGTCTCGAAGGCGACTAACTTCATTCGCCGCTAGGAGCCTGCTGAAGAGACGCGGACGCTCAATCCGACCATTGAAATGACCGAGGGTGCTAAATCTCCCCGAATTGCTTTGACGGCATGATGCCGCAGCTATCAGTAGATCAGCGACACAATTTAATGCTCCTGCCGGAGAAATTATTCGCTCGATCGTCATTGAACAGTCCTCAAGAGGCCATGTAGGTGTACCAGAAACCTCAAGTCGTATGACGCCGGATTGAGAGTCGTAACCACCTGTGACGAAGTACCACGCGTTTGCTCTGACCACTTGATCCACCACAATTTGCTCGACGCGTCCGGCCAAACCAACTTGTAGGTATGTTCGTCCCGTGGGATCAATACCTAGACAGAAACCGTTTCCATCATCTGAGAGGTGCGAGACAAGTCCCTGCGACAGGTCAGAAACTGGTTTACTTGCGCGCATCCATAGTTGGACCGTAAATGAATTCAAGCTCTCTAAGGCTGGCGCTGACGGAACTCGCACATAGGACCCCATATGGGTTTCCTGTCTCGTACCCACATAGGTACCAGCGACGGATGATTCAAGAACCTCCTCCTTAAACCCCGGACCAGTCGGATTTTGGTCACCATGGATAAGCCGAACAATCGCCGCTTCATATGCGGGCAGCTCGCAACTCACCATAAACGACATCGTCTCGCCTGGCGCCGCACTCGGTCGATCGGAATAGCCAAGCAACTCGAGTCGTGGAACATCTTGAAGTTTTGATGACATAGAAGACCTAGTCCTTAATAGAAATCCTTACCCAATATTATTATAGTATATGCTTTCACAATACTCAAAATATGACTTTCAGAACCGACAACGCTGATGTCGTCAGACGACCAGGATGTACAAAGAATGACCATCAATTCCAGCCATGACAGATTTTGTGGAGTATTTCCGGTATTCCAGACACCGTTTCGTGACGATGACGAGATCGATACCGAGACGTTGGCAGTAGAGATTGATTGGATGTTCACCCAGGGAGTCGATGGCATCGTTATGGCGATGGTCTCAGAAGTTTTGCGTCTCGCATCTGATGAACGCGACAGGCTGGCAACACTAGCCTGTCAATTCGGCTCGTCGCGAGGACCGGTAATAATCAGCGTGGGTGCCGAAAGCACCAAGATTGCCGTTCGGCACGCTTGCCATGCCGAGAACGTCGGCGCGCACGCCGTCATGGCAATTCCACCAGTTTCAATCGCCACCGAGGGTGATGAACTACTCCGATACTACGAGAGCATTCTGAACGCCATTCAAATTCCAGTCATCGTCCAGGATGCAAGCGGGTACGTGGGGCAGCCCATGTCACTCAACGTACAAGCGTCTCTATTGGACAACTTTGAGGGTCGTGTTATGTACAAGCCCGAAGCACCCCCAATTGGACCGCGCCTAAGTGCGCTCCGCGATCTCACCGGGGGGCGTGCGCATGTTTTTGAAGGAACTGGCGGAATCGCTCTCGTCGACAGTTTCCAACGCGGCGCCAAGGCAACGATGCCAGGCGGAGACCTCTGCTGGGCACTTGTAGCACTCTGGAATGCTCTCACCGCGAATGACTGGAAACGAATCAATGCCATCAATGGTCCGCTCTCGTCGCTGATTTCACTGCAGAACAGTCTCGACGGATTCATAGCGGTGGAGAAACACCTTCTCAAGCGCCAAGGAGTTTTTATAAACACTCGCGTCCGCGGCCCAGTCGGATTCCAACTTGATAGAGAGACACGCTCCGAAATTGATCGGCTTTTTGATCTCCTAAAAGCCTCTGTCTAACAATCATCATTCACCCAACCTGGAGAACCTGGTGCTCATTCACAACCCGAGTGGTGGTTTCAGTTTCTTGAATGGCATTGAGCCGTATTCCTGTGGCGTTAAGGCAGATCCCGGCTATGAAATGGTGCGGGTAACGTTCGAGAAGCCGACGCACTGGCAAAATGAATTCGCCAAGATCGATCAGTACCTAGCAACTGCAAGGCTTGATCGCTGCTGTCTGACAGCAATTGAACTTCGATCCCCGCAAGTCCGGTCTCTTGATGAGTTCAAGACATTCAACGCCGATTATCGCGACGTACTCCGCGATTGGAATTTATTCATTGATGATCGCAATCCGATCGCCCGAACAAACGTTGTACCAACGCATCCAACGGTGGGCGAAACCGTAATACATGCATTTACCCACACAAGGAAACGCTTAGATTTTTCTTCATCTACTTTTGTCGTATCTGGTGCGGGAGAACTGCGTGATGGCGTCCTTGACGTTGGGAATCTGATTCGTTATAGGGATCTATCCAAACAGGGATTGACTGAAAAGGTGGCTTACGTGCGTGATGTAGTGACATCGCGCATCGTCGGTCTCGGCGCAACTTGGGAGGAAGTCACCACAGTTGCGGTCTACACCACGCACCCCGTACAAGATATTCTTGATGAGATTGTGCGTCCCGCTATCGGTCGTGCAAATCGCTTTGGTCTTCAACTCTTTGACTCACGACCCCCCATATTCGATGTGGAGTTCGAGATGGACGCAAGAGGCGTCCATCAAGAGGTCGTACTAGCGGCTAAGTAGCCCCCCGTCTACCACCAGTGAGATGCCCGTCACAAATGATGCATCTTCGCTCGCGAGAAATGCAACTGCCGCGGCGACCTCATCAGGTTGTCCAACCCGACCGAGTGGATGCAACGACACGATTTCATTTTCGGCTTGCTCAGGATGATCGTGATTAGCAATGTACTCGCGCATTTGGGAAGTATCGATAAAACCGGGCGCCACACAATTCACCCGAATTCGCATGGCTGCATAATCAAGTGCCATCTGTCGAGTTAAGGCATGGACTGCACCTTTTGACGCACAGTAGGCGGCATCTTTCAAGAGCCCAACCTCTGCGGCAACTGATCCAATATTAATAACTGATCCTCCCCCAGTAGCAGACATAAGCGGAATCGCAAAGCGTGACGTGTGGAAGATGCTCTGTAGGTTCGTGGCAAACAATTCGGTAAATTGCAATTCGGTCGTGTCAACCACTGATTTGAGTAATCCGACCCCAGCGTTATTGCAAATAATATCAAGGCGGCCGAATTCGCGACGCACAACATCAAACACTGCCTCGACATCGCCGGCAACTCGAATGTCTGCGGCTACAAAGAAAGCGGAATGCTCCAATGAACGGAGTTCGGCTTCTAGCAATCGTCCTTCGTTTTCGGATCGCTGCGTGAGAACCACCGATGCGCCTTCGGCAGCAAGACGTAATGCCACAGCTCGCCCAATTCCACGACCTGCCCCGGTGACGACAGCGACACGACCGTCAAGTCTTCGTGATAAGGAGTTTGAAAATTTAAGTCCCATGAATTTGCCCCCGAGGTGATTTCATTATAATATCTAAACCATTATGACGGAAAAACGGATTGGCATTGATACTGGAGGCACTTTCACCGATTTGGTGTGCTTTGACATTGAGACTGGTGAACTTTCATCGCTGAAAGTCCCGAGTACTCCAAACAATCCACTTGAGGCCTTTGTAGGAGCCATCAATCAGACAAATGTCGCCCTTGGCGACGTCGGTGGCCTCGTTCACGGAACCACTGTTGCTACCAATGCCTTTATTCAGCGCACGGGGGCAACAGTCGGTTTTATTTGCACTGCCGGACATGAAGACATTGCGTACATACAACGAGTCAACCGTCAATTTCTCTACGACCTTACGTGGGACAAGCCCATTCCACTTCTCAGAAGTCGGAAACACTGCATAGGTGTACGGGAACGGGTGAATTCAAAGGGCGAAATAGTTATACCGCTGGAACAGTCGGCTATTGATGATCTTTGTGAGACGATCAAGAGCCAGCATTTCGATGCCCTTGCGATCTGTCTGCTGTTCTCTTATCTGAATACGAGCCACGAGGAGATGCTCGCCAAATCTCTGCGTGAGCGCTTTCCCGAGATGCCAATTTCTGTTTCACACGAGATCGCACCGATTTGGCGCGAGTATGAGCGTTCAAGCACGACAATTGCCGATGCGTACGTCAAACCACTCATTCAGAAGTATGTCGCCAGTCTGCAACGTGGATTGCACGATTTAGGTTTTAGTAAGCCTTGGTCGATCATGAAATCAAATGGCGGGCTCACCGACGCCAACGCCGCCGCGCTTCAGCCAATCCATCTGGCCATGTCGGGACCAGCCGGTGGGGCCGTCGCAAGTCAGCGAATTTCGACATTGTTGGGCATGTCGAACATGGTAACTCTCGACGTGGGAGGAACGAGCGCCGATATTGGAATGGTGCTCGACGGCAGAATGGGTTTCACGACAGAATACGAAATTGAATGGGGCATTCCTGCTGCGATCCCTCTCGTTGACATTAAGACCATCGGGGCAGGCGGAGGGTCAATCGCATCAGTTAATGCGGGTGGATTTCTGCAAGTTGGCCCACACAGTGCTGGCGCGGTCCCAGGGCCAATTTGCTACGGACGAGGTGGCAGCAACATCACTTTGACGGACGCCAATTTGATGTTGGGAAGACTGGATCCGGACTACTTCCTTGGCGGAACGATGAGGCTTGACATGACACAGCTCAACAAGGAGATGACACGAATGTCAGGACTCTTGGGCATGACCGAGTCGCAATTGAGCCTGGCGATAATTCAAATTGCGAATGAGAACATGGCAAACGCAATTCGAATGGTAAGCATCGAACGCGGACATGATCCGCGGAACTTTGCTTTGCTGGCATTCGGTGGAGCGGGCCCACTTCACGGTGCGGCGATTGCAAGGAAACTGGGAATTCCTAAGGTTGTTGTCCCACCATATCCCGGAGGATTTTGTGCGCTCGGGCTGTTGATGGGCGACCTACGAGTTGACAAGGTATGGACCCAAGCTTTCCGGTCAGATCGTGTGACACCCGAGGAAGTCATCGAACGCTTTGAACTTATCGCCGAATCTGCGATGAGTGATCTTAGTCAACAGGGATTCAGTGGAGTTCCTAAATTGATGCATGCGATCAATATGCGCTATCTCGGACAGAACTATGAAATGGAAGTGTTCGTACCGCCACTCCACTCAAGCAACCCGATTTCTGCTCGCGACCAATTAGACGCGGCCTATTCGGCCTTCAATCGCCAGCACGAAGCGATGTATAAATACAGCATGAATAATGAAGTAATTGAAATGATCAGTTTCAAAGTGACTGCAATTGGACCGATCTCGCACCCAACGCTTCCTCGGGCTAGAACTGTCGGCGACGATGTGACGCGATCGCGGACGGTGATCTTTGCGGAATACGGCGCGTTGCCATGTGGAATAAAGCGCCGATCGTCAATGTCCATTAACCAACCCTTTGACGGTCCATTGATTATCGAAGAGGACGGTTCGACAACTCTGGTCGAGCCCGAGATGACCGTAGTCCGCAACGAACAAGACATCCTGATATTGGAGACCCAAACATGACGACCGACTCTCAAACAATCTCTACTTCAGCCGCAGACTTGAAAATCGATCAAGTCACCTTGACGGTGATTGACAATTATCTTTCCACAACATGCCGCGAGATGGGTATCGCGATGATGCGAACGGCTTACTCGCCCATGTTTAATGAGTCGCTTGACTTTTCCTGTGTGATATTTGACAGATTCGGTCGCATGATCTCGCAGGCCGAGTTCTGTCCATCACAGATCGGGACCATCAAGTTTACGGTTGAATGGATGATCGATGAACTTGGACAAGATGTATACAAGCCCAACGATGTCATTCTCATGAACGATCCGTACCGTGGAAGCGGACACATTCCGGAACACACCCTGCTTAAGGCCGTATTCCACGAAGGCGAGATTGTCGCGTTTGTTGCAAATTGCGCGCATCTGGCCGAGCCAGGAGCGAAAGCGCCCGGTGGGCTTTCTGGGGACGCTACCGATATTTTCCAAGAGGGGCTTCGGTTGCCACCGCTTTGGTTACATCGCGAAGGCGTGCCCCAAGAAGATATTTGGAAGATCATCTTCGCCAACCATCGAACCCCCAAGACGACCTATGGCGACCTCATGGCGATGTTGGGATCACTGAATGTCGCCGAACGACGAATCACTAGCCTCATCAACGACTACGGCCTTTCTACTTACAACGATGCCACCGAAGACCTAATCAATATCGCCGAGCGGCGTATGCGTGAAGAGATTAGGCAGATACCTAACGGCGAATATGTCTTTGAAGACATCATCGAAGACGACGGCGTGGCCGACGCTAGCTACACAATTCATTGCAAGGTGATCGTAGACGACGACCAATTGACATGCGACTTCACTGGGTCATCACCACAAGCTGCTGGCCCAATGAACGGAACCTTTGCCGTGACTGCGTCGGCGGTATATAACGCCATAATGCATCTCACGGATCCAACCATTCCACGCAATGAAGGCTGTTATAGGCCTATTCATACAATTGCCCCACCTGGGACGATTGTAAATTGCAAGTTTCCCGCGCCACTTGTGGGTGGGAACACCGAACTTAGCCCTCGAATCACAGATGTCATCTTTGGGGCACTGTCTAATGCGCTATCTGATCGCGTTCCCGCTTCCCATGGCGGAACATCATGCTGCTTTCTCTTCGGCGGAGAACACCCAGATTCTGGAGACTTCTATTCACATTTCCATTTTGAAGGAGTCGGATGGGGTGGACGACCAAAGAAGGATGGCAATACCCAAATCATCGTCATCAACGGAAATTGTCGAAACACTCCGGTTGAAGTCTTCGAAAGTCGCTACCCTCTGCGGGTCGAATCGTACCGTCTGCTTGAAGACTCAGGAGGACCCGGAATAAACCGTGGCGGATTGGGCATTGAACGCATATTCACCGTTGACACCGAACACATCACAGTCAGCGCAATATTTAATCGAGTGACGGTTGACCCGTTTGGCATACACGGGGGCAAACCTGGCATGAATAGTGGTATCCATGTTCGACCTGCTGGTACAGGTGACTGGATGACCTTCAGTGAAGCCTACGGAACCAAATCGCAATCCAAATTTTCGAACATAGTCCTGAACCGAGGCGATCAAGTAAAGATCGTCGCGCCAGGTGGGGGTGGATGGGGAAATCCGCTACACCGAGAGGCCGCTCGTGTCGTGAGCGACCTTCGCGAAGGATTCATTTCCCCAGATGCTGCCGAACGAGATTACGGAATGCATGCAACCCAGGATTCAGATGGAATTTGGGCCGCAACTCCAAGCCCAACGAGAACGGAGAAATAATGAGTGGAAAGTGGATTGAACGGTCGCCGATGTATCTTTCGTTGGATATCTACACCTGCAATTACTGCGGAAAGAACGTCCCACGCTCGGTTTGGCTAGAAGGTATCCAGGGCGGCAACGTTCCGTTTTGCAGCCCAGAAATAGCGGCGCTTTATCTCCAAACCCGTGAACATCAAACCAATACGCGCCGTCCGGAATGCGACAAGAGCCTCACCGCGGAACACCGCGAAATGCGCGAAGCCTGCGTCGCACTGCGAGATCGGCGAGAGACCCAAACTAATTCCACTAATAGCATTCAAAAAGGCTCATAAGAAAGGAACGTGCTTGTGACAAAAGTACCCGTATTAACCAATCGAGCTCCTCTACCGACAGGTGCCTACAACCAAGCGATTAGGGCAGGAGATTTTTTGTTCCTGTCAGGACAAGGCTCTGAAACTCCAACTGGTGCGCTTGATAATCCAACCTTTGAGGACAGGGTACGGCAGGTATTCAAAAACCTCGCTGAGGTTGCAAACGCCGCAGGCTTCTCGCTTGCCGATGCCGTACGAATAAATGTTTATCTTGAATCAATGGATGACTTTGACTCACTGGATCGCATATATCGGGAAATGGTGCCTGAACCTCATCCTGCGCGTACGACCGTTGCATGCGATCTGGGGGGCATCAAAATTGAAATTGATGCGGTGCTTTGGCAATCGACTGGCGCTTAGGCGAAATGGACAAAGACATTCAAGTCGATTGGCGTCACAAAGGTTTCCCAACAGATAGTGCAATCAAAGTCGAAGACATTCCAACAAAGCGTTGGAATGTGATAAATGGCGACCTTCGATTGCCCGCCATGGTCTTAAAGCAGTCAGCACTGACCCATAACCTCTCCGTTGTTCATGGCTATTGCGCGGAGCACGGGTTTTCGATCGCGCCCCATGGAAAGACGACGATGTCTCCCGAGATCATTGCATTACAGTTCGCTGCTGGATCATGGGCAATCACGGCGGCAACCGTAAGCCAGGCGATGATATTTCGAAATTTTGGAGCGCCTCGAGTGCTCATCGCGAGCGAGGTGGTGGAACCAAGCTCTCTTTCGTGGATAGCGAACCAACTTAACGATCCAGAATTTGAAATCCTCTGCTTGGTTGATTCGCCAGAGGTGGTGCGAATCATGGATGAATGTTTAAGCCCCCTTCTACGCGACCGAAAGATGCGGGTTCTCTTGGAACTTGGCATAGTCGGTGGTCGAACTGGTTGTCGAACGCGAGCACAAGTTGATGCAACGCTGAATTCAATTCGATCTTCCCGCACACTGGCTCTCGCCGGCGTTGAAGGCTTCGAGGGAGTAATCCATTTTGATGACAAGGGCGTGAAACAGGTCGATGAATTTCTTGATCGAATATTTCGTCTTGCTTACGACCTCGAGAGAAGCGGCGCATTCAGCGACGTTTCTGAAGTCCTGATAAGCGCTGGGGGAACTTCTTATCCCGATCGGGTCGCTGAACGGTTCAACTCTAAATGGCCAAGCCAGCGACCACTTCGAATTGTCTTGCGAAGCGGTTGTTATGTGAGCCACGATCACGGCCTTTACGAACGCACGGCTCCATTTGGGTCACGTCTCCCAACGGCACCATTACGGCCAGCGCTCGAGGTCTGGGGCGCCATCATTTCGCGCCCTGAACCAACACTTGCACTTGCAAATTTTGGCAAACGCGATGTGTCCTATGACATTGAACTACCTGTTCCTCTGTGGTTAGTGCGACGAGGCGGCGCCCTGACCAATGTGAAGGACAACCTGAAGATCGTCGATTTGAATGATCAGCATGCCTTTATTCAAGTGCCAGTGGATTTTGCCATACAGCCAGGCGACTTACTAGGGGTCGGTATATCACACCCATGCACCGCATTCGATAAGTGGCGGGCAATTCCAGTAGTTGATGATAATTACACAGTCACCTCTGCTGTTCGGACGTTTTTCTGACCCAGAATGGCCGTGATTGAGATCAGCCCTAAGGTTCATACACGTCAGCCTGATCGTTGCATTAGCAATAGTGGGCGCGACGGGGCTCGAACCCGGGACCTCTACCATGTCGAGGTAGCGCTCTAACCAACTGAGCTACGCGCCCTTAAGCAAATAGATACTACCCGTTAGACGGCGCAACCGAAAGTCGCA
>Ga0209702_10002542_pt1 | contig 31538 bp, 27 predicted proteins | sample FRY01_FD_187210 | JGI IMG/M metagenome (GOLD analysis project Ga0209702, IMG submission 187210) | Freshwater microbial communities from Lake Fryxell liftoff mats and glacier meltwater in Antarctica - FRY-01 (SPAdes) (version 2) | ecosystem: Environmental > Aquatic > Freshwater > Ice > Glacier...
CACGACATCTCGAACATCCAAGCCCACACCAGCGTCCCAGCAGCCGAAGCCAGCCGGGCGATGGGCGCCGACGCCTACGCCACCGGCAACCACGTCGTCCTCGGCGAAGGCGGCCAGGGCTTGCACACCCAAGCCCACGAGGCCGCCCACATCGTCCAGCAGCGCGCCGGGGTGGCGTTATCCCGCGGCGTCGGCCAAGCCGGCGACGCCTACGAAAAACACGCCGACGCCGTCGCCGACGCCGTCGTCCAAGGCAAGTCGGCTGAAGGGCTCCTTGGCGAAGTGTCGGATCATGACGGCGGTTTAGCCGCAGTGCAGATGTCGCCCGACAGCTCGCCCCAGTGGTGTGAGGGCGCCACCTCTGACGCCGACCAAGCCAGTATGTTGGAGTCAACCCAGTCTTGCGCTGCCTCTGGCGCCCCATTCACCCAAACGCCCGAGCCAACACCCGCTGGGAGTGAACCCACCGCGCAGACCGGGACCACCGCCCAGCATCCGACTACCGCGACGACAGCGAACACTGTCCAAGGCCCAACCAACGCCAGCGAGGCGCCTACGGGCGCTCGCGGCGAGATAGTCGTACCGCCGATGCCCCTGGTCTTCGATCAGGAGAGCGTCTTGGCGACCTGGATTGCCCTCTTCAACACCTCGTTGCACGGGTCGCCCCTCAAGGTTAGCAAACTGCGTCAATTGACGGGCGTTAATTGGGCCGATGCGGATGGGCTCAGCCTTGCCAAGTTGAAAGCAGCTGCCGCCAACTGGCAGGCCCCGGCAGGAGGCACCCAGGGCGTTGGTGCTGCGGGAGGTCAAGCAGGGCTCGCCGGTGCAACACCTCCCGGCGCTGAGACGACACGCATTCTGATGATGATGGCAAGCTCGAATCATCTCTTCAGAAAGGTGTTTGACACCGGATATTACGAGAAGTGCTTGCAGTTCTCCGTGCAGTTCATGAAGGACCTCGGCGCGAAGAGAGCCGACGGCTCCGATGCGGACGGCGAGAAGAGGAAAAGCGCCACCGGTCCTTTGACCACCGCCTACCGCGGCGAACCGCTCAGCGCCTTGCCGACCACATTACCTGCTGGCTACCAAATCTGCATCGTCTCACGACCCGACTGGGGATTTACAGAAGTCGGCAACCATTGGTTTCTCTCCGCCGGCGGTGGCTACTTCCTTGACGGCACCAGCGGGGTCTTCAATGCTGAAGGCATGACACAGAATCTTGTGAAGGCGACTGCTGCTCAGTGGGCCCGCCGCGTGATGGACAAAGACAGGAATGCGCTACGTATCAAGATGGCTGACAAATTCTTGGCAGAGGATGAGAAAACTCGTAAGTTCCAGCAATATTTGAGCGTTGGTCGCCGCGACACGCAGAAAGAGGAAAGAACAAAAACCAAGACTAACGGCCGTTGGGCAGAGGGATCCAACCCTGAATTCATGCCTCCGAGTGCAAAAGAGGCGGATGGGAAGGCAGCAATCGAAGACTTTGTGAAAAGGGATGACCTTTACCACCCCAAAATCTGGCTTGTCGAGCCCACAACGCGAGTTACAACCCCTTAAAAACGCGTCTTTAAATGCCATGGATTCGGATTCATCTTTAGATGGGAGTTATACAATGGATTTCACACATTCTTTATCATCTTCATTTCTCCTGATGCTGCTGTCAATGTGGGCAGGAACTGCAATGGCCGACACCCCGCCGGTCGTGGCCGAGATCAAGCCGCTGAAGGTGACCGTATCAAGCCATCTACCGCCATGGAAGGGGTTCACCTTCGACGCCAAGAACCTCCACGACGGGCGCGTGGACACTAGCTGGCAGCCGGCCAAGTCCGACATGTTAGGTGTGGGCCAGTGGGTCGAGGTCGACCTAGGCGGGTACTATGCGATCGACCGGGTCGAAATCGCCCAAGGTCTGCAGTTGATGCACCCGACCCTTGGGGACCTCTTCTGCCGCAACAACAGAATGGATTATGGCACACTAGTGTTCGATGACGGCAGCACAACAGATATCAGCGCCCGTGGTGGAGAACTGACGATATCTGTCTCTGATCTCTACGGCTATAATGGGGACGACGCGGTCTATAAGAGGACGACCAAAACTGTTGCACGAAAGCTCCTCCTGATAATTCGGGGAGTTTTCATGGCCGTTGATTGGAGCGATCTTGCCATCGCCGAGATCCGCGTTTTTGGCGTGCCAGCCGCCCCCCATCCTTCCCCGGAGGACAGAATGCGATGCAATCGGCCAGGCGCTTTTGAGTTGAAATCCGCGATTTTCGACTACTGTTCGAAGTTGAATGCAAGGCAGTTTAGCAGCGCGCGCTGCGAATACATCGGTCCAGGTCTGGCGAACTGCGTCACAAAGATCGGCCCTGGGTGGATGGCCCCTACCGGTCGATTGGCAATGCCAAGCCCGATTGAAATCGCCAAGGGCGATGTGACCGTGGAGATGCGGGTGATTCGAGAACGACACCAGTTTCGTTTGGCCCGCAAGGGGGCCGACCGCTGGGTGGTAAAGGAACATATCCTGACCGACGAGGCTGGAACAGTGGTTCCGCCGGGCAATAAGCCATACACGCTTTACTATGACGATTCCCAACTGAATAACCCGTGCTGGGACCGGCTCGGCAAAACGAAACCAGTCTTCGAGGAAGGCCATTCCTGTGACAACAGTGACGCCAGTCATGACGACGAAGACGACGCAGGCGAGGCAGATGGGGCCGCCCCCACGGACGACAAAGCACCCAAACCATGAGCGAGCCCAGCCGAGTGTGTGAAGGTCTTTGGGAAGCGGAAACAACCAGGGCCGGGATTGTAACGATGAAACGATATCGGTCGGTTACGAAAATAGTGTGACCCCATGTTGCAGATGGCGGGAATCTTGCCTACACACAGACCCGTCGCCATCGCACGACCCCACCGCACGTGAGGAGCCACCCATGACCGCTCAAATACCCGATCAGATAGCGACCAGCAGCCAGACCCAGTCCGCGCCATCCTCGTCGACCACGACGCCCATTTCTAAGGACGGGACAAATACACAACTGAAAGCATCCCTCCGAGGACTCGACTACGCCACGCAGGTCCAGATGCTCACCCCTCACGAAAACTTAGCCGGCAAAAACAAATCCTCGGTGCACCAAGCAGCGGTCCCCGGGACATCGGGCGCCAGCGACAAAATTCCCCACGCTCACGAAATTCAAAATAACACCGGCGGTTACGACATCTCGAACGTTCAAGCCCACACCAGCGGCCCAGCAGCCGAAGCCAACCGGGCGATGGGCGCCGACGCCTATGCCACCGGCAACCACGTCGTCCAACAGCAGCACGGCGTGTCCCTCTCCGGCGGCGTCGGCCAAGCAGGCCAGCTTGACGAAACCAAGGCTTCTGGGACAATTAGCAACATACAAATGCGCGAGAGCCAAGACGTAGGGGCCTCGGCTGCGGGCGCGGGCCAGGACCTTGTGGGGCGTGGAGGTCCGGAGGCGCCCGCGCCAATCCATGGCATCACGGACGACGCCAAAGCACGCATCCGAGAGGGCTCGGCGCCTTCGCCGGTGTGGGTGCGAACGGGGGAGGCCGGCGACGAAGCCAAGGCTAAGAAGGCGCGGCATCAAGCCTATGACAAGACTCGCCGGCTGGGCTGGAATGTCGATTGGTTCTTGGCGCTGCAGGCCGCGCTGGGGACTCGGCCCACGGGACATGCGACGCCCGAATTGGCGGACGCGGTCGCGGAACGCGAGGAAGAGGCCGGCCGCAGGGTGACGGGGACTATCACGAAGGAGAGCGCACGTTGGTTTGAAGGGCTCTTTCCCGAACTCGCAACCATCGAAAAGCAAAGAAACTTCGAAGACGGAGGAGGTGCCGGAGCGAACGTCAAGAGCGACCGCCGTTCGGAGGATCTCGCCGTGAGCGAGCTCGGAATCGCGTCTTCATACGCCGAGTATACCTCGTCGGTGTTGCGCCAAAGCACCTTCTGCGGGCACGCCGTCGTGGGGCACCCCGAGTTTCTTTCGCGGCTGGCCAACGCGGAGGCTTTCCTGTCCGCTCGAACGGACGGCCTAAGGGGCACAGCGCTGGGTGAAAGGCTTAGCGTTCAAGCGGTCTCGAGCTTCCGAGCCAATACCAAGACCTTTGATAACCTCCTACACGGGATCGGTTTCGCAATCGACGTCAACCCGAACACGAACAACTGGAATTTCGGCAATGGCGGGCAGCAGCAAATGCTGGGCGGCGTTATGGCGAACGTCGAGGCGCTGTTGGGCGCAAACGTTATCAAGTCCAGCAACGACCTAGCAGCCGCGGCAAAAGAAGCGACAACGGAGGAAGCGTTCTTGAAGATCGCGGAGAGCAACGAGGTACTGCGCCGGTATCGTGCCTTCGGGCAGGATCTTGACGGGCTTGAGGCCTGGCTCGCATCCTCTGAGGCGCCGTCCTCCGCGAAACGGTTGAACGCGGCGGAGTGGCTTAAGAAAATTAACAGCACCGAATCAAAACTCGCGGCGCGTACCGGCGGCACAACCCCACAGGGTGGCCCACCGCGGGGATTTACGGATTTCGACGCCGCGATGGTCTCCGCCCTTCGTGACGCTGGCGGGTTGCGGTGGGGCGGCCTCGACTTTGGCGGCGACCAGAACGGGGATATGATGCACTTCGACCAGTTCTCGAGCGGGTTGGGTTTCTCGTTGCGAACCAAGGTCCGCGAACGAAGGAAAGATGCACAGGAACCACACTCATGAAGCACCCAATAAACGCACACATGAAAATCAGAACAACTCTTCTTGTCGTTGTAGTCGCCCTTTTGGGGGGTGAAGTGACGGCGTTTGCCGATTTGCCTGACCCGCTGGCGACGAAGATCTACAAGTTCGACGAGGACGCGGCGCGGGCGGTTTACGAGCGCTTATGGGTCGCAATAGCAATGTCTGACATGAAAGAAGCCAACATCGACCCGGTGTTGGTGGAGGCTTACCGGGCGCGGGAATCTGAATCAGCCGAGCCCGAGATTGGGGCGTGGTACTTTGACCCGGATCACGGGCTATTGGTGAATGAGTTGGAGAGTGCGCCAAGAAAACTAAGATGGATCCATCAGGGTCACAACTCTACACCTGAGCCCGGCGCCCATGCGATGTTGATTTGGCCCACTATCGTGATGCTTCCATATAAACAACCGCTTCAGCTCAAGCCGGTACATTGTGTCCCGGAAGCATGCTATTTTATATCGAACCATGTCGACCGGGCCAAAGGGCGGCGCGCCGTGAACAAGCCCGGAATGTGGTTGGCATTTCGCAAGTTTGATTTTGCGATGGTCGGGGATTGGATCCTTGCGGGAGTTTTGATCCACAAGACCGCGCCCAAGGAACCGCTGAAGCACCCTCTCTTTCTGAAATGGAAGAAGGAGCTCGTGAAGCGGTTTCCAGCCCAACCGCTGGATGCGGAGTGAGGGGGTGTCAAGTGGCACCCGGGACACGATTCGGTCATCAACCCGCAGGACCTCAAATCATTTCTAAAGGCGGCGGGGCCCACCGCGAAGCATTGGCAGCGCTTAGCCGGCTAGACCGTTGTGCTTGAGGAGCGCCTGGACATCCGGGTCGCGCCCCCGGAAACGCCGGAAGACCACGGCCGGGGCGACGCTACCGCCGAGCCCGAGCACGGTCTCACGAAAGCGCTGACCGACCTCGCGGACGGCGGCGTCATCATCGAGGCCGGCCTCTTCAAAGGCGGAGAAGGCGTCGGCAGACAGGACCTCGGCCGGCGCCACGTTGCCACCGAGGCCGAGCACGGTCTCCCTGAAGCGCTGGCCCACCTAGCGGACGGTCGCGTCGTCGTCGAGCCCGGCCTCCTCAAAGGCGGAGAAGGCGGCGGCGGACAGCACCTCGGCCCACTTGTATGAGAAGTACCCGGCGGCATAACCGCCCGCGAAGATATGCCCGAAACCACAGAGGAAATAGTCCTCTGCGAGGGGGGGCAGGACGTTGTGGGCGGCCTGCGGACAGACGCGGTCGATCAGCGAGTCGCTGATGGCCAAAAGTCCAAGTGTAGACTTTTGCTTTTCATCCTTTTTTTCTTGGAGAACGCTTGTCCCCCGGTCTCATGCTCCCAAGGCGATCCGAACCACCCAATTGTGAAGCGGAAACAATCAGGGCCGGATTGTAACGATGAAACGATATCGGTCGGTTACGAAAATAGTGTGACCCCATGTTGCGGATGGCGGGAATCTTGCCTACACACAAATCCGTCGCCATCGCACGACCCCACCGCACGTGAGGAGCCGCCCATGACCGCTCAAAAACCCGATCAGATAGCGACCAGCAGCCAGACCCAGTCCGCGCCGTCCTCGTCGACCACGACGCCCATTTCTGAGGACGGGACAAATACACAACTGAAAGCATCCCTCCGAGGACTCGACTACGCCACGCAGGTCCAGATGCTCACCCTCACGAGAACTTAGCCGGCAAAAACAAATCCTCGGTGCACCAAGCAGCGGTCCCCGAGACATCGGGCGCCAGCGACAAACTTCCCCACGCTCACGAAATTCAAAATAACACCGGCGGTTACGACATCTCGAACGTTCAAGCCCACACCAGCGGCCCAGCAGCCGAAGCCAACCGGGCGATGGGCGCCGACGCCTGGACCCCTTACGCCGCGCCGGTCCAGAGGCGCGCCCCTGACGGCGATACCCCCGAAGGCACAACGTCGGTGCACCAAGCAGCAGCTCACGGAATCTCCGGGGGCGGCGGCAAACTCCCCGACGCGGATAAAATCCAAAAGAGCTTCGGCGGTCACGACATCTCGAACATCCAAGCCCACACCAGCGTCCCAGCAGCCGAAGCCAGCCGGGCGATGGGCGCCGACGCCTACGCCACCGGCAACCACGTCGTCCTCGGCGAAGGCGGCCAAGGCTTGCACACCCAAGCCCACGAGGCCGCCCACGTCGTCCAGCAGCGCGCCGGGGTGGCGTTATCCGGCGGCGTCGGCCAAGCCGGCGACGCCTACGAGCAGAACGCCGACGCCGTCGCCGACGCCGTCGTCGAAGGCAAGTCGGCGGAGGGGCTCCTGGGCCAGATGACTGGCGGGGCCGGGGGCAATGCTGGCGTCCAGATGCGCCAAGATCCTGACGCGGACAAAAGCGGTGGACAAACATCATCAGTGGGGGCGAACGTCGCGAGCGATCTAGTAAATACACGTCCTCAAGAGTCGGGAAATACGCCGGCGGATGCGGGGGTGGATCGGATGGACACCGAACCATTCGCGCTGGATTCGTTCAATCTGGAAAGGACGACGATCACAGCGGTGACGGAGAAGACAGCTAATTCCGCAAGAAATCTCATAGAAGTGCATTTCAATACTGCCGCAACGGCTCTGAAGCACTTCACAACAATGGTACTCAGCCCGAACGCATCGCCGGGACAAGACCTCTGGGCGGCGCTCGCGGCCGGACTTGTGACAGTACTTTGCGGTCAGGTGGGCGGTTTCCCTTTAGGGGCAGCTCTATTGGTCCCTAGCCTAAGAACCGCATTAGCGAACTATGCATCAGCAAAGGTTCGCAAGATCGCGTCGCAAGATTCGCAGCAGTATATCGAGACTGAACTCTGCAGAATAAGCACGATTCTCCAACATGCGCACAACGGCCTTGGACTGTATGCCGAGCGCATGCTCCAGAACTATCTGGCTGAGTTTAACAAGCGCGAGATCCCTGGTCTCAATAAGCTCACCCCAAAAGTGGAGTCAGGTTCGGCTGGACGCTACCTAAAGTGGCTAGAGGCAGAGGCCACACGCAATAACCAGAAGGCGGCCTCAGTGAAGGTCGCGCCATATGAGATGGCTCTTTTCGCGAGCTGGGTGCAAAGGCACGAGGCTTCGAAACCTGGCGGTCATTGGACTGCCGGCCAAGACCAGTCTTTTAACGGGTACATCCGATTAGAGTTCCTTGCGGATATTCAATACGGCGGCCGCAATGCGGAGGATATCACTGCATTCCGGAATACAAAACTCAGTTCTGCGCGGGTTGTTGCACCGGGCGGACCCGCACTCGTAAACTTCCTAAAAGTAAACCATGATTCGGTTGATGTATGGGCATTGCCGGTCGAGAAGCGAGTTTTCGTGTCCGACTATCGGAGGTCGAATCTCGAAGAGCTGGATTTTTCGGTGGCACCGAGCGGTGAAGTACATCGCATCGTGAAAAGCCAGGGAGGATGGGAGACGCGGGGACCCTGGCGAAGTATTCAAGTACCCTTGGTTTCCGTGGAGGGAGGGGCGGGAGCGGACGACGCGAATGAGGTCGTGCTCGAGGGTGAAAAGCCCCATGGTTGATGAAAGCTGGAGTTGCGAGAGTTACGGACCCGAGAAATTTCGTCAGCAGGTCGGACTTTTCCTATCCGTAGTAGTCCTTGTTTTCACCACAAACTGTTCGCCGAAGTATCACGATGACGACCTGTGCGATCGTCTCTCCGCGCTCGCCGTCGAGACCAATGAGCTTCTCCTACAATGGCAAGAGCGAACAAACGCCACGCTTCGATCCTGGCCGGACGGCATCGGCACCGACTTGGATGACCCGTTTATAGATGTCGTGAACGTGATCCGCACCTCCGCGAGTACCATGAAAGATCTGATAACTCGTGATGATAGACTCAGGCCGCTATTTGCCGTTGCCATGTCGTTAAGCAGGACTCTAAGAAACGATCAGCCGGCAAATGTCGCGCCGTGTCAGCAGTTCATCGCTGACGAGTTAGAGCAAAGATGCCCGACGCCGCGCGGACCCAGAGTCGGACCCTTGGAGGCACCATGACCAGGCTCTGGGTGCTCGTGCTCGCATGCACTCTCAGCACGGCTGGATGCGGCGGGGAAAAGCGTGTGGATAGCCGTACTTTCCGGGTCCTACACGAACTGGCCTTCGCGGAATTTGGCACGCTTGGGTTAATGTTTGCGCTACGCGAACTCGCTCTAAATGCATACTCTGAGGCGCTCGCGTTGGATGACGAACCCGCCCCCGCATGGCGTCAACACGGCTCGAACCGGATGGTGCGCACTAACGACGCACGACGACACTGGCATAAGTGCTCAGAACTCCTTCCTTTTCTCGACATGTTCGTACGACACGTCGACGCTACGTGTGCCTATATCGCGCGCGAACTACCTGACCCGCGAGCGGTGTGTCCGCCTCGGCCGGTCCTGCCCCTGACCCGCGAGATTTGCCCGGATGGGCTCGGAACCCTTGAGGCGGCGTACGCAACACGGGCGGCTTTCGACGCAAATGACGCGCCCTTGTGGGCTGCACACAAGCCTTATTTCCTTGATCTAGCTGAACATGCGTTAATAGCCATCCGCAAGCTAAGGATCCCCCGGGTGCAGGTGGACTGAGAGAGATGCGTCATGCGGAACCGGCCGAATCGGCCGAATCGCATGGGTCTTTGTGACTGATCACAACGGCGGAGGGCATCCGATGATAGGGCCCCCTAAGGCAGCGCTTAGCCGGCTAGACCGTTGTGCTTGAGCAGCGCCTGGACGTCCGGGTCGCGCCCCCGGAAGAGGCGGAAGACCTCGGCCGGGGCCACGCTACCGCCGAGCCCGAGCACGGTCTCACGAAAGCGCTGACCGACCTCGCGGACGGCGGCGTCATCATCGAGACCGGCCTCTTCAAAGGCCGAGAAGGCGTCGGCTGACAATACCTCCGCCCACTTATACGAGAAGTACCCCGCAGCGTAGCCACCGGCGAAGAGGTGCCCGAAACCACAGAGGAAGTAGTCCTCGGCCAGCGGCGTCAACACGTTGTGGGCGGCCATGACCTCGCGCTGGAGATCCCAGATGTCGCGCTCGGCGCTGGGCAAGAAGCCAGCGTGCAACGCGAGATCGAGGCGGCCAAAGCTGAGCTGGCGCAGGAAGGCGCTGCCCGCGCGATAGGTCGAGGCCTCCAACACGCGGTCGATTAGCTCGTCACTGATGGCCTCGCCGGTCTTGTAGTGTCGAGCGAAGGACTTGAGAGCAGGTTTGTGTCGCAACCAGTTCTCCATGAACTGGCTAGGGAGCTCAACAGCGTCCCATTCGACGCCGCCGATGCCCGCGACCGGCGCCAACTCGATGGAGGTCAACATGTGTTGCAGGCCATGGCCCATCTCGTGAAAGAGGGTCGTGACCTCGTTCCAGGTCATCAGCGACGGCTTGCCGTCGACCGGGGGGCTCTGGTTGCAGATGAGGTAGGCCACCGGCAGTCGCACGGCCGACCCGGCGGGGGCCATGACGCTTGACCGACCGAGGCACTCATTCATCCAGGCGCCACCGCGCTTATCCGCAGGGCGGCTGTAGGGGTCGAGGTAGAAGCCAGCGATGACGGCGCCGGTAGCATCTTTGACGTCATAGTAGCTGACGTCGGGGTGCCAGACCTCGACCGCCGGGCCGGCGTCGGCGCGGGCGTGGACGGTGACGCCAAAGGCGCGCTCGATAATGGCGAAGAGGCCGCTCAACACGGCGGGAAGCGGAAAGTAGGGGCGGAGGTCTTCGTCAGAGTAGGAGTAGCGGTCCTCGCGCAGGCGGCGGGCCCAGTAGCCGATGTCCCACTGGCGGAGGGCCTCGCCAAATCCGGTGGCGCGCGCGAAGGCCTCGAGGTCGGCGTGCTCACGCTGAGCGGCTGGTTTGGACGATGTGAAGAGGTCGCCCAAGAGGCCCTCGACGGCCCCGACATTGGGCGCCATCTTGGAGTCCAATGAGAGCGCCGCATAGTCCGCAAATCCAAGGACTTGTGCCATCTCTTGGCGCAAACGCAGGATGGCGCGGATACGCTCGGAGTTGTCCTTCGCCGTGTCGCCGCCGGGCCCGGCCCGTCCGACGTAGGCGCGGTAGAGTTTCTCGCGCAGATCGCGGCGCTCGGCGTACTCCAAGAAGGGGCCGAAGCTGGCGTAGTCGAGGCCGACGAGCCAGGGGCCGGCCTCGGCGGTCGCGGCCTCGTGGCCGGCGCCGCGCGCTTGCTGGGCATAGAGAGCCCGCGCCGACTCAGGCAGCCCCGCCACCTCGGAGGCCTCCGTTAACGTCAAGGTGAAGGCCCGCGTCGCGTCGAGGAGGGTGTTGGAAAAACCTAGGGAGAGCTGCGCGAGCTCTTGCTGGATTGCGTTGAAGCGATCCTTCGCCGCCCCATCGAGCCCCACGCCGCTATGTTTTGCAGCGCGGACGGACAGCTCGACAGCCCGCGCGAGGGCCGGACTGGCGGCGCTGAGATCGGCACCATCGAACACGTCGTAGATGACGCGGCTCTGGCCGAGGCGGGAGAAGAAGGTCACGACCTCGGGCTGGACCGCCTCGATGGCCTCGCGGAGGGCGTCGGAGGTGCGGACGCTGTTCAGATGATTCGCGAGACCCCACGTCCATCCGAGGGGGTCTTCGAGGCGCTCGAGCGAGGCGAGGAGCTGCTCAGCCTTCATCGTCGGCGCCTTAGACTCTACGTCATCAAAGGCGCGCGCGGCGTCGGCTAGGGCCGCCTGCATGGCCGGCACGACCTCCTCGGCCTTAAAGCCGCTGAAGGGCGGTAGGCCGCGGGGTGAGGTGAAAATAGAGTCTTGAGGGAGGTCATTTTGATTCGTGTTCGTCATAGGGGCAACCTATACGCGCAGCCGCGTGCCCGGCAAGACCCCAACGGCGCAAGCATGTTGCGGTGGGGGGGCAATCCAGGGCGCGACGGCTCACAACCCTTGCGTCCCACGCCGCGCCCGTTATGCTCTCGCCCCCGCGGAGCCATGACCACGCGAGCAAATCGAACGAACTTTGTCCAGGAGTCCCTCATGCGTTGTCTTGTCACCGGTGGAGCCGGCTTTATCGGGTCTTTCCTCTGCGAGCGCCTCGTCGCCGAGGGTCACGACGTGATCTGCCTCGACAACTTCTTTACCGGGCGCCGCGAGAATGTGGCCCACTTATTGGACCACAAATCATTTGAGATCATACGGCACGACATCACCGAGCCTATCCTCCTTGAGGTCGATCGCATCTTCAATCTCGCCTGCCCGGCCTCGCCCGTGCACTACCAATACAACCCCGTGAAGACCGTCAAGACGTCGGTCATGGGGATGATCAATATGCTGGGCCTCGCCCGCCGCGTCCGAGCGCGCGTCTTGCAGGCCTCGACCTCTGAGGTCTATGGAGATCCAACGATCCACCCGCAGGTCGAAGAGTACTGGGGCAACGTGAACCCCATCGGGATCCGCGCCTGCTACGACGAGGGCAAGCGCGTCGCCGAGACGCTGTGCTTTGACTACCATCGCCAGAACGGTGTCGACATCCGCGTGGTCCGTATCTTCAACACCTACGGTCCGCGGATGGCGCGCAACGACGGCCGCGTGGTCTCAAACTTCGTGATCCAGGCTCTCGCCGGCGAAGACATCACCCTCTATGGCGACGGCAGCCAGACGCGCTCGTTCTGCTACGTCGATGACCTCGTCGACGGGATGATGCGTATGATGGAGCAGGACGATCATATCGGCCCTTTTAATCTCGGAAACCCAAATGAATTCACGATCCGTGAGCTCGCCGAGCGGGTCATCGCGATGACGGGCTCGACCTCGAAGATCGTCCATCACCCCCTGCCCTCGGACGATCCGACGCAGCGGCAGCCCGACATCTCGAAGGCGCGCACGCACCTCGGATGGGAGCCGGGTATCAAGCTGGCCGAAGGCCTCGTGAAGACCATCGAGTGGTTTCGCCACGCACCTCACTGATGACGCTCTCGCTGCGCAGCGCAAGTGCGTAACGCGGCGCGCGCTGCGTAACGCATGACGCACCATGACGCACCCCGCCACGGGCGCGCGTCCCATGCGCAACCAAGATATCGCTAAGGTTTCCTGGGGTCCCACATCTTGACGCGCCGCGTCAGAAAACGGCACGGTCCTTGCTCACAGACGACGAACGCCCTCACGCGGGCGCCCTTTAGACGAGGAGCCGGACATGTCGATGAGCCACCACACGCACGAACGCAACACCGTTACTGTGTCCCGAGGGACGCGACGGATGGAGACGCTGGGCGCCCTTGTCGTCGAGGCACGCATCGGCACGGCGACACGCTGGTTCGACGCCGGCCCAGGCGGCTGCACCGAGCGCCTGATCGCCGCGAACGAGAGGCCCGATCTCGTGCTCATCGGCGATGACGTGGCGATCCAGGCCGTCCTCGGCGGGCACCTGTCACCCCATGACGCCGAGCGCGAGGGGCAGCTTGAGGCCATAGGCCCCCGCACCCACCTGACGGCGCTCCAGATGTTCTTGAGCCATCGCCGAGACGCCCGCGCAGCGTGAGAGCCGCGCGGGCTAGGACGACTAGCCCCTTGTACCCTTAACCGGTGGCGCTGGCGGCGTATTCAGCCCCGGGCCGGCGTCCTTGCCGCTGTGGGCTGCATCGACCATCAAGGCCACGCTCGACAAGAGGCTGGTCGTCTCGACAGGGAAGAAGACCTTGCTGCCGGCGCCAGAGGCGAGCTTGCCGAGGGTGTCGATGTACCGAAGGGCCAAGACCTGCGGTGACGCGTTGCCTTGGTGGATGGACTCGAACTCCAACCGCACGGCATCGGCCCGGGCCTTGGCGACCTCGATGATGGCCTCGGCCTGACCACGGGCGTCGAGGATATTGGACTGGCGCCGGCCCTCGGCTTCCGCGATGGCAGAGTCTCGCTCGCCTTCAGCGCGGGTGATCTGCGCGGTCTTGCGACCCTCGGCCTCGGTGACGACGGCGCGGCGCTCGCGCTCGGCCTTCATCTGGCTCGACATCGCGTGCTCGATCTCTTCGGGCGGGGTAATATTTTTGAGCTCGACTCGGGTGACCTTCACGCCCCAGGCGTCCGTCGCCTCGTCCAAGGTCCGCTGCAGGCGGCCATTGACGACATCGCGCGAGGTCAGGGTCTGGTCGAGGTCGAGCTCGCCCATAATGTTACGCATATTCGTCACCGCCAGCTGGCGGATGGCCGTCGGCAGGTCTTCAATCTCGTACATCGCGCGGCGCGGCTCGATAATCCGAAAGAAGATCACGGAGTCAACGCGCATCGTCACGTTGTCGCGGGTGATGACCGCCTGGGGCGGAAAGTCCATGACCTGCTCACGCATATCGATGGATCGGCGGTAACCGCCATCGCCCCTGAAGGGCCGCACTGCGTCGAGGAGCGGAATGACGAAGTTGAAGCCCGACTCGGCGACGCGATGAAAGCGCCCGAGGCGTTCGATCAACAGGACCTGAGCTTGGGGAACGATCTTGATCCCCCGGATCACCAGCAAGAAGAAGAACGCTGCAATTGCAATTGCAACGATATTTCCGTTATCCATACCCGAACCCCTTTTCCAACGTCTTGCGAAGTACAGCGCTACGCCGTCTCTTCCGAACCTGGCCGTGCCACGCGCAACCGCGCGCCCTCGACTATCAAAATTATGACCTGCTCGCCCTCGGCGATGTTCACCCCAGGCGCCGCGGCCGCCGTCCAGCGGGCCCCGTCGACCATGACGAGGCCGCTCGTGAGGTCGCCCTCGATAGGCTCAATGCAGCGCACCTGGCGCCCGACCATGCGGTCCACCCCAGAAGGCAGGACGGGCGTCGAGCGCAGAAACATGCGCCGCATCGGCACGACTAGGGCGAGCCCGATGACACCAAAGGCGATGATCTGCCACGGAATCTCGACCCCAAGCGCGGCCGGAATTGCGGTCAAGAGCGCCGCGACGCCAAAGGACCCAACGACGAAGCCGGGGATCAGCAGTTCTAGTATGAGCAGCAAAAATCCAGCGACGACCCAGGTCATCGACGGGTCCCCGAGGGTCGGCAGGATCGCCTCACTTGCAAGCATTAGCATGGGCGCAGTATCCCCCTATCAGGACACAACGTCAACGCGGGCCCGATGCGACGTCCTGGCGCCCCTTCGCGAAAGCCTCGACGAAACGGCGCATGCCAGTCGAGACCGCCCCCGACGCGAGCCGTGCGTGGATAAGCTGGAAGACGCCGCGCCTCGCGAAGGCCGCATCTAAGGCCTCGCCGAGCTCTTGGCGGTTGCTAGCAGTGTAGGCCTCGCCGCCCAGGGCGCGCGCGATCGCCGCGAAGTCCACCGGAGGCAGATTGTGAGATGCCCCACCCTTGTCAAACGAGGCGACCATCTGCCAGCGCGCGTTGTCGAAGACGATGACGATGGGGTCGAGTCCGGCCTCCGTGCAGCGCCCGAGCTCAAGGCCGGTCATCTGGAACGCACCATCGCCGACGAGCACGAGGGGGCGTTTGCCGCTTACCGCCTGCACGCCCATCGCGCCGGGGATCGCGAAGCCCATCGTCGCGTAATACCCCGACGCTAAGAAGTCGTCGAACGCGATGCCCTCCGCTGCGAAGAGACAGTCACCGACGTCGCTGACGACGGGGAGCGCAGCGCCGTTCCGGTAGAACGCCTCGTTGGTCGCGTGCGCGATGTCGTCCGGCTGCAAAGGGGCATCGTCGCGGGTGAACTGCGTTTGGATTGACACCTCAAAAGCATTTGGGCGTTCTGGGCGGCTCGCGCGGTGCCCAACGTCTGTGACCCCAATGCGGTTCTCCAGCGCTGCGACGAAGGCCCCAAGGGGCAGATCGTAGACGCTATCCTGCACGATGCAGACCGCGCGATGGCTCAGGTCGACATACCGGACATCCGTATGGAACCCCGGGCCCCCTGCATAGTTGGTGTCGGAGTGGACGAGCCCGATTCCGACGATGAGGTCGGCTGTCTTGAGCGCGGCCGTGATGGCCTCGTCGGACGCGCCGCCGAGCCACGATGGCGCACGCCCCCGTGGCCCTGACAGGACTCCGCGCCCCATAAACGTGGTGGCGACTGGCCAGCCGAGCGCGTCCGCGATGTTCGTCACGGACGCCTCGACGCCGAACCGTCGAACCCCTGCGTCGACTAGGATGACGCCTCGGCGAGCGTGGCGGACGCGGTCGAGGAGTAAGCCGACAGCCGTCTTTAGCAGGTCGGGAGCCGCCTCGCGCGGTGCGATTGGACGGACCGGCTGGGCGGGCAGCATCACGACGTCGCGGGGCACCTCAAAGTAGACGGGACGCGACTCGTCGCGGCAGGCCGCGAGGACCCTGGCGATGAGGGCGGGCGCGGTGGCCGGGTCGTCGAGGACCGCGTGGTCGACCGTGATCTCTGAGAGGATGCGGCGCTGGGAGTCGAAATCGTGCACCTGATGATGCACAAGAAGCCCGCGCCCGCGCTCGGCGGCGGACGGCGCCCCGGAGATGACGACGAGGGGGACATGCTCGGCGTAAGCGTTGGCGATAGGATTGATCGCGTTCAGGGTCCCCGCGCCGAACGTGAAGAGCGCGACGCCCAGACCGCCGGCAAAGCGAGCGGCTGCGTCTGCTGCGAAGGCCGCGGAGGGCTCGTGGGCCAGCGTAAAGAGAGGCAATTGCGACGAGGTGCGGAGCGCCGTGAAGAGGGGGATCGCGAAGTCGCCGGGGATCCCGAAGACGGCGCGGGCGCCGTGATCCGCGAGGGCGTCGAAGAGCACTTGGCCTAAACTCGGAGCTGGGAGCGACTCAATCATAGACGTAACCTGATCGGGCAAGCAGTGCCCGAAGTAATAGTATGAATTCCATGCTTATGCGTTGTAGTTCGTGCTGCTCGACGCAACCCGCGTGTTCGCGGGCGTCACGGCGACACCGGCCACGCTCGGGATAGAGCGGCCGGAGCCCTCGGAGTGTTTATCGCGCTAGGAAGCTGTTCGCCTCGCGCGTCGAGCTCGGTCGACGTCACGCCAATCAGTGACACTGGACAACGGAAATACCCGGTCGGTCAGCTTGAGGTCCTCGATGACCTCAAAGTCCGTAACGCCTCGGGTGCGGGCGTAGATCGTCTTGCGGTTCTCGAGCGCGAAGTAGATCCGGAAGGGAAAAAAGCTCTTCACGACGCAGATGTCCGCGCGGAAGGGCTCAAGCCCGAGGCTGCGATAAAAAGCCGGCTTCATGACCATCGGCGGACCCTCGGTGATGGCGAGCTGCACATGCCCGAGGTCGAGCGCCACCACGCGGCCACAGCCGTCGAGGGTCGCCCGGCGTCCAACTCGCCCGTGGACCTCGATGGCGTGGTTCATCTCCGGGTGAATCCTGCCGCCGACGGACATCGAGATGAGGCTCCCGCGGGGTCGGTCCCAGAGCTCGGCGACCGCGACCGCGTCCCGGATCGGCGCGTAGGACATGAGCCCCCGCCCTTGCGCCAGGAGCGCCTCGATGAGGCGTGGGTTCTCGCCCGCCGCGCCGGCCCCGACGACATCGGAGACGTCACTCATACAGACCGTCCCGAGACGCCTGGCGAGCCGCGCAGCGCGCACCTCCATGATGGCATCCTCGGCCATGGGTGCGCTCGGGAGCCTGTGATGGCGCACACCCCAGGCCGCCTCGGCGATGTGATCTGCCGTGCGCTCGGCGAGGGCCTGGTCACCGTCGGTGATGACGTGCACGCCCCAACCTAACTCCGGATGATCGTTCCAAATATGGCACATGAAGAGAGACACATCGAGCACCCTCGGGTGGAGCTCAAGTCGTTTCATCAGCAAGAATACCCGTCGCATCGGCGACAAGAAGTCCAGCGTCATGCCCCCGCCGAGCACCATCGGCAGGCTACGCCAGGCCTTTGTCGGGCGGATCTCCCCAAAGAGGGTCCGAATGAGGATTCGCCCAGCGCGCCTGGCTGTCTGGGCGTGATCGCGGTGCGGGTTCGTGCGATAGCAACTAAGAATATCCGTGAGGGCCTCCATCTCGACGGTCAGGGCCGCGTGCAGGTCAAGCGTCACCGCCACGAGGGGCCTCGGGCCGTCACCTCGTTTGATGTCCAAATACTCACGCACCGCCCGCAGCAGGTCGCCGTCAGGGTCTTTGCGGCCAACGGCGCCCATCGCACCGTGCATCGACAAGAAGACCGCGTCGAAAGGCCACGCACGCTCGAGGCTCGCGATGAGGCGGTCGCGAAGGGAAGCAAAACAAGACTCGGTCAGAGGCCCACCGGGGATCGCCCAGGCCGACAGCAGAGGTACAGGCTCGATGCGTCCCTTCCCCCATCGCCGAATCGCCGTCCTAAACCCGGACAGCTCGGCCTGCCTCAAAAACCCCGGCACCTCCATCGCGGCCGGGCCCGTGCGCCGATGGAGCTCGTCGCCCTCGACGAGCTGGATGCGCTCAAAGTCGGCCAGCTCCGTCGCCAGCGGTGACAGCGCGTTCGTCTCCTGCGCGATGCGTCCATAAGCGATGCGAAAACCTTTCATAAAGACCCTTTAATTATCAACGCCTCAACCGAAAACGGAGCTTGTCCCGGATGACCCGTAACCTGTCGAGGGCACCGAAGATGCGGTCACCGTGGCGCTCCACGAACTGTTGCACCGCACCGGTCTGCTCCTTGTCGGTGAGGTCCATCTCGCCACCATCGGCCGAATACATCTGCTCCATGACCTTTAGGACCTCGCGCTCGACGAAGCCTTTCAGCGGGATCTTCGCCATGAGCCCATAAACGGCGGCCTCGCCCTCTTTTCGAAGAGAGGGGTTCGCCCGGACCGTCGCGACCGCCTCGCGAAGATCCGCGAGGTAGGGCTCGACCTGACCGCGATTGACCGCATTGGCCGTGAGGTGAATTGAGGGTGGGTTCTGTTGCCGGTCCATCGGCCAATCGCGCGCCTGCATAACATCGGCGACCGCATAGACGTCGATAGCTGGATCATTGGAGGTCCAAGTGACGATGGTCGCGTCCGGGCGGCCCATAAGCGCGAGCCCGTCGATGGCGCTGATCCCCACGCGGAGCGCGCGCGCCGTCTCCAGCGCTCCCTCGGCCAGGCGGATGAAGCCCTCCTCGCCGAGACGCATAAGCGACGCCCACGCCCCGGCGATGGCGCCACCCGAGCGGGTACCGGGGATGGAGGGCGACACATAGATGCCGCCAGCCCAGCCTCCGACCACGAAGAACTGGTGCCGGAGGAGGCCCATATCCCGGTAGACCAGCACCGACGCCCCTTTGGGCGCGTATCCGTATTTATGAAGATCTGCGGAGACGCTGGAGACACCCGGCACGCGGAAGTCCCATTCGGGCATCTCAACGCCAAGGCCCTCTAGCCACGGCAGCATGAACCCGCCAAAACAGGCGTCGACGTGGAAGGGCAGCTTATGTTTGGCCGCCACGCGCCCGAGCTCGGGGATCGGGTCGATGGTACCCCACGGATATTGGGGCGCTGACGCCGCCATCATGATGGTGTTGCGGTCGATGAGGCGCGCCATCGCCGCGACGTCGACCTGCCCATCTGGCAGAACCGGCGCGACCTTCTTTTTCACGTCAAAGAAGTGACACGCCTTGTCAAAGGCCACGTGGATGGATGCCGGCACGACGATGTTCGGGTTGCGGATCCAAGGCTTCTTGGCTCGGGCGCGGTCCCGGTAGGTCTTGACGGCCAAGAGCAGCGACTCGGTGCCGCCCGTGGTCATCGTGCCGACCGCGGTGTCCGGCGCGTTCAATATCCCGGCGGACATCTGGACCACCTCGTACTCCATCCGCTTCAGGGACTTGAATGCCATTGGATTCAAGGCGTTGGCGTCCATAAACATCGTCATGGCCTTCTCGCAGACCGCGTGGTGCTCCTCGTCGACCCAATAGACGAGGGACCAGGTCTTGCCATGGCGGTAGTCAACGTCGCCGAGCGCGAGCTGTTCGAGACGGGCGACGATGGCATCCGCCGAATCGCCGGTTCGCGGTAGGCGCGGTCGGGACATCGGAACCTCCAGAATTACAAGGGTGGGAAAGTTGGAGCCCGACGGCAGCGAGGCTGTGCGTCGGGCGGGCCGGTAGAGCGTCAATGCCCGTCGGCGGGCCATGACCTCATGGCACCGCAGCCTACGCGAAAACCGCACGACACGCGACGATCACGAAGAGCGCAGGGAGGTAAACGAGAGACGCCGCGAAGGTCGGGCGCACCCAGGTCGCGCGAAAGGTCGCGAGCGTTAGGAGGAGCCCGAGGAGGGCCACGAAGGCCGCGGCGACCGGGCCGAGGGCCTGGACCAGCGGAGGCAGGAGCCCGACCGGGACAAGCGCGAACGCCGTCACACGCGCGACCGCGAGCGTGAGGTCCGGCCCATGAACGACGGTCAAGGCGGCGATGCCCGCGGCCGCGTAGTCGTCGCGGCGGCGCATCGCGATCGCCAAGAAGTGTGGAATCTGCCAGAGGAAGAGCAGCGCGCCCAGCGCGAGGGCGAGGTCCGTCGCGGCCGGATCCGCTGCGAGGACCCCCAGCGCCGGTGGGACCGCGCCTGGGACCGCACCGACGATCAGCGCGAAAGGCGTGCGCCGCTTGAGGGGCGTATAGACGAACGCGTAGGCGACGACCGAGGCGGCGCCGAGGGTGGCGACCTCGGGGGATACGAGCAAGAGACAGGCGGTGCCGACGATCCCGAGCAGGGTCGCGAGCCACGCCCCTTGCCGCTGGCTGACTCGACCGGCCGCGATCGGGCGCTGCCGGGTACGCGCCATCTGGGCGTCCGTATGCTTTTCAAGGGTCATGTTGAAGGCGTTCGCGGACGCGACGACGAGCGCGGTACCGGCGAGCAGGGCGGCGACGGTCTCCACAGGCGCGGCGACGCCTACCGCGAGGTAGCCGGTCGCCGCCATCAGGACATTGCTGATGGTGATGCCGGGCTTCGTTAAAGCGACAAAGTCGCGCACCCGCGAGGGTGGGGCATGGGGGCTCTTGGTCATTCGCTGGCTCCGGAATATGCGTGGCGAGTCGGGACGTGACCCCGAAGACGAAGCAAGAACCGCGCCAGACGGCCGTACTACGCATGGGCGCTCGACTCGAGAGCGCCCATGCGACTTGAAAGGCTCCATGCGACGGCACCTCCCGTCGTCGCGGTTGCGAGCGCGATTGGACGCATCATTATATATATGTCTGAGGCAGCTGGCAATTCATGACCCGCTATTCGCGTGCCCCCGGAAACCCGGGCCGGCTATGGCCTCGCCGCAAGAACCGATAAAGACTCAGCAATACGGGTGTATACTTGCGGTTCGCCTCGCCGTAAAATGGCTTTCTGATGTGTATATTGCGCGCACCACCTGTAAAGTGCGTGCGACACATGCGGACCTATTCCGCACTCGGTTATTCGCGCACATCCGCCCACGATCGGGTGGTACGCATTATGGCACGCATCTTGAAAAAGGGATCCGCAGGAGGACCCGGACCATCATGCAGCCAAATACAAGCAGCCTCGTTGATCCCAACTCGCCCATGGGCGTTCCGACCCACGCGCCGTCCACGAGCTCCGCCAATCTCACCCGGCCAGCCGTTCGGGAGATCGGCGCGCCGCGTTGGGCAGGACTCGCGATCGGCAGCCTCGTCGGCGCGGGGTTGCTCTCGCTGCTCCTCGTAATCGGCCGGCTGCCGCCCTTCGACGCGCTCTTTACGGACGAGGGGTTCTTCCATCGCGCCCTCGTCGTCCACGTGGATCTGGCCATCGTCGTATGGTTCCTCGCGTTCACGGTCGGGCTCTACCATCTCCTACCGTCGAGCTCGAGCGCGCCGCCCTGGTGCCGGGTCGCCCCGCACGTCGCCTTCTCGGGACTCCTTATGATGGTGGCGGCGACCTTCATCCCCGAGGCCGCGCCGATCCTCGCGAACTACATCCCCGTCTTGGATCATCCTCTGTTCCTCGCGGGACTCTTGGCCTTCGGCGCCGGCATCCTCTTGGCGGTCCTCGGCCCGCGCCTCGCGCCCTCGACAGAGATTATCGACGCGGGGCCCATCCCTCCGGAGGCCCGGCCTGGGCTGCGTGTCGCCGCGATCGCCATCATCCTCGCCGCCCTCACTCTCCTATCCAGCTGGTGGTCCCTGTCCCCCCATCAGCCGGCCGAAGTTTACTACGAGCGCCTCGTCTGGGGATGTGGCCACGTCCTGCAGTTCGCGTCCGTCGCGGCCATGGTCGCCGTGTGGCTCTCCCTCCTCCGCCCGGTCCTAGGGCGCGCGGTGCTCAACCGCAAAGTGACGACCCTCCTCTTTGCCCTCCTCGTGACGCCTCTCTTCGTCGCACCACTGCTCGCGGACACGAACACGCCCGAGTCGCGCATGTTCTTCACGCGCCTCATGGAGCTCGCCATCTTCCCGGTCGTCTCGGTCTTCCTCATCGCGTCCCTCGTCGCCATCGTGCGGTTCCGTCGCACCCCAGAGGGCGCGGCTGGGCCCAGCCCCTGGCGTGATCCCCGCACGATGGCCTTCGCCGCGTCCGGCTCGCTGACCGCGCTCGGCTTCGTGCTCGGCGCCATGATCGACGGCTCGAATACCCTCGTCCCCGCGCACTATCATGCCTCCATCGGCGCGGTCACCGCGGCCTTCATGGGCGCGACCCACGCGTTCGGTCGGCACTTTGGTCTCGCCCCTTACACCCCCCGCGGCAAGGGCCTCGCCCGCTGGCAGCCCATCGTCTTCGGCGTGGGCCAGATGATCTTCGCCGCCGGCTTCGCCATCGCGGGCGCCGCCGGCATGGTCCGCAAGACCTATGGGACCGAGCAGGTCGCCGTCACGGACGCGATGGCGAAGACCGTCGGGCTCGTAGTTATGGGCATCGGCGGCGTCATCGCGGTCGTCGGCGGGCTCGTCTTTTTGGCCCTCGTGCTCGGAGCGTGGCGCCGGGCGCGCGCATCAGGCGGGCCACGCAACCCAGCCCCCTCATTTGATTGAAGTAGCCGCCACAACCATCCCCACACACACATCGAGAGGCAACCCTATGCACCCGCAGCCAGACCCGACGCCCCCCCCCCAGCGAAGAGAGTAAACTACATTGGATACAGCGGCTTATGGACAACCATTGGCTGCTCCTAGTCCTCGGAATCGTGCTGCCTTTTTTGAGCTACACGATATGGGGCTGGGTTGAACTCGCGAACATACCACCCGCTACGCTGCCCTGAGAGGTCTCGATGTCTATTACGTCACCCGAAGCAGGATGGTTTCACAAACCCACAGGCGCCGAGCGCGTCTGGATTGGTTTGGCACTATTCTGGTGTCTCATCCTCACGATCATGATGCCGTATTGGCATTTTAAGGGTAAGCAGAACTCGACTGGGGAGTCCTACCGCGTCGAGCCCGCCGCCTTTAACGAGCGCGTGGACCGCTTCATCGCCAGCTATGAGGTGGGCAAGATGAACGGCGTCCCTATCGTCGAGCCCCCGCCTGGATCCGACATCTATATGACCGGCACGAACTGGCGCTGGTACCCCATCTTGAAGCTCAAAAAGGACCAGACCTATCGCCTGCATCTATCCTCAGGCGACTTCCAGCATGGTTTCTCGCTGCTGCCGTTGAATATGAACTTCCATATTATCCCAGGCTATGACCACGTCATCACCCTGACGCCAACCACCACCGGGGAGTTCCCCGTTATCTGCAACGAATATTGCGGCGCCCTGCATCACACGATGACGGGCCGCATCATCGTTGACTGAGGAGAATGATAACAATATGTTGAAAGGCAATTTTCTCTTCGGGCGATCGCGCACCTGCGACACCACCGGACTCCCCGTCTGCCTAGAGGCTCAACGATTCATTCGTTGGAACGCCGTCTCGGCTGTCGTCACCCTCCTCATCGGGGTGGTGATGGCCGTCCTCCTCGCCCTGACGAGGTGGCCGGCCGTCCACCTGTTGGACGCGGAGTACTACTACCGCTTCTTGACCGCGCACGGCATGAACATGTTGATCTTCTGGATCATCTTCTTCGAGATCGCCGTCCTCTACTTCGCGTGCACGACCTTATTAAATAGTCGATTAGCGTCGGTAAAAGCCGCCTGGGTGTCATTTTCGCTGATGATAATCGGCGCGGTGATGGTCAATATCATCGTCTTCGTCGGTGAAGCCGACGTGTTGATGACCAGCTACCTGCCGCTGCTCGGCCACCCCCTCTTCTACCTGGGCATTATCCTCTTCGCGGTCGGCGCGTTGATCGGCGTCTTCAACTTCTTCGCCACCGTCTATATCGCTCGCCGCGACAAGACCTACACCGGCTCAATGCCCCTCGTGACCTACGGCGCCTTCGCCGCGGCCATCATCGCCGTGGTGGCGCTGCTCCATGGCGCCATCGCGATGACGCCGACCTTTTTGTACTCGCTGGGTCTCGTCGAGCAGCCGGACGCCGGTTGGTACCGCCTCATCTGGTGGGGCCTCGGACACCAGAGCCAGCAGATCAACGTCTGCGCCATGGTCGCCATCTGGTACTTCATCGCGAACATCACGACCGGTGCCAAGCCCATCAACGAGGCCGTCTGCCGCGGCGCGTTTGTCCTCTACATCCTCTTTATCAACCTCGCCTCGGCCCACCACCTCCTCGTGGACCCCGGCGTCGGCGCCGAGTGGAAGATCTGGAACACCTCTTATGCCATGTACCTCGCGGTGCTCGCGTCGATGCTCCACGGCTTCACCGTCCCGGCGAGCGTCGAGGTGTCGATGCGTGCGAAGGGGTACGTCAAGGGGCTCTTCGGCTGGCTCCGGGCTGCGCCCTGGGGGAACCCTGCCTTCTCCGGTTTTTTCCTATCCTTGGTCATCTTTGGCTTCATCGGTGGCATCACCGGCGTGACCCTTGGCACCCAGCAGATCAACATCATCGCCCACAACACCCTCCGCATCCCCGGTCACTTCCACGCGACGGTGGTCGGTGGCACATCACTGGCGTTCATGGCCGTCACCTACTATATCGTGCCCCTGCTCTTCCAGCGTGACTTCAAGTTCAGGCGGATGGCCAAGCTTCAGCCGTGGCTCTTCGGGATCGGGATCGTGCTCCTAAGTTTCGGTATGTCATTCGCGGGTTCGTCGGGCGTACCGCGCCGTCACTGGGATGTCGAGTTCACGGGCGCGGCCCTCCCCGCCGGCTTCAGCTCGGACGCCTATATGTGGCTCGGGCTCGTCGGTATCGGTGGCATCATCGCCTTCATCAGTGTCCTCATGTATATCTTCAACGTCGTCCACGCGGTCTTCCTTGGCAAGAAGATCGTCGGCCGCGCGATGCAGCCTTGGCCCACGCCGAAGGTCCTCGTGACGAGGGAGACCCCGCCGGCCGAGACGCCCTCGGCTGGTGATGTCGTCGTAGCGCCGCGCGCCACAGCGGTTAGGATGCCAGGGACAATGGCGCTCGTCATCGTCCTGCTCGCCAGCTTCGCGATCTACTATTTTGCAAACTGGAAGGCCTTGGCCGACCTCTGGGAAGTTCGCTGATTTTCTCCGATTTCCTCTGACTTCCTCTAGCGACCTGCTGCACAGTGCCCCGCTCCTCACTGCATGTGCAGCAGGTCGGTCTTCTTCTTTCAACTGACGCGAGGCGAAAAAGATGTCTACCACGACAGAGACGCAACACAGTTTCCTTGGCCCTGTTGCAGCCTGGTTCGGTGGCTGGCACTTTCCGACCGTCGCGATCACCTTCGTCCTGTCATTCGCGCTGCTGACGCTCCTCGTCACCTTCGCGCCCGCATCCCCTACTGGTTTCGGGGCCTTCGCCGAAACCTTTCGGGTCTGGTGCTTTGGCGCCGAAGACAACGCGTCGCTCGTACCCGCGTTCTTCATGTGCTCCGAGCTCGTGGTCTTCGCGCTTATCGTCTGGTTTATATGGTCAAGCCCGCTGCGCCGCGCGCTGCGGAACCAACGTCGCCGCATCGTTGGCACCGCGGCTATCTCTTTCGTCGCCGTGATCGCCGCCATGGTCGCCCTCGTGGGGCTCAGCACGCCGGACGTCCGGGCCTTCACCCTCTCGGGGATCCGAACGGCGGTCCCCGCGCCCAAGCTCGCGCTGGTCGACCAAGACAAAGAGCCATTCAATATCATTGACTTCCGCGGAAAAGTCGTCGCTGTCACCGCCGTCTATTCCACCTGCGGCAACACCTGCCCGATGCTTCTGGGCGCCGCGCGCAAGGCCATCGCCTCACTCACCGACGCCGAGCGCGCCGATCTCCGCATCATCGCCATCACGTTGGACCCGGCCCATGACACCCCGGACAACCTCGCGACCATCGCCTTTCACCAAGGCGCGGAAAAACCCCTGTGGCGACTCGCGAGTGGCGCCACAGCAGCGGTCGAGGCGACTCTCGACCGGTGGAACGTGTCTCGAACCCGTGACCCCGAGACAGGCCAGATCGACCACAGCAACGCCTTTATGCTCATCGATAGGGCCGGCCGCCTCTCCTTCCGCCTGGGCCTGCCCGACGCCGAGGGCGACCGCTTCGCCGAGGCTCTACGCCTCCTTCTCGCAGAATCGCCTGGAGTCGTGCCTTGATGACACCCGAAACGTCCGAGCCTACGCGCATTGACGTTGATGTCGACCCTCGTCCCGCGTCACGGCTCGACGTAGTCCTAGCCCCTCTTGAGAGCCTCTTTGGCCGCGCCACCCGCGGCGTCGGCCGCCTACTACCGCTTGAACTCAATCCTCTGGCCCAGCTCGGCGCGCTCGCGAACTTCATGCTGCTCATCGCATGTATCACCGGGGTCTTGGTGCTCTTTTGGTATGTCCCTAGCCACGAGTCCGCATTTGCCTCGGTCGAGGGCATGGCCGACTCGCCCCTCTTGGCCGGCCTCATGCGGTCCCTGCACCGCTATAGCTCCGACGCCGCGATGCTGCTCATCCTCATGCACGGGCTCGCCATGCTGGCCCAGAGACGCATCGGCGGCCCGCGTTGGGTCGCGTGGGTGACCGGCATCGTGGCCGTCGGATTCGTCTGGTTCATAGGCTGGCTCGGCTATTGGCTCGTGTGGGATACCCGCGCCCAGCTCGTCGCCAAGGGAACAGCCCGCGCGCTCGATGTGGTACCGATCTTTGTCGACCCGATCTCGACGAGCTTCCTCACCGATGCGTCGGTCCCGTCGCTCCTCTTCTTCGTCGTCTTCTTTTTGCACATTCTCTTGCCACTTCTGCTCGTGGTCGCGCTTTGGCTTCACCTCTCGCGCCTCTCCCGCGCAGCATGGCTCCCAGCCCGCGGTCTCGCAATCGTCGGAGTTGTGAGCATGATCGTCCTCTCCTTCGCCCTCCCGGCGACTAGCTCTGATGCCGCGTCGATGACGCTGCGTCCCGATAATCTCACGGGCGACTGGTGGTATCTGCTGCCCGTGATGCTGACTGAGCGCCTGAGCGGCGGGCTCTTGTGGGCCGTCGTCCTTGGCGGGACCATCCTGACGATCTCGATGCCGTGGTGGTTCGTGCGCCGCCGCGCCGCGCGTAAGGACCTGCGACCGCCCACCCTGACGCGCGTGGCCGCCAATAAGTCGGCCTCGACCGGCGGTGAAGCCAGCGCAAGCGCAACGCCCACCGAAGCCCAAGCACCCGTGGAGGCCGCGAGCGCGCCCAACTACGCGATCGCCCACGTCGACGACGCCAAATGCAACGCTTGTCAGACATGTGCCATTGACTGCCCCTTCGACGCGATCGCGATGATGCCGCGCACGGACGGAAGGCGTTTTCCGTCCGTGGCCGTCGTCGACCCCGACCGATGTGTCGGTTGTGGCATATGCAATGGCTCCTGCGACTCATCGGCTATCGTCCTGCCGTGGTTGCCGCAGCCGGCCGTGCGTAGCCAGGTCGACGCCTGGCTCGCGCGGATTGACGGGCCGTCGGCGCCTGCCGCCAGCACGGCGGTTGAACCTTGCCACAAGACCGTCCGGGACGACGACGAGAGCCAATTGCTTGCGGCGGAGGCGGAGGTTGATGCCAAGGTCAAGTCTGGCGACGTGGTCGTCTTCGGCTGTACTCGCTCCGCCGCCGGCAAACTCCACCGTGACGCGGTCACCGGCATCACGAATGGCAACGAAAAGCTTCGCGTCGTCCTGTTGCCCTGCGCCGGCTGGCTGCACCCGATGACCGTCGAGAGGACCCTCAGGCGCGGCGCCGCGGGCGTCGTCGTCGCCAGCTGCACCCCCGCCAACTGCACCAGCCGCGAGGGCGCCCGCTGGACCCGCGAGCGCCTGGAAGGTCGCCGCGAACCCGAACTGCGGACGGAACACGTGGATCCCGCGCGCCTCTTGCTCATTGAGGCCGACGCCGACGAGGGCCGCCGGTTTATCGATTCCCTTAAGGCATTCTCCGAGAGAGTAAACGCGCCTGAACCACGGGCGGCGCCAGTGGTCGCCAGAACTACGAGCGTCCGCGCGCGGACCATCACACTCGTCGCCGCCGGGCTCGTGATAGCCGCCGGCACCTGGCTGCCTAGCAATTTGCCACTCCCGATGGCGGTCTCGGACGGACCAGAGCTGGTCGTCGCCTTCAAGCTCGCCGGCGCGACCGTCGAGGCCTGTATAGAGCGGACCGCCGCCGAGCTGGCGGCCCTGCCCCCCCACAAGCGAGTCGCCCGTGTCTGTGAGCGGACCCGGAAGTCCATCCAGCTCGTCGTCGACGTCGATGGCCAGCGCGTCGTTGACAGGGTCTACAAGGCCGGCGGTGCGTTTGACGACGGCGCCGCACGCGGCCTAGAGCATCTGACGGTCACGCCGGGCGAGCACCGCGTCACCGTCTCCCTCGGGGACGAAGGCGGTGACACGATGCACAAGACCGAGGGAGTCCGAGTCTTCGCGGCAGACCGCGCGCAGGTCCTGCTCTTTGACGCCGCCACCGGGTTCGCGTGGCACTAAGAGCGGCGATGAGATCGGCTAGTCCCCGCTCTCGAGGCTAGTAGGCGCGAGGAGACTGGGGCTGGCACAAGGCCAGCCCCTACGAGGCCAATTCGAAGGACGACGCGCGGGCACGGCAGCGACTGTAAGGACAAGGCTCCGGATGAGGCTCGTCCTTACAGTCGACTCCCGGCGACCCGTCAGCCGGGCTTTTTACCGGCCTCAAGCGGCTGCCGAGAGCGCCGGTCGGCCGTCGCAATTTCCATGCTGGCCGCCGATACTGCCACGAGCTCGGCGGGACTGAGGACGGCGGTGACCTTCAAAAAGAGGTCCCTCTCCTCGAAGCGGACGTGGTCGCGTAGGAGCTCACCGAACTCCCGCACCACCGCTGGGTCGGCGTCAAGCGCGATGAGCTCCCGCAGACGCGCGTGCTCCCGTAGGGTCCTGTTGACCGCCTCTGACTCGCCGGCCACCTCCAGCGGAGGCAAGACGAGCCGCTCTTCCACGACAAAGTGCGGCTCAAGCTCATACGGAAAGGCCGCCTGGGCCATCGCCCACGTCTCGTTTATGAGGGCACGGCCCCCGTCCGGCGCCACCGCGCGGAGGCACCGCTCGGCGAGGACAAGCGCATGATGATGGTCGCGACGCAGGTCGAGCAGCTCAGCAGCAGGTTTCACGGTCACCCCCCCCCTCAAGCACGAAGCGCGCGCGGGAACAGTACATGATTTTCAAGATGGATATGCTCCATGAGATCCGCCTCAAGCTGCTCAAGCTGTTCATACAGGGCCCGCCATGTCGCGCAAGCCCCTGCCGGCGGCAGAAAGTTCGTCGCCAACGCGCGCATGTGTCTGAGGCTCTCGCCGTGGTCGTCGTGCTCGCGCATCATGACGGTCACGGGGCCACTCAGCATCGGGCCTGCACGACCGGAGACCAGCGCCGGGAAGAGCACTTGCTCTTCTTTGGCCATGTGATTGGCTAGGTCCGCCCGGACATACCGCAGATGGGCTGCGAGACCCGTCGGACATGTGACCTTCTCGCCGTGGACGCGCTCGATCTTCTCGGCGGCCGTGACCACAGCGTCGAGTTGGGCGCGGAGCGGTTCATGAAAGCGGTCGAGGATATAGTTCACGACGTCGCCAATGGGCGCCGTCGCCCAGTCTTCAGGGTCCGCGGGTCCCCCTTCGGCTTGCGTCAGCTCGTTAGAAATCGCCGCCGCATCGAGGCCTGAGGTCGCGCAAGCCTCCCCGAGGGTCTTGCGCCCGCCGCAACAGAAATCAAGCTGATGCCGTAGCAACACACCGCGGGTCTGGGGGCCACGAGCCGCGATCTCACCGAGGGTCAATTCATTGTACATTGTGTTTTTCCTGTCTTGCTCGAATAGAAACTACTGTCATAGTATATATCCTGACGCGGACGCGGGCAAGGGAGATTTCTCTCTTTCGGCGGCCCGAAAGAGACCGAAAAAGATGACGGCGCGGGTGGCGCGGGCCAGTGATTGGTGGCGTAGTAGCGCAAGAGGAGCGACGGCGATGCGAGAGACGGATATGAGCGAGGACCTTGACGACGGCGCCGCACCCTTCGCGGTGGAGCGCATCACGCGGTTGGTCCACACCTTCTATGGCCGCGTGCAGGACGACGCGCTCCTGGGGCCGGTCTTCGCCAAACGCATCGAGGACTGGGGCCCGCACCTTGAGCGCATGGTCCTCTTCTGGCGGGCCGTCCTGCGCGCCGAGCGGACCTTCACCGTGTCGCCGCGCGGGGGGCCCCCGACCCTGCACCGCGCTATCGACGAGCTTAGCTTGGCCCACTTTGAGCGGTGGCTCGCCCTCTTTGGCGAGGTGGCCGACCTCGTCTTTGAAGAGGGCCCTGCCGAGATCGTGAAGGAGGCCGCCGGGAGGATCGCTTTTTCGCTGTCGCGACACCTCGACACCGACGCGGGTCCACGATTCGAGGTGCGCCACAATGAGTGACGCGGTGCCTGCTGATTCGCGCCAAGCGGTCCTCGTGCATCTACGCATGAGCACGGCCCTCACGGCGGACGCCCTCGTCGCCGCGACCGGCCTCTCGAAGACAGCCATCCGCGCCCACCTTGTGCGAATGGAGCGCGACGGTATGATCGAACGCACGAGCCAAGATGCCGAAGGTCCCGGACGACCGCCGGTCGCTTACACACTGACGGAGCTTGGTGCCGCAACGTTTCCATCGGACGACGACGTCGTTCTCACGCGCCTCCTGACCTTCTTGGAAGGCAACGGCGGCAGCCCCCTCGTGAAGAAGTTCTTTGAGCAGATATGGTCCCAGAGAATGGCGGCCCTCGTGACGTCCCTCGACGTCGATGAGCTCGCCGACGCCGACCTTGACACCCGCATTGCGGCTATCGAGGCCTCGTTGGCCGCGAAGAACTTCATGCCGCGCATCGAGCGCCGAGAGAATACCGACGGCACTGAGACCGTGACCATTCACGAGTGCAATTGCCCCTTCTTTGCGGCCGCCAAGGTCAGCCGCATCCCGTGCCGCCTCGAGGTCGACTTCTTAGCGCGCGCCCTCAACGCCCGGCCCGAGTCCCTGTCTATCGCGACGAACCGCCGCGAGCGCTGCTCTTTTAAGTTCATCATAGACTCAAAGGGCGCCAAATAGGCATGCGACCATCCGGGTATCGGTGACAACCCATTTTTGATTTGGCATTTCGGACGACGCCTTGCGCGCGATGTGGGGCTGGCTCAGCGGGTACGCCGAGGGCTGGGGCTCCCGACGTACCTGTGACTGAAATCAGAACTGGATGATGCGGTCGTAGTCGCTCATCGCGCCGACGATGCTGGTCCGCGGCGCATAGAACTCGCGCCAGAGCCGCAGATACCCGTCGACGACCTGGTCAGGCGTGAGCTTGAGCGGTATAAAGGTTGGGTTGGCGTCGTTGTACAGGCTCCAATCACGCGTGAAGATGCGCCCTTCGGCCTGCAACTGGTGCCACTGCGGGGTCCCCG
>Ga0209702_10002543_pt1 | contig 31533 bp, 16 predicted proteins | sample FRY01_FD_187210 | JGI IMG/M metagenome (GOLD analysis project Ga0209702, IMG submission 187210) | Freshwater microbial communities from Lake Fryxell liftoff mats and glacier meltwater in Antarctica - FRY-01 (SPAdes) (version 2) | ecosystem: Environmental > Aquatic > Freshwater > Ice > Glacier...
TCCTTTAGTAAATCTATAAATCACGAATTTATGATTGTTTGCTCCAGCTTGCCAAGCGAGAAGTGTTTTACTGTCTTTTTTAACTATTATGGCGTTGATAGGGGATTGGGGAATAATCTTAGTAATTCTGCTTGCTTCAGGTACTAATGCTATAAATTTATATTGTTTTTGAAGGAGAGGCTTTCTTAGCGTATCACCCAATTTTTGGAAAGTGGATGCCGTGAAATGCATCGATCCGTCTATAAAAGGCAACGATCGAATCAGTTCTATTTGTTTGACAATTTGATCTGGACTTCTCCATTGTTCATCCTTCGAAGTTTTAGAAATGCGATAATCGCTATGGCCTACATAAACATTTGCTCCGTATTTGTGTTCAGCCCACCATTTTGCCAAGACTTCAAAATCGGCTTTTTCAAAACCAATATGCCAATAAAGTTGCGGGGTCACATAGTCAATCCAATTTTCTTTTTGCCATTTCAAAATATCGGCGTACAAATCATCATAATTGGTAACTCCAGCCATAGTATTTGAACCTTCCAAATCTTTAGATTTGTTTCTCCACACTCCAAAAGGTGAAATTCCAAATTCTACCTCTGGTTTATTTGCAATTATGGTGTCCCTGATTTGTTTAATTATTAAATCTACATTATCTCTTCTCCATTCTTCTTTGTCTTTGAATTGTCGTGGTTCTTTTTCGAATGCTTTTTGGTCGGGGAATTCTTGCCCCGTGATTTTATAAGGATAAAAATAATCGTCCATATGTATGGCTTGAATATCATAGTTTCTGACAATTTCGCCCACTACGGACGAAACAAAATTCCTAGTTTCTTTATACCCTGGATTAAAATACCTTGTTTTTCCATAGGTAAGAAACAGCTCCGGTTTCTTGAAATACAAATGTTTTTTTGAAAGCACATCTTTGGTTGTGTCCTTTTGTACGCGATAGGGATTGAGCCAAACGTGGACATTCATTCCCCTTTTTCCGGCTTCATCAATCATCAATTGAAGCGGGTCAAAACCTGGAGCAACACCTTGAATACCTGTTATCCAATGTGACGCAGGTTCTTTTGTAGATTTATAATAGGCATCAGCTGTGGGACGGATTTGAAAAATCACGGTGTTCAAGTTATAAGACCGTAAATTATCTAAAAGCGCAATCATTTCTGACTTCATTTCTTTGTCTGACAATCCTTGTTTTGAAGGCCAATCAATATTTTCTACAGTGGAAATCCAAGCGGCTCTCATTTCTCTTTTTGGGGACTGTTGGCTAAAAAGATTTAGTTGAAATAAAAACAATAGAATTACAAACTTTAAGTTGTTCATAATTGACATTTTTAAAAAATTAATATACTGTAAAATAAAAAAGAAGCCATCTGCATCACACAGACAGCTTCTTTAACAAAAACTAAACTACCAACCTGGGTTTTGTTTTATTTCTATGCCCTCCGCTTTGTATAAATCGATATCATTTGTTGGGATTGCATTTAAGTAATGTTTAGGTGACGTAAAAACTCTTGATACAGTATAAGGAATTACATAACCAGCGGCATCCACTTTTGTCTTAGAATTTGTTCCTATTAATGAAATAATTCTTGCGCCTAATTGAACATCTGGGTTACTAATACCATCAAGATAATCTCCTTTTTTCCATCTTAATATATCAGCTCTTCTAAGACTTGTCCAGCTCATAAATTCAATTCTACGTTCACGACGGATTTCCCAAATAAGCGGACTAACAGTTCCAGAAATTAGCTCCAATGCCGTAACTCTTTGTGCATCGTTAATTTGAATACCTCCCACAAATGCATTTGAACCGTCAGTAGTTAATATACTTATTCCTGCACGAGTTCGAACTTTATTTATAGACAAATTAAGATCTACGTTTGTAGCAGTACCAAGTTCTGCGCAAGCTTCAGCATAATTTAAATACACTTCACTAAGAGTAAATATTGGTGCATCTATTTTATTTTGCCCTATTGTCGTTACTTCTGCACCAGCTGTTGCAGGATTATTAAAAAGTTGAAAAACATACCCAGTATTTGAAGTTAAACTATTTAGTGGTTTATCCGAATACGCGTAGTCAACATTGCCAAACGCTTTGGCAAAACGTGGATCCTTGTTTGCGAAGACATTGGCAATTGTATTGTCTCCTAAATATTGAGGATTACCTCCAACTTGTTTTATAGGTAATCCATTAATTGTTGTATAACTTTCTGCAGCAAATTTTGTTAAACCGTTTTGAACTGTTGAAGTATTTGTAAAAGCTTGAATTGAATTTCCTAAAATAGGAGCTCCAATATATCTTTTTGCTAATATTACCTCAGTATTTCCTAATAATTCTACAGAATTGTATAAAGTTTTCCAATCCAAATTTAATTTATATGAAGCATTATTCATAACTGCTAATGAAGCTTCTTTAGCTTTCTGTAAATACACATCTCCTGATTTTGCAAGATTATATTTTCGATTAGTTCCTTCGTACAGACATACTCGACTTAGTAAAGCATAAGCAGTAAATTTGTTTACAGTTGTATTTCTGTCATCAATTACTAAAAGCAATGAAGTCGCCTCTTCTAAATCTTTGATGACGTTGTCGATAACTTCAGATCTGGATAAAGCAGGTTTGTAAACATTAACATCATTTTGAGTTAGAAAAGCATCGGTATAAGGGACATCGCCAAAATCCTGTGCTAACCGAAAATAAGTAAACGCTCTAAAAAACTTCGCAACACCTAAAAAATGATTTTTCTTTGCTAAATCCATTTCAACGGTTGGAATCCTTTCAAGCATCAAATTACAGCGACGAATTAATGTATAATAGGAGTTCCAATTACCATTTGTTGCATTGGCAGTTATATTGAAGTTAACAAAATCTCTATTAGCTAGATTGTCGTCAAAGTTTAATGTAGTATGAAAATAAAAATCAGCAGTTGTACCGGCATTGTTTCCATATCCAAAAAAAGTATCATAGTTTAACCAAGAAAATGTTCGAACATTGTTTTCAGAGGTCCAAAAATTAGTGTCAGAAAATAAATCTTCTGGTGGAGTATCCAAAAAATCTGAACAGCCAAAAGACAATCCCGCTATTGAAAGGGCTATTACTGATATCTTTATCTTAAAGTTTAAAATTAATTTTCTCATTTTATTTAATATTTAAATTGTTTTTAAAATGCTAATTGAAGTCCCATAGACCAAGTTTTAGTAAAAGGAAATGTTCTACCCCAAGCCGCTTCAGTGCTATTAATTTCAGGATCTACAGGCAAATTATCATCTTTGAAAGTTAACAGGTTTAAACCTGTGATGTATGGTCTGAACTTATCTAAACCTATTTTATTGCATAAAGTTTTAGGCAAAGAATATCCTAATGTAACGCTTTTTAGACGTAAGTAAGCCATGTTGAGTAGATACCTAGATTGAGCGACAAAATTATTTGATCCTGGGGCATATCCTCCAAAGGCACTAACAGCATGATTTGGAAAAGGATTTGGAAAAAATGCATCTGTATTTGTTGGTGTCCAATAATCATTCATATGACCGTACATTGCATCAGTTCTATTGTAAAAAGGTAGAACTAAATCTGAAGCTGCCCAATACTTGCGTTCGCCAACCCCTTGTAAGAAAACATCAAGATCGAATTTATAAAAATTTCCTCCAAAACGTATTCCATATTGATATCTAGGCGTTTCATTACCTATTACGCTTAAATCTCCTGGGTCGTCTGCGGTTCCTTTTCCTCTGGTTATTTTTCCATCTCCATTTATATCTTTGTACATTACATCTCCAGCGCCAAACTTAAAGGCTCCTCTAACCACTTCTTTATAATCTACCCCATTAACGATGAAGCCTGTTGCATCCACAACATCTGTCGCTTGTATTAGTCGCTCAGAAGTTAATCCCCAAATTTCCCCAAGTTTTTGTCCAGAGTAAAAAGTACCTAGTAATCTTGATGAGTTGTTCCACTCAGTAACCTCAGTCATATAATCAGATAAAGTTAGATCAGTGTATACCGCAATATCTTTAGTGATTTCTTTATTGAAATTGATACCTAATTCCCAACCTCTGGTTCTAAGATTTCCTGAATTTGTGTTAGCAGCCGGCTGACCAAAAGAATTTGGTAGCGTTTTACCTGGAGACAACATTCCTTCAGTATCACGTTGATAGTAATCTAAAGTTACTCCCAGCATATTAAAAACTCTAATATCTAATCCCACACCCTGTGTAGTTACTTTCTCCCATGTTAAGTTGGGGTCAACATTGCTTGGTAAAGAAACTGAAGGTGGGATTGTTGCACCGCTACCAACCCACCATGGGTTTACGTTAGTCATTACCGGCAAAAATGCATTGTTAGCAATATTTTGATTACCTATAGATCCTATAGAAGCTCGTATTTTAAGATCATTTAACCAATTTCGGGTTCCTTCCATAAATTTCTCATTAGAAATTCTATATCCAGCAGATGCTGATGGGAAAAACCCCCATTGTTCGCGTGTTGGAAATCTGGACGAACCGTCATAACGTCCATTGAGTTCTAACAAATATCTTCCGTCATAATCATAATTTATACGACCAAAAAACCCCGCTATTGCGTACTGCGATAAACCAGGATTCATAGTAGAATTTGAAGCAATTGGCGATGCAAATTGATCCCCTATCGCCAGGTTAAATTCTGGTTTACTTTTATCAAGCAGTGTATTTCTTCGGGCATACGTTCTTTCAAAGGATTGCCATTCTGTGTTTAAACCACCTAAAGCTTTAAAGTTGTGAACATTGTTAAACGTTTTAGAGTAATTAGCATAAACGTTAGCAACATTTATTGTGAATGAAGATTTAGCTTGAGCTACAAAATCATTAGCTTGTTCCATCAGTGTTGGTTTTCCAGCACTTAAATCAGCGGCGCTTGTCCACCAGTCCCACACTGGAATTTGACCTCCATTTATTTTGTTACTAATATAATTGTTGTTAACACTGTACTCACCAATTATATTAAAGTCTTTTGTGATTTGTGCTGTTAATTTTCCATTGATACGCATGTCATTTTCTATTCTTTTGTTCATAGAAGCGTTTCTCAAGTAGCCAGGTGCGTGGCGGAAAGATGTACCGTTGTAAGTACCATAAGGAAAATAAGAACCCCAACGCATATAAAATCCAAAATATCCATTTCCTGCGGTATCTAATCCACTATTGTAATAATTAAAAGGAGAAGTATACTCTTGAATAGATGATAGGACTTTAAAATCAGCTGAAAGCCAATTTGTTAACTGAGTGCTAAGACCCAGATTTAAATTTATTCTTTGATTATTCTCCGTATTTATATTCATAACTCCTTCTTGATCAGAAACTCCTAGGGAAACTATAAACGCACTTTTCTCTGATAAAGAGCCCTGCGCTGAAAGATTATGATAGGTTTGAATTGCATTTCTTTTCAACATTTCTTTGTGCGGATCCCAAACTCTGTAAAAATATTCTTTGTTGCCAATAATTTCAAAATCTTCTCCCAAAATCATGTTTTTGTCATTAAAGCTTCTAGTGGATGCATACTGTTCTTTCCATTTTATGATCCCTGGAAGCAAAGTTTTATAATTCATTCCAAAAGATTCTGGATTGGCGTTTCCTGCACGAGCTTGAGCATTAATCATTGCCGGAAGTTCAATTGTTGGATCATTGAATTCTATTAATGAAATAGGGTTGCCCCAACTATAGTTTTGATTATAAGAGAATTTCACTTTTCCCTTTGCATCTTTACCATTTTTAGTAGTAATTAATATAACACCAAAAGCGGCGCGAGCACCATAGATGGATGCAGAAGCAGCATCTTTTAGCACAGACATAGTTGCAACATCTTCTGGATTGATAAGAGACATATCAGATGGAACGCCATCAACTAATATTAGAGGTGATCCAGATACGCCACCGCTAACAATTGTTCCTGCACCACGTATATTAATGTTGGCTCTTTGTCCAATATTTCCAGAATTAAAGGTAATGTTTAATCCTGGTGTCGTTCCCTGCAAACCTTTACTTATATCAGTAGTTGGTCTACTTCCGAGCGCTCGTTCGACATCGATTTTGGCAACCGCACCTGTCAAATTTGCTTTTTTCTGAGAAGCAAATCCCACAATGACTACTTCGTCTAGTTGCGAAGCACTTTCCGAAAGGTCAACATTGATTATTTGTTCTTTTGTAATTTTTACTACTTTGGTTTCAAAACCAATGTAACTAAAGATCAGTGTTTGTCCAACTGATCCAAAAATACTGAATTTTCCATCTAAATCAGTCACACTGCCCTTAGTGGTTCCTTGAATCAAGATTGAAACCCCTGGTATAGGAATTCCATCTGATTTGTTTTTAATAGTTCCGGTAATTGTTTGTGCTTGCGCAAATGCAGTTTGTACTAACAGAAACAACAAAGAAATTTGAAATAATTTTTTCATAGTTATAATGGTTTTTTGATTGTTAAGCAAATATATTTATTTTTTTGCATATAATTGCGATATTGGGCGTATAATTTTGTTTTATTTTTGAATAATGCAAAATAATGCATTATTTTAATGGATTATTATATTTATATTGTCTTTAATTGCATATTCACATTTATAATCCATATATAACCTGTCATTTATTAAATAATATTTTAATATATTTGTCCATAAAACTTAAAAATTCCGAAATGCTAAAAGCTGAGAGACATAAATATATTATGGATAAACTTGTTGAAGAACAGAAAGTTAACACCATTAATTTAGCGTTAGATCTGAATATTTCAGAAGATAGCATACGAAGAGACCTAAATGAATTAAATAGAAAAGGACTTCTTGAAAAAGTATATGGGGGAGCTTTTCCTATTGTGGACAAGCCCACTAATGTTTTTGACATTAATATTTTCAATAGAGACAAAAAAGATATTATTGGGAATAAAGCACTTTCTTTAATATCTGATGGACAGGTTATTGTTATAAGTGGTGGTACTACAAATTTGGCTTTTTCAAAATTAATCCCTCACGATTTAAAAGCGACTATCTATACTTATAGTTTGCCAATAGCTATGCAATTATCCCAACATCCTAACGTAGAACTTATATTTATTGGGGGGAAAATGCAAAAAAAGGCAATGGTAACAATAGGTATGGATGTGGTTCAGGTTTTGTCAAAGGTAAAAGCGGATATTTGCTTTATGGGATCAAGTAGTATAAATGTTAGGCTAGGACTTACGGAAATGGGATATGAAGTTTCTCTCGTAAAGAAAGCAATGATGCAGTCATCTGACAAGGTTGTTTGTATGGTCACTTCCGAAAAACTAAATACCAAAATGCCTTATCTCGTCTGTGAACTCAATCAATTGAATATTATCATTACCGATTTAAACCCGAAGAATCCAATATTGGAGGAATATATAAAAGCAGGAGTAGAAGTTTTATAAAAAAATAAAAATTGCATTATAATGCGTTATTTATTTATTTTTGTTAAAATAACGCATTAATATGCTTTTTTTGAAATTTCTTGTTTACATTTGTATTGTAAATCTTTAACCCCACCTATTTATGAGCACAATTCAATCTTTAACTTATACAGAACCTGGTAAGTACGAAACAACTCGATTTGAAAAAATTCACAATATAATTTTTCGAAATTCTATAGAAGCCTCCCGAATCGTTGCTCAAGAGATAGCACAATTAATAAAATTCAAACAAGCAAAAAATCAAACTTGTATTTTAGGTTTGGCCACAGGTTCATCACCTATAAAAGTATATGAGGAATTGGTTCGACTCCACAAAGAGGAAGGTCTTAGTTTTAACAATGTTCTCACTTTCAATTTGGATGAATATTATCCAATGACAAAAGAAAACAATCAGAGTTATCATTATTTTATGCATCAGCATCTTTTTAATCATATCGATATAAAACCGGAAAACATCAATATTCCTGACGGAACAATCAGCATTGAAAACCTGAATCAGTATTGTGTTGATTATGAAATGAAAATAAAAAATGCCGGAGGACTTGATTTTCAATTGTTGGGAATTGGTCGTACAGGTCACGTAGGATTCAACGAACCGGGTTCCCACATTAATTCAGGAACTCGTATCATTACTTTAGATCATATTACCAGAGTAGATGCCTCTTCTGATTTTAACGGTATTGACAATGTTCCAAAAAGAGCCATCACAATGGGAGTTTCCACCATTCTTAGATCCAAGAGAATTATATTAATGGCTTGGGGACAAAATAAAGCCTCCATCGTTAAGAGAACCATTCAAGGAGAAATAAGTCAAGATGTTCCAGCTACTTTTTTACAAAACCACGATAATGTTACTTTCGTTTTAGACCAATCGGCAGCTTCAGAATTGACTCGATTTGAGACACCATGGTTGGTTGGAGAATGTGTTTGGACTAAGGAATTAAAACACAAAGCAATTGTTTGGCTTTGCCAAAAAACCAATCAATCAATACTAAAACTTACTGATAGAGACTACAACAACAACGGAATGTCCGATCTTTTGGCACAAGAAGGCTCTGCTTATGATTTGAACATCAATATGTTTAATGTCTTGCAACATACCATTACCGGATGGCCAGGCGGAAAACCTAATACAGATGATTCTCACAGACCAGAAAGAGCCAATCCATCCAAGAAAAGAGTGATTCTTTTTAGCCCACATCCTGATGATGACGTGATTTCCATGGGCGGAACGTTTTCTAAATTAATTAAACAAGGACATGATGTTCATGTAGTGTACCAAACTTCCGGAAATATTGCTGTTACTGACGATGAGGCATTGAAATTTGCCGAAGTATGCAACGATTTTGTTGGTAAAATTGATTTGGGAATTAATTTTCAGGAAATTATCGAGTTCATAAACAATAAAAAAGAAAATGAAGTTGATTCTTTAGAAGTTAGAAAATTAAAAGGATTGATAAGACGCCGTGAGTCTTATGCAGCAACAAGATACATTGGATTAAAAGATGAAAACACACACTTTTTAGACCTTCCTTTTTATGAAACAGGCCGAGTGAAGAAAAATCCATTGGGAGCTGAGGATATCGCCATAGTAAAAGATATTATTGCAAAAATAAAACCACACCAGATTTTTGCTGCTGGGGATTTGGCAGATCCGCACGGCACGCACGAAGTATGTTTAAATGCCATATTTGCCGCCCTGAAACAACTCAAAACGGAACCTTATATGAATGATTGTTGGTTGTGGTTGTACAGAGGCGCTTGGCATGAATGGGATATCCACGAAATAGATATGGCTGTTCCCTTAAGTCCTGATGAAGTTTTGTTAAAAAGACACGCAATTTTGTACCATCAATCTCAAAAAGACCGAGTGATGTTTCAAGGAAATGACTCAAGAGAATTTTGGGTAAGAGCAGAAGATCGTAACAAGAATACTGCAAAATTATATGATGATTTAGGTCTAGCCGAATATCAAGCAATCGAAGCTTTTAAACGTTTTGATTATTAAATATTTGGTTTTAATTTCAAATGTTAGACTTTAATTAGTTTTTTTAAAGTCAATATCATTAAATGGAATTAATGGAAAATATAAAATTTCCAAGATTATACCATTAAATTATAAAGCTATATTTTACTTTTGTATACAAAATCGAAATACTCTAAACTAAGTGTCAACCCAATTTCAACTACAACAATTAGCAGCATCATTAGAAGGCAAACTTCTATTTGATGATCTTCACAAAACAATTTATTCCACTGATGCATCCGCTTATCGGATGATACCGATTGCTGTTGCTTATCCAAAAAACAACGAGGATATTATCAAGTTGATGCATTTTGCAACTGAGAATAAAATCTCGCTTACGCCAAGGGCAGCTGGAACTTCATTGGCAGGGCAAACCGTTGGAAACGGAATTATTGTGGATGTTTCTAAACATTTTACGAAGATTATTTCGTTCGATGCCAATAAAAAAACAATAACAGTTCAACCCGGAATCATTCGGGATGAGTTGAATATCTATTTAGAACCTCACGGGTTATTTTTTGGACCCAATACTTCTACCTCAAACCGATGTATGGTAGGAGGGATGGTTGGGAACAATTCATCGGGAACGACCTCGATTCGGTATGGCGTCACCCGAGATAAAATTGTGGAAATTAAAGCGATTTTGAGCGATGGTTCTTCGGTACAATTCAACGAAATTTCTTCACCTGATTTTATCGAAAAGACAAAAGGCAATTCGCTCGAAAGCACCATTTATAAAACCATTTATGAGGAACTTTCGAATGTAGAAAACCAAAAAGAAATTGTTGCAGAGTTTCCAAAACCTGAAATTCACAGACGAAATACAGGTTATGCCGTTGATTTATTGTTGAAATCAGAGTTGTTTTCAGGGACGGAACCAACGATAAATCTAGGAAAATTACTTTGCGGAAGCGAAGGAACTTTAGCTTTTACCACAGAAATCACCCTGAAAGTAGATGATTTGCCTCCAGCCAATAATGTTATGGTGGTAGCGCATTTTCATGCCATTCAAGAAAGTTTGGAAGCTGTTGTCGTGGCTATGAAACATCATTTGTACACTTGTGAAATGATGGATGACACCATATTAGATTGCACCAAAAATAATCGGGAACAAGCCAAAAATAGACTTTTTATAGAGGGAAATCCCAAAGCAATTATGATGTTTGAAGTGGCTTCGGATTCAATGGAAGATGCCGAAAATCAAGCCAATGCTTTAGTTTTTGATTTACAAAAAAACAATTTTGGTTATGCCGTAATAAAATTATATGGAGCCGATATTGATAGAATTATCGAACTTAGAAAAGCAGGTCTTGGACTTTTGGGAAGCATCGTTGGCGACAATAAAGCTGCCGATTCCATTGAAGACACGGCTGTAGAATTGAGCGATTTGCCCAGTTACATTGCCGAATTTGCCGCGATGATGAAAAAATACAACCAAGAAGCGATTTATTACGCTCATGCTGGAGCAGGAGAAATTCATTTGCGTCCCGTTTTGAATTTGAAGAAAAAAGAAGATATAGTACTTTTTAGAACCATCGCCACCGAAGTCGCACATTTGGTAAAAAAATACCGAGGTTCACTAAGTGGAGAACACGGAGACGGAATTGTTCGTGGAGAGTTTTTGCCTTTTATGATTGGCGACAAAAATTATGAATTGCTCAAAAGAATCAAATCGGCTTTCGATCCTAATTCGATTTTGAATATTGGAAAAATTGTGAACACCTCTAAAATGGACGAAAACCTTCGGGTTGAAGCCGGTAGAGTGGAACCTGATATTCAAACAATACAGGATTTTTCTGATAGTTTGGGCATTTTACGTTTGGCCGAAAAATGCAATGGTTCCGGTGATTGCAGAAAATTACCATCGGCTGGCGGCACTTTATGTCCCAGTTATCGCGCCACCCGAAACGAAAAAGATACAACTCGGGCTAGAGCCAATGCGTTACGAGAATACCTTACAAATTCTGAAAAAGACAACAAATTCAACCATAAGGAATTATATGAAGTTTTCGAATTGTGCGTGAGTTGCAAAGCTTGCGCGAGTGAATGTCCCAGCAATGTGGATGTTGCAGCGCTAAAAGCGGAGTTTTTGTACCAATACCAAAAAACAAATGGTTATTCTCTTCGAAATAGAATTTTCGCCAATAATTCCAAATTAAACCAATTGGGAAGTCTCTTGCCAAGTTTTACGAATTTTGTGGTAAACCTGCCTTTTGTAAAGAAAAGTATGGGAGTGGCTCCAAAAAGAGAAGTTCCTTTATTAGCCAAAATCACTTTTAGAAAATGGTATGAAAACCACCAATCAAAAGCACATAAACAGTCATTCCCAAACGGAAAAATCTATTTGTTTTGCGACGAGTTTACCAATTATTATGATGTTTCAGTAGGAATTGACGCCTTTGAATTATTGACAAAATTAGGATATAAAGTAGAAATAATAAACCACGAAGAAAGCGGAAGAGCCTATATTTCAAAAGGATTTCTCGAAGAAGCGCAGGTTATTGCCAATAAAAACGTGGCTATTTTTAAAAATTTAATTTCTGAAAATACGCCATTAATAGGAATTGAACCTTCAGCGATATTGACGTTCCGGGACGAATACATTCGATTGGCAAAAGACAAAGAAAGTGCTGAGAAAATAGCTAAAAACACACTTACTATTGAAGAATTTTTCAAAAAAGAAATCACTTCAGGAAAAATTCATTCCGAGCAATTCTCTGATGTGCAGAAATCCATAAAAATTCACGGACATTGCCATCAAAAATCATTGAGTTCTGTTGAAGCTACTTTTGCAATGTTGAATTTGCCAAAAAACAGTTCGGTTACCATTTATAATTCGGGATGTTGTGGAATGGCAGGTTCTTTTGGTTATGAAAAGGAACATTACGACATCAGTATGCAAATGGGCGAAGACACTTTGTTTCCAAAAATACGTGCCACAAATTCCGAAACTGCCATTGCCGCTGCAGGAACAAGTTGTCGCCACCAAATTTTTGATGGAACCAAAAGAAAAGCCTTGCATCCAGTGACAATTTTAAGAAGTTGTTTAATTAAAAATTCCTAAGTGTGAATAGCACATCTTGCAATAATTTATCGAATTCAGATATAAATGAGAATGAAATAATATAATATTTTTTTATTCAATTTATCAGCAACTACCACGAGACTTGAGTTTTTTTATACGACAACAAATAGTTCCTTTTACTTAAATAACGCAAATAAATGTTTTTATAATAAAACAAAAAAATAAATTATGAAATATCTATTTTCTAAAATCCTGTTCATTTTTATAATTGCGTCTTGCTTTTCTCAAAAAATAGGAAATATCAAATTTGTACAGCTTACCGATTTACATGTTTCTGTGGGGAATGAAAATGATTTTTTGTTGCAAAATATTGTAAAAGAAATTAATAATTCGGATCATGAATTTGTTGTTGTAACTGGAGATTTGACTAATCGTGGTGCAGATGATGAACTAAAACAAGTTCATTCTGTTCTTGCTAATTTAAAAATTCCATATTATGTGATTTCTGGAAATCACGAAACGAATTGGAGTGAAAGTGCTGGTTTGACTTATAAAAAACTGTGGGGCAATGATCGATTTGTATTTTCTAAAGGAGAATATCTTTTTGTGGGTTTTCCGTGTGGTCCTTATATGAAAATGGGAGATGGATTTGTAAAGCATGAAGATGTTCTCTGGCTCGATAAAACATTAAAAGACAGTCTTAAAAATAGTAATAAAAAGGTCTTGAACTTCGCACATTACCCATTGGATAATAGTGTTAGTAATTATAAAGAGGTACTTTCTGTTTTAGAAAAATACCCGACTGTCGCCAGTTTTTGTGGGCATGGACACACATTAAAAAAATATGATTTCTCTGGTTTGAGTGGTATTATGGGAATATCCATTACGTCACGAGATGGAAAAACAAAAAGTTATAATGAGGTTATCATCAGTAACGATAGTATTAGTATTTATCAGAAAGAGATAGAAAAACCAAGTGTTTTTAAATTTTCAGTTCCATCAAAACCTTCAAAAATTGAAATACTAAAGAATAATTTAGGAACTGATTTTCCGCCTTTTATAAAAGACATTGCGTCTATTTATAGCATTCCTTGTTTTGATAAAAAGAACATTTATTTTGCTAATTCTATTGGAGAAATAAAATCGGTTAATTTGAAAAATAAGCTTTTGAATTGGAAAATAGAAACAGGAAATTCAATTTATTTCTCACCAATAATTGTAAAAAACACCCTTGTTGTAGGTACAATTGAAGGAAATGTATTGGGATTTGAGAAACAATCGGGCAATAAAAAATGGAATGTTCCTGTTGGTGGAGTTTTGGTAGGTTCACCAGTTGTCGAAAACAATAAAATTTATACGGCGAGTTCTAATACATTTATTTGTATTGATGCTACAAGTGGTCAAGTAATTTGGCAAAATAAATTGCCGATGTCTTATTCGCAAGGAACACCCTTGATACATGGTAATAAAATTATTTTTGGAGTATGGGATACCAATCTTTATTGCTTAAATAAAAGCACGGGAGCACTTATTTGGAAATGGAATAATGGTAATGACAAACAAATTCTATATTCGGCTGGAAACGTAAATGTAGTTTCGTCTAAAAGCAGACTTTATTTTGTTACTCCCGAACGCTACTTGACAATTTTAGAAATAGAAACAGGTAAAACGCTTTTGAGAACCTCTAAATGGAAAGTTAGAGAATCTATGGGAAAAAGTCAAGACGGAAAGTGGTTTTATGCTAAAACAATGAATGGTGAACTTTTAAGATTACCGCTAAATGACGATTTGGAATTGACCGAGGAAAATTTGGTTAGTCAAAGTAAAGTTTTGGATTTAAAACTAGGATACGAGCACAATCCTGCGCCAATATTTGAAAACAATAACAAGATATATATAGGTAGCCGAAAAGGAGAGGTTATTATTGTAGATTCTGAAAAATTTGAGGTTATAAAAGAAATTCATTTAGGGAGTTCTAGCGTAAATGGATTTTCGCGTGATGGTCAAGGAAGAGTTTGGACATCACTTATTGAAGGAGGAATTTATTCATTAGAGTAAATTAGTGATAATTTAACACTTGAAAAATAGTTTCGATGTGTTAAATTATTTTTTAGCTACGGATTAAAAAAGATAATGATTGTAATAGTAAAATAATTAACTAAAAATAATCAGTTGGGTGTAATTATTAAAAACGTCTGTTCGAGTATTTTTGTTCAGCAAAACGGAACAAAAAATGTATCGAGAACCGTTTTTGACAATAATTTTTCTTGTTCTCGTTACGATTTTCTTCGAAAATCATTCCTTGCTGTTGAGGAATGGCAAGTTCTTTTGGTTATGAAAAGGAACATTACGACATCAGTATGCAAATGGGCGAAGACATTTTGTTTCCAAAAATCCGTGCCACAAATTCCGAAACTGCCATTGCCGATGCAGGAACAAGTTGTCGCCACCAAATTTTTGATGGAACCAATAGAAAAGCCCTGCATCCAGTGACAATTTTAAGAGCTTGTCTGAAATAAAAGTGTAACCATTTTGTTAAAAAGAGTGGTATTTTAAACTTAAACTAAAAATTTGTTTCCCAAAACTTCATAAATTGAAATTGTTTTATACTTTTAGATTTTTTTATTCTATTTTGATTTTTAGAAAATAGAATTAGAAAATTCACAGCATATTAATTAGTATAGATAAAATTTTAACTATGGCGTTTTCCAGTTTGTTTAGAAAAAAAACCGTTCAAGACATTTTAAAGCAAGTGGCAAAAAATGAATCTGATGGGCACAATGCTTTAGGAAAACACTTGACAGCGCGTGATTTAACCGCTTTTGGTATTGCCGCAATTGTGGGAGCAGGGATTTTTAGCACCATTGGAAAAGCCAGTGCCGAAGGTGGCCCAGCCGTTATATTCCTTTTCTTATTCACGGCAATTGCATGTAGTTTTGCTGCTTTTGCTTATGCTGAATTTGCCTCAATGGTTCCCGTTTCTGGGAGTGCTTACACCTATTCTTATGTAGCTTTTGGCGAAATTATCGCCTGGATTATTGGTTGGGCGTTGATTATGGAATATGCTATTGGCAATATTACGGTCGCCATTTCGTGGAGTGATTATTTCACGGGTTTGCTCGAAAGTGGCGGAATTCATTTGCCACAATGGGTTCAAATGGATTATTTAACAGCCTCGAATGGCTTTAAAGATGCCACAGCTTTGATGCAAGGAGGGAAATCTTTCGAAAATTTAAGTTCTGGTTTGCAATTATCTTACACAGCTTGGACGACTTCACCGGTGCTTGGATCTTTTCATTTTGTGGCGGATTTACCAGCATTGTTGATTATTATTTTGATTACGGCTTTGGTGTATCGCGGGATGAAAGAATCTAGAAATGCCAGTAATTTGATGGTTGTAATTAAGGTAAGTATTGTTCTTTTGGTGATTGCCGTTGGTATTTTTTATGTGGATACAGCCAATTGGCATCCGTTTGCACCAAATGGCGCTGGAGGAGTTTTGAAAGGAGTTTCAGCAGTTTTCTTTGCTTACATTGGGTTTGATGCTATTTCCACCACTGCCGAAGAATGTAAAGATCCGCAACGCGATTTGCCAAAAGGAATGATGTGGGCCATTATTATTTGTACCATTTTATATATTGCAATTGCATTAGTATTGACCGGAATGGTGAATTACAGCGAATTAAATGTAGGCGATCCTCTAGCATTTGTATTCGATAAATTGAATCTCAAATGGATGTCGGGAATTATTGCCGTGAGTGCAGTTATAGCAATGGCAAGCGTTTTACTGGTTTTCCAAATGGGACAACCCCGAATTTGGATGAGTATGAGCCGTGACGGATTGTTGCCAAAGCGTTTTTCTAAAGTGCATCCAAAATTCAAAACACCTTCGTATGCAACTGTGGTAACCGGTTTTGTGGTTGCCATTCCAGCCTTGTTTTTGAACTTAACAATTGTAACGGATTTATGCAGTATTGGAACCTTGTTTGCCTTTGTATTGGTTTGTGCTGGTGTTTTAGTTTTACAGAATAAAAAGGATATTCCGCGTGGAAAATTCAAAACGCCTTATGTGAATTCTAAATTTATTATGCCGGTTTTGATAGCCATTGGACTTGTTTTTTCTTTTGGTTACAACCAAAAAGCAACAATAAATTTTTTAACCAATGAAACCCAATTAAACAGTCCAGAGAATATAATTACATCATTGGATAAAGATCATACACAAAAAGTCTATGAATATTTAGTTCGTGTTGATGCAAAAAACAGCACTGCCGAAACTTCTGATTTAGAATTGTTGTTGAGCCAATATGAGCAAGATGATGCCCAATATGCCACAGTAATCAAAGGAATGCCTGTTGATGATTCTATTAAATACGAAAGTGGTTTTAATCTTTTTAAACACAAAATTCCAATGTGGATTTTCTTGATTGTTTTGTTTGGATTAACGATTTGGTCTTACAAAGAAAATCTATCTTTAATTCCTTTGTTGGGATTAATTAGTTGTTTGTATATGATGGCGGAATTGAGTGTTTGGAATTGGATTTATTTCACCATTTGGTTGCTTATTGGACTATTGATATACTTTGGCTTTAGCCGAAAAAATAGTAAGTTGAATTTAAAAGAAGTCTAAATTTTGACATTTGAAAACCATTTATTTACCAAGAATTTCATTTCGAATCTTTGGTATATTTGTACTATGCAAGATGTAAATCTACTTATGAAATACTAGTTTTTTGACTATATTTGGAACCAATAAAATACCACAAATGCAAAATTTACCAAAAGGAAGTCCTAAATTAATTAATGCTTGGGCATTTTATGATTGGGCAAATTCAGTTTATTCTTTAGTAATCGCCACGGCCGTTTTTCCAATCTATTATGAGTCTGTGACCAGCGGAAATGACGGAATGGTAAATTTTATGGGAACTTCATTGCGCAACAGTTCTTTGTTGTCGTATTCGTTATCATTTTCGTTTTTGATTGTTGCTCTTTTATCTCCAATACTTTCAGGAATTGCGGATTATTCGGGTAATAAAAAGTCTTTTATGAAGTTTTTTTGCTATTTGGGATCGCTTTCGGTAATGAGTTTGTTTTTCTTTAAGGGTCAAGATACATTATGGATTGGTATTTTGGCAACGGTCTTAGCAAGTATTGGTTTTTGGGGAAGTATCGTTTTTTATAATTCGTATTTACCAGAAATTGCTTTTCCGGAACAACACGATAGGGTAAGTGCCAAAGGATTTATGTTTGGTTATACTGGTTCTGTATTTTTGTTGGCTTTTAACCTGACAATGGTTATGAAACCGGAATGGTATGGAATTATTGATCCAACTTTACCAGCGAGAATCTCCTTTTTATCTGTTGGAATTTGGTGGATGGGTTTTGCACAAGTGACATTTCATTTTTTGCCCAATAACGTATTCAATAAAAAACCCAGAAAAGATTTTATTTTCAAAGGATTAAGAGAACTAAAAGTAGTCTTGCAGAGTCTGAAAGAACTAACTTCACTGAAACAGTTTTTAATTGCATTTTTTCTTTACAGCATTGGCGTTCAAACCATTATTTTATTGGCTGGAATTTACGGAAAAGTAGAGTTGGGAATAGAAACCAGTCAATTAATTATTACCATCTTATTAATCCAATTAGTGGCCATTTTTGGAGCCTACCTTTTTTCTAGGATTTCCGAAAATATTGGAAACATTAAAACTTTGAAACTGACCATAGCCATCTGGGGATTCATCTGTTTTGCCGCTTATTTATTGGATAAGGATAATACTTATATTGATTTGCAATTTTACTCGCTTGGTGCTACGATCGGAATGGTTCTTGGCGCGATTCAATCTTTGTCGCGTTCTACTTATTCCAAGTTATTGCCCGAAACCGAAGATCACGCCACCTATTTTAGTTTCTTTGACGTAACCGAGAAAATTGCCATCGTGTTGGGAACTTTTATCTTCGGTTTTGTAGGTTCGGTGACCAATTCGATGCGTAATTCCATTTTTATTCTGGCTATTTTCTTTTTGCTGGGTTACATTGTGCTCAGTTTTATGAAAAAAATGGAACCTGTAAAATAATATTTTTCAATTTTTTTATTTCCAATGTAGACCAACTTCAGGCGTTTCATTTAAATAAATTTCTACTTTTGAAAATGAATAATTCTTTTCGAAATTCTTCGATACAATAGTAATTGGAGAAATGACATAAATTCCAGAAGTCCTTATTCTTCAAAGGGAATAATCTATTTCAAGCTGATTTTTGGCATAATGATTGTCAGTTTTTAGTGTTAAGCGAATTTTAAGTGTCTTATGTCGATTTTATTTAAATTTATTGACTTGATGCCTTATATTTGTTAATAAATGAATTTTTTTAATGACAAAAAGACTTAAATAACCCATGTCAAACCATAAAATACTTACTCTTGACAATCTGTCACTTCAGGAATTTGATACAGAAACCGATTTAATTCCTTTGTTGACTCCAGAAGACGAGGAGGAAATGAACAATGAAGAATTGCCGGATTCGTTGCCTATTTTGCCTTTGCGCAACATGGTTTTATTTCCTGGAGTTGTAATCCCAATCACAGCGGGTCGCGATAAATCCATAAAATTGATTAACGACGCTTATGCTGCGGGGAAAATAATAGGTGTAGTTGCCCAGAAGGACGAAGAAGTCGAAGATCCCACCAAAAACGATATTCACAAAATAGGAACAGTTGCCCGAATTTTGCGCGTTCTAAAAATGCCTGACGGGAATGTGACGGTTATTCTTCAAGGTAAAAAGCGTTTCCAAATAGAATCGATAATTTCTGAAACGCCCTATATTAATGCAAATATTAAAGAAGTTACCGAAAAAAGACCTGGAAAATTAGACACCGAATTCTTGGCGATTATTGATTCTATCAAAGAATTGGCCATCCAAATTATAAAGGAAAACCCTAATATTCCGAGCGAAGCTACTTTCGCCATCAAAAATATCGAAAGTCAATCGTTTTTAATCAATTTTGTTACTTCCAATATGAATTTATCTGTGGAGGAAAAACAAGGTTTATTGGCTATTAATGCTTTAAAAGAACGCGCCTTGGACACGCTCCGTTATATGAATACGGAGTTGCAAAAGCTCGAATTAAAGAATGATATTCAATCTAAAGTTCGATTTGATTTAGACCAACAACAACGCGAATATTTCCTTCACCAACAAATGAAAACCATTCAGGAAGAATTAGGTGGCGTTTCGCAAGAAGAAGAAATGGACGAAATGAGCGTTAAAGCCAAGACCAAAAAATGGGACGAAACCACAAAGAAGCATTTTGAGAAAGAATTGTCAAAAATGCGACGAATGAATCCTCAAGCGCCTGATTTTGGTATTCAAAGAAATTATTTGGAGTTGTTTTTGGACTTACCTTGGAGGGAATATTCCAAAGATAATTTTGATTTAAAACGTGCCCAAAAAATTCTCGACAGAGATCATTTTGGATTAGAAGACGTCAAGAAAAGAATGATAGAACATCTGGCCGTTTTGAAATTGCGAAATGATATGAAGTCACCAATTATCTGCTTGACAGGACCTCCTGGAGTTGGTAAAACCTCCATTGGAAAATCTGTCGCTGAAGCTTTGGGAAGAGAATATGTTAGAATTTCGCTTGGCGGTTTGCGTGACGAAGCGGAGATTCGTGGACATCGTAAAACCTATATTGGCGCTATGCCGGGAAGAATTATTCAAAGTTTGAAAAAAGCGGGAACGTCAAATCCAGTTTTTGTTTTGGACGAAATCGACAAATTATCCAATAGCCATCAAGGAGATCCTTCATCGGCATTGTTGGAAGTTTTAGATCCAGAACAAAACAACTCTTTCTATGACAATTTCTTGGAAATGGGTTATGATTTATCGAAAGTGATGTTCATTGCCACTTCTAATACTATGGCTGAGATTCAACCAGCATTGAGAGACCGGATGGAAATCATAAAAATGTCGGGTTATACCATCGAAGAAAAAGTAGAAATTGCACGTCAACATTTGTTTCCAAGACAATTAAAAGAGCATGGTTTAACGACCAAGCATTTGTCTATTGGAAAAAAACAATTGGAAAAAATTGTCGAAGGATACACTCGTGAATCTGGCGTTCGTGGATTGGAAGCAAAAATTGCCCAAGTCATTCGTAACGCTGCTAAATCCATTGCGATGGAAGAGGAGTATAACAAAAAAGTGACAGACGAAGATATCGTGAAAGTGCTTGGAATTCCTAGATTAGAAAGAGATAAATACGAAAGTAATGATGTTGCAGGTGTAGTAACTGGATTGGCTTGGACAAGCGTGGGAGGAGATATTCTTTTCATCGAATCCTTGATATCTCCGGGAAAAGGAGCGATGACCATTACTGGAAATTTAGGAAACGTGATGAAAGAATCGGCGACGATAGCTTTGGAATATATAAAAGCCAATGCGGAATTAGTAGGCATAAATCCCGGAATGTTGTCAAAATATAATATTCACTTGCACGTTCCAGAAGGAGCCACTCCAAAAGATGGGCCAAGTGCTGGAATAGCGATGTTGACCTCCTTAGTTTCGGTGCTAAGCCAGAAGAAAGTGAAGAAAGGATTGGCTATGACAGGAGAAATCACCTTGCGTGGAAAAGTTTTGCCTGTGGGTGGAATAAAAGAAAAGATTTTGGCAGCAAAAAGAGCCAATATTAAGGAAATTATCCTGTGCCACGAAAACAAAAGCGATATCGACGAAATCAAACCAGAATACATTGAAGGACTAACTTTCCATTACGTAAAGGAAATGAATGATGTATTGAAAATTGCCATTACCAATCAAAAGGTAAAAAACGCAAAAGTATTATAAACCGTACTTTTTAATTCCATTTAATTCCATTCGTGACAGCGGATGGAATTTTTATTTTATTAAAAAATCGATTCGAAACTTCAAGAGTAAAAACAAGATTTTATACCATTATAATTTTATCTTCGCATTTGCGTTTTATAATACCGAATAGTCCAATTAAATATGCATAAAAAACTTTTATTATTTCTTTCCTTTTCGTTTTGTACCGTGTCTTACGGTCAAATAGGAGGTAAGTACACGTATCAGTTTCTCAACTTGGTTACATCGCCAAGACAAGCCGCATTGGGCGGAAAAACGGTTACTATTTATGATAACGACGTAAATCAAGCCCATTTTAATCCGGCCACAATAAATGCGGAAATGGACAATAATTTGGCTTTAAATTACGGAAGCTATTTTGGCGAAGTGAGCTACGGAACGGCTTCTTACGCTTATACTTATGATCGCCATTTACAAACTTTTCAAGTTGGAATCAATTATGTGAATTACGGAAAATTTGAGGGTTATGATGAAAATGGCCAAGCAACATCTCAATTTACGGGAAGTGAAGTGGCGTTATCCTTCGGATATGCCTATAATGTTCCCTATACCAATTTATTTTTAGGAGCCAATGGAAAACTGATTTCATCCACGTTAGAACGTTATAATTCTTTTGGAGGTGCTGTAGATTTAGGCGCGATTTATATTGATGAAGCCAATGATGTGAATTGGGCTTTGGTAATTCGAAATATTGGAACACAGTTTACGACTTATTCCGGTACCAATGAAAAATTACCTTTGGAAATAATGGCTGGAGTTTCCCAAGAATTAGAAAATGTTCCTATTCGCTGGCATCTTACTTTAGAAAATTTGCAGCAGTGGAATATTTCTTTTACTAATCCAAACCAAGCACAAACGTCACTTGATGGAAGTTCTTCAGGAGAAAAAGTTTCTGTATTTGGAAATGCTTTACGTCACGTAATTTTTGGAGTGGAACTTTTTCCAAAAAAATCTTTTAATCTTAGGTTGGGATATAATTTCAGGAGAGCCGAAGAATTACTAATTTTGGAGCAAAGAAATTTCTCTGGAATTTCAGTAGGTTTTGGATTGAAACTTAATAAATTAAAATTTAACTATTCCTACTCGAGATATACATTGGCCGCCAACACTAGTTTGTTTGGTTTAACAGTTAACTTACAATAAGATTATTTTGGATAAAAAAATTATCATTGCAATAGACGGATTTTCATCGACAGGAAAAAGTACTTTGGCCAAAGAATTAGCCAAATACTTAGGATATGTTTATGTTGATACGGGAGCAATGTATCGCGCAGTAGCTTTTTTCGCGATGCAAAACGGCTATATCGGTAAAGAGTTTTTTGACAAAGAATCGCTTATCAATAGTTTGCCTTTCATTAAATTAGTATTCCAATTCAATCCAGATTTGGGTTTTGCCGAAATGTATCTCAATGATGTTAATGTGGAGAAAGAAATACGCACCATCGAGGTTTCTAATTATGTGAGTAAAGTTGCCGAAATCCCAGAAGTTCGTTCAAAACTAGTCGAACAGCAAAAAGAAATGGGAAAAACAAAAGGTATTGTGATGGATGGTAGAGATATAGGAACGGTTGTTTTTCCAGAAGCCGAACTCAAAATATTTATGAATGCTAGCGCGAATACCCGGGCCGAAAGACGCTTTAAGGAGTTAAAAGAAAAAGGAGATATAGTTTCTTTTGATGAAGTTTTAAAGAATATTGAAGAACGCGATTACATCGATACCCATCGTGATGATTCGCCACTTGTAAAAGCAAAAGATGCATTGGAATTTGATAATTCTAATTTTTCAAAACAAGAGCAATTTGAAAAAGTTTTGAAATTATTCAAGATTTAATTTTTTTTAAGAATTATAAGCGCCTTGCTCATTGCAAGGCTTTTTTTTTGCTCTTGCCTTTGAAACCTAATTTTAATTCTTTTTTTATTAAAATAGTTGTTACCAAAGTTTATTTTAGAAGTCTTAGTTTTATCATCTACTTAGTTGTTTTCATTGTTTTTGTAAGAAAAATATATTTTTATTATTTTATTTTGTGTAGTTCATCGGTTTTATTGTTTATTTGGTCGATATTATATGTACATTTACATAACAATAAGCACAAGTTCTTACAATAACAACATTAAAGAAGTTTGCCCCACAATCTACTTTATACCTAATCTACTATTTATTATGAAAGCAAAATTACTTCGTATATTGTTGCTAGTTGCAGTAATATTCACAATGAATTCATGCTCATCTGATAGCTCTGAGAATCCTACTTCTCCGGCATCTGCTCAGAAAGCTATGACTTATACGTACAATCCATCCGAAATTGAATCTATGACTTTGATAAATGCTTATCGAGTTAGTATTGGTTTAAATCAACTTAAAGAAATTAATCACATATCTTATAAATCTGAAGAACATGTAGAATATATGATAATAAACAATGTTGTTAATCATAATGATTTTGTTTCACGATCTGAAAATATTATGGAAATTTTAGGAGCTAAAAGTGTTAGTGAAAACATTGCTTATAATTTTAATTCTCCTCAAGCTGCTTTAGATGCTTGGTTGAAGAGCGCAAGCCATAAAGCAAACATCGAAGGTAATTTTACACATTTTGGAATTTCAATAAGACAAAACGCTGATGGGAAAAAATATTACACAAATATCTTCGCAAAAATATAAATAATTTTTTTTGTTTTAGTTTAGAAACTGTCTTTCACAAGGACAGTTTTTTTTATTTTAGTTCTAGACCAATAGTAGAATTACATAGGATCAGGTCAAAAACCTGTGGGGAATCCAAAATTAAGAGTAAATGTGTGTTAGTCTAAAAAGGAAAAACTCAATGTTTCTAACCCCTCTAAATTGAGATCTAAAAGCTTTTATTTCCTCATTGAATGATTCAACTGATGCATTCGTACTTATGTTGTCAAAGTAATTTAAGATTGTTTGGTAACGATTGATTATTGGTCGGGATATTGTATTGAATGATTTGAACCCGGATTGACTTACTTTTTCGTGCCATTTTTCTAATTTTGCAAAATCAATTATTTTATCGGTTATTTTTTCAAAGATAGCGCGCAAGTCCTGCGACAGACTGTATGCTTTTTGAAGATCAGTATATAATTCAAATAATACAATGGCACGTTCTGTTTGGTTTTCTGTCCATTTTGATTTGCTTTTGTTTAAAAAATAACGACTTCTGGCTAGTAATTGTTTGAGAGTATCTCCATTTTCAAGACCTCAGGTTCGAATCTTTTTTTGCTTTTCTTGGCTTTTTCAATGCCGTTGTTTTTATGATCTATTGCTTGCCAGCGGTATTTAATTCTGATTTTCTGTAAAGCTTCGGTCGTTAATTTTTGAACGTGAAAGCGATCAATAACACGAGTTGCATTTGGGAAACATTTCCTGCCAATAAGTCCCCTATTTCCTACCATATCCAGAATGATTTCCGTAACTAGATTTCGTTGTTTAAGAGTGATTTTTTCAGTGATTACAATTATGTTGTCAGCTTCAGTTCCAGCAACCATTTCTACTATAGCTCCTTTTTTACCTTTGGCGGCTTTGTTGGTCAAAACAGCATAGAGCTCACTATTGGATCGTGGGGTTTCATCTATCGACAAACGTTTTTCAATGTTTTTGGCAAAAATAAGCCATTGTTTTGCGTGTGGTTTTTCATTCCAAATTTTAAAATCACTTAAAAAATCCTTGTACTGCTCTTGTAAATTTTAACTATCAACTCCATAGAAATATACAATAGCATTGCAATGTTTAGGTTTGGAATCCAGTTAATCTCTAGTGAAAGATGAAATACTTCTTCTCCTTTTTTAGTAAGAAGTTAGGTCAAAGTAGTCAGCAATGATTTCAGGTAATAATAACTTGAGAAGTTCTGTAAAGGATACTTGTATTTGTATATTATTTAAAATGCAAAAATCAACATTTTAATATTTATCTAGAACTTTTAGGATTGATCCATTATATGTAGTTGATTAAGCAAAAAAACCTCGAAAGCATTACTTTCGAGGTTAAGTATTTTAGGACTATTCCTTTAAGAGGAGGTTAGACTACAATGCAGTAATAATAAACTCGCTACGTCTGTTGAGTTGATGTTCGTCCTCAGTACATTTCACGTCGTCAGCGCATTGGTTTACCAGTTGTGTTTCACCATAACCTTTTCCGGATAATCTAGCGGGGTCAATACCATTTTTCACCAACCAGTTTATGGTTGATTTGGCTCTATTATCAGACAAGACTTCATTGTATTTAAACGAAGCGCGGCTATCAGTGTGGGAACGAATGTCTAATTTCATCGTTGGATTTTGATTCAAGACGTCTAGTATTTTTTCCAAGTCTAATGCTGCTTCTGTTCTAATGTTGTATTTATCCAAGTCGAAATAGATCATTTTGATTCCAAAACATTTACCCAAGTCATCGCCCACGGCCACTTTGCAGGCCTCTTTTTCCAATGCAAAAGGCAAATTAGTTCTACCTTGGTCTACTATCGGAATGGCAACTTTTTGTTCTTTGGTGGTGTAATCAATTTTTGCAGCTCTAACATTATAAATTTTTCCACATTCGACAGCGAACGTATAGTTTCCGGATGGATCAGTAACTGCGGTGTTGACTAAGTTGAATTCGCTGTCATACAAAGTTATTTTTGTATCAGGGAGAATAAATCCTGTAGCTAAATCCGTAACAATACCATATAATTCCTGCTCGCATTTGAGTTTTCTAGTTTCGAGAAATTTATAAATGTCGTCAAATCCTTGACCTCCGTCTCTATTGGAGGTGACAAAACCTCTTCTGGATTTAGTATCTATCAAATACGCAAAATCATCTTTTGGTGAATTGATGCCATCTCCTAGATTTTGAATTTCTCCTACTTTTCCATCGGTTCCCATTTTGGTTACAAAAACATCTAAACCGCCCATTCCTAAATGTCCATCTGAGGCAAAATAGAGTTCGTTTTCGTCTGTGATTTGAGGGAAGGTTTCTCTTCCTTCGGTATTAATGGCTGCTCCTAGATTTTGTGGTGTGCTATAGCTATCGTCTTCATTAATTTTGACTTTAAATATATCGGATTGACCTAAGGTTCCCGGCATATCTGAGGCGAAATATAATGTTTTTTCGTCTGCACTAAGTGTTGGATGTGCTACACTGTATTGATCGCTGTCAAAAGGCAATTCGGTTATTTTGTCCCATTTGTCGTTTTCAAAACTGGCTTTGTATATTTTGATTAACGTGATTTGTTTTCCGTTTTTTCCTTTTTTACCATCCAGATAATTGTTTCGGGTAAAGAACATTGTTTTGCCGTCTTTGGTAAAAACTGGGGTAGATTCGTTGAATTTTGAATTGATTTTTTGGGAAAGCTTATTTACTTTTCCTGGTATTAGTTCTTCGCCCAAATCTGAAACATATAGATTGGTAAAGTGTTGATTGGTCCAAGTGTGTTTTCTTTGTCCTAAACTTCCGGTATCTCTGGCAGAGCTAAAAACGAGTTTATTGCCATAAAAAGCACTTCCGTAATCGGAATATTTTGAGTTGATTCCGGCATCTTCTATTTTGTATCTCCCAGAATTGGCTTTGATTTGGTCTAAGTAATTTTTATTTTTTTCGAATAGTTTTCCTCTGGTATCGTTGCCTGCTTTTTGATGAAAGGTTTCTAGCATTTGGTTTGCTTTGTCTGTTTGTCCTATGGCTTTTAAGGATTGGGCGTAGCGATAACAATATTCAGCTTCCTGATTTGGATTCATCTTAAATAATTCATCATACCATTTGGCAGCTTTATCCAACTCGCCATTGAAATAATAGGAATTGCCTAATTTTTGGAACATATCTTCTGATTTGTATCCTTTCTCGGCGACTCTTTCATAGGTGCTAACGGCTTTTATGTAGGAATAATTGTCATATTTATTGTCAGCGGTAGTGGTTTTGGATTTCTGGGCATAACTAGTAAATGAAAAAACACTTATTATTGTTATGTAAAGGAGTAAAAAATTTTTCATAATAATTGTTTTTAGAAGAATCTTGGAGTGGTTATTTTGCTGATGTTGTTGAACAATTCATAACGCAGGAATATCTCGTGTGAACCAGAATTATAATTGTTAAGATTGGTGGTTTCTCTGTCGTATCCATAACCAATATATAAACCATCGGTGACTTGAAATCCTACCATTGCACTTAAAGCAGCACTCCATCTATAGGAAGCACCAAGCATAAATTTGTCAAAAAACAAGAAGTTTGCTGAAACATCAACTTGTAAAGGGGCACCTTCAACGACTTTGGTAAGCAGTGCGGGTTTGAATTTCACAGTGTCGCTCAAGTCAAAAACATATCCAGCAATGAGGTAGTAACTTATTCTTTCTTTGAAAATGGCCACTTCATTGTCATCATATCGGTTGGTTTCAATAAAATTAGGAACTGAGAAACCTACGTAGGCTTTATCGGAATGTAAATAAAGACCAGCTCCAATATTGGGTGAGAATTTGTTATAATTTTGTAAACTCGGATCAGTTGCATCCACGGGATTTAATTTGGAGGCGTCCAAATCAAATAAATTAGCAGTTGCCTTGATACCAAAAGAGAGTTTCCAAGTTTCGGAAGTTTGAATGGTGTACGACAAATCGGCAGAAATGGTATTTTCGGAAGTTGGACCAATTTTATCGTTGATCAAAGATACACCTAAACCTAGATTAGATTCATTTATTGGGGTATTCATCGATACCGTATTGGTAACGGGAGCACCGTCTAGTCCAACCCATTGGGTACGATGCAGGGCAAACATACTCAAGGCTCCTCTTGACCCCGCATAAGCAGGATTGACATTGATTGTGTTGTACATGTATTGTGTAAATTGTGCATCTTGTTGCGCATAACTTAACACTCCAGTAAACATCAAAGCGAATAATAGTATTCTTGTCTTCATTTAGTTTGTTGTTTAAACCCAGGAGATTTTAATTCCCGGGAGTTAGATTTGAGTTAAATTTATCTTGAAAGGTATATGAACCCGTCTTTTTTATTCATTTGAATATTTCCAGTTCCGTCAAAAGATTCGTAATTCAAGATGTAAAAATAGGTTCCTGTAGGCAAACCATCAGACTGGCTTATCGTTGTTCTTCCTTTTGAATATCCTTCGAAAGCATTGTTCTCGTTGTTGTATTTACGAGTTTCAAAAACCAATACACCCCAACGGTTGTAGATTTCAATATTAACGCCAGAAGGATAACAATTTATGTCATTTACACCATCAATTACTAATTTAGTATTGAATTGATCTCCATTTGGAGAAAAGGCTTTGTGCACAACTATGGCTTCACAACCTAATACCAAACCTGTTTCGACGGTTATGGTCAAAGTTGCAGAATCACAATTTGTTGGGTTCAATTTGTCACAAATTGAATATACTATAATATAAGTTCCAGCAGGAGTTCCAATTGGTACACTAATTTGTCCTGTTGCAGTATCTATTATAGGAACTGGAGCACCACCGATAGGAGTTGCAGGAGTTATTACAGTAAGATTCACTTTGTCAATAGTGACGTTAACACCGTTTAGGGTATCGTTACCATTTCCATTATTATTCAAAACATTACCCGCATTAGTGTTTCCGTCATCTCCATTTACACCGTTGATGGTATCATCTTCAGCAATGATTGCTGAACCAGAAACGGTTACAGTAATTATTGCAGAATCACAATTTGTCGGATTCAATTTGTCACAAATTGAATATACTATAGAATAAGTTCCAGCAGGAGTTCCAATGGGTACATTAATTAGTCCTGTTGCAGTATTTACTACAGGAACTGGAGCGCCACCAATCGAAGTTGCAGGAGTTGTTACAGTAAGATTCACTTGATCAATAGTAACGTTAACACCGTTTAGAGTATCGTTACCGTTTCCATTATTATTTAAAACGTTACCCGCATTTGTATTACCAGTTGCACCATTACCACCAGAGATAGTATCATCTTGAGCAATGATTTTTGGAGCAGTAACAGTTATGATTACAGTTGCAGCATCACAATTTGATGGATTTAGTTTTTCACAAATTGAATATATTATGGTATAGATTCCAGCAGGAGTTCCGATTGGTACACTAATTTGCCCAGTTGCAATATCTACTACAGGAACTGGAGCGCCACCGATAGAGGTTGCAGGAGTTGTTACAGTAAGATTCACTTGATCAATAGTAACGTTAACACCGTTTAGAGTATCGTTACCGTTTCCATTATTATTTAAAACGTTACCCGCATTTGTATTACCAGTTGCACCATTACCACCAGAGATAGTATCATCTTGAGCAATGATTTTTGGAGCAGTAACTGTTATGGTTACAGTTGCAGCATCACAATTTGATGGATTTAGTTTTTCACAAATTTGGTAGATTAAAGTATAATCTCCAGCAGGAGTTCCAGGAGCAACAACTACATTGGTGCCATTTAAAGTGATTCCAACATTTGTAGAGCTGACAAAAGTTGTTGTTACTTCTTCAGATTTTACAGCTTTACAATCCAAAAGATCGTTTGATAATACATTGGTAAATGAAATTCCTCCTGTGGATCCATTTACAGCATTTCCTGCATCGTCATTGGCAACAATAAAGTTGGTAACTATTAATTTAGTTTCACAAGTTGTTGTATTGCCACAAGCATCTTTCACAGTTAATATAATAGTTGTTGCACCTGATGATGCGATTGTTCCAGCAGCTGGAATTTGTGTAATTATTAATGATTCATTTGATGAACAATTATCTGACACTACTAAATTTGTAGTAAAATCAGGAACCAAAGCTTGACAACTTGTATTTGCAACTACTGTTTGGGTAGGAGGACATGTTGCAATAATCGGAGCCGTTTTATCTTCGATAGTGATTACCTGAGTAAATGTTGCAGAAGTGTTTCCACAAGCATCAGTCACGGTCCAAGTATTAGTATACGAACCAGAATTAGCACACCCTTCATTGGCTACAAACAAACCAGTAGTTTTAGAAATATTAGATACATCAGCATCACAATTATCACTAGCCACCGGGAATTGCCCTTGAGCCATTGCCAAAGCTTCGGTGTTGCTACATTCGATAGTTGTGTTTAAAGAAGATGCAGTGGTAGTCCAAGTCGGAGCCGTTTTATCTTCGATAGTAATCACCTGAGTAAATGTTGCAGAACTGTTTCCACAAGCATCAGTCACTGTCCAAGTATTGGTATACGAACCAGAACTAGCACAAGCTTCATTGGCTACAAATAAACCAGTAGTTTTAGTAATATTAGATACATCAGCATCACAATTTTCAACAGCCACCGGGAATTGCCCTTGAGCAGTTGCCAAAGCTTCAGTGTTGCTACATTCGATAGTCGTGTTTAAAGCAGCAGCAGCAGTAGTCCAAGTTGGCGCCGTTGTATCTTCGATAGTGATTACCTGAGTAAATAATGCAGAACTGTTTCCACAAGCATCAGTCACGGTCCAAGTATTAGTATACGAACCAGAATTGCCACAACCTTCATTGGCTACAAATAAACCAGTAGTTTTAGCAATATTAGTTACATCAGCATCACAATTATCAACAGCCACCGGGAATTGCCCTTGAGCCATTGCCAAAGCTTCGGTGTTGCTACATTCGATAGTTGTGTTTAAAGAAGATGCAGTGGTAGTCCAAGTCGGAGCCGTTTTATCTTCGATAGTGATTACCTGAGTAAATGTTGCAGAACTGTTTCCACAAGCATCAGTCACGGTCCAAGTGTTGGTATACGAACCAGAATTGCCACAAGCTTCATTGGCTACAAATAAACCAGTAGTTTTAGCAATATTAGTTACATCAGCATCACAATTATCAACAGCCACCGGGAATTGCCCTTGAGCCATTGCCAAAGCTTCGGTGTTGCTACATTCGATAGTTGTGTTTAAAGCAGCAGCGGTAGTAGACCAAGTTGGCGCAGTAGTATCCTCAATAGTTATCGTTTGGGTAAAAGTAGTGCTCGTGTTCAAACAAACATCTTTAGCAATCCAAGTATTAGTATACGTTCCGCTGTTAGCGCAAGTTCCTGCAACAAAACTACCCGAAGTTTTAGTATAAGTTACCGTTCCACCACAATTATCAGTAGCGGTAGGAGCCAAAGCTTGAGCAGTAGCTAAACCAGCAACATCACTACATTGAATGCTAGTGTTTAAAG
>Ga0209702_10002544_pt1 | contig 31528 bp, 26 predicted proteins | sample FRY01_FD_187210 | JGI IMG/M metagenome (GOLD analysis project Ga0209702, IMG submission 187210) | Freshwater microbial communities from Lake Fryxell liftoff mats and glacier meltwater in Antarctica - FRY-01 (SPAdes) (version 2) | ecosystem: Environmental > Aquatic > Freshwater > Ice > Glacier...
CTCCGCGCATTTATATTTTTGTAAATGGAATCATATTACTCGCGTGTTCGAAATGACGGTAGTTGGACGTCATTCCGAATGAGGCACGAAGAGGAATCTGTTTCAAAGAGCCTAATTCCTCGACGGTGCGTATCAGCTTGTGCTAGCCAATATTTTACTTACCCATGAATCGTCTCTGATTTCCCATAGTTCTGAATCACCTTAGCTTCGTATTCCAGAAACTCTTTCCAGCGTTTTTCCACATCAATATCCCCGGCATACTTACGGGCAAGGGTGATAAACATTGTATAATGGCCTGCTTCACTAACCATAAGTTCGTAATAAAAATCTGAAAGCTCTTTGTCATTGATGTGTTCAGACATCACCTTGAAACGTTCGCAGCTGCGAGCCTCAATCATTGCCGAGAATAATAAACGGTCAATGAGTTGGTCCTGCCTGCTGCCTCCCTTGATTACAAATTGAAGCAATTCATTAACATAATGGTCTTTTCGCTCGCGCCCCAAGGTGTATCCTCTAGCAATGATCAGGTCGTGAACCCGTTTAAAATGGTCCATTTCTTCCTGAACAAGCATCGCCATTTCCTGAACCAAATCAGATAAGTTAGGATTCTGTACAATGAGGGTAATGGCATTACTAGCTGCTTTCTGTTCACAAAAGGCATGGTCAGTAAGAATTTCTTCGATATTACTTTCCACCACGTTCTTAACCCAAAGCGGATCGGTAGGTAGTTTCAGTTTTAAAATGGTTTTTTCACTCATAAAGTTTTACGTTTTACGTTATACGTTTGTTTAGGTCAATAGCCTAGTAATCGCTAACTCTTAATTGACAACACTTCTGCTAGTCCAATCAGCCTTTGATTAACGATATAGATTTTTTCCTTCAATAAATTTAAGCACCTTATCCGGCACAAAATATTGAATATTCTTACCTTCTTTAACAGCCTTACGAATAAACGTTGCAGACAATTCCATTAGTGGAGTTTCAGTAATACTGATGGAAGGATGATCATTAAAAGCATGATTATCAAATCCCGGTCGCGGGTAAATATGAATATGATAGTCGCGCAGAATGAGCTCATAATTTTTCCATTTTTTTAATGATACCAAATTATCTGAACCCATGATCAGGCTGAACTCATGTTCTGGGTATTTCTCATGCAGAAAGGTAAGGGTATCAATCGTGTAAGAAGGCTGAGGAAGTTTAAGTTCCACATCACTTACCCGGATATTGAGGGCGTCCTCGCTTGCTAGTTTTGCCATCTCTAGTCTGTCGTACATATTGATCAGATCACTCTTTTCTTTCAATGGATTATGCGGTGAAACAACCAGCCAAACCTGCTGAAGATCAGTATAATTAGCTATATAATTGGCAATAATCAGATGACCAATATGAATGGGGTTAAAAGAGCCGAAGAATAATCCTATTTTCATCTTTTAGGAGATAGGAGATGTGAGATTTGAGATATGGGAAAGGGTAAGTAGGACATTCTATTTTATTTTTGCCAAAGAAATTCTGAAACCAGTTTTTCTGCCTCTTTACAGGCAGCTTCCAGCTCGTAGTTTTTTAAGATCACATCGAACTTATCAGCATAAAGCAATTCCTTATTTGCCTTTTTTATACGTTCAGCCAGTTTTTCCGGGAGATCGGTACCTCGATTGGTTAGTCGCTCAATCAGCACCTCCAGCGATGGGGGCTGAACGAAAACCGCCAAAGCCTTGTCGCCAAATTTTTTCTTGAGATGAAGCCCTCCAATCACATCAATATCGAAGATAACATGCTTTCTTTCTGCCCAGATTCGGTCGATTTCGGAGCGTAGGGTACCATAATAGGTGCCTGAGTAAACCTCCTCAAATTCCACAAATTCCTTTTGAGCAATCTTGTGTAGAAAACTCTCCTTGCTTATAAAATAATAGTCTTTGGCATTTACTTCATTACTACGCTGATGCCTAGTTGTAGCTGAAATAGAAAATGAAAGATCCGGAATCTTTTCTAATAAATGGTGGACGATTGTAGTCTTACCCGCACCAGATGGAGCTGAAAATATGATGAGTTTGCCGTTATTCATGTTTAAAGTTGTACGTTTTACGCGTAACTAGTTAAAAATTCTAATTTATTCACAAATTGTGATTGGTGCAATTTCATTCGGGAACGTAAAACTTATAACGTATTACGTACAACGTATTACGTATAACGTATTAAGTATAACTCTTAAAGTACGTTTAATAATTGTTCCTTGATCTTCTCCAGTTCTTCTTTCATTCCCACCACAATCTGTTGCATTTTCGCATCATTTGCCTTTGAACCCATGGTATTGATCTCCCTGCCAATCTCTTGTGAAATGAATCCAAGTTTTTTACCATTTGCATCTTTATCCTTAAGGGCATTAATAAAGTAATCACAGTGACTTTTCAATCGAATCTTTTCTTCTGTAATGTCCAGCTTATCAATAAAGTAAATCAACTCCTGTTCAAAGCGGTTATGATCCACATTTTCTTTACCAACGGCATCTTCCAAAAATTGGTTTAGCCTCTCTTTGATTGACGGAATGCGAAGCGGCTCCTGTATTGACACCAATCTCATCCCTTCTAGAATATTATTTATTCTGAGAATGAGGTCTTGCTTTAAAACATTTCCCTCGTCTTGGCGGAAGTTTTGAAAGTTTATAAGCGCCTGTTCAAAGGTTTTATAAACAGTTTTCCATTCATCTTCACTAATTTCATCCGAACCATATTGAATAACATCAGGAAAATTTAAAGCCATTTGAAAAAGATTGTTTTCTGTAGAGCCAAGCGTATCTGCTGCTTCTTTAAGCTGATCATAATAATGCTTTAGTAGAGGCTGGTTGATACTGGAGGTTTTCATGGTAGTCTCCGCATATTCAACATTGATACTGATGTTCACTTTACCTCTTTCAATTTGCTTGCTGCATTCATTTCTCAATAAAAATTCTTTATCTGAAAATGCTTTTGGAAGTTTTAAAGAAAGTTCCAGGAACTTGCTATTCAATGATTTGATCTCTACCGTGTACTTTTCATGGGCATAATCATTGGTGGCTAAGCCAAAACCTGTCATCGATTTTATCATTTTGCAAAGATAAGATTAAATTGATTATTGAAAGCAATACCTGTGTGGTATAGGTCGGTTCAGCCCTTTCCTTCGGGTAGTTCTGGCAAGAAATAGGGTTCCGTTTCAAAATACCAGCAGCCGGAAACTACCTCCTGCGGTAAGGTTTATTTTACCCAAAGCGGTATTTCATAGGGAGGGGCAGCCCAACAAAAGGACCAAAGCCATTTGAAATAAACCCGGGTGGCAGCTGTACCTTTTTGCAATTGAATTTCATGATATCTTTTAAATTTGTTGCAAAAAAACGGCAGAACACGGGAGTGGCGCGACCGAAGAAGAACTGACCTTGCTTTCTAAAACGAGAAAATTATTCAATTCAAACTTACCCCAGCAAGATTTCATATCGAACTCACGTTTATAAATAATTCATTTAGACTAAAATCCACACCTGTTTTAGTAATTTTGATACCGAACCAGAATCCTGATGAGAGAAGTATTAAACATTTTTTTATTGATTATTGCCTGTTCAGCCTTTATGCCTGTTGGGGCTCAACAAAACAGCGTTCAGGGTCTAATCATGGAAAGATCTGGTGCTTCAAGAATAGCCGGTGTATATATTCTAAATAAAAAGACAGGAATTTCTACATTCAGCAATGAGTTAGGTCTTTTTAAGATTGCGGCTTCGCTCGGGGATACGATCAGCTTATCCAAAACCGGTTATTCAGATCTGATTCTTCCTCTTTTAGAACTTTCTGATAAGGTTTTGATGTTACAGCCGGTAATAAGACTATCGGAAGTTAAAGTGCTGGGCCAAAGCAAGAAGCAGGAACTGAACGAAGTTAGAGATCAGTACCGGAAAAAAGGGTCTTATTATGCAGGAAAACCTCCTTTTTTGTCGTATTTCTTCATGCCGCTCACGGCTTTATATGAATTGATCGGCAAAACTCCGGGTCAGGCACGCCGATTCAATGTCTATTATACAAAGGAGTTACAGGAATCGGAAATTGATCGCCGTTTCAATTCTTATGCGATCAAAAATGTCACTGGTCTGGAAGGGATTGATCTGAAGAACTTCATGATTTTATATCGACCTGACTATCCAACTATTGCAAAATTTGATGAGTATGCCTTAATCAATTATTTGAAAAAATCTCTTCAAATCTTTAACAATGCCGGTAGACCAGAAGCGATAATATCTTTGTCGCCTCTGCCAAAGGCTCCTGATTTATCGGAGAAAAAACTTAAGTATTAAAAGCGATTCTCCACTATCAGCGCTTCCATACACTTGTAAACCCTTGTTTTTAATTCCCCCAAGTCATCAGCCTCCAGCCCTTTTACTTCAACCCGTTCTGCAAATACACATTTTAATAAGCCCGGACTGATGTCCAAAGGTTTATTCCGGGGCAATAATTTTCTGGCGTTAAGTATAACCATTGGCACAATATCGGTTTGAGTTTCAATTGCAAGCCTGAAAGCCCCGTCATAAAATTCTGTGAGCGCTGCATTAGTTCGGTTCATTCTTCCTTCCGAGAATATCAGAATAGACTGCCCATTTTCCAAATCTAGTTTCAGCTCCTCCACACTTCGGGCGCGACTTTCCTGACTTTTTCGGTCGATTAGTACCACCACACGTTTGTAGATCATTCCAAAGATTGGGGTTTTTACCATTTCGATCTTGCCTAATGGTTTAAATGAGCCCGGAATCGATAAAACTACAGCTATGGCATCAAGATAAGAGTTATGGTTACAAACGTATATGCAGGCTTTGTCAGTATTTAAGGTATTTCTTCCCCTTGTTCTGACCGGGAAGAAGCATAGTACAGAGAAAATCAATGCCCATACTTTCAGGAAAAAGAACAAGATATCTTGTCCCCTTTTATTCTTAAAAAGTGCCGACATCAGAAGAATTAAAGGAAATACGATGATCATCGCTGAGATAAATACCAGAAATCCCCAAATCAGGAATAGGATTGCAGCTATTTTTTTCAAGAGTTTCAACATTTTTCTGTTTTAGATCTTTAAGAATTCGCAGGCTTTTTCAGCTGCGAGTTTTTCTGCATTTTTCTTGTTGTAATCCCTGCCAATAGCGCAATTTTCGCCGTCAACACTTATTTGGATGGTGAATAGTTTAGAATTTTCACCTTCTTCATTCGCAATAATTTCAAAACTAATGTCCTTACCATGGCGCTGGCACCATTCAATTATTTTACTCTTAAAATTTGTTTCAGTAAGTTCAAGAGTATGAATATCGATATGGGGTTTTATGATTCTGTTTATCAGAAAGTTGCGTGTAAAATTATAGCCCTTGTCCATGTAAACAGCCCCGATCATTGCTTCAAAAGTATCACCCAATAAGGAACCCTGTTTATTGTTGGGGCCAATCAGCCTATTGTCGAACTCAATATGTTCATCCAGCCCGAGTCGCTTGGCTAGCTGGTTCAGATTTGACCTGCTAACAATCTTCGAACGCATTTCGGTGAGAAAGCCTTCGTCCTTGTATGGATACATTTTGAAAAGAATTTCAGCTACTACAGCACCTAGAATTGCATCGCCAAGAAATTCAAGACGTTCATTGCTGTTCTTTGTACCGTTCTTAAGTTCGACTGCAACTGAACGATGTCTGAATGCCATTCGATAAAGCCGCAGATTTCCGGGAACAAAACCTAAAAGATTCTCTAAGGATCGAATGTAAGCGCGATTTGAAGAAAAATAAAGTTTATAAATTCTGGAAAATATCATTAATGACCTTTAATTCTAATGATAAGAAAAAAATATACAGGTTTTAATAGATCCGGAATACGGGATATTAAAATCAGGCTATGTATTTTTTGAAAATTACGGAAGCATTATGTCCTCCAAAGCCAAATGTATTGCTTAAAGCAGCATTTACCTTACGTTTTTGAGCCTTGTTAAATGTGAAATTTAATCTGGAATCAAAACCGGGATCATCCGTGAAATGGTTAATCGTTGGGGGAACAATGTCATTCTTAACCGCCAGAATTGCTGCAATTGCTTCAACAGCTCCTGCAGCACCAAGTAAATGGCCTGTCATCGATTTCGTTGAGCTGATATTCAACTTGAAAGCATCTTCTTTAAACAGATCAAGGATTGCTTTTACCTCACTGATATCTCCAAGGGGAGTAGAAGTTCCATGAACATTGATATAATCGATTTCGGAAGTTACCATTCCTGCATCTCTCATGGCATTGGTCATAACCAGCTTTGCTCCGAGGCCTTCAGGATGCGGTGCAGTAATGTGATTAGCATCAGCACTCATACCACCACCAACCAATTCAGCATAAATTTTTGCCCCTCTGGCCTTTGCATGTTCGAGTTCTTCAAGAATAATACTACCCGCACCTTCGCCGGCCACAAAACCATCACGGTCTTTATCGAATGGACGAGATGCAGTTGTAGGATCATCATTTCGGGTCGAAAGGGCATGCATAGCATTGAAACCACCCATACCTGCTTCATTTATGATGGCTTCAGAACCTCCTGAAACGATCACATCAGCCATATTAAGGCGGATGTAGTTAAATGCATCGATTAAGGCATTGGTTGAAGAAGCACAGGCAGAAACTGTAGAGAAATTCGGACCGCGCAGGCCATGACGGATCGAAATATGACCCGGAGCAATGTCCAGAATCATTTTAGGAATGAAAAACGGATTGAAACGTGGCGTTCCATCTCCAAGTGCAAAGTTCACAACTTCGTCGGTGAAGGTTTTTAAGCCACCAATCCCCGAACCCCAAATCACACCAATTCGGTTAGTGTCGAGATTAGGAAAGTCTAAACCTGCATCTTTAATTGCTTCATCAGAGGCTGCAATTGCATAATGAACAAAAGGATCGAGTTTACGAACATCTTTTTTGTCCATAAAATCCTCCGGATCGAAGTTTTTGACTTCACAGGCGAACTTTGTACGGAATTTTTCAGGATCGTAATGCGTTATAGGAGCGGCGCCGCTTACCCCATTGATCAAACTATTCCAGAATTCCGGAACAGAATTACCGATTGGAGTAAGCGCACCTAGTCCAGTAACAACAACTCTTTTAAGCTCCATTTATAATTAGGGTATCGTAAATTACTTTACGTTCTTTTCTAAATAAGCGATGGCTTGGCCTACAGTACCGATAGTTTCAGCTTGGTCATCCGGGATGGCCACGTTGAACTCTTTCTCAAACTCCATGATTAACTCCACGGTGTCTAATGAATCGGCACCGAGATCATTAGTGAAAGATGCCTCTGGTGTAACTTCACTTTCGTCTACACCTAATTTTTCAACGATAATTGCTTTAACTCTTGAAGCGATATCAGACATGGTTTTTTTATTTAATTGTTTAATAATTCTGTGCAAAGAAAAATAAATTCTAGCAATTTTCAAACCTTTTTGTTTTAAGCTATTTTAACATAGCGACATTTTAAAAGATAAAGCATGTTACCTTTGTAAAATACCTTGAAAATTTACTTTGAACAAAACTACTTTAAAATTTGAACTTGAACTCGATTTTGTGCTGGTAGCAATCACTACGCAACTTAAAGACTATATGTTTTGTTTTAAAACTAATAAACAACTTGGAACTTCTTTTTGCAAAATCAATGATTTGGAGCTCCCTTTTAATGTTGATGAAGAACCATTTTATTTCAGTAGATATTTTTATCTGACGCCCGAATCAGAAACAGAATTGTATCTCCTAGCAAATAAAGGTACGGAAGGTTTTCTGGTGTCCGAAATGAAAAAGGTAGATTTCTTTTTATTAATTAAGAATTATATCCATGCGGATGACCTGAAAGATATAATTAATGGATTAAATAAGATTCCGGAGGTGCTCGTTGCTGCAGAAGTTGACCCTAAAAAATTGAAATCCAAAGAAAATCTCATATTTTAGCCCTTTGGATGGTGTAATAAGTACACTTAATTGTCCAAATGATATTTAAATTAAATAAGAAGAGATGAAGACGGTTCATAACAGAACTAAAATTGTAGCCACATTAGGCCCTGCTTCTGCCACTAAGGAAGTATTGCTCAATATGATCAAGGCAGGTGTAGATGTTTGTAGGTTAAATTTTTCCCACGGTAAAATAGAGGATCATCAAAAGGTGATCGACATTATTCGTGATATTAATAAGAAATATAAAACAAATGTTGGGATACTTGCCGATCTACAGGGTCCAAAGATTCGGATTGGTTTGGTTAAAGATGGTGGGATCAACCTAATTAGCGGACATAAGATCGAGATTACCACCAAAGAATTGATCGGAGATGACAAGCAGATTTATATCACTTATCAGAGTTTTCCGAGTGATGTACGCTCCGGAGAAATTATTCTTTTAGATGATGGGAAGATACAGATGAGGGTTCTGAGTACCAATAATAAAGATTCTGTTCAGTGTGAAGTAATTTATGGAGGGATTCTAACCTCTCGTAAAGGTGTAAATCTTCCAAATACCAAGGTTTCAATCCCAAGCTTGACAGAAGATGACCTTAGTAACCTTGAATTTGCACTGAATAATGATGTGGAATGGATCGGACTTTCATTTGTCCGCTCTGCTGATGATATTATTGAATTAAAGAGGATCATTGCCCGAAGCGATAAAACCGCTCGTGTAATTGCCAAGATAGAGAAACCGGAAGCCATTGATAATATTGATGAAATTATTGAAGCAACTGATGGGGTGATGGTAGCCCGTGGCGACCTTGGCGTTGAAATGCCGATGGAACAGGTTCCTCTACTTCAGAAAATGATCGCTAGAAAGTGCCGTGCCGCTTCGAAACCTGTGATTGTGGCAACCCAGATGCTCGAAAGTATGATCACTTCACCACGCCCAACACGTGCTGAGGTAAATGATGTGGCCAATTCGGTTTTGGATGGAGCAGATGCTGTTATGCTTAGTGGTGAGACATCAGTTGGAGAATATCCACTGATTGTAATTGAAACTATGCAAAAGATCGTGAGGAATGTTGAGGAAAATGATTATCCCTACAACACCACTAAAGTTTTAAATGAAAATTCTCCAACGTTTATGGGTGATGCAGTTTGTGGATCTGCCGTATTTCTTGCTGAAAAGACCCATGCTGTTGGCATTATTTCGATGACCTCATCGGGTTATACCGCATTTGAAATCTCTAGTTACCGCCCAAAAGCAGCAACCTTTATTTTTACAAGTAACCATAAACTTCTAAATACATTAAGTCTTTTATGGGGAGTTCGCGGATTCTATTACGATAAATTCGACAGTACGGATAAAACGATCAGAGATGTAAATCAGGTGCTGAAATCAGAGAAGCTGGTTGAACCGGGTAATGTCGTAATCAATACCGCCGCCATTCCTATTGAGAAGAAAGGAAAGACCAATATGATCAAAGTAACTATTGTTGATTAGATTAGGGTATCCGATCAATTTGAATCAATATTGCATTCGCCTTCCTGACATCATCTTACTGGATATGGCTTTTGCAGCTTTGTTGCCGAGGGCTTCAGCTCGTGGTTTTGAAAGATGATAATATGAATGGGCTTTAGCCCAAATTCAAACCTGATAAATTCATTAAAAAAGCCGGCATTCGTCAGCTTTTTTAATATATAAACGAGTGTAATAAAAATGCTCTAAAATCGTCTTTTTTTAGAGTTTTCCACATAGTTAAGTCTCTTTAAATCATGTTATTACAAACTGATTTAGCGTTAGGGCGCAGATACACTAACATTCTGTGGAAAACTCTAATTCGATATAAATGCCTCCAACCAATAGATTTGATTAAAAACCCCCAAACATTTTTATTAAGGGTAACTAACTCAATTACAACATTAAATCATTTTTTATGGCTAAAGCACTTACAAACTCAGCTGCAAAAGGAACAGGAAAAGGCCTGCAGTTCCAAAGATATTTCACCAAACAGGGGGTAAACGTATATGATTTGTTCAAATACGAGAAACGTACCTCGGTTATTCGTAACCCTGCGGGTGATGCTGTTTTCGAAATGAAAAATGTAGAAGTGCCCGAAACCTGGAGTCAGGTAGCTACCGATATTTTAGCCCAGAAATATTTCCGCAAAGCCGGAGTACCTCAGCCTGATGGAACAACTTCATCTGAGAGCAGCATCAAACAAGTTGCCCATCGGATGGCCAATTGCTGGAAATCATGGGGTGAGCGTTACAATTATTTTGCAAGCAAAGAAGATGCAGGTGTTTTTTACGATGAACTTGTTTACACAATTGTTGGTCAGTTAGCTGCACCAAATTCACCACAGTGGTTCAATACCGGATTACATAGTTCTTACGGAATTACAGGTAAGCCTCAGGGGCATTATTTCGTAAATCCGGATACAGATCAATTAGAAAAATCAACCTCAGCTTATGAGCGCCCACAGCCTCATGCCTGTTTTATCCTTTCAGTAAGCGATGATTTAGTGAATGATGGCGGTATCATGGACCTTTGGGTTAGAGAGGCCAGAATATTTAAATACGGTTCGGGAGTTGGGACTAACTTTTCAGCGATTCGTGGCGAAAGCGAAAAACTTTCAGGCGGTGGCTATTCTTCAGGCCTGATGTCTTTCCTAAAAATAGGTGACCGTGCTGCAGGTGCTATCAAATCAGGTGGTACTACACGTCGTGCTGCTAAAATGGTTTGTTTAGACCTTGACCATCCCGAAATTGAAGGTTTTGTAAACTGGAAAGTGGAAGAAGAGAAGAAAGTTGCAGCCCTAATTGCTGCGGGATATTCTTCAGATTATGAAGGTGAAGCTTACCGCACCGTATCCGGACAGAATTCAAACAACTCTGTACGTGTACCAAATACTTTCTTCAAAGCACTTGAAGATGGAGCCAATTGGGATCTGATCGGAAGAATCAGCGGTAATCCAGTAAAATCAATCTCAGCAGAAAAATTATGGCAGGATATCGCTTTTGCGGCTTGGGCTTGTGCCGATCCGGGTATTCAATATGATACTACCATCAATGAATGGCATACCTGCCCTGAAGGCGGACGAATCAATGCTTCCAATCCATGCTCAGAATACATGTTCCTAGATAATACAGCATGTAATCTGGCTTCTATTAATCTGGCACATTTCTTCGACCCAAAAACACTGGTATTCGATGTAAAAGGTTTCGAACATGCTTGCCGTGTTTGGACTGTGGTACTGGAAATTTCAGTTTTGATGGCACAATTCCCATCCAAAGAAGTGGCGCAGTTATCTTATGATTACCGTACACTTGGTTTGGGATATGCTAACCTTGGCTCCATGTTGATGGTTGCCGGAATTCCTTACGACAGTGATAAAGCCCGTGCAATTGGTGGCTCGATTACCGCAATCATGACAGGAACAGCTTATTCTACTTCGGCAGAAATGGCGAAAGAGCTGGGTACATTCAAAAAATTCAATGAAAATAAAAAGCATATGCTCAGGGTTATGCGTAACCACCGCTATGCTGCCTACAATAATGATGCTTACGAAGGACTTGAGATTGCTCCTCCGGGAATCGATCCTAAATTCTGCCCTGATTATTTATTATCAGCGGCCTGCAATTCATGGGATAAAGCGGTAGAACTGGGAGAGAAATACGGATACCGTAATGCTCAAACCACAGTTATTGCTCCTACAGGAACAATCGGTTTGGTAATGGATTGCGATACTACCGGTATCGAGCCTGACTTTGCATTGGTTAAGTTTAAAAAATTGTCCGGTGGGGGTTATTTCAAGATTATCAACCAAGGAGTTCCTGCTGCTTTGCGCAATCAGGGTTACAAAGAACATGAAATTGAAGCGATTGTAAACTATGCAAAAGGAGCAGCTACTTTACAGGGTGCACCGCATATTAACTTCGACAGCTTAGCTGCCAAAGGCTTCAATCAGGATGAGCTGGAGAAAATCGACAAATCATTGCTGGCAGCCTTCGAAATAGGTTTTGTGTTTAATCAATGGAGCCTTGGCGAAGAGTGCTTAACCCGTTTAGGATTCAAATCTGAGCAATATTCTTCACCTGATTTCAATCTTTTGCGTGCGATCGGTTTTAACCGTCAGCAGATCGCAGAAGCAAACGAATACATTTGCGGAACCATGACAATTGAGGGAGCTCCTTATTTGAAAGAAGAGCATTACCCAATCTTTGACTGTGCCAATAAATGCGGTCAGAAAGCCGAACGTTATATTCATGCACATGGCCACATCAAAATGATGGCTGCAGCACAACCCTTCCTCTCAGGTGCGATCTCCAAAACCGTCAACCTTCCAAATGAGGTAACGGTTGATGAAATCAAAGATTGCTATGAATTATCATGGAAGCTGGCTTTGAAGTCCAATGCACTTTATCGTGATGGTTGTAAATTATCTCAGCCATTATCTACCAAATCATCCGACACTAAGGAAGATAAACTGGATACTGTAGAAGAAGTTCTTGGCGAAGCAGCAAATGTCAGACTCAGTGATCTTACCGCTGACCAGGTGCTTGATGCGGCTAGAGCTATCCTAGAGCGCTCAACCGATACCAAGTTCAAGCGTCAGTTATCTTCGGTTGTAGAGCGTAAAAACCTGCCAGGCAAACGCGGAGGTTTTACTCAGAAAGCTGCCGTTGGCGGACAAACCGTGTTCGTTCGTACCGGAGAGTATGAGGATGGCACATTGGGAGAGATTTTTGTGGATATGCACAAAGAAGGTGCAACTTTCCGCTCCCTGATGAACTGTTTCTCGATCGCGGTATCTATTGGTTTACAGTACGGTGTACCCCTCGAAGAGTTTGTTGATAAATTTACCTTCACCCGTTTCGAACCATCAGGTATGGTTAGCGGTCACGATAATATCAAGAGTGCGACTTCAATTATAGATTATATATTCAGAATGCTGGGTTATGAATACCTAGGTCGTACAGATCTGGTGCATGTGATCACCGAGCAAAAAGCCATTTTTGGAAATCCTCAAATGGCTGATGAAGACGTGAATCCTGATACTTCAAACTCGTTTATTGAGGCATCAGTTACCGTATCCTCTACCACTTCAAGTATTAAACTGAAGCCTGTTTTGGATATCTCCGGTGGCGGTCAATCTGACGCACCTGCTTGCGGAAATTGCGGCCACATCATGGTGAGATCAGGCACTTGTTATAAGTGTTTGAACTGCGGTACGCAGGGGGGATGCTCTTAGGAGATGTGAGATGTGAGATATGAGATATGAGATGTGAGATGTGAGAATTTGAGCCCTGCCGGAAACGGCGGGGCTTTTTTATTTGGGGGAGATTGAAAGTGATTAATGTATTATTTTTTAATTATTCGTTTATAAACGGTTAAATTCGTTTATAGACGATTGGGTTCTGCATAAAGCGATTAGTTACAAGCAACCCTAGAACGATCACAGTGCTAATATTAAACGTTCAGACAAAAGACTTATTACAATTTGGGACTTGTTACTCAAATGGGCTCATGGAAGTCGTGGATACTATACATGTTAGAGGCGGTGGAGAAAACAGCTCAATTAACAAGCCAACTCATTGATAGCATATTAGCCCAAATGGACGCAACGCTGGCCCATGCCAAAGGACAAATTAAATGGTATAATAAAGAGGTCAATGAATTAATCTTTAGTCAACCATATATCAAACCTAAATTAATAGGTAATCAATTAAGTGTAACCTCAAGAACAACCCTTACAAAATATTTTAATGAATTAGTGGATAAAAAAATCCTAAGTCCTGTTAAAGACGGCAAAGAATTGTTTTATGTCAATGACGACTTAATTCGAATTTTGGAAGGATAATCAATCATAATAATAATTGTGCCGGATGAAAAACTAGTCCACACAAACTTATTTAGCCAAAAGCACCTAGCAGGGTGAAATGCCAAGGCTGGCTAAGCAGATAAAGGCAAATTGTCTGCCCACTTTGTGTTTTAAGCTTAATCAATATTTTTTTATTCATATCCCCAGAAAAATATCCAGATATTTTTAACCTAACAATTTGCTGTTAATGAGTTAATATACTGGTAATAAGTGTTTTATACATTTGTTTAGAAAATTTGAAAATATTGAACTTACTCCAATCGCTCCTATCTGAACTTATTTTCAACTTAATTTTTATTCGTTTTTCTAAAATCAGCTCTATTTTTAAACATTAGAATGAAAAAAGGGAAAAGGCGGGTTGACATCATTGTAATTTCAGATTTACATCTGGGCACTTATGGTTGCAGAGCTAAAGAGTTTTTGCATTATCTCAAATCAGTTAAGCCTAAAATTGTTGTTTTGAATGGCGATATTATTGACATTTGGCAATTCAGTAAAAGCTATTGGCCCAAATCACACATGAAGGTGATCAAGCACCTAATGAATTGGTTAAGTAAGGGTGTAAAGGTTTATTATGTAACCGGGAATCATGATGAAATGCTGAGGAAGTTTGAAGGTTTTAAAATGGGCTCATTTCAGATTGTTAACAAATTGGTACTTGAGCTTGATAACAGCGAAAAGGCATGGATTTTTCATGGAGATGTTTTTGATGTAACCATGCAGCATTCCAAATGGCTAGCAAAACTTGGTGCTATTGGTTATGATTCATTGATTATGATTAATAGTTTTGCGAACTGGATTTCAGAGAAAATATTCAATAAGGGAAAACTTTCATTCTCGAAAAAGCTCAAGAACAGTGTCAAAAGTGCGGTAAAGTTCATCAACAGTTTTGAAAACACAGCAGCAGATATTGGTATTTATAATAACTACCAATATGTTGTATGCGGGCATATTCACCATCCTGAAATGCGTGTAATTGAACAAGAGCATGGAAGCATTATCTATTTGAATTCAGGCGACTGGATAGAAAATCTTTCTGCACTTGAATACCATAATAGTAATTGGACTTTATTCCGTTTCGATGATTCTGAAAGATTGGCCATGCAGAATTTGCCGGAAGAGGAATCAGATGAACTGAAGATCAGGCAATTGTTCAATCAGATGCTAACGGAATACAATTTAAAGTCCTCATGAAAATTCTATATTCAATCCAAGGTACCGGAAACGGACATGTGACGCGTGCAAGAGAAATTGTGCCTTTGCTTAAAAAGGAACATGATGTTGATATTTTAATGAGTGGTATTCAGTCAGATGTTGAACTGCCTTTTGAAGTACAATACCGTTTTCATGGCTTAAGTTTCATTTTTGGGAAAAAGGGTAATGTTGATATCACTGAAACCTACAGAAAATCCCGTTTAAGGCAACTATTGAAGGATATGAAATCACTTCCCGTTGATCAATATGGTCTTGTAATTAGTGATTTCGAGCCAGTGTCTTCTTAGGCTTGTTATTTTATGGGCAAACCATGTATTTCGCTCAGCCATCAGGCTGCTGTTATAAATAAAAATTCTCCTAAGTCCCGGAACTTTGATCCTGTAGGGAAAGCTATCCTTCGCTCTTACGCTCCTTGTACTAGTCAGTATGGTTTTCACTTTAAAATCTATGATAATAATATTTTTACCCCGGTTATTAGAACTGAAATCAGAGTAAAAAAACCTTCAAAGTTAGGACACTATACTGTTTACCTGCCTGCTTATGATGATGTAAGGATCATAAAAATCCTAAGCATGATTGACGATGTGCAATGGCAGGTTTTTTCCAAACACAATAAACAGTCCATCCAAAAGGGAAATGTATGGATAAGACCAATAAACAATGATGAGTTTATTGATAGTATGTCGAAGGCAACAGGAGTTTTCTGTGGTGCCGGATTTGAAACTCCGGCAGAGGCAATGTTCCTTAAAAAGAAACTGATGGTAATACCGATGAAGGGGCAGTACGAACAGCAATGTAATGCTGCGGCATTAGAAGAAATGGGCGTTCCGGTAATAAAGAGTCTTAAGAAAAAACATCTGAAAAAAATAGTAGATTGGGTTTTAAACGGAGAAATAATTCCCGTTGATTATTCGGATATGACTGAAACTATTTTAAGGAATATTATTGCAATTGAAGCAAAGGCAAGAATCGACAAAATGGCTTTGATGCCAAAGGAATCTGACTTTCAATTATCGGGGAATACCAATTTTCTAAAAAAACTTGCGAAAATAGCTTCCGGAATTTTCTGATGGTTAAAAGTACAGATTTTGATAAAGATTTTGTCTGGGGAGTTGCGGCTTCTGCCTTTCAAACAGAAGGGGCATTTGATACTGATGGAAAAGGCCTATCTATTTGGGACGAGTTTTCCAGAAAGAAAGGTAAAATCTTCAAGGGACATGTTGCTGATATCAGCAGTGATTTTTACAATCACTACACTCGGGATATTGCCTTGATGAAATCAATGCATATCAACCATTTCCGATTTTCATTTTCATGGTCTAGAATATTTCCCAATGGTATAGGTGAAGTTAATACCAAAGGTGTAGCCTTTTACGACCGCGTAATAGAACTTTGTTTAGAATTAGGAATTAAACCTTGGGTAACATTATATCACTGGGATCTTCCATTGGCTTTGCAGCAGAAAATGGGATGGGTTAACCGAGATATCGTAGATTATTTTTCCGAATATGTTGCATTTTGTATCAATTACTTTGGAGATCGGGTTAAACACTGGATGATCTTAAATGAGCCCATGGTTTATACTGGCGCAGGTTATTTTTTGGGTATTCATGCACCTGGAAAGAAGGGGGTGGATAATTTTATTCCGGCAATCCATCATTCGGCACTATCACAGGCTGCAGGTATCAGAATCGCTCAACAATTAAGAACTGATCTGGAAGTTGGAACAACCTTTTCTTGTTCTGCAATACATCCTTATACTTACAAAGAAAAAGACATCAAGGCTGCCAAAAGGGTTGATGCCTTAGTTAACAGGCTATTTGTAGAACCTTTGAATGGATTGGGTTATCCAACCGACGAACTTCCATTTTTAAAAAGGATTGAAAAATATATGCATCCAGGTGATGACGATGCCTTATTTGCTGAACCCGATTTTATAGGTATTCAAAATTATACAAGAGAGGTAGTGAAGCATTCCTATTTCACCCCCTATATAAATTCATCCTTAGTTCATGCAAAAAAAAGGGTGCAGGATGTAACTGAAATGGATTGGGAGATATATCCGCAGGCTATGCACGAGATGCTCCATCATTTTTCAAAATATAAGTTCAAAAAAATTTATGTAACAGAAAATGGCGCCGCTTTTCCAGATATCCTTGATAACGGTAATGTGAATGACATCAAAAGAATCAATTACCTTCAGTCTAACATTGCTGAAATATTGAAAGCAAAAAATGAAGGAGTAAATGTAAATGGATATTTTGTGTGGAGTTTCACAGATAATTTTGAATGGGCAGAAGGATATCGCCCTCGCTTCGGGTTAGTACATATAGATTATGAAACTCAGAAAAGAATTATTAAAGCATCCGGCCATTGGTATAGTAATTTTTTATCTGAAATTTAGCTTTCAATATGGGCACATTTCCATTAGAGTCCTAGATTATTTAATACTTAGGTTTTTAATTTCACAAAATTATATATACTTTAATTTAATGTTTTCAAATGAACCCTAATTTTAAACCTTTAAAAATTAAATTTGTTATGAGTCAAACTATTAATGCAAACCGCCTCTTTGTGGCGAGTTGTTTTGCACTTATTACTACAGCCTTTTCGTTTAGTATACGTGCAGGAATCTTAACCCAACTGGGAACTGAATTGAATTTGGATACGGTGCAGTTAGGTCACATTAATCAAATGTGGTTTTTGGGCTTCCCAATATCCATGATTTTGGGGGGTATTTTTTATACCAGTATTGGCCCGAAATTGATTATGCAAATTGCATTGTTGGCCCATGCAATCGGTATAATTTTAACAATTTACGCCACTGGTTACGACACCTTATTGATTTCTACTTTATTAATTGGTTTAGGTAATGGTTGTACCGAAGCAGCATGTAACCCAATGATTGCTGATTCTTATTCCGGCTTAAATTTTAGTAGTAAAATGAATCGTTTTCACATGTGGTTCCCTGGAGGAATAGTGTTAGGAGCTTTGATTTCTAAATTCATGACTGATTCAAATATGAGCTGGCAGTCTCAAATTTGGGTAATTCTTATTCCAACCATTATTTATGCGGTTTTATTCTTTGGACAAAATTTCCCAAAACCTAGAATTGCAGAAAATTCAACTTTGGATAACTTTAAATCGATGTTAAACCCATTATATTTATTTATGGCAGCATGTATGGCATTAACTGCTATATCTGAATTTGGCCCTCAACAATGGGTGGGTCCTATCCTGGCAAAAGCGGGTGCAAGTCCAATGCTTATTTTAGCCTTGGTAACCGGATTAATGGCTGTTGGAAGGTATTTTGCAGGCCCACTAATTAAACAGCTCAATACAGTAGGGGTCTTGTTAGGTTCTGCTGTTTTTGCTGTACTTGGTATTTATATGATGAGTACAATGGATGGCTCAATGCTTTATGTAGCTGCAGTATTTTATGCCCTTGGAATCTGTTATTTCTGGCCAAATATGATCGGATTTGTTGCAGAAAATATGCCTCAAACAGGTGCACTGGGACTCTCAATTATGGGTGGTATCGGAATGTTTTCTTCTTCAATGTTTCAACCAATCATTGGAGGATGGATTCAAGATAATAAGATAGTTGCAGTTTCAAAAGGCTTAGCCGGTGATGCAGCCGATTTAGCCGCCGGACAGGCAACATTATCTAATATGTTGATTTTCCCAGCTATTCTAATCGTCGCATTTCTTGGTCTTTATTTGTATATGAAAAAGCAAAAAACCCTGAGTCCGGCTGTATGATATGATATTTACAAGGGAGGGGGCAATTGCCCCCTCCCTTGTTTTAAACCATTTCAGAATCGTAAATAACAACCTTATTCCAGAGACTGCTATAATTTTTTACAAAATCTAGGTGTATAGGATCTGTCTGATAACTCAACTCTCCAGCAAGATCATCAAAGAATACAAGTAAGGATACGCCATAACTGGTGTCAATTACACTTCTTTTTTCTGTAGCAGCCACTATACCAACATGTATTTGGCGCACCGAATTAACTTTTTCCAAAGTTTTTACCCCGTCAATAAGTTTTTGTCGGTCTTCAGGATTATTAAGCCAGAAATACACCTGATGTGCAATTTTATTAGTTTTCATAGATAAAGTTTCGGCCATTGTTGAGCTGCCAGCGGTAAGAATTACCGCCGTGCTGATGAATTTTCTTCTGCTGGATTTGTTATTCATAAAATTGGTTTAAAAATATTTTTAAAATTGTATTAATATTCCTTTGATGTTTAATAATTTATTTTGTAATCGCACTAGTATCCATTTCCCAATCATCTGTTCTGAATAAATTGACCGGTAGTCCTTCCTTATTAAATAAATTGGGTATTGCTGTATTATTAAAGGCAAATCGAACTGCAATAGGATTTTTAATTTTTTTGTTAAAAACGATTATGGTGTTGCCTTCAATTTTTGCCTGCGCAGGTAAATATACCTTATCATCTGCTGCAATTTCAAAACTTAAGACCTTATCTCCCGAAGTCATCAAACCATTTGCTGTATTTGTAAACTGAATCTTTATTTTGTCCTTTTCAATTGTATGGCCACTATAAATGGGGCTTTCAGAGCTAATGTCACTATAACCATAAGTTCTGTTCAAAGCCATATCAGATAAGCGTTTGGCCACTTCTTTCTTTGGTGTGGGATGTATATTTGTAGTGTCGGGAATTAAATCCGTTATCACCACCATACCAGTATTGGGATGCCTTGCAGATTTGGTTTGAGTTTCCCGGAGTAAAGCCCCGACATTTTTAAACCCGTAAGTGAAGGGGGCGATTTGTACAAAATAGAATGGAAAATTTTTATTCCATTGCTGGCGCCATGCATCAATCATACCTGTAAATAATTTCTCGTAGGCATAATATGTTCTGACATTGCTTTCGCCCTGATACCAGATTGCTCCTGCAATGGAATAGTTTGTTAGTGGAAAGATCATCGCATTATAAGCCAAAGCAGTTTGGTGCGGCCAGCCGGGTTGGGATTTTTGTTCCCCTGCACCTTTTTTAATGATACTGTTATTGTTTACCACATACTCCGGCGACCAGGTTTCCGCTGGAGTACCTCCCCAATTAGAATTGATCAAGCCAATAGGGGTATTCAGTTTCTCGTTCAGATTTTTACCAAAAAAATAACCAATTGCGCTGAATTTAATCATTTCTCCAGGGGAGCAAACCACCCATTTTCCATCCAGATTATCTTGTGGAAATGCCGAAGTTGATTTACTTACATAAAATAATCTAATCTTATTGTTTGTGGCATTTGGGGCTTCATCCTTGCTTTGTGGTAAGTTTTGAGTTCCCGACCATTCCATATTACTTTGGCCGCCACACACCCATACTTCCCCAATTAAAACATCCTCTAATTGTATGGTATTATTGCCTTGTAAAGTAATTGAATAAGATCCACCTGCTTCAGGAGTTTTGATTTCAGCCATCCATTTAGCATCGTTAGTAGCCTGAGTTTGATAGCTGGCATTATCCCAGCCCGTCTTAATCGCAATTTTTTCACCCGGGGCTGCCCAACCCCAAAGCTTAACTGTTGATTTTTGTTGCAAGACCATATGAGATCCAATGATATTCGGTAGCCGGATATTCCCAGTAACTGATATTGAAATGAAACAAATCACAATCAGAAATAGAATTCGTTTTGCCAATAATAATGATCGAATCATAAGAGTTGAATTTTTCTAAATATTTTTTATTAATTTAAATATAATCGTTTTCGCCGATTTTAATATTTGTAATATAAGATTTTGTTTTTTGAGACTTATTTATGATTTTGTTTAACTTTCGATTGGTGTTTTCACCACCAGCTTAACCTGCGGTTGGTGTTTGCATTACCCGCTTAACCTGCGGTTGGTGTTTTCACCACCAGCTTACTTAGGTTCCATCCCGCAAGTCCACTATTAAAATCCATATACAAACAAATGAAAACTAAATTCAGCAAACTCATACTATCTCTGTTCCTCTTTGCTCTAGCACCAGCAGAGACTTTTTCGCAGAAAATAAAGCATGTCATATTAATAGGCTCTGATGGATTTGGTGCTTATGCTTTTGAAAATGCTAAAGTGCCAAATCTCAGAGCTATGATGAAGGAGGGTTCATGGAGCTTAAAAGCGAGAACCGTTCTACCTTCTTCGAGTGCTGCAAACTGGGCATCGATGGTGATGGGCGCAGGACCTGAGTTACATGGTTATACTACCTGGGGCAGTAAAAAGCCCGATATGCCTGCTAGGGTTTTGGATGAGTACGGGATATTTCCAAGTGTCTATGCGCTATTGCGAAAAGAAAAACCCAATAGTGAGATCGGTGTAATCTATGAATGGGACGGTATTGGTTTTCTTTTTCCAAAAGCAGCGGTAAACCACGACCAGAATGCAGATGGAGATATCGCTATTGCCAATGCTGCATCTAAATATATTAAAGAAAAGAAACCAAATTTTTTGTTTGTTCATCTTCATGATGTAGATAGTGTTGGACATAATGTAGGACATGGCACACCTGAGTACTACGCAGCCATTGAACGGACTGATACCCATATTGGTACTATTTTGAAAAGTGTTAGAGAGGCAGGCATAGAGAAGAATACTGTGGTTTTATTTACTGCAGATCATGGTGGAGTTGATAAAGGACATGGCTTAATTTCAATGGATGAAATGCAGATACCTTGGATCATTAGAGGGCCTAGAATTCAAAAAAATAAAGAATTGTCGGAAAGTATTATGACATTCGATACAGCTGCAACAATTGCCCATCTCTTGAAACTGAAAGCACCCCAGGTTTGGATCGGAAGGCCGGTAAAAGGAGCTTTAAATAAAGAATAATTCTTTTCCCCTTATTCTGCAGATAGTTTAATTAGGACTCGCAGCCAATTAAAAAAAATATAATTCAAATTTCATTTATTGAAATATTCATATATTAGGTTTACTAATTTTTATAAAAGTTGGATTGTCAGGCTAAATCGGATAGTGAATTACTTGATTTATTGAGATTAGGCTACGAGGAGGCTTTTTCGGAAATCTATAATAGATACTGGAAGAGGTTGCTTTCAATTGCCTATAATATAAGCAAGGATAAATCTGTTTCTCAAGAGATAGTTCAAGATATTTTTATCGGGATATGGACCAGAAGATTAGATCTTGATATTTCCTGTTTAAATAGTTATCTCGCTAGTTCCGTTAGGTTGTCAATGTTTAAGTTTATCTATAGGCAAAAGAGAAGAATGGAGATTGAATCTGCAAATTGTCTAGATGAATCATCTTCGATAAGTGTAGAACAAATTGATGCCAGGTTTACTCAGGAATATATAAATAAACTGGTTGAAAAACTTCCTGAAAAATGCAAACTAGTCTTCAGATTCAGTAGAAATGCCGGTCTCAGTATTTCAGAGATCTCAATAGAATTAGGTATTTCAGAGAAAACTGTTGAAGGGCATTTAACCAAAGGATTAAAAGCTCTCAGACTTAGCCTTAAGAATTCTTTAAACCTGTTCTAGGTTAATAAAATCACTTTCCCAAAATTATTTATATCAAGACCAAGGGTATACAGGTACTTTGTGGTACTCTGTAATTAATATGCCCAAATTTTAAGCTATGCAAAAGGAGGAAGTACGAGAATTAGTTGAAAAATACCTCAATGATGTTGCTTCAAGGGAGGAAGAGGAGAGATTGCTTCAATGGTATTGGAGGGAAAGTAGTATTGAATCTGAATGGGAGTTGAAAAGTGCTCAATCTGAAAATGATCTGAAGTCAATGATCTATGCAAAAATAACTAAGCATGATGAAATTGATACCGATCAGCATTTTAAGAGAAAATTCAGCAAATTAGGTGTACCTATAATGTTTATAGCATTCATCGCTCTTGCTGCTTATTTCTATACAGATAGGGTTCAAAAAGTGAGTACCGATAAAATTCTTGTGAATGTAAAGCCAAATGATATTCTACCTGGCAGAAGCAGGGCAATACTTACCTTGTCGGATGGAAGGAAGATTGAACTGGATGAATCTAAAAATGGAATTTTGGTTGATCAGGGGGGAATAAAAGTTCAGAAAAATTCAGTTGGTGTTATTGAATATACTTTCTCAAAACAACAAAAAACGAAATCACTTAGTTCTGTTGATGCGGAACCTGTTTATAATACTATTGAAACCCCGGTAGGTGGTAAATATCAATTAAATCTTGCTGATGGAAGTAAAGTTTGGTTGAATTCCTCTTCTTCATTACGTTTCCCTATCTTTTTTTCTGAAAATAAACGTGAAGTTGAATTAAAGGGTGAAGCTTACTTTGAAGTGTCAAAAGATTTTAAACGAAAATTTTCAGTTCGTTCCGGAATTCAAAGTGTAGAGGTGCTGGGTACACAATTTAACATCAATGCATACTCTGATGAGAAATCAATTAAAACAACCTTATTTGAAGGTGAAATACGTGTAATAGATTTAAAAACAAATGATTCCAAACTGCTCAAGCCTGGTGAACAATCTGATGTTGATCAAAGTATTCATGTTAAGCGTATAGATACTCAGTCTGAAATAGCTTGGAAAGAGGGTTATTTCTATTTTAAAAAGGCCGAGATAGAAACGGTAATGCGACAGTTGGGAAGATGGTATGGCGTCACAACCAGATATGAAGGTAATTTACCGGAACACCACTTTTCGGGTGCGATTTCTAATAGTTTGACTCTTTTAGAAGTTTTAGAGATTCTGGAAAAAAGTAATATCCATTTTAGTTTAGAAGGGAAGGAGGTTGTTGTTATGCCTTAATATCCCTTAGATAGAAGGCTAAACAAAAAACCAGAAGCGTTGGCCCGCTCCTGGTAAAAGTTTGGACTTCAAATAATTTAATTGCTTCAATTTCTGATCACCAAACCAATCAAATTTATGAATTTATTTACTAAAAGTAAAGGCTATGTGGGTTTTAACTCAAGTTTAGACTCAAAGCCAGAGATTAAAAGTGGAATTCAATTCTTAACGTATGCTAGTTCAAATTGGGTTATTTTCAATCAAATACTCCGTGTTATGAAGCTGACATTCATACTTCTTGTCTTTTTCATGTTAAACGCAAGTGCCGAAGGATTTTCACAAAAGGTTACCTACAGCGGCGAAAATGTATCCCTCGAAACTGTATTCACAGTTATAAAAAAGCAAACCGGCTACGGCTTCTTTTTTCAGGAGGAGTTATTCGCTTTGGCGAAACCGGTTACAATTAATGCCTCAAATGAAGATCTTTCGAAGGTTTTGATAAATGTTTTTAAAAATCAGCCTCTTGATTTCAGTATTAAAAATAAAACAATACTGGTTTCAAAAAAGGCTATTACCTCAACTGAATTGATAGCAGTTCAGAACTTAACTATTATTCCCGGTGACGATAATTTACAGAAGGATGTAGTTGTAAAGGGTGTTGTTACTGATTCCAAAGGCGAGACCCTTCCCGGAGTAAGCATTAAGCTAAAAGGAGCTAATACAGGCGCAACTACAGATCTTGATGGAAAATTTTCGATCTCTATACCTGATGGGAATGGTATTCTTGTATTTTCTTTCATTGGCTTTACTACTCAGGAAGTTGCTGTAAATCAACGCACTTCTATAAATGTTAAGTTGGAAACTGCCAATACTGCCCTAAATGAGGTCGTTGTTACAGCATTAGGTATCAAAAGACAATCCAAAAGCTTAGGCTATGCAACCTCTACTGTTTCACCAGAAGAATTGACTGTTAACAGGACCACGAATTTCATGAATGCACTTCAAGGAAAAGTTGCTGGGGTTAACATCACTCCAATGGGATCTGGTCCTGCCGGAACGAGTAAAATCAGGATTAGGGGTCAATCTTCTTTTGGTGGTAATAATTCACCCTTGATTGTAGTAAATGGTGTTCCGATAGATAACACTAATTATGCTGCAAGAGGAGATGTATCCGCAAGAGGAAGTAATCGTTCTTCTGATGGTGGAGATGGTTTAGGTAGTATTAATCCGGATGATATCGAAAGTATGACGGTTTTGAAAGGTGCAGCAGCATCAGCACTGTATGGTTCAAGAGCTAAGGATGGAGTAATTATGATTACTACAAAAAGCAAAGGTGCTGATGGTGTTTCAGTTACTTATAATTCAAACTATACCACTGACGATCCTCTGGATTATACTGACTATCAAAGAGATTATGGTCAAGGAGAGAATGGAGTTAGACCAACAACACCTTTCCCTACTTCGGGTGTATGGAGTTTTGGAGAGAAATTTCAACCTGGGATGACCCAAACCTTGTTTAATAATATCACAGTGCCTTACCAGTATCAAGGTAATGTTATTGATAATTATTACAGAACTGGAAGTAACTTGTCTAATACAATCAGTTTAGCTTCAGGAGGAGAAAACGGAGGCTTAAATATTTCGGTTTCTAACTTCAAAAACAATACCATCCTGCCAAATTCAGGATATGATCGGAATACGGTCAACTTAGGATTTACCCAAAATTTAGCAAAAAAATTAACGGTATCAGGAAATATAAATTACTCTAATGAGTACCGCAAAAATCCACCTAACATTGCTGAACAGGATTTTAGCCCTGTAGTTATATACACTTTGGCTAACTCTATGCCACTATCCACATTGCAACAGTATTCTGAAGATGCTAATGGAAATGAGAATATTTGGTCCAGATTTACTAATAGGACAAATCCATTTTTTGCGCTGAAGCGTTTTGATAATATCCATAACGATCGGGTTTTCGGTAATATCACAGCAAAATACAATATCAATGACTGGCTCTTTGTTCAGGGAAGGATTGGCCAGGATTACTATTCTCGAGAACAGGATTACAATTTACCAACCGGTACCCAAAGACAGGCGGCTGCTCCGGCAGGATTTGTGAATGGGCAATTTGTTCAGGATTCCCGTTCAGTTAGGGAATTAAACGCTGATTTCTTAGTTAGTGCTAATAAAACTTTTGGCGATTTTGGTGCGAGTTTGAATGTTGGTGGAAACCAAATGAATCGTAAGATCAGCAGACACAACGTTTTTGTACAGGATTTTTACACACGCGATCTTTATACCGTTGGAAATAGTCGCTTGAGAGATCCTATATATGATTACTCAGAGCGTTCGGTAAATTCATTTTATGGTTCTGCTGAAGTTTCCTATAAAGACTTTTTATTCTTGAATGGTACGGTACGAAACGACTGGTTCTCAACTCTGTCGCCGGCTAATAGGAGTATTTTATATCCTTCAGTCACAGGTAGTTTTGTTTTCTCCCAGGCTTTTGCCTCTTCTTTACCTAAATGGATAAACTTTGGTAAGATCAGGGCAGCTTATGCCGAGGTTGGTAGTGATACCGATATTGCTCCTTATTCTAATAATTTATTTTATGGAATAGGTGCCCAGCAATTTCCTTCACCAAGTGGTGCAGCTCAACCTTTAGGAAATATTAGTGGCTCAACTGTACCAAATGCAGATCTGCGACCAATGACGGTTTCTGAAAAGGAATTTGGTTTAGAACTGAAAGTATTGGATAATCTGATTGGTTTAGATTTCACTTATTACAATAAGCTGTCATCAGATCAGATTTTAAGAGCTCAAACTTCTAATGCCGGCGGTTATTCAAACCAGTTGGTAAATGTTGGAAAAAGCAGAAATGAGGGAGTTGAAATGTTACTTACTATAAATCCAATCAGAACTCAAAGTGTGTTTTGGAATGTTGCGCTAAATACTTCTTACAATAAAACAGAAGTGCTAGAGCTTGGCGCTGGGGCTGCTAATAATCAGATTACCGTTGGGACTGCCGATTTTACAGGCGAACTTCGTCAGGTAGTTGGTCAGCCGATGGGTCAATTGTATGGTTTTGGATATTTACGTGATGCACAGGGAAGACAAGTGTTTGATGTTGGTAATGGACGCCCGATTCGTACTCCAACTCAGATTGCATTTGGATCAGCCATACCGGTTTGGGTTGGTGGTATATCCAATAGTCTAACTGTAAAAGGTGTTGAAATGTCATTCCTTGTCGACTTTAAATTAGGCCATAAATTGATTTCCGGAACAAATCATAATGCATATCGCCATGGTTTGCATAAATCAACTTTGGTAGGACGTGAAGAAAATTTAGTTCTTGGTAATGGTGTAAATCAAAATGGTCAGGTCAATGCAACTAAAGCAGGACTTCAGCAGTATTATGAAACTATTCGTTCTCAAAATATTGCAGAAGAATTTGTCTACAATGCGGGACTTTGGCAATTGCGTCAAATTACGCTCGGGTATGATTTCACTCGTTTTATACCAGCCAGACTTTCATTTATCAAAGGATTGCGCTTGAATGGAGTTGCAAATAACGTCTTCGTATTAAAAAAATGGGTTGATAACATTCACCCTGAACAGTCTGGTTTACCGTCTGACAATTTGATTGGATTGGAAGCAACCGGTTTGCCAATTACCAGAAGTATTGGATTCAATCTGAATGTTAAGTTTTAAAGGATCCAGACATTCAATATGAGATTATTAGTAGATAAATTAAATACTAAAAAATAAACAGATGAAAAATAAACTAAGAGTTTCAGCTATTTTTCTGGTCTTTTTCGGACTAGTAAGCTGTGATAAAGGTTTTGACGAAATGAACGTCAACCCTATTGCTTTAACATCAGTGGATCCCTCTTTTCAATTAAATTCCGCAATTGTTAATACTGCACCCGGTTATGGTAATTTGAGCTATGAAACTACCATTGTGAAACAAATGATCACACCTTTTAGTGGTCAGGGTGCAGCAGCTAATTTTAATCAGGATAACCGTAGCGTTGCTGCCGGAAACTGGAATAATTTTTATACAGGTAATGTAAAGGAGTTGACTGATGTAATTGCAAAAACCAAAGATCTTCCGGCTCGTTCTAACCTGTACAATATGGCCAGAATCTGGAATGCGTATACATTTATGCAATTGACAGATACCTACGGAGATGTACCTTACAATCAGGCTGGAAAAAATTTCCTCTCGGGCATCTCAACTCCCATTTATGACTCTCAGGAATCAATCTATACGGCTATTTTAACAGAATTGGAAACTGCTTCAGCAGCCCTAGATGCTACTAAAGCAAGGGTTACTACTGATGTTTTATATGATGGAGACATAACCAGATGGAAAAGGTTTGGCTATTCTTTATTGTTACGTGCGGGTATGCGGCTTTCGAAAGTAAATCCTACCAAAGCGGCAGAAATTGTAGCTAAGGCGGTAGCAGGCGGAGTGATGCAATCTAATACTGATAATGCGATTCTTAGGCATAATCCAACCTTTCCAAACCCGCCTGGTTCATCATTAAACGGAGGGCAGTCTGCATTCTTTTATCTTGCAGAGGATTTTGTAACTCATCTTAAAAATGCAAATGATCCCCGTTTAGCATCAATTGCGGTGCGTTATGTTGGTGCGGCCAGCGGTGCCCAACAAGTTGAATCAAGGGCTAACAGAACCCCTGCTATTCAGATTGGAATGCCTCTTGGTTTTGATAATACCACCATTAGCAGAGCATTTAGGGCAAGTAATTTAGTAAGTTTAAATGATTACAGTCAATTGGATCGTACCCGTTTAGCCGGCTTAAATGCTCCCAGCTTCTTGGTTACTTATGCGCAAACCCAATTGCTCTTGGCAGAAGCATCGTTCAGGAATTGGACAATTGGCACCCCTGGGACTTTCTATTCCAACGGTATTCGTGCACACATGCAGCAGTTCGTAGGCTATGGAGCAAGTTCTGTGATTACAGATGCCGCAATTAACACCTTCGTGGCTGCTAATCCTTTAACTGTCGGAAAACAATTGGAAGAAATAAACACACAATATTGGGTGGCATCTTTTTTAATTGGACCTGAGACTTGGGCTAACTTCAGAAGAAGTGGATTCCCAAATCTTACACCAAATCCTTTTCCCGGAAAAGATCTTACAACGGAACCTTTTATTCGCAGGTTGACCTATACTGACGCTGAACTCAATGTAAATAGAACGAATGTTCAGGCGGCAATAGCCAGACAAGGTGCTGATATTATGGATACCCGTATCTGGTGGGATAAAAGATAATTGCATTTCAATGGTTTAAACGCCAAAAGTAAAATATAAGTACAAATAAAAGCACTGTCAGATTTAACATGAAAAATTTAAAACAGAGATTATTAAATGGGGAAACCCTGAATGGTTGTTGGTTAAATCTTGGCAGTGCCGTTACTTCAGAAATAGTTGGCCTCTCAGGTTTTGATTGGGTTTTGATTGATCTAGAGCATGGTGCAGGCTCAGAAAGCACTACGCTTTCACAGATACAAGCTTTAGAACATACTAATGCCGGAGTTATAGTTCGTGCTGAAAGTACAGAACCACAACGAATACACAGGGTTCTGGATATGGGTGCTGAAGGCGTGATGTGTCCGAAAGTTAGAAATGCAGATGAGGCTTTAAAAGTAATTAAGGGCTTGCACTATCCGCCACATGGGAACAGAGGAGTAGCCAAAATGGTTCGGGCTACCCAATTTGGTTTGAATTTTAATGACTATTACCAAAAATCTAGAGATCAGATTCTTGGGATAGTTCAAATTGAAACTAAGGAAGTGCTCAATCACCTTGATGAAGTGGCAGCAATTGATGGAGTAGACATTCTTTTTATAGGTCCTGCAGATCTGACGATGGAATTAGGTATTTTCGGTCAATTTGATCATCCAGATTTTGTTGATGCAGTTCATAAAATAATCGGAGCCGCAAAGAAAGCTAAAAAAGCCGTAGGGATACTTTTCTTTAACCCTGATGATTATCAGAAATACCATAATATGGGAATCCGATTCCTGGCTTGCGGTGCCGATGCAACTTTCGTTGCCGATGGTGCACGAAATTTGGCCAAAAAACTAAGTGATTTTAGAAAGCAACAAATTTAATCCGATCATCTCATGTATTTATCAGATCCATTCTTATTATTAGCTATTGGTGTACTAATTGTTGTTGGCGGGATTATCGGGTTCAAACTTCATCCTTTTCTCGCTTTATTATTCGCAGCATTCATTGTTTCGATGCTTACTCCGCCTGAGTTTCTTCAAAATTATGCGTTATCCAAAGGGATGTCTGCTGATGCTGCATTATCATTCTCAAAAAGAAATGTAGGAGAACGGATTGCTGTAGAGTTTGGGAATACCTGTGCTAAAATTGGAATTTTAATTGCTATGGCTGCAATTATTGGAAAGTGTTTATTAGAAAGCGGGGCTGCTGAGCGAATCATCAGGTCTATCCTGTATTTAACGGGTATGGATAAAGCTCCTGTTGCATTTCTAGTGAGTAGTTTTTTTATCGGTATTCCGGTGTTTTTTGATACAGTTATTTTCTTAATGATGCCTCTAGTTAAATCGATGGCTTTAAGGATAAAGAACAGCTATTTATTACTTGTAATGTGTGTTATGGCTGGAGCTGCTATGGCAAATTCTCTGGTTCCACCGGCACCAGGTCCGCTTTTTTTGATTGGTGAGATGAATATTCCTATTGGTTTGATGATGGTTGCTGGAACAATTGTAGGTCTTTTTACCATAACGGTTGGTTATTTTTTCTCGGTATGGACGAATAAAAGAGCCCCAATAGAATTGCGGGATTCAGCAGATGCCAAACTTGAAGATATCCGTGCGGCTGCAATTATTGATACCAAGCACCTTCCAGGTTTAGGTATTTCCTTATTACCTATCCTGATTCCTTTAGTTTTTATTTGTATTGATACCATTGTAAATGCAGTAAAGCCGGCAGACCTTAGTACACTTTCTCCAATTACTCAAACTTTAATCAGCGTTGTTGGTTTCTTTGGAAATAAGAATACAGCTCTGGTAGCAGGTGGTATTGCAGCTATAATGATTCTCGCGAGTCGTAAAAATGATTCTAAAGAAGGAATTTCATCCAAGATTCAAGCTGCTTTGAATAGTGGCGGTGGAATTATCCTTATTACTGCTGCCGGTGGAGCATTTGGAGGCATGTTACAACAAACCGGAATTAGTTCCCAAATTACAGATATCACTAAAGGTTATCAAATGGCATTGATCCCATTAGCTTTCCTGATCGCGGCAATAGTTCGTACAGCTCAGGGATCAGCAACTGTCGCTTTGATAACTGCATCAGGTATTCTTTCTGGTATGGCTATGAATTCAGATTTGGCATTTCATCCAGTATATTTAGGTTTAGCAATCGGATGCGGATCTAAACTAGTTCCATGGATGAATGATTCCGGCTTTTGGATTATTTGTAAATTAAGTAACCTGACTGAAAAAGAAGCGCTAAAGACCATTTCACCTCTTTTGGTAGTAATGGGTTTTACCGGATTAATCGTAATAATGATTGGGGCTAAATTATTTCCTTTAATCTAGAATTCTAAAATATAATTACAAGCAATGGAAAAAATAGGATTTATCGGTTTGGGTATCATGGGAAAACCGATGGTGCTTAATTTATTAAAAGCCGGATTTCAGGTAAATGTTTTGAGGAAAA
>Ga0209702_10002546_pt1 | contig 31521 bp, 19 predicted proteins | sample FRY01_FD_187210 | JGI IMG/M metagenome (GOLD analysis project Ga0209702, IMG submission 187210) | Freshwater microbial communities from Lake Fryxell liftoff mats and glacier meltwater in Antarctica - FRY-01 (SPAdes) (version 2) | ecosystem: Environmental > Aquatic > Freshwater > Ice > Glacier...
CACTTAAAAACACCTAAAATTCTGATTATGTGAATATTACAATGTTTAATTTTTGATTTGGTGTGCATTATTTGACGAAATTGATCAGATTGTATGCATCACAAATTATTATTTTTATTGTTTTCTACAATTTGGCTTAGCCAGCAACACGCCATCTGCCTCGTTAAGAGTATTTTGAAGTACTATTTGTACGTCATAAAATCCTCTTGTCTCGCATCTGACGTGTTTCTGACTTTTTATTGAACCCTACTTAGAGGAATATTGACGCGCGCCTCAGCAATTATTTCCCCGTCTAAAACTCCACAATCTAAAAAAATATGGACTTTAGTACCAGTATTTAAACTTTGTAATTGCTTGGATAAATTTCTCTCTCATTGGGCAAAATATGAATACAAACAAGAATGCTTATTTGCTTGCTTTGGATACCTTTTTCTTCTCTGATTTTAAAACTAAAACTGACAGTGGAGGCAATGTAAAGGCTCCTGAGTATTTTCTATAATGTTTTTCTGTTTTATCAGGTTTAACGGTGGATGGAATATCTAAGCCAGCACCACCAAAAGCGCTGCCATCGCTGTTAAAAATAACATTCCAATTGGAAGAAGAAGGCAAACCAATTCGATAATTCTCGCGTGTTACTGGAGTTAAATTAGCAATGACAATTAAATCGTTTTCGGTCTTATTTCCCTTACGCATATAACTAATGGTGCTGTTTTGATTATCACCAAAGTCGATCCATTCAAAACCATCGGGAGAAAATGCTTTTTCAAACAAGGCCGGCTCTGATTTATAAAGTTGATTTAGTTGTTTCACAAGGTTTTGGATACCAAGGTGATACTCATATTTAAGCAAGTCCCAATCTAGACTCTCCTTGTAATTCCATTCTTTATATTGAGCAATCTCACTTCCCATAAAAAGTAATTTAGAACCAGGATGTGTGAACATACAGCTCATCATGGCACGGAGATTTGCAAATTTTTGCCAATCATTTCCAGGCATTCTTTGGATCAAAGAACCTTTGCCATGCACAACTTCATCGTGAGATAAAGGCAACATGAAATTTTCGCTGAAAGCATAATAAATTGAAAAGGTAATATCATGCTGATGGTATTCGCGATAAATTGGATCTGTTCCAAAATATTTGAGCGTATCGTGCATCCAGCCCATCATCCATTTCATTCCGAAACCAAGTCCACCGTCTTTAACCGGTCTAGTTACCATTGGCCAAGAAGTTGATTCCTCAGCGATCACTTGAATATCGGGGAAATTCTCATAAAGTACTTCGTTCAATTCCTTTAAGAAACTGATTGCCTCTAAATTCTCATTTCCACCATATATGTTAGGTATCCATCCACCTTCATCGCGCGAATAATCAAGGTAAATAATTGAAGCCACTGCATCTACACGTATTCCGTCGATGTTATACTTATCCACCCAAAACATAGCAGAGCTGATAAGGAAAGATCTAACTTCAAATCGTTCGTAATTGAATATCAAGCTCTTCCAATCGGGATGGTAACCTTTCTTCGGATCTGGATGTTCGTACAATTTTGAACCATCAAAATCAGCAAGGGCGAAGCTATCATCAGGAAAATGTGAAGGCACCCAATCTAAGATAACACCAATATCTTCGGCATGAAAGGCATCAATTAATTGCATGAACTCTTGTGGTGTACCGAACCGAGAAGTTGCTGCGAAAAATCCGGTCGTTTGGTATCCCCAAGAACCTGCAAATGGATGCTCAGTTAAAGGTAAAAATTCGACATGGGTAAATCCCATTTCCTTCACATACGGCACTAGCTCACGAACCAAATCTGTGTAAGAAAAATATATTTCTTCGTCAGCACTAGGCTTCTTCCAAGATCCAGCATGAACCTCATACACCGACCAAGGTTGATTTATCTGATTGCGCTTCGATTTTAGTTTATCGGCACTTCTAGTATGACTTAAATCCCAAACTATGGAGGCTCGCTTTGGAGGAATTTCGTTGAAGTAGGCGAATGGATCGAATTTCTCTAATACCTGACCAGAGTGCGCATTTCGGAGCATGTATTTATATAAATCTCCGTGCTTAACGTTTGGAATAAATACTTCCCAAATACCAGAACTATCCAATCTAGCACTCATTCTTCCCGCCTCTGGATTCCATTCATTAAAATCTCCAATAACACTTACGTGACTGGCATTGGGCGCCCAAACCGCAAAATAAGTTCCTTTGACACCTTTATTTTCAACAAGATGCGCACCTAATTTCGAATATAATTTAAAGTGCTTCCCTTGCTTAAATAAGAAAATATCAAATTCTGTAAATAAAGAAAAATGCTCATCGTCCATTAATTCCTTCTTTTTCACTGTCTTTTTTGCAGACTTTACTTCAACCTTCGGCTTTGTTGGTGTAGCGGCCTTATTTAGAGGTTTGACAACCTTTTTAGGAGAATCTTGAATAATTTCCTTATCCTTAGTATTTATTTTTTTTGCCATATAAATCGGGCTTTTCAACCTAGCTATTAATCGATGTAATGTTTAACAAACTTCATTAAGCTTTGTAAAGGAATTAATGCCCAATCGGGACGATTGTTAATCTCATAGCCTAATTCATAAATCGCTTTTTCGAATGAATAAATCTGCAATAAATTATTAACGCTATCCTCGTTGGGTATTAAGTCTTTCCCTTTTACTGTTTCTAAATATGCGCCGAGGAAATAGCGACTAACAAAATGATACCACAGATCTGCAACTGCAATCATTTTCTCGCGCTGCGGATGATTTTCATCGTACTGTTGAAACAAGACAGAATAAGCTGCATATCGGAAAGAGCGCATCATTCCCGCGACGTCTTTCAACGCAGGATACATGGCACGACGCACATCATAAGGCTTATCAGGTTCTCCTTCAAAATCGAGGATATATGCGTCATTGTCGGTAATCAATACCTGACCTAAGTGGTAATCGCCGTGAATACGAATTCTTTTCCCACGCAGTGGTTGATTTAAAACTCGTTGAAAAAAGGATTTCGCTTTATCTTTATTATTAATCATATCCGCAGCCTCTTCCCTCAAACTTGCTGGAATACGGTGAAGATTGCGCTCCAATAAATCGAATTTAGAATCTACTAATCGCAATAACTCTGATGATAATTTCTTTTGAAAATCAGCATCAAAATCAACCGAATTAAAATCGTTATTTTCTGATTTTTCGGCTAATGCTAAATGAAATTCAGCAGTTCTTTTTCCTAATAAAACGGCCTTCTCGAATGTTTCTTTGCCAATTAAATTTTGTAAATCTTCAGGAGTTTTATCCCAAGAAATTGATAATAAATGAGGTTTAATTGGAAGCGGCAAAAGGTGATACTCTTTTTCTAAAGCCCGCTCTAAATAACTATTAGCTGCATGAAGCATATATTTCCAAGCATCTCCATTATTTGGTACCATTTGTTGAAGCATGACCAACAGCATGGTGTTTTTTTCGGGATGAGTTAAGCTAATAGAACCAGCAAAGGCAGGTATTTGCTTGAATTTATTCTGCTCTGTCAGATAATGAACAATTTCCCAATCGGCATTAACGGTGTATTCGACTTTCCGAAATAATTTAAGAAAATATTTATTATTAAATATGACAGAAGTATTCGACTGATCAGCCTTCATCACTTTAGATTCTAATGGGTGAGGCGTTCCATTTTCAGTCAAATACTTGCCTTTTTCAGCACTTAATGGGTAATGATTCCCAGCGAGAGATTTTTCTTGAGAAATGAGCATAAATAATGCATTCCTAAAATCTTCATTATAAATTCCATCAATTAAGTACCCATCATGCGCATCATTTTGAAAACGAGCAATTACAGCATCTGACGGGTAATTACCACTGAGCATAAATTGCTCAGGAACAAAGACTAAGGGTAAAGCATAGATATCAGTTGGACCGTCATCATATCTTACCTTAATTAAAATATACCTGGCAATACCGTGCAACGTTTCAATGGGAATAATTTGATAAATCTTCATTCCATTGATTGGTCGAGATTTGCCACCAAACCAGCGCATTCGTCTTAAATAATTAGGTAAAATTTGATTTTCGAGCTGGTGAATTAAACGTTCACTTGAAAACAAATCGTTCCATTCGGCATGAATTCTCGGTTGTGCAATTTCTTTAATTAAGTTTAGACTTTCCATACGTAATTACTATGTATTAATTGTTAACCTAAAAATATGCATTGGCATAATTGAAGGGTCGAGTTCAACATAATTCCATTGACGATTCCAATGATAATGATTATCATCCATTAAATCATGCAAGTTGAGCGAATGTCCATCGTGAACATTAAATAAATCAACCGGAACGTGAACCCATCCTTTATGAATCGCCACAGGATCAAGGTTAACAACAGTTAATATGATATTTCTTTTATCATCTGAAATTTTCATAAACGCCAATAACTGCTCATTATCTGTTTCGCAAAACGTGATATTAAAGGTCGATTGAAATGCCGAATTATCGCGTCGAATGCGATTTACTTTCTTAATCAACTGGTGCATTGGAGTTTCTGTAGTCCAGTTCCAATAACGAACCTCATATTTTTCAGAATTGTGATATTCTTCTTTTCCAGGATTAGGTTCATTATCAAATAGCTCATAAACAGGACCATACATTCCGTAATTCGAAGATAATGTCGCTGCAAGTGCATAACGCATGGCCGAATCTGCATGTCCTGTGTTTTGCAGGTAAAAGGGCAGAATATCGGGAGTATTGGGCCAGAAATTAACTCTGAAATATTCACGTAACTCGGTTTGAGTTAGCTCGTTTATATATTCTTCGATTTCCTTTCCAGTCTGTCTCCAAGTGAAATAGCTGTATGATTGCTGAAATCCAACTTTTGCTAAACGAGCCATGATTTTTGGTCGCGTAAAAGCCTCACTCAAGAAGATTACTTCTGGGTGGTCTCGTCGCATTTCGGCCATCAGCCATTCCCAGAAAATGAAAGGTTTTGTATGAGGATTATCAACCCTAAATATTTGAATCCCTTTATCGATCCAAAATTCAACAACACTTTTGAGTTCATTCCAAAGGTTTTCCCAATCGTCGCATTCGAAATTAATTGGTAAAACGTCTTGGTATTTTTTAGGCGGATTTTCTGCGTATTGAACGGTTCCGTCTGGACGCCACTTAAACCATTGTGGATGCTCTTTTACGTAAGGGTGATCGGGAGAACATTGGTAAGCCAAATCGAGCGCAATTTCTATTTCAAGATTTTTAGCTGCTTTAATTAAAGCTTTGAAATCAGCCATCGTTCCTAATTCAGGATTGATTGCTTTGTGCCCACCTAATTCGCTACCAATTGCCCAAGGAGAGCCAGGTTCTCCTTGCTGAGCTGTTGTACTATTATTTTTACCTTTTCGATGAGATACACCAACGGGATGAATGGGTGGAAAATAAAGGGTATCGAAGCCTAATTCTGCTACATAATTTAAAACTTGAATGCAATCCTTGAACGTTCCTGGTCGATTTATATCTGGCGAGGATGACCTCGGAAAAAACTCATACCAATTACTAAACGCGGCCTTTTTGCGTTCAACGACAAGCGGAAAAACGCCAGAAAAAGATTCATTTTCACGAAGGGGAATTGCTTCGAGCAAATCTAGCAACCTTTGACTGCGCGCGCTTGAAACTGCTTCTTCGTATTTTTCGGGATCTTCAAAAAGTTTTGCAGTTTCTTGAAGATATTTCTTTTCGGGTGATGCACATTTCTTAGCTATTTTCCTCAAGAACTCTGCTCCAATTCTTAATTCGAGAGATACATTCTCATTGGCTGCAGCCTTTTTTTCGAAACCATGATGCCAAGTTAAAACATGATCTACCCAAGCAACCAAGGAATACTCGTAAGTTCCAGGAGCATCAGCTATAAAATGTCCATTCCATTCATCATTATCTAGTTCTGCAAAATGCTCTTCGGTCCAAGACTTTGCTCCCACTTTTCTATGCAACAATTTGGCACAGATGATATCATGCCCATCTCCATAAACGTCGGCTGAGATATCAACTCGATCTCCTGGAATTCTTTTAATCGCGTATTTACCATTATCAATCTGCGGCTTTATGTTTTCAATAACTGCTCTCGCTGTTGCTTCTGTTGCTTTCATAATGCTTCAAATATAGTAGAAGGCAATTAGGTGTCAAACCTTTCATTGTATAAATGACACTAAGAAAGAAAAAAACTTTCTAAACTATTGAATTTATGGCAATTACAATCAGTGTTACTGAACCCTTGTCCAAATTTCAGACCGTCCAATTAAGGAGAATCCGATGTAACCGCGCATATCCATTGTATTTGCGTCTGTAAGCGATACTGTACAGCTATAAATTTTCCCGCTTTCTGGATCATAGACGGTTCCATCTGTCCATTCATCCTCATCGAACACTAAATCTTTCAGGAGCCTCAGACCAACTATAGGTTTGTTTTGTTGACTTTTTTCGGGGTTATTTTTATCCACTTTAGGTTTTTTCGAATCTGGATCAAAGGGCTCTTTTAACCAACTAATTGTACCATGATATTTATTTCCACTTCGTTCTATTTTAATTTGAGCGTCTCCTTTGCTTGGCAACCAAGTTCCGAGAATTGCATCTGGCTTTTGTGCAATAACGCTCATGCTGAATAATATGGAAAGAATAACAATGAAGGATTTGCGCATACATGAGTGAATAAAAAAATGAAAACGCTAAAATAAGTTGAAGGTTTATAAATCGCAAAACTAAATCTTGCCATGGCTCTTTTAATTTAAAAAATACAGACAACTTGATTTGACAATTGAATTTTAAAAACGTATAATTTGACTTTTTAGCATTGCAATTTTACTTTAACTTGTCGCCAAGACAAATCACTTATATTTATCCATGGAGGCATATGAAATTCTGCTGTTGCTCAGCATTTTAGTACTGTTTTCTTATCTCTTCGATATGTTTGCGAGGAGGAGTAAGATTCCATCGGTGCTGCTTCTGCTGGGTACCGGAGTTGGCTTAAATTACTTAGCTAAATATTTTGGATTGCGTTTGCCGGCTTTAGATATTCTCCTTTCCGTTTTAGGAACAGTAGGTCTAGTGTTAATAGTTCTAGAAGGTTCACTTGAACTAAGTTTAAAAAAAGAGAAACTCGGCTTGGTTAAAAGAGCATTAGGCTCGGCTTTTTTTATTCTTTTATTCACCGTTGGTGGAACGGCTTGGTTATTCTCTTATTTAACTGATCAAAGTATTCAGATATGTCTACTTAATGCAATTCCACTGGGAATTATTAGTTCTGCAATTGCTATTCCATCGGCTGCAAACTTAAAAGGACACAAAAAAGAATTCGTGATTTATGAGTCGTCCGTTTCGGATATTTTGGGCATCATGTTCTTCAATTTCGTGATTGTAAATGACACATTCACCTTTAGTTCTGTGCTTAATTTAGGCTTAGAGACTGTAATCATGTTGGTTATTTCTGTGGTATTTTCTGCCTTACTTATATGGTTGTTGGGAAAGATAACGCATCATGTAAAATTCTTCCTAATCATTTCGATGCTATTAATGGTTTATGCCATTGGAAAATTTTCTCATTTATCCTCATTAGTTATAGTCCTTATTTTTGGAATAGCAATGAATAATGCTTCTAACGTAAGCTTGCCGTTTTGGAGGAAATATTTTGTTTATCCAAGTTTAAAAAAGGATTTAGACCAATTCATCCAATTATCTGCTGAATCGGCCTTTTTATTGCGCACGTTCTTCTTCTTGTTATTTGGTTACTCGATGGATTTAAATAAGCTAATAGACTACAATGTGATTGTCGCAGGAGGTTCGGTTTTATTAATCATTTATGCGGTTAGAGCAATTTATCTAAAAGGTTTTGCTAAAACTGATTTAATTCCTGAATTATTTATTTCGCCTCGCGGCTTGATATCAATCTTGCTCTTTCTCTCGATTCCAGAGACAATGAGATTGAATAGTTATGCAGACGGAATTCTACTATTTATTGTCATCACAACTAGCGTGATTATGACAGTAGGTTTGATGATTTCGAAACAAAACAAGGCACCTGATAGCACTGAAATAGCTTAACAAACTCCTGACTCTGTGGACAGATACTAATTAGTTCATTGATTATTTAGGATATTCGACGCGCACATGATAAATATTCATGAGCATTTTCTTGAATATTTTCTTGATCGCTGTGATATCCTTAAACGTAATATCTGAATTAATAAATTGATTATCGGCAATCTGCTGGTTGATGATATTTTCAACCATTTGATCGATTGCTTCTGAATTTACAGTTTTCAAACTGCGGGAAGTAGCTTCCACCGAATCGGCCATCATTACCACCGCTGTTTCTCTGCTGAAAGGAATAGGTCCTGGATATCTAAATGCGCCTTCATCGACCTCTGCGTCAGGGAAATTCTTTAAAAAAGACCGGTAAAAATATTGAACCCGAGAATTACCATGATGCGTTCGGATGAAATCCATAATATTTTCGGGCAATCCGTATTGACGGCCTAATCGGATTCCATGTTTGACATGACTAATAATTATTCTAGCGCTTTCATCGAATCCTAATTCGTCATGTGGATTTACACCTGTCATTTGATTTTCGATGAAATAACGTGCTAATTCCATCTTACCAACATCGTGATAAAGCGCTCCAGTTCTGGTTAAAAGCGTATTTCCTCCTATTCTATAAATTGCTGCTTCTGCCAAATTCGCAACTTGTAATGAATGCTGAAAGGTTCCTGGTGCTCTTAATGCTAACTCTTTGAGCAATGGGTTATTGGTATCAGATAATTCAAGCAGTGAAACATCGCTTGTAAAGCCAAATACCTTTTCTATAAAATATATAATTGGATAAGAGAATAAGGTTAAAGCTGCACTTCCTGCTAACCAGGACACATCAGTCAAATCGAGCGAACTTAATTGTCCTTCGACCATTAATGTAATTCCAGCGTAACAAATAAGGTAAGACCCTGTAAGCAAAGTAATTGTAATGAAAAGTTGAGAACGCTTGCGCATGCTAACTATGCTGAAAATACAAGCGATTCCTCCTATCATTTGAATGACAAAAAACTCGAATGGATTTGGTACTAAAAAACCAATAATCAGCATTGTTAGCATGTGTGCGAATAAGGCTAATCGCGTATCGAAAAATGCCCGAATTATGATGGGCATGATGCAAAATGGAAAAAGGTAAACGCTTACTAAATTTAGCTTAACCATATATGCCGATAAAACGACTTCCGCAACCACTAAACCAAATAGGAAGCTTAGTTTTATTGCATCTTCGAAAAGGTCTTTCCGTAATAAAATTAAAAATAAAAGGAGCATTGAGAACAACATGGTAATAATCACAAATTGCCCAACAATTACCCAAATAGAGTTGATTCTTAAAGAGCCTAATTGTTCTTCATATTCTGTTCTGATTGATTCTAAAATTTGAAATTTTTCTGGAGTAATTGTTTCACCTTTTCCAATTACAAGTTCTCCCCTGCTGACCATACCTCTCGATAAGGAGATACTTTCTATGGTTCTTTCCCGAGCTGATTTTGTGAACTCGTCGCTATACGTTACGTTGGGCGTTATAAATTTCTCGAAAAACAGCCTTAACTCAGGATCCTTCCAATTACCTGATCCATAAAGCTTTGTAGCAATAAAATTGAGAGCCGCTTCGAGTGTATAATATTCGCTAAGTTGTTTTTCCTCTGCCACGTGATCTTTTAATTGAACCACGATTTTGTTTTTGGAATTATTTAATGACTCAAGGCTATTCTGCACAATTCCTTGATTATAAAGTTCTTGAAGCCATTCATTACCTTCCTTCTTAATACGCGCTCTATCAGCTTTTGCAGGTAAATATTCGTCTGCAGAAACTCCAGTAACACGTTGAATAAAGGAATCCAAATTGATTGTAATATCTTTTTGTTTGGTAAATAGTAACTGCTCATCAAAAACGAAATATCGTTTGCTTTGACGGGCTAAATCGACAGTTTCGTTTTCAATCTCTGATTTAGATTTATTAATGGCGCAATCGAATGGCGCAACATAATCATCGTGCAACCATACCTTCCCTTTCACAAAAGAATAGCGGAATTTCCCTTCGTTAGGCATCACGTAGACCATGATGGATACACAAAAAAAGAAAATGAACAGCTTAACAATTAGGTTATGCTGGCTCGACAAATAAAAAAACAGCTTTTTTGTAGCCATAGACCGCAAAGATACGGCGAGCAAACGATTCTGCCTACATTACATTTTTAAGCTACACGATATGAAGCCATTTTTTGAAATAAGACTTCTGGATTGAAAGGTTTGTGAACGAAATCATTCATGCCTGAACGACGATACTGCTCGCCTACTTCATAATGAGAAGATGCAGTTAAAGCAATAATTGGCAATCTAGAATACTTTCCATCACGCATATCTCGAATTTTCCTAGATGCCTGATATCCATCCATTTCCGGCATCTGTAAATCCATCAACACAATATCAACGTGATTAGCATAAATATAATCAACAGCCTCTAATCCATTATTAACTACTTTCAGATTCACACCCCAACTTTCAAGATAATTCCTCGCAACTAGCTGATTTATCTCATTATCTTCGGCCAGAAGTACATTCATTCCAATTAATGATGAATTATTATGCGTATCATTTAATAGATGATCAACTCCATTTAAAGCAGTTTTAAAATTTAATTCAAAGGAGAATTCAGAACCTTCTCCCACTATGCTATTCACTGCGATGTGACTATTCTGAAGCAGCAGAATTTTATTGCAAATGGCTAATCCTAAACCAGTTCCTCCATACTTTCGAGTAGTTTCAGAGGATGCTTGGGTAAACCTTTCAAAAATCAGTTCTGTCTTATTTGCAGGTATTCCAATTCCAGTATCTTTCACTAAGAACTTGATAGTAATGTAATTTTCATCTGCTTTCAGAACAATTATTTGCACACGAATCCACCCTTTCTGCGTAAATTTAATTCCGTTATTAATGAGATTATTCAATACCTGAGTCAGCCTATTTCCATCACCATTCACCTTTCGAGGTAAATTGGAATCTAAATCAAAAATTAAATCCAATTTTTTTTCAGCAGCAATCGGTGTAAGTGATATTTCCAAGTTTTTTAACAAGGTTATCAAATCGAAATCATTAGATTCTAATTCTACTTTTCCTGCTTCAATTCTTGAGTAATCGAGAATATCATTGATAATATGTAATAAATTATAAGAAGAAAACCTAAGTGCATCTAAATGTATTCGTTGCGTGGTGCTGGAGTTTTCGCGAATTAACAAATCTGAAAGACCAATAACAGCATTCATCGGAGTTCTTAGCTCATGACTCATATTGCTTAAAAACTGTGACTTGGTTTCGGCCAATTCTTCTGCCTCAGATAAAGAGTCTAGATAGGATTTTTCAGCTTTACGAATTGCTTTTAGCATAAACCAAACTTGCCCAAAAGAGCAAGCCATAGCCACAAAGAAATTAATGATTGCAAGATGATTGGTCGAAGGCGATATATCGGTGAATTTAGAGTATAAATTAGGAGACCAACCATTAATGTTTGTAAGCAAAATTGTTAATAATAAGGCAATAATTGCTGCGAACTGATAACGCTTTTCCTTGTTATCGAATAATAAGTAAATACTAATTAATTCTGGAAAAAAGAAATAATAAAACCCATTATCTCCTCCAATTCCATCATCATAAATAAATATATTTACTACCCCGAACAAGAAGATATTCATACTAGCTAGTGCAAATCTCTTCTTAGCGATTAGAAAAATGTTTGCTAATAGTGGAATTGCGCTAATAAATCCATATAACATAAGCCAAAACTGACCTTCCCAAATCCACAGAGCCATATAGGGCATGAGTGCGATAAGGCAAATCCATGTTATAATCCTTAAAAACGACGGTCTATTATCAAGCATCTGTAAATCATTAACCTATTTTAATACGACAAGAGCATAAACGTGGTTCGGCATTAACCGTTGAAGATTCTCTTAAACCTTACACTTACGCAAATTCATTTTAATCCAGGATAAACCCCCTGTAGGGCTTGAGCTTCATGTTCCCATGATAAAATTGACTGGGCAATTATGCAATTGGCTCTGAAGTGCTCTAGTCGATGTTTATCTTTTCGAAGAGCATTCACTTCATCGGCAAGGTACTCCGGATTGTGGTTCAATGCAACGATTCCAATATCATACGAATTAACAATACTTTTAACCTCTGGCAAATTGCTACATAAAACTGGAATTCCTGCATGAATATAATCAAACAACTTATTTGGCAGGCTGAAGCGATAATTGATATTGGTGTCCTTATCGAGCGTTAAACCTAAATCTGCTACTTGAGTATATTGCATCATCTCATGGTAAGGCATCCGTGGAAAAAACAGCACTTTATCCTGAATACCTTCATCAATGCTCATTTTCATAAGCTCTTTTAAAACATCGCCAGAACCTAAAATCACCAATAAACAATTTGATAAATACTTCATCATTAAGACAGCTTCCTCAGCTCCGCGATCGATATTTATACCACTTCCTTGCAGAATTAATATAAACTTATCGATTGGAAGTCCTAATTCTTCGCGCGTTTTAGATTGATCCACAGGCAGCGCTTTGAGAGGAATATTTCGCATTACCAAAGGACGATTACCGTAATCTTTTTCATATAAATCGGCAATTGAATCGTTTACTGTGTATACGTTCTTGAGCTTTGGAAAAATCGAAGATTCAATGAACTTCCAGATTTTTCTAATGAGTGGTCGTTTGACTAATTCAGGAACCCCAGTAAAATATTCATGCGTATCATAAACCAATTCTTTCCTGCGCAGTTTAGAAACCAAAAACGCGGGTAATAAGGTGTCTAAATCGTTCGCATGTATGCCATCCATTTTAGAAAAGAGCATGTACGCAAAAAGCCAGACATTTAATTCTATATAGAAAAATGGACCTGAACTAAAGATAAGTTGTTTTCGAAAATGCTTATAAGGCAAATCGGGCATTGGCGGACTCTTTGCCAGTTTTCGACCAAGTAGAAATGGTGAATATCCAAAACTCAACAACGAATTGCACACTTTCTGAACGCGCTGATCAGTTGCTAAATCGTTACTTACTATGACAATAATTCGTTTTTGCTCTGACACGCCACGAAGTTACACTCTACGCGCAAACTACAAACTCATTTTCGTACCTTTCGCAAACAAAGCTAACATATGACTATCACATCAGAAATTAGATCAGGGATTGCATTGGGCTTGGCTCTTTTCTTTTGGCTTTTGCTTGAGTTCTATTTAGGCTTTCATACAAAATACATTGATTATTTGCCTTTCGTAACATGGTTATTCGTAGTTATTCCTGCTGTTGGAATTAATTGGGCACTCAAAGCCAAGCGAGATAGATACTATTTAGGGCAAATAAGTATTTTTCAGGCACTCAAGACCGGTATTATTATCACGATAGTGATGGCTATTGTGAGTGCACTTATGCAATTTCTTTATGTAATCATTGTTAATCCAATGTTTTATGACACGATGACCGCTCATGCACGGGGTTTTATTGGAGGCTTAGATATTGCAATTGAAGACAAAGAAATTATGTTAGCTAAATCGCTCAAGGAGAATACAATAACTTATGGCATGCTTAAAACATTATTTACTATGCTAATCATTGGAACCATAATGACGGTTTTTGCTTCAGTGCTTATAAAACGAAACGTGCGAGCAGATGAAATAGAGCAAAGCATACTAACAGAGCTGCTAAATGAAGGCAATGATGTTGATAATTATTAATAGACAAACCCTAGCTGTTATCGAGATCACATAGCTTCGCAAGAATGAAATTGAGTCAAAACGCGTCACTTAAAAATCTGAACACATTTGGAATGGGTGTTCAAGCAAAGTACTTACTAGAATTAAGTTCTGCTGAAGATTTAACATCTGCACTTGAACTTAGTGAATTTCAAAAGCTACCATTGCTCATCCTAGGTGGCGGATCTAATATTCTATTTTTAAAAAATGTTGAGGCTGTTGTTTTACTAAATCGCTTGCGCGGAATTGTTAAGGTAGACGAAAACAATACACACGTTTGGGTTAAGGCTGCAGCTGGCGAAAACTGGCATACCCTTGTCCTTGAATGCATTAAAAATGACCTTGGCGGGATTGAAAATCTATCCTTAATTCCGGGTAATGTAGGCGCTACGCCGATGCAAAATATTGGCGCATATGGTGTAGAAATTAAAGATCATTTTGATTCCTTAGAAGCCATAAACCTTAAAACAGGTTACACAAGAACTTTTTCAGCACAAGAATGCAAGTTTGGTTATCGTGAAAGTATCTTCAAACAAGAAGAAAAAGGCAATTGGCTAATCGTTTCAGTGACCTTTAAACTTACGAAAAAAGACCATGAATTAAGCACAGGATATGGAGCAATTGCAGATGAGTTAAAGGTGATGAATGTGACACACCCTACAATTAAATCAATTAGTGATGCAGTGGTAAATATTCGACAATCGAAACTACCAAACCCCGCTGAAATAGGAAATGCTGGTAGTTTTTTCAAGAACCCAGTGGTTGAAAATAATCTCGTTGAAGCTATTCGTTCTAATTATTCTGATGTTGTTGCTTACCCATCCAAACAAGGATATTCTAAACTTGCAGCTGGATGGCTGATAGAAAAAGCAGGATGGAAAGGATTTCGTAGTGGTGACGCAGGAGTTCACGCTAAACAAGCCTTAGTTTTAGTTAATTATGGCAATGCGACAGGCTCCGAAATATGGCAATTATCTACTAACATTATTGAAGATATTCAAGGTAAATTCGGTGTAACATTAGAACGCGAAGTCAACGTATTCTAATTCTCAATCTGCAGTGCTTACAGAAGTTTCCTCCCAAAATACTCTACCCAATTCTATGTGCAATAAAGCAAGCTGGCTGCCTACAGTTAATCGGTAAACATTTTTATCCTCCGATCGTCGAATATCGTCCCAGATTAATTCAGTCAAAGGATTTAAATCAGTGCTAAATAATTGCATTTTACCATCCTTTTCAACAATATAAATCCCATTTTCTTCAGAGATTTCATCATATTCAAAAGGTAACATCACCTTTCCTTCTAGATCAATTATTCCAAATTTACCGGCTTTCTTTACTCTCGCCTTTTTATTCAGAAAAGGATACGCTTCATCATATTTTGCCTCGATTAATACTTTTGCAGTATTGCTTATAAAACCCCATTTATTTTTCTTTTTAAACGTCGCTCGCCCTTCAGAAAAATATCCACTATCATCAAATTGAATTGGGATTGCTAGATTACCTTTACGATTGATATACCCTTTTTTATTTTTCTTTTCAACTCGAGCTAATCCCTCGCTAAAACCATCTACTCCTAACACAGGGGTAGAACAAAATGGCTGGAAATTAATGACCATTTTACCTTCTCGGTTATAGAATGCACATTTTCCATCCTTAGAAACGCGCGCTAATCCTTCTTGAAATGCCCCGATTCTATCATTTCGAATAGGAATTAATTCTTCACCCTTATGATTAATCAACCCAATCAAATCATTTCGCATCACCCGGGCTACGCCCGATTCAAAAGGACGGGCATCTTCAAATCGAAATGGAATCGCAATTTCGCCTGTCGTGTCGACAAATGCAATTAGGTCATTCTTAGTTACAGCAGCAAGACCATCACTAAAATGCTCTGTATTATCAAATTGCAATGGAATTCGGATTTTACCATTTCGATCGGCATAGCCGTACAATTCGTCTTTACTGATTTGGTAAAATCCATTTTCTGGTCCTGAAACCATATCATATTGAATTGGCAAAACAACCTGCCCGCGAGAATCAATTAGACCATAAAGTCCTTCATTTTCGATTATAGCTAATTGATTCTTAAATGGTTCACCGTCATTATAAATAGGCTGAACAATCCGGACTCCAGCTTTATTTATATACCCAATTTTATCGTTCATTTTAATCATTGCCAAATTCCCATAAAACGACCAAGCCTCATCGTATTGATAACTCAGAACGACTCTTCCAGTTGAATCGGCATAACCCCACAAATCGCCCTGGACTACAGGAAAAAGGGAGCTACCTGCTAATCGAACGTCTCTTTGTAAACGCTCAGGATAAGGGTATTCGGGGTATGCCTTTTTGAATGCCTCAAAGCTTTCTACTCGTTGATCGGAAGTGAAATCAGAATAAATTAATTCCCAAGCTTGCTCCGCGTTTCTGTTTTCTGGGAATTGTTTAACAAAATCATATAATTCAGAACGAGTTCTTTTGGGAGTTGATAAAGAATACAGTGCGTCTTCAGCTTCGCCTCTATGAATTGAATTTGGATATAATTTAATAAATCGAATAAAATCTTCCTTTTGCTGCGCAAATGTCTCCTCTCTAAATAAAGCATCATCGAGAAGCTTTTCTGCCTCTTTCGCTTGAATAGTATTGGGATAATTAGAAATGAAGGTTTTGAATTCGACTGATGTATAAATGCTATCTGCAATTTTAAAAGCACGTTTAATTTCCAGTTCGGAAGCTTCTTTCAAGAATGGAGAATGACGATAAAAATTGATATAATGCTTGTAATCGTTTGGATTGTCAATCTGTTTGGCTCTAAAAAAAGCGGCTTCCATTATTCGAGATTTCAAGCCAGAAATTGCGGTGTCAGAGATACCTAATTCCCAAAATTTAACTTTTTTCTTTGCTTCAAGAGTTTTCCAACAAGAATCAGCAACAAGAATTCGAGCGTAAGCAGAATCTAATGAATGAAAATGATTTAAGGCATCGAAGCGAATTAATGCTAAACCATAATTGGCAGCTGCTGGCTCGCGTTTAATTTTCTTGATAAATATTTCTTTTGCCTTGAAGAAATCATACTGCTCAAGCGCAATAAATCCTTTCTCAAGTGATTGGGCTGCAATCGGCTTGTTTATGAAAAAACTAAGGCAAATAAAAATTAACAAGTACTTACAACTGTTCATGTTGCAAAGTAAACCAGCATTTTGCATTGATATTATGTTAATAAAAAAAGAAATAAGCAATCAATTGTTCAAGAAGGCTTTAATCGATTTTTAATTTAACTTCTATCATGACTTGAAAGCATATTTTACATTTTATCGTTTGACTTGATCCGTTTCTTCATCATTAAATTTATTCGAATTACCTTTTGAATAGACAAAGAATTCGATGAATTGTCGCAGCATATCTTGCCTATGAAGACTATCTGACCAACATAATTTGTATTAAGATTTAAGTACAAAGTATTAAGACTTGCGGATGGGAACAATGTTGGATATGACTCTTCTTAAATCTGTAGTTTGAACTAAAAGCTTAAATGGTTTGAGATTTAAATCCTCTTTTCTACTAAATTTGGTATTAAGATTTAAGTACAAAGTATTAAGACTTGTGGATAGAATCGATGTTGGATATGACTCGTCTTAAATCTTTAGTTTAAACTAAAAGCTCAAATGGTTGAAGTATTCAATTCCTCCTATCTACTTTGTACTTTATACTTCGTTCTTCCTCCTACCTTGACCTTGAGATGAGCCTGTCGAAATTCATAACTCCAAAACTGAGATGAGCTTGTCGAATCTCCTTTCTCCTAAATTTGGTATTAAGATTTATGTACAAAGTATTAAGACTTGTAGATAGAATCAATGTTGGATATGACTCGTCTTAAATCTTTAGTTTAAACTAAAAGCTCAAATGGTTTGAGAATTCAATTCCTCCTATCTACTTTATACTTTCTACTTCTTTCTTCCTTCTACCTTGACCTTAAGATGAGCTTGTCGAATCTTCTTCCTACTAATCTTACATATTTCTCCTGTACTGCCCTCCAACCTCAAACAATGAATCCGTAATTTCACCCAAAGAGCAATATTTCACAGCTTCCATTAAATGCTCGAAGATGTTCTGGTTCTTTACAGCGGCGTCTTGAATGGCATCTAGGAGTGCTTCAGATTTTGACGCATTTCCTTCTTGTAAAGCTTTCAGCATGGTTATTTGATATTGCTTTTCTTCTTCTGTGGCACGAATAACTTCCTTCGGTAAAACCGTCGGAGAACCTTTAGAACTTAAGAATGTATTTACACCAATAATTGGAAATTCACCAGTGTGCTTTAGCATTTCATAGGTCATCGATTCCTCTTGTATTTTACCACGCTGATACATCGTTTCCATGGCACCAAGAACTCCTCCGCGCTCAGTAATTCTGTCAAATTCAATGTAAACGGCTTCTTCAACCAAATCGGTTAATTCTTCAATAATGAAAGAACCTTGAATAGGATTCTCATTCTTAGTGAGGCCGAGTTCTTTATTAATAATTAACTGAATAGCCATTGCACGACGAACAGATTCCTCCGTAGGAGTTGTAATTGCCTCATCGTAAGCGTTGGTATGCAGCGAGTTACAGTTATCGTAAATGGCATACAAAGCTTGCAACGTGGTACGAATATCATTGAAATCTATTTCCTGCGCATGTAGCGAGCGACCCGAAGTTTGGATATGGTATTTAAGCATTTGACTACGCTCGTTTCCTCCATATTTATTTTTCATTGCTTTTGCCCAAATTCGGCGTGCAACGCGACCTATAACAGCATATTCAGGATCGATACCGTTGCTAAAAAAGAAACTTAAATTAGGAGCAAAATCATCGATTTTCATTCCGCGGCTTAAATAATACTCTACATATGTAAAGCCGTTTGCCAAGGTAAATGCAAGCTGCGTGACAGGATTGGCGCCAGCTTCAGCAATATGATATCCTGAAATACTTACACTGTAAAAATTACGAACGCCATTTAAAATGAAATACTGTTGAATATCACCCATCATACGAAGTGCGAATTCAGTACTGAAAATGCAGGTATTCTGAGCTTGATCTTCTTTTAAAATATCAGCCTGAACAGTACCACGAACTACTTTAATTGTGTCGGCTTTGATTTTAGCATAGACATCAGAAGGTAAAACTTGGTCGCCAGTAACACCTAATAGCATCAAACCTAAACCATCATTTCCTTCGGGTAGTGGACCTTGATACGATGGACGTTCAGCACCTTTTGCTTTAAAAATAGCTTCGATTTTATTAGAAACTTCTTTTTCTAATCTGTTTGCCTTGATGTACACTTCGCATTGTTGATCAATGGCAGCATTCATGAAAAAGCCTAGTAACATTGGCGCTGGTCCGTTAATCGTCATGGAAACTGACGTGCTTGGAGCGCAAAGATTAAAACCTGAATAGAGTTTCTTGGCATCATCTAAACAACAAATGCTAACGCCTGAATTTCCGATTTTTCCATAAATATCTGGACGAACATCTGGGTCGTTTCCATAAAGTGTGACCGAATCGAAAGCTGTGCTCAAACGAGCTGCTGGCATGCCTTTACTTACATAATGAAATCGTCGATTTGTACGTTCTGGCCCACCTTCGCCTGCAAACATGCGTGTTGGATCTTCCCCTTCACGTTTGAATGGATAAATTCCGGCTGCGAAAGGAAATTCGCCAGGAACATTTTCGGTCAACACCCAAGAAAGAATCATTCCCCAGCTTGTGAACGAAGGAGTTACAACTTTGGGAATGCTGCTTCCAGAAAGACTTTTAGTATGCGTTGCGATGCGGATTTCTTTATCGCGCACTTTAAATACATATTCATCGTCTTTATATGTTTGACGTTTTGCTTCCCAAGTTTCAAGAATAACCCAGTTTTTAGGGTCCATTTCAAGCTTTAAACGGTCAAATTCGGCATTTAATAATTTAATTAATTCAGCATTATCAACTGATAAATCTTTTGAAGACGGATTGTAAGCAAGCGTTTTAATTGTTTTATCGATTGCATAGAGCTTTTCGGCAACTTCCGATTGTTTTTCGACCCATGAATTATACGAACGATTGCTCTCTGTAATTTCACTTAAATAACGTGTACGTTGAGGAGGAATCACATAGATTTTCTCACTCATTTCTCGTGTTACAGTGTAATTGGAATTTAAATCGGAATGTGTTTTTTCGACCAATTTATCCATTATACCACGATAGAGATTATTCATTCCCGGATCGTTGAATTGTGAAGCAATTGTGCCGAAAACAGGCATCGTTTCAGGATCTTTTTCCCATAAATTATGGTTGCGTTGATATTGTTTTTTTACATCGCGTAATGCATCTAAAGCGCCACGTTTATCGAATTTATTGAGTGCAATTAAATCGGCAAAATCCAACATATCGATTTTCTCGAGCTGAGTAGCAGCTCCATATTCAGGCGTCATTACGTATAAACTCACATCGCTGTGATCTAGAATTTCGGTATCACTTTGCCCGATACCTGAAGTTTCCAAAATAATTAAATCATAATTCGCTGCTTTTAAAATAGATACAGCTTCGCGGACATGTTTACTTAAGGCTAAATTACTTTGACGAGTAGCCAATGAACGCATGTAAACTCGTGAATTACGAATTGAATTCATTCGTATTCTATCGCCCAGCAATGCGCCACCAGTCTTTCGTTTGGAAGGATCAACCGAAATAACGCCAATATGTTTTTCTGGAAAATCAATTAAAAAACGACGAACCAATTCATCCACTAATGACGATTTCCCTGAACCACCTGTTCCTGTAATTCCTAAAACAGGAGATTTACTAATGGCAGCCATCTGATGCACTCGCTCTAGTTCTACAGCGCTAGATTCAGGATTGTTTTCAGCTGCTGAAATTAAACGTGCAATACTTCCCCAATTTTGTTCAACCAAATGTCCAACTTCACCATTTAACTTTTCGCCAGTAGCAAAATCGCATCGCGACAGCAAATCGTTAATCATGCCTTGCAAACCCATTGAGCGACCGTCATCAGGATGGTAAATTCTTGAAATACCATATTCTTGAAGCTCAGCAATTTCCGAAGGAAGAATTGTTCCACCGCCACCACCAAAAATTCGAATATGTCCCGCTCCTTTTTCTTGTAAGAGGTCATGCATGTACTTAAAATACTCCATGTGACCACCCTGATAAGAAGTCATCGCGATAGCTTGAGCATCCTCTTGAATGGCACAATTAACAACCTCTTCAACCGAACGGTCGTGACCTAAGTGAATGACTTCGGCACCCGAACTTTGAATAATTCTCCGCATGATATTTATAGCTGCATCGTGTCCGTCGAACAAAGAAGCGGCAGTAACAATTCGGATTTTGTGTTTAGGTTGATATACAGCAGTATCCATACTCTAAATTGTATTTTGGGTGCGTAAAGATACATAGAAAGGTAGAAGGTAGGAGGCAGTAGGCGGAAGGAATCAAAGAGGAATGAGCAGGAATCACTAAATCACCTTTATTTGATTCGATTCAAGCATTCAGCATACTATCTCGTCTTATCAAAAAATAAAACATTACAATAATCGTCCTAATACTTGATCGATTATTCCTCCAAAACATCGGTCTTTATTACAATTAGCAGGTTTTTGATAGACGATATACCAAGCACTCTTTATCTCACTCTCTTGCCTTTACGGACAGTTGAAATGTGTCTACCGAACCCTTACATTTGCATTCTAAGAGTTATTTCATGTCGCCACGTAGGCCCGCGATGGGTTTTATTTTTGCAACTTTATTAATTGATGTCACAGGGTTGGGGATTATAATTCCGGTTTTTCCGACATTAATTCAAGAGTTAACGGGCGGTTCGCTAAGTCAAGCTTCGGAATACGGAGGTTGGCTTTTGTTTTCATTCGCGATCATGCAATTTCTTTTTTCCCCCATCTTAGGGAACCTAAGCGACCAATTTGGAAGAAGGCCAGTTTTATTAATTTCCTTGGCGGGATTTGCACTTGATTATTTGTTGTTAGCATTTGCTCCAACTTTAGCATGGTTGTTTTTAGGGCGGATTATTGCTGGAATTATGGGCGCTAGTATCACAACAGCAACAGCTTATATTGCAGATATTTCAACACCCGAAAAACGAGCTCAAAACTTTGGCATGGTCGGCGCAGCTTTCGGATTAGGATTTATTATTGGGCCAGTTATAGGAGGAATCTTAGGTGAATATGGATCTCGGATTCCCTTTCTTGCCGCTGCGGTATTAACGTTCATCAACTTTATTTACGGATACTTCATACTTCCAGAATCGTTGCCTGTTGAGAAACGTAGGAAATTTGAATTGAAACGAGCAAACCCTTTAGGTTCGTTGAAAATGTTGATGCGCTATCCTGTAATTTCGGGCATGGTAGCCTCACTCATGTTCATTTACATCGCATCTCATGCAGTACAAAGTACTTGGTCGTTTTTTACCATGGAACAATTTTCTTGGTCAGAGGCTGAAGTAGGCTATTCTTTGGGATTTGTAGGACTTTTAGTTGCACTTGTTCAAGGTGGATTAATTAGATTTATAAATCCTTGGCTTGGAGACAAAAACTCAATTATATTAGGGATGCTATTGTATATAATTGGTCTTACGCTATTTGGATTTGCTGATAAAAGTTGGTTAATGTATCTCGCTTTAATCCCATATTGTTTGGGAGGTATTGCAGGACCAGCTATTCAAGGAATTCTCTCTGGGCAAGTGCCAGCAGATGAGCAAGGAGAGCTTCAAGGGGCTTTAACGAGTTTAATTAGCATTACAACCATCATTGGTCCAGTATTGATGACAACAATATTCGCAACTTTTACGGCAAAGGAAGCTCCTATTTATTTTCCTGGCGCAGCATTCATTGCTGGAGCCATATTTACATTAGCAAGCCTAGTCTTTGCCGCAAGGTCGCTAAATAAAAATCGTGTTTTATTAACCTATAAATAAAAAGCCACAAAAAAGAAAATAATTCCATGATGTAACAATTAGATAACTCAAAACACTTAAGCTTAAAATAAATCAATTTTCAGCCAACAAATAGATTTTTGAAATATTTATCTAATTGCACTCAACCAAATACACATCTATGAAATTTATTCCTTTAAAACTTGTGATCATTCTCTGCATGTTATTAACTACCACTGAAGCAGTATTTGCGCAACAGCCCGCAATCATTCCATTAAAAGATTTTTTTAGAAACCCTGAAAAAGTATCATTTCGTATTTCTCCTGATGGAAAGCGATTAGCATTTATGCAACCATGGGAAAGTCGCATGAACATATTTGTGCAAGAAATTGGAAAAGAAGAATTAACGCAAGTTACCTTTGCAAAAGACCGAAGTATTCAAGGGTATTTTTGGAAAAATAATTCACGACTAGTTTTCTTGCAAGACAAGGGCGGCAATGAAAATTTCCATCTTTACGCAGTTGATTTGGATGGTAAAAACCAAAAAGAATTAACACCTGGTGATGAGGTTTTAGCACAAATCATCGATGATCTTGAGGACAATGATAAAGAAATGATTATTGGCCTTAACAAGCGTAATCCTCAATTTTTTGATGCGTATAGAATTAACATCGAAACTGGTGAAATGACCATGATTGCTGAGAATCCAGGCAATATTACTGGATGGGTTACAGACAATAAAGGAAATATAAGAATTGCGACAACAACAGATGGCATTAACGCTGGAGTTCTTTATCGTTCAAATGACAAAGAGCCTTTTGAAGAATTAATCTCAACGAATTTCAAGGAGTCTTTTTCACCTTTATTTTTTGATTATGATGATAAAGTTTTGTTTGTATCATCAAATTTGGGAAGAGATAAATCGGCCATTGTAAAATACGATCCTGAAACAAAAAAAGAATTGGGTTTAGTTTATGAGCATCAAGAAGTAGATGTAAGTAGTTTATTGAGAAGTAAGAAGCGAAAACTAATTACAGGAGTAGTATATACAACAGACAAATCTCACTATCATTTCTTTGATAAGGAAAGAAAGAATTTACAGGAGAAATTAGAGGCGCGTTTTCCAGGCTATGAAGTTAGTTTAGCCGGACAAAACAGAGAAGAAGACAAAATGCTTATTTATACTGGCAACGATCGTAATTATGGCAGCTATTATTTCTACGATCAAAAAAGTGGAGATATTAAGAAATTAGCTGATATAAGTCCATGGTTGAAAGAAAGTGACCTGGCGGAAATGAAGCCAATTAAATATATGGCTCGCGATGGAAAAGTTATTAATGGATATTTAACCTTACCGAAGGGAATTCCAGCAAAAAATTTACCCGTGATCATTAACCCTCATGGAGGACCTTGGGCTCGAGATGAATGGGGCTTTAATCCCGAAGTGCAATTCTTAGCGAATCGCGGTTATGCCGTATTACAAATGAACTTTAGGGGTTCGGTTGGTTATGGACGTGAATTCTGGGAAGCAAGCTTCAAACAGTGGGGCAAAACTATGCAAGATGACATCACAGATGGTGTAAAATGGATGACCGACCAAGGCATTGCTGATCCAAAAAGAATAGCCATTTACGGAGCTTCTTATGGCGGCTATGCAACCCTTGCAGGAATAACATTAACGCCCGATTTATATGCTTGTGCTGTTGATTATGTAGGAGTTTCCAACCTATTTACATTCATGAGCACAATTCCTCCATATTGGAAACCATATTTAGATATGATGTATGAAATGGTTGGTGATCCGGAAAAAGATAAAGAATTAATGACTGCAGCTTCTCCTGTGTTTCACGTAGATAAGATTAAATGTCCATTGTTTGTAGCACAAGGGGCAAATGACCCACGAGTTGCTAAGGCAGAATCTGACCAAATGGTGGAGGCCCTTAAAGAAAGAGGAATAGATGTTCCTTATATGGTTAAAGACGATGAAGGCCATGGCTTTGCCAATGAAGAAAACCGAATGGATTTTTACAAAGAAATGGAAAGGTTTTTTGGTCAATATCTCGGCGGAAGAGTTGAAAATTAATTCATAAAAAACTCCCCTAATTCGGGGAGTTTTTTATGAATTAAATGGAACTGTTACTTTGAATTTGATTCTGCTTACATATTCATAAATTAACTTTTAAATTAATGCTATGAAAATCATAAAGAGAATATTCTTAGTTATTGTTTTATTTATCGTTGTTGTTCTTGTTGCAAGTCTTTTCCTAGATAAAGACTATGCTGTTGTGCGTGAAATAAGTAGGGTTCAATAAAAAGTCATAAACACGTCAGATGCGAGACAAGAGGATTTTTTGACGTACAAATAGTACTTCAAAATACTCTTAACGAAGCAGATGGCGTGTTGCTTGCTAAGCAAATTCTAGAAAACAATAAAAACAATAATTTGTCATGCATACAATTTCGTCAAATAATGTACACCAAATTAAACATTATAACATTCACATAAACAGATTTTTAGGTGTTTCTAAGTGGGTCCTAAGTATTAATAAACCCAAGCAAAAGGTCTTTGAAGACAACAAATTACTGAAAAACCAAAATAATTACAGTAAGTGGGCTGGTATGTATCCTAATATGGTAGAAACATATAAAGGAACGGTTGGCGCAATAGGTTTCATTTCAGCTTGGGAAAGTGACTTAGAAGATGTTGGCTCAGGAGAACAAGAAATAAGGAAAATTACCGAAGGCGAAAGAATTGATTTTGAGTTAAGATTTATTGAGTCATTTGAATCTATAGAAGCTGTTTATATGGCAACTGAGGTAATTACAGACAATCAAACCAATCTAACTTGGGGCTTTAATGGTAGTGCGGATTATCAAATGAATTTGTTCAGTTTGATTATGGATTTTGAGTCGTTGATTGGAAATGATTTGTAGACAGGTTTGTGTAAATTTGAAGAATATTCTTGAAAATGAGAACTAAAAAATGAAGTCCTATCAAGAAGTTGTTGCGGAGAGATACGATGGTATTGAAACTGAGCTGCAATTGGTCGATAATGTATATTCTTTTATAAATCCGATTGGGTTTTATGGAGACCGTAAATTACGTGAGTTGATTTACAAAATATTCCAATTTATTCGCATCAAAAAGCCCAAAATTGATAATTTGTCAATATTAGATATCGGATGCGGCAAAGGATTTATAACGCGGCTATTCGCCGACATAACAGAGAAACCGGACAATATATATGGACTTGATTTATCTTCTCATCGAGTGAAGTTTGCGAAAGAAATGAATCCAAACATTCACTACGAACAAGGTGATTTCACAAAGCCACTGCCTTTCTCAAGAACTTTTGATCTTATTTCAGCTTTCGATTGCCTAATGCATATTCCCGATGAAAAAGCAATTCTTGATGCATTAAGAAATATTTATTCATCACTAAATCAAAATGGATATTTTATTTGGTTTGATGCATATTCTAAAGACCATTTTAAAACTGGCGAGAACCAGGATCATAGTGGTTTTAACCCAAATCAAATGGATGATTTGTGTGCAAAAGCAGACCTAATATGTATATATCACGATTCATTATTTAAGCTAATCTTAAATAAATACCACACCGCTTACCTTAGTAAAAGGATTCCAATATTTACTTTAGAAATAATTGAACGCCTAATCCCGGCTAAACCAGGCAATATTCTCCGCATCTACAAGAAAAGATAATTAGAGTCTGTCTATAGAGTCTCCTGATGTCGTTGCACTAGTCTGAAAAATGCTCATTTACAAAAGTAAACTGCGCTTTTTCGTCCTTCTTGCGCCTAATCAGAAACCTCTATAGTTCAAACTCCTGACTCTGTGGACAGACACTAATTAGAGTCTATAGAGTCTCCTGATGTCGTTGCACTAGTCTGAAAAATGCTCATTTACAAAAGCAAACTGCGCTATTTCGGCCTTTAAGCGCCTAATCAGAAACCTCTATAGTTCAAACTCCTGACTCTATGGACAGACACTAATTAGACACTGTCTATAGAGTCTCCTGATGTCGTTGCACTAGTCTGAAAAATGCTCATTTACAAAAGTAAACTGCGCTTTTTCGGCCTTTGTGCGCCTAATCAGAAACCTCTATAGTTCAAACTCCTGACTCTGTGGACAGACACTAATTAGGTCTAATAAATCGACGTAGAAAGTTGAGCATATTGTCAATCAATTCATTATCTTGGTTGCTTCATGGCATATACCTATTATCCCTGTGAAGTTGTTGAAATAAAGGACGAAGCGCCGGGTGTAAAACGATACACGCTCCGCTATCCTAGTGATATTCTCTTGTCTTTTAAGGCTGGTCAGTTCGTCATGATTGATTTACCAATTGATAGCAAATACACCAATAGAAGTTATTCTATTGCGTCTCCGCCTTCTAATGACAATACATTGGAATTGGTCATAGTTATTAACCCGCAAGGAATTGGAACACCTCACCTATTTGATCATGCAACCGTTGGCTCATTTTTAAATACCAGCATGCCATTAGGTAAATTTCATTTGGATGAAGATCTTGATAGAAGAATATGTTTCATTTGCACGGGAACTGGTGTTGCTCCATTTAGGTCAATGATTTTAGATGTGCTCAACAGTAAGAAACCGTTCAAAGAAATGACCTTGCTTTTTGGTGTCAGAACGCAAGCGGACATCTTGTATCGTGCAGAATTCGAGGATCTTGAGAAGAAAACAGACAAATTTCATTTCATACCAGTACTTTCACGAGAAGATTGGCATGGTCGAAAAGGCTATGTTCATGATGTTTACCATGAACTTTTCCCGGAAGCAGGGAATCACTTGTTTTATTTATGTGGATGGGCAAATATGCTCAGAGATGCTCGAGAAAATCTCCAAAAACTAGTGGTTGATAAAAAACAAATAAAATTCGAATCCTATGATTAATAAATTGTTTAAATTTTCTTCATCACTCCTGATGATATTGTTAGCCACAAACTTAATGGGGCAGGCAACATTTACCCAAATTAAATCAATGTTTCAAGCTTCTTGCGCTATTGGTTGTCATAATTCGAGTGATAATTCTGGTAATTTAAATTTAACTGGAACAGATCAAGAAGTATATAATCGCTTGATAAATATCACTCCAACCAACCCTGCTGCTTCTGCTGCTGGCTATAAACTTGTAAAGCCAGGATATCCTGATAAAAGCTATTTGGTTAGAAAATGCAATAATAACCTCTACAGCACTTCTGCATTGCCAAATGCGAGTTTCGGAAGCACGATGCCGAATAATGCAAACCCGCTTCCAAATAATCAAATTGAATTAATTCGACAATGGGTTTATGAAGGTGCTCCGCTTTCAGGAAATGTGGTAAATAATGCACTGATAGATTCCTACTATTCAGGCAATGGAATAAATAGTATTACCGAGCCGCCACCGGTGCCAACAGAAGCTGGTGCTTTTCAATTGCATCTGGGAAAATTATTCTTGGCACCACAAAGTGAGGTAGAATATTTTATAAAATACGACTTAGAATTACCCGAGGATATCTATGTGAATCGTATCGAGTTATTCATGGCAAACCAAAGTCACCACTTTATCTTGTATAAATTTTTACCAGGACAGGATAATCAATTCGAAGAGGGATTGCGAATTCAAAACCCTGCAAATGGCTCTGGTTCATCAGGAAGTTCTTCTACGTTAGTGAATGCATGGCAAATATCTTATGACACTTATTTGCCCGACGAAACTGCCTATTTATGGAATAGCGGTTCCGTTTTGGACATGAATTACCACGTGCGCAATTATGAATTGGATTCTATTTTAGCGGTTGAGGCATATATCAATGTTTACACTACTGCTGCAGTGCCTGCAACAAATATTATGTATTCCGATTTAATCACCAATTTATCGATTTTCATACCGAACGATAATGCTCCCCATGTATTTAGCAGACCGGATTTCGATGCTTCAGCTACGCGCTATTGGGATATTTGGCAATTAACTTCGCACACACATAAATACGGAACCGATTTTGATATTTTTGCGCGAAATCCTGACGGTACGGATGGTGAGCAGATATATGAAGGATTTTTCAACACAGATTACACCTTTAACCAAGGTTATTACGGATTTAGCCATCCTCCTATTCGCCAATTCGAACCGCAAAAACGCATAAATCCTAGACATGGATTGATTCAACGAGCTACTTTTAGGAATAATGGAGCGACCCCAGTATTTTTCGGTTTAACTACGAATGACGAAATGATGTTGTATTATGTTCAATACACATTGGGCGATTTAATTGATAGTGGCGTAGGAATTAATTCGCCTGATAATTCAGAAATTAAAATATATCCAAATCCTAGTTCGGGAAATTTCGCAATTGAAATGAAAGAATTAAGCAATACGGATGCAAGTGTTACTATCACAGATATTTCGGGAAGACTTGTAGGAACCGAAAAATTAAACTCGAATTTTATTGGAGCTAATACTTGGCAGTTTAATTCTAATTTATCGGCTGGTACTTATTTGATTCATATCGATACTGGCCTTTCCCTTATCACAAAAAAATTAATCATCCAATAACTTCTGTAAAACCAATCGATGAAACTAACTGCTATTTTTTCATTTCTTCTGCTTACAATCAATCTCGATGCACAATCCTATAGCAATCCGGAGAGTGTTGCCTATGATGCAGTAAGTAATCGCTACTTGATTTCTAATTCTAACAATGGTCAAATTATCGCTCGGGCATCTAATGGCAGCCTTAGCGTTTTTAAATCCGGTATTTCTCCACAACCTTATGGTATCGAAGTGGTTGGGAATGTTGTCTATGCAAATTGCGGCGGATTTGTAAGAGGATATTCATTGACTGATGCATCTCAAGTATTTACAGTTAACACCGGTGCAACATTTTTAAATGGGATTGCTTCTGATGGAAATGGCCATCTCTTCGTTACTGACTTTTCAGGTAAAAAAATATACCGTGTCAACATTAGTTCACAAACAAGTAATGTTATGGCTACAGGGCTTGTTCAAAGTCCAAATGGAATGATTTACGAAGCAGACAATAATCGCTTAGTCTTTGTGAACTGGGGAGGAAATGCGCCCATTAAAGCGATGTCATTAAGCGATTCGACGGTAAGTGTTGTCGCTACTACAAGCTACAGCAATTGCGATGGCATAGCGAAGGATAATCTAGGTAATTATTACATCTCATCTTGGGGAACTAGTGGAATTATTAAATACACGAGCACGTTTACATCACCTGAAATTATCTTGACAGGATTATCACAACCAGCTGATATATTCTTCAATGAGCTAACCGACACATTGGCAATTCCAGTTACGGGAGCAAACAATGTTGTATTTTTAGGAGTAGAAGGTGGACCAGTAATTTCACCTTGTTCTGAAGTACCCATTTCTGTTAACCCTTTGGATATCACATTTGGATATGTAAACCCAAGTTTTGGCGATTCTGTATTATCCATACCAATCAACAATATCTCAGATTTGGGATTTGCGTACCCACTTGCTCAGGTAATTCCTAATGGTGAGTTACCTGTCGGGATGTCGTTTGATGGGACAGATGAAATATTTGTAGTATTTGCTTCCGCTTGGAATCCTGATTCAACAGCAATAGCTAATTTCCATTTTAATGTAAGTCAAGAAATACCTGAAAATACTTTTCTGAACTTCACATTACGAGTATTTAACTTGTTGCCTTCTACAATTGATACATGTTTTTTCGAGTCTGAATTCTCGATTAATCTAAGACCTTCATCCCCGTTAGGAAATAAGTTGATTCATAATAGTATTATATCAATTTTCCCAAATCCAAGTTCGGGATTAATTTCAATAAGAAATATTGAGTCTTCAGCATTAATTAACGTCGTCGACCTAAGTGGAAGAGTTATCGAAACGAAAATTGGACCAGGAGATTTTAACCTTCAAAAAGGACTTTATTTTATTCGAGTTAATTCTGAAAATTCACTAATTACAAAAAGAATTATTGTTCAGTAGTGGCATTCGCATAGTATTTAAAAGAATGGTTATTAAACAACAAAGGCAGGAAATCCTGCCTTTGTTGTTTAATAAAACTAACGTAATATTCTATTTTAGGGTTTACTTAAAAAGTCAGAAATACGTCAGATGCTAGACAAGAGGATTTTTTGACGTACAAATAGTACTTCAAAATACTCTTAACGAAGCAGACGGAGTGTTGCTGGCTAAGACAAATTCTAGAAAACAATAAAAATAATAATTTGTGATGCATACAATCTGATCAATTTCGTCAAATAATGCAAATCAAAAATTAAACATTATAACATTTATATAATCGAATTTTTATGTGTTTTAAAGTGGACCCTAATTTATAAAGAACGATGGCTCCCTGTAAATTTAATATGATGCGGAATTACTTGTCATCTAACAATAGAAATTGCGAACAGAAATGCAAAAAATCACAACGTTTTCAGTTGCTTCAATTTCATGATACAAAAGTATCTAATATTTAGTTCCGAGGACAATTCGAAACTAATGGCCATCCACTTTGGCAAATAGGATGCCTAAGTGATTCATATAGCCAAACACGCTAGAAATAAATGTATATAACTAGCATTCAAATGAATAAAAATCACCTACACTCGTTTCATGACTTTGATACCCGCGAATCCTGAAAGGAAAGTCGCAAATGCAAGAATGGAGAACAAAATCCAACTTCCAGAACATGAATTAGAAAGCGAGGGATTGTTACTCATTCCAA